>Ga0302253_1000664_pt1 | contig 26192 bp, 32 predicted proteins | sample AAG_RA_Trp_MG_FD_193537 | JGI IMG/M metagenome (GOLD analysis project Ga0302253, IMG submission 193537) | Enriched activated sludge microbial communities from anaerobic digester in WTTP, New Holstein, Wisconsin, United States - AAG_RA_Trp | ecosystem: Engineered > Bioreactor > Anaerobic >...
TTCCCGCGTCAGCTCTTGCGGTAGCCTTTTCCAAGCCTTCTCCCGAAGGCTACCGCATGTTTTCTTCCACCCCACCCCCGCCAGCCAGGCGGCCAATAGGAAGGCAGAAATCTTATATTCCATTCAGAAGTAATTTGAGGGGGAATTTCTAAGCATTGTAAGAAAATAGGATGAGAAACTAAAAGGAAAGAAGTGTCCCAATCTTTGGCGGGATTTCTTTCATCAAAAGTATATATCATGCTAAACCCCTATTATTAAAACCTCATATAAGCCGTGCCCGTTCCGGTGATTCAACTTGTATTTGTATTCCTTTTTGGCAATTTTTACTTTTGACTTATATTTCGAAAGAAGCTGTTTGATTTTATAAATGGAAGGGAATCCGGGCTCTCCGTAGGAGACAACAATTATTGAATCCTTAAACTTCCTGAACAAAGCATCAAAGTTGTCTTCAATCTTTCCTTCATCCCAATGGTTTTTTTGCTTAAACATCCTCTTATTATTTGTGTTTAAATTTATATTTTTCGGCCAATTATCATAATCAACAAAACCGTCGAGAAAATGATACAGCTCGTGATAATCTTTTGGTGTTTTTTCATCTGCTCTTGCATAGGGTGGGTCTAAATACACAAGGTCAAAATCTTCCTTTTTTATAGCCACAATGTCCTGGGAAATGGCTTTATTTACAAGACCATTGGAAAAGACTTTCTGGGAAACCTCTGCATTAAATCTTTTTAGAAATGTTTCAAAATGAGTATTCCAAGTCTTCTTATTTCCAAATGTTCTCTTTATGTTTCTCGCAGTCCTAAGTGAGAGATTTTTTCTATGAAAGAGATTGAAAGGCCGTTTACATAAACAAGCCTGAAACAAAACATAATAAGCCAACGCCTGTTTCTTGGCTAAAACATCGCCTTGATATTTTTCAGAAAGCATCCTTATATTTAAGGCCAACACATCAAGCAACCTATTCTCACCAGAAGTGTAATATATTCCTTTAAAGGTGTCTTCGATGAAAGTCGGATAGTTGAAGCCATTTCGGTGGGATATAAACTCTAAATCATCTTCATCTAGAGTTATGCAATCATTCTCAATAAGAGCAATGCCCGTCATATGGTTTGACGGAAGGATATCATTGAACGTTACTTTCTTATTCATCAGTTTAAATAAATAACTGACGCTTCCCGTCCCCCCAAAGCCATCAAGGACACTTTCGAACTGAATGTCTTTTAGGTTTTCGTATATCCAAGCTAATATGCTTCTCTTGCTTCCCTGATATCTAGTAGAAGGAGCCTTATGCAAAATATCCAATTGATTTTCGATCGCTTCTTGTCCCATTTTCTATATACGTCCTTGAATTCGTAACCCTAACACCTGTTTTAAACCACGCTTATAATTTCTGTCTCTGATCACTCTTAAGACATTCCTTTGTACAATAGCATCAAAGGCTTTAAATTCAGCAGAAAAACCCAAAGCAAGAATAGTATTAATGCATTTTTGGACCTCTTTGAAATTAACAATCCAAAGATTAAGGTCTGCTCGTTTATATACTGGAGCAACGCTTTGCATGGTTGTTAAAAAAGCTGGAAAGCCGCTGTGCACATACTTCGATAAAATTTTATATAGTTTCCCTATATTATTTGGATTATTCCTATTTTCTGTTTCAAATAATTTAACTGCCCGCTGTTCAAAGCGCTGAAAATATTCTAAATTTCTGAAATAATCAAATTTATCTCCCCAAACATGTCTCCCATGAAAATAATCTTTATCATCCCTCCACCACTTGAATTCAACGGGATGGCTAGAAAAATATACTAACCTTAAAGCTGTCTCAAGCTCAGTCCTCAAAGATACATGGGCTTGCTTATATAAGGCCATACAAGCAAAATGCACAGACATATAAGCATCCATAAATGTTTCTTTAATTAAATCCCTAGCTACATCACCGTAAGCTCGTTCCAAAGAAGTTCTCCAGGAATCGAAAATGCTTATCATTTCCAACAACCGCTCAACTTCTTGATGGTTCGCTTTTAGTGTATCTTCCCAATTTTTAGTATTCAGCCTGAGTTGGCTGTCATACATAATTTTCGTCAATCTAGGCAATCTGTCTGATCTGAAGGTTTTCATATTGTTACCTCGTAAAAATACCAGCTATTGAAATTAGTTGCTGGTTGGCATCAATTATCTTAACAGCATCTGTTATTTTTAAAGCTCTGTATTTATATTTCTGACCCAAGGATTGCAATACTTGTTTGATAAAATTCCTCTTTTGCCCATTGTCTGCAACAAGTTGAGGAAAGCCATCTATTGTCAAACCACCCCAGTCATTCTCGTGCATAGAATCAGAAAAATTTTTGATAGCATCCCTATCTAAAACCTCTGCATCAATAACAGTACTCTGCAAGACTACGAACCCAGGATTGCGCTTTTGGTTCTGCAAACACAAAAATTGTTCTGTTTTCCCTATCTCTTTCTCAATTCTTTGATTATTAGAATTATAATCTTGTGATGAAAAATCAAGATTCAAAATATCGCATGGAAACAAGGATCTTAAGGGGCATACTGTGCCTAACACTTCCTCGTCGCATATTGAGCCGCTATAAACAGAGCCTCTTGACTCTGTTTCCGCCCTGACTGCTTTAATCATATTGCTAACCCACAATACAGCATCTCCTCTTTGTATCAAGCCCTCCCCCTCAAATCTTATCAGTTCGCCGAAAAGAACTCCATCTGTGAGCGTAAAAAGCCTCATTCTTTTATTCTTTCGCCTACCATAAAAATGTTTGCCTGCTTCTTTAACAACAGGAAGCCACAGCTCCTCTATTAGTTGCCCTCTCAGCGTGTCTAAATCTGCCATAGTAACCCTTATCTCTTGAACACATCTTCAAGGAGGCCATTTAATTCACTGAGCAATTTTCCCCCATCCTTCCTATTCTTAGCAATCAAGAGGAAACCAAGGGCTATTCTCTTAATAATCTCATCATTTATTTTGCTCTTAAAGAGAGGATGAGATGAGTTAAAAACAACGTTCTTTTCGTCTTTCTCAAATTTGCACAATGCATACTGGGTTTTCTTGTAATTCCACTCATCGTAAAGGACAGAAAATTTCTTGTTTTCAACTTCAATTATTTCAGAAAATTCAGGATGATCCTCATAAATAACTATTGATTTTTCTTTTTGCTTGATTTCCAATGCAGGCTGATTAGCCTTAACACTTTGCTTCTTTGAGATGATCTTAAAATCCGTCTTATCAGACAGCGCCTTTTTTATTGTTTCAGCTGGCGAGATCAACTTGTCTTTGACTCTTTTTACTAAAGACTCCCTAGGAAGCCTTAATCTTTCTTTTGAGAAATGGATTATTTTTGCTTTTTTCAATTCATTGATTATCGGCTCAGAATCTTTCAGCGGCATCAATGCTTCATAAATATCCTTGTCTTTTGAAGCCCACTTTTCCTGAACGTCGTTCCATTTAATCAGCTTCTTTCTGAAAAACTCCTGCATTTCAGCCACTTCTTCTGTATACGAAAAATTATCTCTGTCAATCATAAGCGCTGAATCAAGACCCTCCATAATGCAGACTTCTCCTGATAAATAATTCAATTTCCCTGGAACTTTGCCAGTAAATTTTGTAACCTCAAAATCCGTTGGCAATCCCACTGCGACATCTCTGAGTCTGACTTGCAGCCCTCTTGCTTCCTCTGGCTCGACCGGTTTTTTTGATGTTGTAATAACATATTTAACTACGACTTTCCCAAATTTTTCTTCTCCTTTTTCAAGGATTTCCATATTTTCAGGAATATTCCGAAAAAGCTCTTCTCCATCAAGCCATAGTCTCATGGAGACTCTTTTAGACACGCTGAAAAAATCATGTAATTCTTTATGATCCGAAGAAAACTCAATTGGCGCATATTGACTCAGTGTCCATTTAAATTTTTCAAAACCGCTAAACTTATCTATGCTGGACCAACCAGAGCCTCGTTTCTGTCGCAGCTCTTTAATTAGGTGAGGTTTTATGTTTTTCAGAGATATGATTGTTTCCCCCTCTTTTTTGGGTAAATCGCTTTTATGAATAATACATTGTGCCTTTTCTTTGTCAATATCAGATGGTACCCCACTGAAAAAACGCTGCGTTACAATATTTAGCTCAATTAATTCGTCATTGTCTCGTTTTTTTGTTATTACATGGATAGTATCGCAATATGGAAAAACAGAAAGACAACCTATCCCAAATGTGCCTATTCGATATCTTCCGAGTTCATCTGGTTTGTCAGATGGAGAAGTTACAAAACCAATTGTAAGAAATTTATTTTCGATATCCTCGAGACTCATCCCATGGCCGTTATCCCTCACAATAATCTCTGCCTTATCGAGATCCAGCTTGATTTTAACTTCTGTGGCACCAGCATCGTATGCATTAGAGATCAGTTCCTTAATCGCTCTTGCGAAATTTCTGTATAAGCCCAAACTCAAATGGCTAACGACTTCCTTATTAACCTTGAATGGTAATTCCAATTGCTTAATCTGTGATTTCTTCTTCATTGTTTAAACCTCCCTATTAAATCTCTGAAACAACAAAGACAGCTTCCATTAACGACCTGTTTTTGTAAGGGAATAATTGTCTTTAACACTTTCTACTTTTTAGTCCTCGCCCTGATAAAATTATCTAAATCCTCAGGCCTTACTCGTCACTGTCTGATTTTTGTCGCCCGCATTTCCTTATCGCGGATAAGCTGCCTAACCATATATTCCGATAAGCCCAGCTGTCTCGCAACTTGCCTTACCGTAAGATAAGTTTCAATTTTTACCATGGGTAGACCTCTTCCCAATGGTTACATTGCTTATTATCGTTTATCATTATATATCACACCAAAATAAGATTGCATTAACAATTGCTTTGCCATAACTATTTTATTCCAAATCCCTTAAATTATATGCGATACTTGCATCAAGGAGTAACCAAGAATTATGATAAACCTGTCTGCATTTTATCATTTGAGGTTCTACTCCTCAAGATAAACCAAGCTATTCTTTTTTCTCTTCGGATACGGACAGATACATCTCTTTTTTGTCCTGATTTTCTGTGGAATCGTTAAAATACGAATCCGTTCCATCATCGTTGATGATAATATTTAGCTTTTCTCTCTCGGCCTCCGATAAGACACCTGCTATTGTCTCATTATAATCTTTATAGATCTGCCTTTCCTCCTTGAATCTTTCGAATTCTTCTTTTAAAGCGTTATAGCCCCTCTCCAAGACCCCTCGCTGCACATCATCAAGACCTGATGTACGCATGGCCTCAAGCAGATCGTCCAGGGCCTGGCGGTATTTGGCGATGGTTTGAAAATAGGCCATGTTAGAAGCTAACTTGGCAATGGCTATGTACTGCTTTGCCCTTGGCATAAGAACAATCTCTTTAATCTGTTCGTCAACTATCGGGCTATTCGGCAGTGAAATTTCTTTTAACGCATCCTCTGAAATGCTTCTTGATGTAATATACCCATCCACCAAGGACGCAAGCTTGGCCATAGCATCGTTCCTAAAATCTTCATTCACACTGTAGATAGACTTCTGTCCCTTATTGTTCTCAATCTGCGAAGACGTGATGGTGGTTTCACCGACCACCGACTTGACGAAATCCTTCCTGCCTTCAGGAATATTTATCTTCTTTAAGATATCGGAAATAACTTCTATCTTGCCTCCCCCTAGCAGAGGAATACCATCGGCATTCTTCAGGTATGCAAACGGATCACTTTTGCCTTTGCAGACCTTAAGCGCTGAATCGATATCAAAGCCCTGGGCCACCTTCTCTTTGACGCACACGTCTTCGCTTGTTTTCCTTAACTTGTCGATGTAGGCGCCAGCCGCCTTCTCGATATCCTCGCACTGGGCATATCTTAAACCCAACCTCATATTCGTCATGCTGTTGAAATGTTTTACGATATCCGCCAAGGTCGGCGAAACATACTCTAAAAGCAGCATCGGCGCAGCTGCCATGGCAGCACTGGATATACCCTTCAAATAGTCCTCTAATATCTGCTGGGAGAAAAGCGACGTGAAACTTGAGGCAAAATCGAAGCCGCTGCAACCTTTTGATCCGCTGACAATGGAATAGCCTACGCCGGGCTCTTGCGGGGCAACCGGAGGATTATAGTCAACGCCCCCTCTGTAATAAAACCCTGAATTATCTTCCGAAACCGCGCTCTCAATGGTATAAGGCGTTGAATCGTCTTTTGTGAAGATATCCGCATAGCTTGCACAAGCGCCGATAAAGACAAAGATCCACAAAAGAATGATCCTTTTCATCTGAATAATTTTAGTATCTTCTCTTTGTCCGCAAGTCCAGAGAGGAAATACTTTTGTCTTTTACTGTTAAATACGACGATCGTCGGATAAGACTCGATCTTGAATAAGGCGCTCATCCCCTTATCCTCTATCGCAGGAAACATAAATTTTCTCAAGTCGTCATCGCCAAAACCTCTGGCAAAAGCCTGGATCCTGATTTCAGGGTGGGTGAGATAGATGCTTTCTATGACGCGGGCTTCTTTTTCGCAGGCAAGACAGCCTTTTAACATAAAGAAAAACAGGTAATCTCCCTGAGGGACAGAATCTTTGGAAGCACCGTTTGTCGAATTCGTCTGATGCGAATCTGCGTCCGCCGCACCATTGTCTTTCTCTGGCTGATTAAGCGTCTCTGCTTGTTTGGCAAGCATCTCCTGGGCCGTGACGAATTTTCTGATCCTGTTTAAGTTCCATTCGAGGTATGCTCTGGCATTTTCAGGATCAGGTTTATCAAGAAAATCCCTCACCTCTTTAGGCGGTACATAAATAGTCACTTCGCCTGAAGGATTGACAACAGGCTCAGCCCATTCGCTCTCTATTGATTCAAAGTTCTTCCGCCTTGGTTCTGAAACAATATCTTTTCTTGCATCCGGTTCTTTAAAAAAATCGATCCTGTCGTATTGAAACATCCCCTCACTACAGGCAAAAGGCGTATAGACAAACAAAGTAATCAATATCAAAAGACATCTCATTTATTAAGCTGCTCAATGATCTCGCTCAGATCAGTCCGGCCTGTTATTATGCAATGCTTCCCATCACGAAAAATGACATAGCTAGGAGTCTTATCGATGCCAAACTGCCTTGTCAGATTACCATTAAAGTCAATATCGAACTCCATACCGTTATTGAAATAATCCCGTTTCCGAATCAGCCTGTTCTTCAAACCCTGCTTATCATTGGTAACAATGACAGTCTTGACAATCCATCCTGGATTCTCTTTTTTGAAATTCACAAGAGCGCTGACAACGGTGTCTGAAAAGTCGGAATCCGGATCGATGAATAATATAATCTCGGAATTCTGATCTTGCCCTACCCCGCTCATCCTGTCATAGGCTTGTCTCTGTATTTCCTCTATTTTTTCCTTTAAGCCAGGATTTAGATCAGCTATGCCTTTAGAACATTCGCTGCAATCGCTCTCCTGGCAAAAGCCCAAAGGCAAAACCACCAACAACACAAAGAAACTGACACCTAATACACGCAGCATATTCTTCTTCGCCAATACAGCCACAGGTATTTGCCTGAAGCGGACAGCTTGCCGGATTCCCAGGATGCCGGATTCTGGCCTATTTTGATGCACCCTGATACAACAGGATAAATCAATTGCAGCTTGTCGTTTTCAAAAAACGGCACAAAACCAGTGCCTTCAAAAACAACATGTCCAGGTATATTTAAACCTGAAGCAATGCTCACAGCCCGGACCGCTGCAACCGCGCTTCCTACGACCTGGCTTTGATGCGTAAAAAAGCCTCTTCTTGGATAGGTCGCTCCCCAATACCCCATGCACAAATCATTCATAAAACTGGCTATCACAGCGCAGGCCGGGCCAGCTGCAGCTGAAGCCATGCTCTTGGGGTTAGAGGCTTCCAGAACCCCAATTCGCCACTCCGAAGCATCCAGTTCTGAAAGATATTTGATCAAAGAACCTGTCGGAAGCTTGTCCGGGCATGTCATGCCCAAAGATGCCATAATCTCATCTTTAAAAGGAAGCCCATACACGTGCGCCTCATTAAATTGCAGGTTCGTCTCATCGATCTTCGATGAGCCTGATCCGCTTGAAACAGGCATGGATGATGCGCCTAAACTTTTAGCGAAATCCTTGACGGCCTGGGTCACAAGATTTGAGAGCTCGGGTTGCAACGATCCGATAACCGTATCACCGGGCCGCTTGACAGTTTCAATGAGAAGTGCCGGCTCCCAGTACATAATGATAATGCCAGGCATGCCAAAAGGCCCAACACAGGTTCCGATCACCTTTAGATCCAGGCAATTCCAATCAATCATCCCGGAGATATCGCCAAGCTCAAGGGCATTAGCCCTGCTGGAAACAAAACACAGGCTTAGCAACAAAATGAGGCTAAATGCCTTTTTAAAATATTTTAAATTTAGTGTGGACAATGTGTGTACTATATGTTATATTTTTATTACCTAAAGAAAGGAGACGAATCATGGCCATAGCACAAAAAAATAGACGTATTGATTTACGCATTGAGAGCTCCCAAAAAAATCTTCTTGTATATGCGGCCTCCCTTCATCACAAGAAGCTATCAGCTTTTGTTCTCGATAGCGCCTTGAAAGAAGCGGAAGAATTGATAGCCGACAAAACCCACTTCCAACTGCCTCAAGCCCAATGGAAAGCCTTCTGTGCCGCTCTTGATAGCCCGGCCAGAGAAATCCCCAGGCTTAAGAAGCTTTTCCAGGAACAAAACATTTTTAATGAGTAAAGGATCTTCTTTAGACACTCCTGTTTTGCTCCATGAATCTCACGCAATCGATGATTTTGATTGCGGGGATGAAGCCCTGAATTCCTACCTGCGAAAATTTGCGCTCATCAATAACCAAAATGGTTCTTCAAGAACCTATGTCACAACCAAAAATAAGCAGGTTGTGGGATATTACACCCTCACCCCCGGCTCCATAAGCAAAGAGGATACCCCTCAACGCGTAGGCAAAGGATTGGCCAACCATCCTGTCCCCGTGGTCATTCTTGCGCGCCTGGCTGTCGATAAAATCGAACAAGGTAGTGGTCTAGGCAAAGCCTTATTGCGCGATGCGCTGGTGCGCATTGTTGCCGCGGCTGACAGTATTGGCGGACGGGCTATTTTCGTCCATGCGAAACACGAACGTGCTAAATCATTTTATGAACATTTCGGCTTTGAACCTTCACCGATTGATCCATTGCACTTGTATCTTTTAATAAAAGACATCAAGAAGACCCTCGGGATATAAGTCGACGATCACAAAGATAATAGATTTCTAACCATTCTACCTTGAATCTGCAATAACATTGGCTTCTTCGTTTATCACAGACAAACTCTTTTCATTGACTCTAAGCGTCAGAGGGCAACTGAAACCTTCCTCTCCCAAATCAATGACATCCTGAGAAGCAAAACAGACCGAAGAAGATGCTGCCAGGAAAAACAGACAAAACAGGAATCGCCTGAACCTTAAGGCATCTTCATGATAAAACATAGGGCATAATAAGGCGGCAGCATATCAAAAGGCTGCCCGCCTCCTGTAATACCTGTCTGGGCATTGTCATTATAACTGCCTTTAGCGCCAAGCTCGGAACTACCCGAGAAATACCATGCGTTCCACCAGCGGTAAGAGTGCGCATGCGGGGGCATCTCGGCTATGGTCAAGGTATGTTTGGCCTCACCTCCTGCCTTGGTCAAAACCCCTAAGACATTGGTCTCAGCCATACTTCCCACATCCCGGCTTGCTCCTACGACGAACCTGTCCCTTAAATCAGGCGTACCGTTGGTCCCATCGCAGAGCTGCCATCCCGAAGGAATGCTGGCAACAGTTCCGGACCAGATGACGATGGCGCCTGCAGGAAGCGATTCATTAGGCATAGCCCCCGGCACCGAAACCGTGCTCGTCACGGATCCGCCGGCGACCGAGCTCGTAGGCAAGTTTCCTGCGACAAGATTGGTCCATTCCTGAGGCACCACAGTCGTGATGCTGAAGCCTGTTGCCGTCGATGAAATGTTATACGCATTCTGCCAGGGATTGTTGGCGCTCCAAGAAGGATTAAGATAGCCCGCTGTTTCCAGCGTCTGAATACTGTCAGGCCAGGCGTCGTTTGTGACAAAATAAGCGCAAGCCGCCTGCTGGATATTGGCCATTTCAAGCGCGGTCTTTTCAGCTGCCTTGATCTGAATCCTTTTGATAAAGACCGGCGTGATGGATGAAGCAAGGATGGCCAAAACCCCCATCACAATGCATAGCTCGATTAAGGAAAATCCCTTTTTATTGATGGAAGATATTCTTTTTGTCATACTGCAGTCCCCACGTTGTGCTCTCAACGGACCTTGCGACGCTGACCAGATCATTGGCGCCTTGATTCTGAACCACAATCTCGCTGCCAGAATTTTCAGGCGTTATGAGCCCCTTCGGCAGCGCTGTCGAAACAGTGACGCTTGAGGCGCCGCCTGTTATGGCATAAACATTGCCAAAAGGATTAACGTCTGTTGCCTGAGGACTGAGGTAGGCGGGCCGCAGATCCGCCACATCTTGCGGCCACGCCCCGCTCTCCAGGTAATATTGAGCGCTTGCGCTCGCCAAGGCATCCAGCTCCTGGATCGTCCTCATGGCTAGAGCGCTCTGCCTCATTCTGGCCGCAGAATAAAAAGCCGCCCCCAGCGATAGGAAAGCTATCGCGAAAACAAGGCTCAGTTCAATTAAGCTAAAACCATCCTTTTTCAGAATGTCGCAGTCCATGTTCCGGATGAATAGCTCGTTGCTGTCGCGCTGTTGGCAAACAAGGCTGAAAGCCGTGCTGCGCCGGAAGTACTGACCTGTGTTAAGGAGATATCCACCTTGCTGGGGTCTGTGTCCGGTACGACCGCGTAATCCCCTCCCCACGGATTTGATCCTGTCTCCGAAAAACTCTCGGGTAAGTAGCCGGCAGTCTTTAGTTCGGAAACTGCAATCCCCTCATACGTTATCTTGCCTGAAGCAATGTAGCTTTCCGCAGCAGTCCTTAAAGACTTGACGGACTCCGCGGCTGAGTGGATCTTGGCGTTTTCCCTGACACCTGAAGCCAGACCCACGGCCATGATGAGAAGCGCGATGATACTGATGACCAGGACCAGTTCGATCAACGTAAAACCCTTCTTGTTCCTCATTGTCCACCTCCTTTTAGAATTTGACGTTCCCGCCTGCGATATTCGAAAGATTGCTGTAGACAGGTATGACAAACGCCGAGACGATGAATAACAGAAGAATCCCGCAAAGCATCAAAAATGCCGGCTGGATAAAACCCAGAAGCGCATCGATCTTCCTGGTCACCTTCTTGAAATACGAATCCGCCAGGCTCTGCAGGTATCTGTCAAGGTTGCCCATCTCCTCGCCTTTTCTGATGCTTGAGTAGACAGACTTCGGGAAAAATGCATCGTGTTTTAAAGCCTGCCACAGGCTCAACCCGCTGACGACGGCGTCCTTGACCTTGGCGATCTTGCCGGCAAAGAACTTGTCAAAGGCCGTCTCGCGGACCAGGGAAAGGGCCTCGATGACGCTGATGCCGTTTCTTTGCAGGATCGCAAGGTTGGAAAACAAAAAGCTGAAAGCCACGTCCTTTATCAAAGGGCCTAAGACGGGGATCCTGTAGTAAAAATCCCTTATACGCTCTACCTGGCTTATCTTGAGCTTTGAATAAAGAAAAACCAAGGCAACAGGAATAACCAGATACATAAACCAATAATCCCTCAGGCCATGGCTCAAAGACAAAAGCAGACGCGTGAAAAAATAGGCATTCTCCTTTAACGGCAGGAGCGATTCCAGATGTGGGATCACCTGGAAAGAAACGTAAAACATAACCGCGACAAGCAGAAAGAGCACGACCGCCGGATAAACCAGGGCGCCTTTTAAACTGCGTAAAAAGTCCGCCTCCCTGGAATAATACCCTGCCAGATCCCTGAATACCCGCTCAAGACCTCCGGATTTCTCGCCGACCCGGACCATATTGAGAACCTGCCAGGGGAAGACTTCTGTGCGGCTAAAAGCCTCAGCCAATGAAATGCCCGTGGCAAGGCTGTCGTTGATCTGCGAAAGAGCGTGCTTTAAGACCGGTTCAACGCTGGATTCTTCAAGCGTCATAATGGCCTCGTTCATGCTCAGGCCGCTCTCCAAGATGTTGGAAAGGTCTTCAAAAAGTTCCGCCAAGGCCTGGACCCTGACCCTCTTTCTTTTCAGGTAAAATTCGATAGACTTAACAAGGTCGGGCTCCAGGGACAGAATGTGAAAATTATTGTCTTTTAGTTTGTCCCTGATCGCCTGATAAGAGCCCTGCTCGACGCCGCTTATCTCATTGCCGGTCCGTGAAAGAACGTTGTATCTGTAATGCATCTATCCGATGATCCTTTCTGCTTCCTCAAACGAAGTGACACCGCAAAGAATAAGCCTGGCGGCGTCCTGTCTGAGGTTAAGACGCGTCTTTTCCCTCTCTTTGTCATAAAGCGACTCGAGTCGTCCCGAGGCGACTCTACTTTTAATCTCAGGATCAAATTCCAGGATCTCGGCAATAACAGTGCGGCCTTTGTAACCACCCTGGCAATGGTCGCATCCGACGGCTTTGTAGGCACGTATTTCACTTTTGTCTTCCTTGAATTGTTCCTTAAAGAATCCAGGCCACTTCTCTTTCTTGACCGTGACTCTTTTTTTGCAGAACGGACACAGCTTCCTGATCAGCCTTTGCGAGATAACAGCCAGGATGCTGTTTGAGATATAGGCTAGATCAACCCCAAGATCATGGAGCCTGTAGACAGAATCAACGGCCGTGTTTGTGTGCAAGGTTGAAAGCACCCTGTGGCCTGTCATGGCAGCGCGGATGGCTTCTTGAGCCGTGTCCTTATCCCGGATCTCTCCGATCAGGATGATATTCGGGTCATGCCTTAAAAAAGCCCGGGTCGCATGAGCGAACGTGATACCCTGCTTCTCGTTGATCTGGACCTGGTTGGCAAGCGGCATCTTTATCTCCACGGGGTCCTCGATCGTGATTACTTTCGTTGAGATGGACTTAAGCTCATTTAAGATGGCATAAAGCGTCGTCGTCTTGCCTGAACCTGTGGGACCAGCCATGATGATGATGCCGTGGGGCTTCTGCGCAATGCGGCGTATGCAGTCAAAATGCGCCCTGTCAAATCCCAGTTGCTCCAGACTGATGAGGGACCTGTTGACGTCCAAGAGGCGAAGCACCAGGGCCGGGCCGTGAGACGATGGGATACAGGAAACCCTGACATCAACCGCGTGGTTTGAATAATTGTGCTGGAACCTGGCATCGTGGAACTTCAAAAAATCGCTGACCGTGATATCCGCCTTGCTGAATATAATGTTGACAAGATTATTGTGTACATCGGGCCGGATCGCCAGTCGAAAATAAAGCATCCCGTCGATCCTGAAACGCACCGTGCTTATCTTTTCCTCAGGCTCGATGTGGATGTCGCTTGCAGCCTGGATGATCGCTTCATCCAAAAGCGAGTCCGCCAATTCCTTGAGCTCGTTACCAATAAGGCCCTGCTCTTTAATAAGGCCTATCTTTTTTTCTATCTCGGCCGCCCTTTTGCGGTTGGAAAGACAATCCAGGTGATAACAGACCTGATCTTCGCTGCCGACGTAGCAGTCTTTGTCGCTTAAGCCGTATTTCGACAAACAATCCGTGGCCGCGACGGCAAAAGGATGCGCAAAGACAAACGCCAGCCCCTGCTCAGTCCTCACAGGGACAAACGTCTCTTCCTTAAAAAAGTCAAAGCCTATCCCGTCGATCGTCTCAAGATCAATCGTGTATTTTTTGTCGAAATACTTCCACCCCACCTGCTGTGCCAAGGCACGAGCGATCTCTTCGTCCGTTGCAAAGTGAAAATACTTTAAGATCCTGCCTATCTTCTCATCGATCTTTTGGCCCTTCTGGATCGCAAGACAATAGTCCAGCTCTTCTTTTGTCACGCTGTGGGCTTGAAGGAGGATGTCGCCGATCTTTTCTATGGCCATATTTTAATCCATGAAATCCAGCGTAAATTCTGTTTGATCCGCCTGTTTGAAAGTAACCGCATCCTGCGTTATCTTTGAAACAGTCAGCTTAGAGGCGACACAGTCGCCCTCTTTGAACGGATAGGCCGTGTTTTTAATGGTAAGGATCCCTTCCTTGAGGTCTCCGGAGATCAAAAGCATCGCGAGCCTGACGTCCGCAGGATCGGCCAGAGGAGCTCTGAGCCCGTCTGACAACGCGTTTTTCTGGAGCTCCTCTTTTTTGGCCAAGGGCAGGCTGTTGTCGATATCATATATTTGCTTCTGCGCCTGCTTTTCCTTTAAAATCAGACTCTCTTTCTCAAGGTCGAGCCGAATCATTTCTATGGCACGGCGTCTGTCATTCATCGCTTCCTGGAAAGCCTTTATTTTTTCAAGATCCTTAGCGAATTCATCCCCCTGCCCCGAAATGACAGGCGCGCTATTCTCGGGGGGCCGCTCTGTCGGAAGGACTTTGTTTTCCTGACCAGGACCTTGCTTCTTCTGACCTGGGATATCCACAGCCAAAAGGTTGTCATCGCCGGCCCAGACAAACCTTGGAGCCATGCTGAAGATGAAAATCAGAGATAATGTCAAAAATTTTCTCATGCGGGCATCCTCCTTTTTCTCAAGTCCCATACAGGCGCATGATCAGGACAACGGTATTTTTTTCCAAATAAACTTCCAGAATCTCCATCGGGCCGGCCTGGCCTAAGCTACAAAACATACGCAATAAAGAACCCCCTGTTCTTTCGTTTAAACTGAACCGACAGAGAATGTCGAAGTATTTTATCCCTTCATAGACAGACGGCTTAAAAAGATCCTTTAGAGCCGTCAAGTCCTTGGCTCCGGCGATCTTGACCTCGCAGGCCTCATTGTAATAGGCGGCTATTTCCTTGATGTCGTTGTAAACTTGCAGATAGTATTGATCCAAAGGCAAAGCCGCCTCGTTCTTATAGACGGCGAGCCCTTTTTCTTTCAGGATGATCGCATTGATCTCTTCCCGGGTTTTATTCAGCCGGCTATTAAGTAAGCTCGTATCCTGGTTAAGGCCCCATATTTTTATGGATAAAACCAGAATTGCCGCTGCAAAAAGAAATGTGATGGTTTTCATGGGATTTATTTTCTTAAAAAATCTCCAAGCTCATCCGGCCCTAAATGCACCGGATGAGCTCTTTGATTGATCGCTACGCCTGATTTTCCTCTTCTCCGGCAGTTGCCTCTGCGCCGGCGCCGTTTGCCTTCTCCCCCTTTGCCAGGAAATTGATCCTGTCGACATCCAAAAATATGCAGATGTCGTCTTCCTTCTTTTTTCCCCAGGCTGCCCTGATGGGAATGCCGCCTGCCCGGCCCACAAAGTATTCCTTCCCCTCCTTGCCTACTCTGCGGCTGAGTTTTCCGTAAAAAATCGACATCGGTTCCACCTCCTTCCGCTTAGGAAATATCCAACGTCACGCGAACCCCGGGATTGCCTTTGACCAGAACATTCTCTGTATTGGCCTGCCTGAAAACCCGCGGTAGAGCCAAGACAGGAGATGTCTTATCAACGTCTGTCAACAAGACCGCCTCAAACCGAAAAGCCCCGGATGTTATCTTCCTTACGACCATGGACTCTATTTTGTATTCATTAGGCACCGCATTGATAAAAGACTCAAGGTAATCGTCGAAATTGAGCCCTGCTTCACGTCTTACGATGTCTCTGTATTTTGCCGCATAACCCTGTTTTAGCTTTTCGCTTTCGAATCGCTTTTTAAGCCGCAAATCCCTCAAGGCAAGCTTCCTGTCCTTATTGATGCCAAAAGAAAACGCAAATGCGGCCAAAAATACGCTAAAAATTGCGGCCATAATCCCAAGGTTCAAGAAACGCTTTTTCATCTCTTTTAGCCGCCTTAAGCGAATGAACTGCTCAGGCAGGAGATAGTGTATGCTGAACGAGCCTTCCTTAAGGCCTGTCAAGGCCGGATAAGGATCCTTGACCAGGGCGATATTTTCATCGGCCTCAAGGCCGCTGGCAGTAATCTTGTCCTTGATATCCTTTGAATTGGTAATGATCAAAAAATCGATGCCGTTTGCGTCTTTATTGACGTTCTTGTAGTTCTCCTGACTGCGGGTGATTTCTGTTGGGATGCGGTTGTTCAAGGCCAGCCTACGGGGCGTGGTGAACGTGTCTTGGTGGAAAATCGTCAAAAGCACTATGGGATTCAGATAATCCAGGAAAACGATCCGTTTTTTAGCATCCAAGAGATTGTTGATCTTCAGGAATTCCCTCAAGGCCACGGCATAAGGAACCAGGCGCCGTACGTTTTCAAACCCGAAGCATTTATAGATCTCCACGACTTTGGCGCGCTCTATGGCAATCACCTGGAAGAGATTGGCCGCTATTTGCTCTGACTGCGTGACGTATTCGGAGTTAAAGCTTTCGGCTATCAACTGGTCGCGGCTGAAGGCGTCCTTCTGGGGCGCGGCCAGGTGTTTCTGGATGGTATCGATGACGGCAACGGAGACGTCCTTGTCCGGGCCTGCGACAATCATCACGGCTTCCTGCCTGGATATCCTTCCGGACTTTTCTTTTGTCTCGTAGTAGATATCGGAATCGAAAATAAGGTAGTTCATCTTGGCAGTATTTTAGGTGTTATGAAAATGACCAGTTCGGTTCTGTTTAAGGATTTATTTTTGAATTCGAAAAGCCTTCCTAAGAACGGCAGCTCGCTTAAGACAGGTATGCCTTGCCTGGTCTTGGTGTCATTGGAGGTGATCAGGCCGCCGACTGCGATGGTCTGGCCGTCCTTGATTTTGACAAGCGTATGCATGGAACGGGTTGAAGTCTTGGGCGCTTCAATGGTAACGCCGCCTCCCATGCTGATGCTTCTGATCGTATCCAAGGTCGTCACCACCGGCGTCAGCTGCACAAGGATCTCATCGTGCAAGATGCTGGCCATGAGCCTCAAAGTCACACCTTCCTGCACCTGGTCTGTGTTGGCGCTCGTTGCAACCAGACCCGCCTGTGTCGCTGTGGTCGTTGTGTTTGAAACATAGCTTGTCACGGTCCCGACTTGGACCATAGCAGACTGGTTGTTCAAAAGCATGACCTTGGGCTGTGAGATCACCTCAACCTTCCCCTGGGTTTCAAGCGCCTGGATAAGTACGCTTAAGCCACTTGATCCGGTTCCTGAATCATCCTTGGGACCGGTTGCGCTCAAAGTAAAAAGGCTGCCAGATGCGATGTTTTGAGCTGCGAAATCTGAACTCAACGTTATCTTTTTTATCCCTGCCAGATTCTTATAGATGGCGTTCCAGTCTATGCCTCCGGCATTCTGTCTGGACAGGCTGACTTCCAGGACTTTGACTTCGATCAGGATCTGCTTATTGCTTTCGGCATTGACCAGGTCGATGTAACGACTGATCTTATCAAGACATATCGGATTATCCGAAACCATGACCAGACCCGCAGGCTTATTAAAGGAGTACTTCCCCCTTGCGGAAATCATCTTCGAGAGGTTGGTCTCTATATCCTTCCAGAAAGAGATATTGTCCTCTTTGGTTTCCACAAAGACCCTCGCGCCTACTTTGACGCTCATATTGGATGTGGAGCCGGACAGGGTTCCGGTGTTGTTCGAGGTATTGCCTTGCGGATTCGTCCATGATTCGTTACTCACCATATCGCTGAAATCCTGGCTTGACGGCGGAAGACTCAGCTTAAAGACACGGGTTTCGCGGGCGACGACGACCAGGCTCTTATCTTTAACCTTGAAGCTGCTCGATAAGGGGAAAAGGATGTCTGCCAACACCTGCCCCATTGGCGTATCCAAAGCATCCAGGGCCACGACCGCATCCGAGTTGAATTCCGGGTCATAAACCACACTCAATCCCGTCAATTCGCCTAACTTGCCCAAGATCGTCCTTATGTTGACGCCATTTGCTCTCAGGGTGATTTTCTTTGAGAACGCCGGCGGCAATTCAGCTGGTTTCGTATCTTTTTTGACCTCGGTTGCGGCCGCAGGAATCAGCTTATCTCCGGTGGTTCCGGCTTCCGGCTTTGCTGCTGTCTGCCACTCGCTAGCGAGAATCTTTGTTTTCGTTTCCTGGTTTATCGCCTGCGTAGGATTCGGGAAACACAGTAATATCCCTGCTATCAAAATCAAAATACTTGAGCGCATAATCCTCTCCTTCTGTTTTGTCCGGCTTATTCTTCGCAACCCTAATCGGGTAGCCGAATCTCTTTCTCCATGCACCAGGCTCAATCATGACCGGCTCATTATGCTCAGGAATGAATAACCCGTTCTCAATATGAGCCGGGATATTCACATTCTGGACAACAGGGCTCTGCCAGTAAAAATAAGGAAACTCGTTGCCATAGAAACTCTGGGCAAAATCATGGATATTCTCATGGACTCCTTGCCTGTAGCCCTGTTCATAGTCGTTTCTCTTCTTTACCGCTGGACCCAAAGAGCAACAACCGGCCAGCCATAAGATGGAAAATAGAACTGCAAATCTTTTAGCGTAGACCATAAGGTTTCTCCTCGGCGCATTCTGAAAGCGCCTCCAAATACCTGTCGCCAAACTTCTGCAATTTGTCCTCCAAGTATCCGTTGTCCTTGGCATCGCTTGTTGCCAGCCAGTAAAGGAAAGGATCCGGCACGAGGCGGATGACGCCGCGGGATGAATCCGAGACTATGAGGGCTTCCGAGAATCTCCCTTTCTGGGTCTCGACAGACTTCAGGAGTTCGATCTCTTTTTCAGACAACGATGCAAAACCTTTTAAGGAGTCGATGACATTGGGCTCCTGTTTTAAAAACACTTTGTTGGCTGCATTGGCCTGGATGGCGATGCCGCACTCTTTTCCTATTAAGTCAGTGATCTCCTGCGTTATGGCGCAGCAGGAACAGCGGTATTTGCGGTACGTCTTAAACGAATTGGTGATGAATTCCGCCGTATTCTGAAGTTTCAAGAGACTCCAGGCCTCATCAATCAAAAGGAATTTCCGTTTAGGCCTCATTTCGGGCTGCGAGACAAAATGAGTGATGAAATACATGATGTTTAAGAGGACCACCACCTGCAGGTCAGGATGAGCACTTAGATTCCCCAGCTCAAAGACAGTGAACTTGGCGCCAAGGCTGAACTGATTTTTCCCGTCGAAGAATTTGCCAAAAGGCCCTTCCTTGGTAAAAGACCTGAGCTTCAAAGCAAGCTTTATGCCAATGCTTTCGCCAACCCCGAGCTTCCTGTTGCAGCTGTGGCTTTTAAGCTTCTCAACCACGTCTGACAGAACCAGTTCCTCGTCCTTGGCTTTCCTGTCCTTATAGGCAGCGAGTATCGCCTGCTGAAGCACGCCTTCGTGCTCGCGCAGGAGCCTTTCGCGTTCATCGCCGCCTGAGCACATTTGGGATAACATGGTCACCAAAAAAGCCAGGTGCTCTGCATCCGGCATTTTTAAAAAAGGATTGATGGTTACGGGGTCATTCAACTCAAACCTTATGTACTGGCCCCCTAAAACTGAGCAGAGCTTCTTGTAGGAATCTCCCTTGTCCAGGACAAAGAAATGCGAATCCAGCCGCGCATTCTGCAGGATGAAGTCATTCACGAAGAAACTCTTGCCTGAGCCTGAGGCGCCGATCACGATTGTATGCGGGTTTGTGTTGGAATCAAAAAAATCCCAGAATACAGGCTCGCCCCTTCTGTTCAGATACAGCTGGGCTGGCGTCTGGGTCCCTCGGACTGAGCCGTACAAGGGAAGCATGTCGCTAAGATTGCTTGAAACCATGCGCCTGGTGCGCTTGATGAACCGCTCGTAATGATGGTCAAAACACAAAGGCAGGCACGATAAAAACAGCGACGCACCGATAATCTCTTCTTTTAAGCCTTCAGCGCCCATGCGCGAGAGGGCGTTCAGCATGTTGGCTGTCAGATTGTCGCAAGACTCCTGGGTTTCCCCTGAGATGATGAAATGGATCCTGGGATAGATGATCTTATGGCCTGAGGTGAAGGTTTCCTTGACTACGGAATCCAGTTCTTCCTTTTTCTCCAGGGCCTCAATGGACTTATCTCCGAAATACGTGGAGCGCTGCAGGAAGGCAAAAGCCTTCTGCATCTTGATCCTTTTTATGGCTTCCTCCTGTTTCGGGATATGGAAATTGACCACCATGATGAAATCTTTAAGCATATCCAACAGGGAAAAGCGCGTTCCGCGGACGACTTCAGCGCTGAACATGCCTGGTTCCGTAGCCAAAGGCAGCTCCTTCAAGGTCACAACCTGATAACGCCTGTCTTCGAATTCGAACCCTTCCCCGTAAACGCGTGGTGCATTGTACAAAAGCTGATCATACATATATTCATCTTCTCTTAACGCAGGAATGCCCGTGCCTTGGCTGCGTTTCGGATTAAGCATCTTGTAGAGAAGCTTGTGCAATTGCCTTTCATCTACCTTCTGATAGCTGATCTCACAGGCCTTAAAGACCCCCTCTACGACTTCACAGAAGCGGGCAATGGTCTGGCAGTAGACCAGGAAATCCTCTTCGATCTTTTTTCCGATCGTATCTTTGCCTGTGAAATAAAAATGGACCTTATCGCCGAAGGCCGGATAGACCCATGACGGAAAATACCGCAAGGTGAAAAAACAACGTATGTTTTTGGAGCAATAGCTGCCGGCTGCCTGCTCAAAAAAACCGTCCTTTCCCTCCTTGAGGTGTTTTATCTTGCTTTGACTGCAGCTCTTGATGATCTCGTTGTCAAAAGGCCCTCCATTGTTTTGATAAGTTTCTATCCTGTCGTTGAAATCCTCATCGCAAACCAGGATGAACTGGCAGCTGACCATATCTTCAGGCAGCCTCAGGAGAATCCCTTCCAGGGACCGGGATAACTCCTCCAGGTGGTCTGCGGATTTCGTCTCGCTTTCAATCAGCGAAATCTCCCAGATCTGGCCCATGCTGCCGTCTTTGAGAACAAACAAGCCGTTTTCATGAGTGTAATAAGGCAGAAGGTCTGTGAAAGACCTGCCTTCTTCAAAGAACGACTCAAGGGTTTGGGTTTTGATCATTTCGCGACAGTTTCTTTGTAAGGAACCAATAAAGGGATCCTCGCTTTGTCCTGCTTCTGGGAATCGATGAACCAGCTTGATTCTTTCACCATGACGTATATCCAGTGGCCAGCGACTAAGGTATCTTTGTCCTCTTTTGACTTATGAGCCGGGATCCAGACAAGTCTGACATCCGCGGGCTCAATGACAGGCACATAAGGCGCGACATATCCGAATGCCTTGTTGAGTTTTAACTTGTCCTTGATGAACTCACCAGAATCACGCCTGCCTGAACTCACAGCGGAAAGATACGCGTCCATCACCTTATCCTGAGCTCCGCTGACAACCACCTTGTGGGAAGCCGCGCAGCCGGAACTAATCAACATAATCGAAATCGTCAACAGAAGCTTTAAGGCCTTCAATTTCCACCCCTTTCTGGATGACCAGGGTCACTTTTGTTCCAGCTTCGATCTTGATGGCAGGGATCATGGCCTCCAATTGTTTTTGATAATACGAGGCCATGCCCTGGGCGCTGTTAGCCAGCCCTGAGAACATGGCATAATTACCTGTATTGCCTGTGACGTTTTGAGCAGTCTGACCGTAGGCGCCGACCACGGTTGAAGTCTGCGCCTGAGAGAGCGCTTCGGCCCCTCCTGCCAAGAACCCTGAGATAAAACTCAAGGATAGCTGCTTACCTGTGTTGTAGATCAACTCTCCTGGGATGCCCAGGCGGCCGGTCTCGTCTGTCAGATACCCTAAATTACCCTCATGCTCAAAAGTATTGCCTCCAGGCAACACGACCGAAAAACCGACGATCTGGATGATGGCCCTCTTGGAGACAACATCACCTATGGCCTTGCCAATGGCAAAAGCTCCTTTTAAGGGGATCCTTGTGTTATTAGGGCCGTAAAAAGCCTCATCCACGCTGATCAAGACAGGCAGAGGATTGTTGACGTTCACAGGCGCATAGACTCCGGTCAAAAGAGTGCCTTTGACAAAACTCCCCAAAGGCAGGTAAACGCATCTTTTTTTCAAAGCATCGGCTTCTCCTCTAATCTCGCTGACTTTGGCCATCTCCAGGCGCATCGCTGGCTTGACCGATGCTATCCCGGACAACGGATTACCCAGGATCCCCTCATTGCCAGCTTCCTGGTTCTCTTGGAAACCTGGCTTGCCTGAATTTATGCTTTCAGACAGCGCAGTCGTCACCCTTTTGTCAAGATCCACGATAATCTTGCTTATCTCAGACTGGTTTTTTCGCAGGCCGGCTATGTCTTTTTCCAGCTCTGCCAGGCGGGCTTCGCTATTGTCCTGACGCGAGGATATGTCATAGTATTGTTTTTCAATGCGGGAAACATATGTCTTGGTATCTACAGAGCCTACAAGGACACCCACATCTTTATCTTCAGGGTTGGTTTTTGCCTTAGAACGATCAGGTGTCGTAAGGCTTTTTTTGATGTTTTTGGTCTCTTTGACGCCGCTAAAAGCCAGGAATCCTAAAACGATAGCCAAGCCGCAGACCGCTAAGATAACCGGCCGCGGCTTATGGCTTAGTATCGATGCCACAATATTAAAGCTAGGAATGTCCTTAAACGAGATTTTGGTCATGGATATTTTTTTACTGATCCTGCGCCTCAATAATCATGTAGGCCTTTGTCATGGAATCGGCACTGTTTTTAGCTTGGCTGCGGGGCCTTGGCCCCAAAACCTGGGTATCCACGCTGGCTGCGACTAACCCCGGTAGCTCTATATCTTCTATAGGCAGCACAATGGGCTTATCCATTAGGTTCTCAAAACGCAACACCAGCGCTTTGGCCCCGCCTCCAAGCTCATAAACCTTATCCGTTGTTATGCGGAAAACTCCGTTATTGAAGACCTCATGTATGCTGGACCCTGCACTCGCTGCCCCTGGCGGCACTTCTCCTTTTAGAAGCATCCTCATTAGCTCAACCGTGTTAAAGGTTCCCTGATTTTGGGTCTCTTTCCTGGCTTGAGGTCTTTTTTTGATCTCAATAGAAGTAGGCGCCTCGACATTGTCCATGATCAAATGCAAGCAGTAGGAAGTATTTCCTTCTGTGACGACATGAAGATAAGAATCAAAACTTTTAAGCGGCAGCAAAAACATCCTGTTACCGAGGGTCTCGACCTGAAGGAAATCCGAAGAAATGCTCTTTGTGACATCGGCAATCTTTTCTGGGAACTCTGCCTGCGTCACCATGCCGGTTTTCAACCGCAAAGGGATGACATCTTCGCTGCCGTTAACAGCCGCGGATTCTCCAAACGCGTCCGTCAGGACCAATCCAAAAACAATCAACAGAATGCAAAATATCCCAAAAGGACGAAGAGCTGCGATGGATATTCTCATTGTTCTCCTATCTGCTCTTGCTTGACCCCTGCAATAACCAGGCCATAAGGGTTGGTCTGAACCGGAGAGACCCTCTCTAAGGTGATCGTGTAGCGAAGACTGCGGTCATCCAGTTTTTCTTTTCCCATGAAGAGTGACTTTTCTCCGGTCAATATCACCTTAAATTCTTTACCAGATTGCTCCCATTGGGGATCTTGGCTTAAAGAAAACAAGGATGAAATGTTATCGCGCAAAACCCGGCCAATCTCATCTTCAAGACCAGCCCTTGTTCTTGAAAGAAGCGCAGGCGCCATGTAGCGCATGGCCCTTGCATAGGTCTCCTTGACTGTGATGGAAGTGAAGTTATTGCGGTCTAGCAGCCAGTTTGAGGCAAAGGCGCAGACAGCCTCTTTTTCTATTCGATTCGGATAGGAGATCCCCGCTTCATGCGAGCTTGGAATATAGTAAATAGGTTGCGACCTTGTGGATAACTTAAAGACCGTGATAAGAAGAGCCAGACAGAAGGCGATGCAGGCGTAAAGGGCCATACCTAAAAACGCGCTGGTCTGTTCAGCCCGGGCCCATTTCTCAAGGAAAGTCGGGCGTTTAGTAGTTTCATTGTGTTCCAGTGATTTTGGCATGTCTGGGCAAATAAAAAAGGGCTGGCTTCTTGAGTTTTACCTCAAGAAACCAGCCCCTTGGTTGTTCCAATAGGACTGCTTTTGAAACTTTAGAGAGAATCCGCGCTTCTGATTCTCCTTACACCAAATTATCTATTATTAATTTACACCTTCAGATCGTTTTGTCAAGTTTTTTTTAAACATAGGAATATATGTTTTATGTTCACATTCCACAGTTACGACATTCTTTCATCTACTCCATTCAGTAGCAATTTGGATCTGGCTCAAATTTAAAGCCCTCGCAATTTTTAACAAAGTTATCCTTCTTGGTATCGATCTAGAATTAAAAAATCTAGATAATGATGGCTGAGGGATGCCGGTTAAATCTGCAACCATCTTAATTCCACCCTTTTTTTCGACGATCATTCGCAAGCTATCTTTGAAAGAACGAATGTTTTTGGCAATTTGATCTAAATCGTCAAAACGCACATAGGTCCCTTCGATCTTTTCTTTCTGAGAACATTCATCAATCATCTCTTGTATATCAGCGATAACTTCATCTTGTTCTTTTTTCTCCGACTCTTCTGACCACATTTTCATTAAATCATAAACCCCCTCAAATTCGAAAGCTGTCTGAACGGCAGCTGCAATAAATACATCAGACAACCCCCTTTGTTTCATTTGGTGTCCTATTTCAATAAGCTCTACACTTCTATCGGCTGATAATAACGCACCGGTTCTCATGATAATCTCCCATTCTCAGTATATTGACTTTGTCTTATTAATTGTAAAAACACCTTGAAACGCGCTATTTTTCTTTGTTCCGCCTTCGGATTTCTTTTGACATATGCCTCGCAAAGAAAAGCATTGCAAAACATTCCCACAGTCAAACGAAGTTGAATTTTGCCACTGCCAATTTGATGCCATTTCATTTTATAGCCATTTTCAATCTTATTATGACTTTGATCAGCGACAATCGACCAAAATTTTTCGTTTTCAAACTTGGGATCATCAGGATAATCCCTAAGTCGTAATACATCTGGACGAATGATCTTTTTATATTCTTCTTTGCTGAATACTCTATTATGCTTCATTTCTAAGTACGAATCCAGAGCCCAAGACGTAATTATTATGTCCATTTAGCCGTCCTTTTGGTTATAATAATAAGTAGCAGCCTCCATAACAAATATAACATACATAACATAAATATCAAGTCAAATATGCATTATTTTAACTTGAATTCAGTATTTATTATAACTATCTTATATATAATAAGATACAGCATCAAGATTATTTGAGGACAAGTTCATAACAAAATCCTCTTGAGCAGCATAGTAAAACGAAGTCCTTTGTCAACTTAAATGTTAAATACAAAATCCATATATGTTTATTTCATGAAAGACCACACTAAAGAACTCACCCATCCCAAAACAGTCCAGCCCAAAAGAAGATTAAGCACAAAAATAGCCGGAATGTTTTTGTGCTGCCTAAAGTACGCCACCAGGGTCGGCAGAAAATAGAAAATAATCATCAAAACGATTAACGCCAATTCCAAAAGACTAAAGCTCTGCATCTGCATCGCGATCACCTCCCCCAAAAACCGAATACCGTCCGACGCGTTCCGGCGGATCAATTAAACCCTTAATCCTCACCCCGTGCTTATAAAACAGGTGCGCGAGATATCCCTGGGGTTTACCTTGTTTCATTATTCTCAAAAGTATCCATCCTCCGAAGAAAACCGTGCCAGCATAAAAAGGATCAAAGAAAATGATCAAGAAACCACTGATCAAAGCCAGGATCCCTACATCTTCTGGTTCCAGGCCGAAAAGAAGCAAAGGTCTATCGATGGTCCGGCAGCACTTTTTCATTATGTTTTGAACAGCCCTTGGAGGATCTTGGGTATAAACATCAGGATCATGAACCCAAAACCGCACGCGATAGCCACCCCTTGTTTTCCGTTTAAAAGCGCAACCACCCCTCCAATGAGCAGAACCGCGCTTAAGATCTTTGACACAGGGCCAGTGAGAATATTAATGATAAAAGTGGCAAAATCACTGACAACCTGCTGTTCCTGGCTCGTATCCACCTGCGCTAAGACAAAAGGCGCGAGCGCCAGGGAAAGACTCAAAACCAGACACAGGACAGCGCACATCTTTAACAC
>Ga0302253_1000665_pt1 | contig 26172 bp, 19 predicted proteins | sample AAG_RA_Trp_MG_FD_193537 | JGI IMG/M metagenome (GOLD analysis project Ga0302253, IMG submission 193537) | Enriched activated sludge microbial communities from anaerobic digester in WTTP, New Holstein, Wisconsin, United States - AAG_RA_Trp | ecosystem: Engineered > Bioreactor > Anaerobic >...
CGGGCCTGGAGAAGTATAAGGCCCTCCTGGAGCGCCGGCTCAAGCACGAGCTGGACCTGGAGTTCACCGTCGAGGACGACGAGCTCTGGCTGCTGCAGGCCAGGCGCGCCACGGTGAGCACCTACGCCCGGCTGGTCATAGACACGGACCTGATGAAGAAGGGCTTCATCTCCGTGCACGAGTACCGCGGCCGCATAGACCGCCTCTGCGCCGGCAACGCCTACGTCTCGGTGCCGCGCAACGACAGCGGCGCCCGCGAGTGGAAGCCGCCGGTGGGCACCGGCGTGCCGATAAACCACGGCATCGCCTGGGGCCGCCTGGCCCTGACGCCGGCGAGGTTCGAGGAGTTCCGCGCCGGCCGCGAGAACATCATCTACCTGGCCGAGACCACCAAACCCTCGGACTTCAACTTCATAAACAACTCCCAGGGCGTCGTGACCGTCTTCCCCGGCCGCACCTCGCACGCCGCCATCACCTCAATCACGCTCAACAAGCCCTGCGTCGTCGGCTGCGCCAACGCCTCGATAAACACGGAGCAGGGCACCGTCACCTTCAAGGGCGATCCCGACGTGACGCTGAAGGAAGGCGAACTGGTCACCGTCGACGCCAACGGCGGCTACGTCTACCGCGGCGCGGTGCCGCTCTCCGACAGCTTCATCAAGACGCACAATATCCTCGAGACCCTGACCCACGCCATGTCGCCGGAGTCGGCCGCCGCCGAGGTGGAGCGCATCCTGCGCGAGCGCATCGACATCATGACGCGCGAGACCGGCATACGCAAGAAGAACATAGCCGGCGCCGACAGGTCGCTCTTCGCCGGGAAGAACGTGCTGGTGCGGCTGGACCTCAACGTGCCGTTCTCCGGCGGGGAGGTGGCCGACGCCGCGCGCATAGAGGCGGCGCTGCCGACGGTGAAGTACCTGCTGGAAGCCGGCGCCACCCCGATACTCTGCTCGCATTTCGGCGAGCCCGACAAGCAGGAGAAGAAGGGCAAATCCCGCGAGGAGGTCTATGCCAAGCACAGCCTCAGACCCGTGGCCGACTACATGCGCGCCCGCCACCTGCCGGACCTGGTCTTCCACGAGGGCAGCATCGCCTCCTCGGGCGTGCTGGTCGCCAGGTCGGCCATCGTGAAGGGAAAGCCGAACATGCTGGAGAACCTGCGCTTCGCCATCGGCGAGAAGGAGAACGACTCGGTCTTCGCTCGCGGCCTGGCGGCCCTCTCCGACGGCGTCTACGTCAACGACGCCTTCGGCACCTGCCACCGCCGCCACGCCTCCATCACCGGCGTGACCAGGCACGTCGAGCACCGGCTGGCCGGCCTGCTGATAGAGAAGGAGCTCCGCTACCTCGGCGGGGCGGTGAGCGAACCCAAACGCCCCTTCGTCGGCATCACCGGCGGCTCCAAGATCTCGAGCAAGCTGGGCGTCATAGAATCGCTGCTGCAGAAGATAGACACGCTGATCGTGGGCGGCGGCATCGGCTACACCCTGCTCAAGGCAAAAGGCTTCGACGTGCAGAAGTCGCTGGTCGAGGAGTCCATGCTCGACACCGCCCGGAAGCTGCTGCAGAAGCACGGCGACAAGATAGTCCTGCCGCGCGACTTCGTCGTGACCGACAAGTTCGACTTCGCCGCCCAGAAGGTGGGGGAACTGCGCCGCGACGTGAAGACGATACCCGAAGGGTGGGAATCCTTCGACCTCGGCAAAGAATCGCTCGACCACGCCGTGAAGCTGCTCTCGGAGGCCGGCACCGTCCTGTGGAACGGGCCGATAGGCGCTTTCGAGATAAAGGAAGGGTCGGAGGGCACGCTGCGGCTGGCCCGCGAGCTGGCCGTCATGGCGGAGAAGGGCAAGACCGTCATCATCGGCGGCGGCGACTCGGCCTCGGCCGTGCGCATCGCCGGCGTGGCGGACAAGATGACCCACGTCTCCACCGGCGGCGGCGCCAGCCTGGAGTTCCTCGAGCGCCTCACGCTGCCCGGCGTCTCCGCGCTGGATTCCGAGTAAAAGGAGCCGGCTACTCCTTGCGCGCCGGCATCTTGCGCGGGGCTATCATGTTCTCCGGGGCCAGCGCGCTGTCGAGCGCCTCCCTGGACATGAGCCCCTTCGAAAGCACCAGGTCATAAACGCTCGCGCCGGTCTCCAGCGCCTCCCTGGCCACCGCGCTGCTGGCCTCGTAGCCCAGCAGCGGGTTCAGCGCGGTCACCAGCCCTATGCTGCCGCGCACCAGCGCCAGGCAGCGCTCCTCGTTGGCGGTGATGCCGTCCACGCAGCGCCTCTGCAGCGTGGCCATGCCGTTGCGCAGCATCTCTATCGACTCGAACAGGCTGTAGACGATCACCGGCTCCATCACGTTGAGTTCCAGCTGTCCCGCCTCGGCGGCCAGCGTGACCGTGAGGTCGTTGCCTATCACCTTGAAGGCTATCTGGTTGACCACCTCGGGAATGACCGGGTTGACCTTGCCGGGCATTATCGACGAGCCGGGCTGCATCGGCGGCAGGTTGATCTCGTTGATGCCGGCGCGCGGGCCGGACGAGAGCAGCCTCAGGTCGTTGCAGATCTTGCTGAGCTTCACCGCCAGCCGCTTCACCGCGGCGGAGTACATCACGAAGGCCCCGGTGTCCTGCGTGGCCTCCACCAGGTCGGCCGAGTTCGCCATGTCCAGGCCGGTCACTTCGCGCAGGCGCGCTATCACCTTCCGGGGATAGTCGGGGTCGGAGTTGATCCCGGTGCCTATCGCGGTGGCCCCCATGTTGACCTCCAGGAAGAGCCGCGCGTTCTGCTGCAGGCGCTCGCCCTCCTCCCGCAGCGTGGCCGCGTAGGCCCCGAACTCCTGCCCCAGCGTCATCGGCACGGCGTCCTGCAGCTGCGTGCGCCCCATCTTTATGACGCGCGAGAACTCCCGGGACTTGGCCTCGAAGGAGGCCACCAGCGTCTCCAGCGTTTCCACCAGCCGGGCGTTGCTCTTTATCAGGGCTATCTTCACGGCGGTGGGATAGGCGTCGTTGGTGGACTGCGAGAGGTTGACGTGGTTGAGGGGGTGGCAGGCGGCGTAGTCGCCCTTCTCGCGCCCCAGCAGTTCCAGCGCGCGGTTGGCTATCACCTCGTTGGCGTTCATGTTGGTGGAGGTGCCGGCCCCGCCCTGGATCATGTCCACCGTGAAGTGGTTGTGCAGCTTGCCCATGGCCAGGTCGTCGCAGGCGGCGATGACGGCACCGGCGACGCCGTCCTCCAGCAGGCCCAGGTCGCGGTTGGCCAGCGCGGCCGCTTTCTTCACCAGGGCCAGCGATTCTATCAGCACGGGGAAGAAATTCAGCGTGACGCCGCTGATGTCGAAGTTCTCCATGGCGCGCAGCGTCTGCACGCCGTAGTAGGCCTCGTAGGGCACCGGGCGCTCGCCCAGCAGGTCGTGCTCCAGGCGCGTGCGGCCCGATTCGTACTGCGCCGCCGGCGAGAGCCTCATGGCGTTGGCGTTGCGCATGCGGCGCGAGATCACCCGCATGACGTTGGAAAGGATCTTCAGCGAGAGCGCGGCGTCCAGCGTGAAGAAGTCCCGCCCCAGGCGGAGCACTTCGGCCGGCACCGTCACCACGGCGGTGGTGGAATGCAGGGAGCCCTCCTCCCAGGAGCCCTCGCCCAGGAAGTCGCCGGCCCCGAAAGACGCCACTTTCACCCGGGCGCCGTAGGCGTCGGTCTTGGCGAGCTCGACGCAGCCCTCGGCGATCACGAAAAGCGCCTCGCGGGGGGAATTCTCCCTGAACAGCACCTCCCCGGCGGCGAAATGGACCCCCTTCATCCGCTCCGCCAGCAGGTCCAGCTCACCCGCCTCGAGCCCCCTGAAAAGCTCCACCCCGGCTATCACGGAACGTATTTTGTCGATCTCGGTCATAGCTCACCTTCTCCTCTGAGACGCGGCGCGGCCCGGAAGGCCCGCCGGGCGATCTCACTGCTCGTAATTCCCCGCGGCCTCCGGCTGGTAAAAAAGCTCTTTCACCAGGAGGCGGCGCAGCCGCACCGGCGACCGCCATTCGAAAACGTCCCCGACGGACCGCCCGAGCAGGGCTCTCCCCGCGGTGCTCAGCACCGACAGTTTCCCCAGGTCCAGGTCGGCCTCTTCGGGATAGACCAGCGTCACGACGAGGCTTTCCATCGTGTTTATGTCCATCAGCCTGACGCGGGAACGCATGGTCACCACGGCCGGGGCGATCTCCCTCCCGTCCACGACGAGCCTCCCGGCCAGTTCCGCGGCGAATTCCCTCAATTCCTCGGCGTCCGCATTCACGGAGGGAGCGGCGCCGTCCAGGTATTCGCGCAGCCTGTCATGGTCCTGCTTCGTAATGTAAAGTTCGTTCGTGTGCATCGCTCTCTCCTCCTTTCCGGGCCCGGGCGCCCGACGGGACCTTCTACTGTGCCGGCCGCGGCCCCGTAACGACGGGGGACAAGGCGCCGGCGGGCCGGACGCGCGGAGCGCCCGGAACGGAGCCTTAGGCCGGTATTAAAGGGGAATTAGACGGGAGTCTTCTCTTTGCCCTGGCGGGCAAGCCCGGTCAAACGCGTGATCATATCATTCTCTCCGAGAACATATTCAACCGAACTCACTACGGACATTCAAACACATTCCCCGTTTTTTTGCAACCGTCCCGACGGGACCCCCGCGGGGCCGCGAGAAGCGCCGTCGGAACGCCGGCGTGAGGCGCGCGGGGCCGACTTTATGTAGAATATCAGCCGCGCCGGGGAACGGGAGCCGCGAGAGGGAGCAGGGAACGGAAGCGCGGACGCGACGGCGCGCAGGGGGATATGATCGACGACAATAACGCTCCGGACAACGGAAGCGGCGGCGAAAGGACCGGATGCCCGAATTGCGGGGCCCCGCGCGCCGCCGGCGCGGCGGATTGTCCCGCCTGCGGGGTCATCTACGAGAAATGGCTCAGGCGCGCGGCCGCCGCGGCGGCGCAGGCCGGCCGGACCGCCCCGGACGCGGGGACCGCGCGGGAGGCCGGCGCCCGCCTCGGCGCCTACCGCTACCCCGCGGCCGGAGCCGCCCTGGCCGCGCTCGTTTACTCCGTCAACTTCAGGGGCTTCCTGCCCGTCACCGAGGGCTGGGCCCTGGTGGAAAAACTCATTTTCCCGCTCGCCTACGTCACGCTGGCCATACACGAGGCGGGCCACCCGCTGCTGGGCTTTTTCGGCAATGAATTCCTGATGACCGCCGGCGGCACGCTGTTCCAGCTGGCTTTCCCGGCCGCCGTGCTTTTCCATTTCCTCAAGCGCGGCGAAGAAGCCGGCTGCCTCTTCGCGGTCTTCTGGATAGGCTACAGCCTGGTCAACGTCTCTTTCTACATGGCCGACGCGGAGATACAGGGCCTCATCCTCATCACCGGCGCGACCGGCCGCGAAAGCGGCATGCACGACTGGAATTACATGCTGGGGCGGCTGGGACTGCTCCGCCAGGCGGTAACGCTGGGGAACCTCGTTTTCTTCGCCGGGGTCTGGGGCATGATCTTCGCCCCGCTGGCGGCGGCGGGAGCGGTTTACCGCGGGTTTTTCACGGAAAAAGCGCGTCTTGAGAGGTAAAAACGATGACATTCATTCTCTTCTGCTTCTGCGTCTGGGCGGCCTTCCGGCTCTCGAAACTGGGCGACAGGCTGGAGGCGCTCGAAAAGGAACTGCCCGGGATCAAAGCCCGGCTTGCCGGGCGCGCCGGGGAAGACGAGGAGGAAGAACCTGAAGCCGCGCGACCCGCGCCGGAACCACGGCCCGAAGCGGCCGCCCCGATGATGGCGGCGGAGACGCGCCCGGACGAAGGGCCGGACGGGCCCGGGCGCACCGGCATCAACCGGCCATTGGAGGAGGAAGAGGCGCCGGAACCGGAAGACGCGGCCGCCGCCGCGACCGTCGCCGCCGCCGAAGCCCCGGGACCGGGACCGCAGCACAGCCCCATAGACTGGGAACGCTTCGCCGGCGTGAACCTCTTCGCCTGGGCGGGCGGCTTCGCGCTGTTCCTCGGCGCGGCCTTCTTCGTGAAATACTCCTTCGACCACGGGCTGGTGAGCCCGCTGGTGCGCGTGACGCTGAGCTTCCTGCTCGGCGGCGGCTGCGTGGCGGGCGGCCTCTATCTGCGGCGCAGAGAGCAATACACGGTGACCGCGCAGACGCTGGCCGCGGCGGGCATAGCCATGCTCTACGCCGCGGTCTTCGCGGCCGGCTCCATCTACCACTTCATAAGCCCGGGCACGGCTTTCGTCATGATGTCGCTGGTCACCGCGTCCTCTTTCCTGCTGGCGGTGCGCCTGGACGCGAAATACGTCGCCCTGCTCGGCCTCATCGGCGGTTTCCTTACGCCGCCGCTGCTCTCCACGGGGGAGGACCGGCCCGGCACGCTGTTCACCTATATCCTGCTCCTCGACGCGGGCGTGGCCGCGACCGTGCTGCGCACCGGCTGGACCATGCTGCTGCCGCTCTGCCTCGCGGGCACGGGCCTCATGGAGTTCTCCTGGTTCGCCGGGCGCTTCGACGCGGGCCGGGCCGGGACCGGCGCGGCCATAGCGTCCGTCTTCGCGGTCTTCGCCGCGGTTTTCCTGGAACTGGCCCGGCGCCGTTCCCTGCCGGGCGGCAAAGTGACCGCGCCGTGCGGCCTTTTCCTGTTCTTCTCTACGGGCCTGGCGACCTACATGCTGGACATCGGCGACCTGGGCTCGCGGCCGGCGCTGCCTTTCGCGGTGCTGCTGGGCGTCAACGCGCTCGCGGCCTGGCGCGCCTACGCCGACGAGGATTTCACCTTCTGGCAGGGCTGGGCCTCCGCGCTGGCCTTCATCACCCTGTCCTGGTGGACGCTCGACAAGCTGAGACCGGAGCTGCTGGGGCATGCGTTCGCCGCCTACCTGGTCTTCGCGGCGCTCAACGCGGCGCTGCCGCTGGCGGCCTGGAAACTGCGCGGCGAAAAGCGGGGGGAACTCTTCTTCGCCGGTCTCTACCCGCTGCTGGGCCTGGCGCTGGTCATGCTGGCCATGCTCCGCCAGGAAAGCGTCACCTTCTTCTTCTGGCCGGTGGTGCTGCTGCTCGATGCGCTGGCCGTGGCGGGAGGGCTGCTGGTCTCGCTGCTCTGGGTGCCGGCCGCGGCGCTGGCGTTTACGCTGGCGGGCGGCCTGATCTGGCTGTCCAAGATAAGCCAGCCGGCGGCGCTGGGCGGCTTCCTCGCCGTGTTCGGCGCCTTCGCCCTGGGCTTCCTGGCCCTGGCGGTCTACCTCCTGCGCCGGGCCAAAACCGCGGCCGAGACCGCGGAGAACCTGGAAGCGGCGCGCTGGCTGCCGTACCTGGCGGCGGCCGCGCCTTACCTCCTGGTCTTCCTCGCCGCGCTGAAACTGCGGCCGGACGACCCCGGCATGCTCTTCGGCTTCGCCCTGCTGCTCAGCGGCGTACTGCTGGCCGTGGCGCGCCTCTACGATATGGGGCCGCTGACGCTGCCCGCACTGGCCGGCAGCTTCCTGCTGGCCGCGGCCTGGCACGCCTCGGCCTTCGCGCCGGAGCGCGCCGCCGGCCCGCTGGCCTGGTACGCGGCTTTCTTCGCGCTGTTCGCCGCTTTCCCGGCGGCGTTCCGCGAGCGCTTCGCCCGCTGCAAGACCGCCTGGGCGGCGTCGGCGGCGGCCGGGCCCCTGTTCTTCATGCCGGTCTACGCGGCCGTCTCCGACGCCATGGGCAAGGAACTCATCGGTCTGCTGCCGGCCGTCTTCGCGGCGCTTTACTTCGGGCTGCTGTTCTTCGTGCTGCGCAACCCGGAGAGCGACGAAGCGGCGCAGAACTACAAACTCTCGCTGACCGGCGGCGTCACGCTGTTCTTCGTCACGCTGATCTTCCCGGTGCAGTTCGACAAGCAGTGGCTGACGCTGGGCTGGGCGCTGGAAGGCGCGGCGCTCGTCTGGCTGTTCACCCGCGTACCGCACGCGGGGCTCAAGAAATGGGGCTTCTGCCTGCTGGCCATCGCCTTCCTGCGGCTCACCTTCAACACGGCGGTCTTCTCCTACCACCCGCGGCAGGAGCTGCCCATCCTGAACTGGTACCTTTACGCCTACCTCACCGCCGCGGCGGCGCTCTTCGCCGCGGCCCGGTGGTGGCGGCCGGAGGAGGAGGGACTCGAGGGCGCGCCGGTGCGGGGACTGCTGGCCGGGGCGGCCACGGCCCTGCTGTTCCTGCTGCTCAACATCGAGATAGCCGATTACTTCAGCGCCGGCGCCACGCTGACCTTCCAGTTCTCGGGCAACGTGGCCCGCGACATGACCTACACGCTGGGCTGGTCGCTCTTCGGGGCCGTTCTGTTCGTGACCGGGCTGCGCCGGGAACTGCCCGCGGCGCGCAAGGCCGCCGTCGGCATCTTCGCGCTGGCGCTGGCAAAACTATTCCTCCACGACGTCTGGAGCCTCAGCCAGCTCTACCGCGTGGCCGCCTTCATAGTGACGGCCGTGATACTTATCGCCGTGTCGTTCCTCTACCAGAAGAAACTCGCCGCCTCCAGGGAGAAGATATGAAAAAAGCGCTGGCTCTGACGCTGCTGCTCGCCGCCGGTAACGCCGGGGCGGGGAAGGACGCGAACGCCTGGAAATTCTTCCAGGAACTCAAGGTCCCGGCCGCCGGCGTATACCGGCACAAGCTGCCGCCGGCGGCGCTGGACGCGTCGCGGCCCGACCTGGCCGACCTGCGGCTCTACGACGCCGGCGGCGCCGAAGTGCCCTACCTGCTGGAGACGGTGCGCCCGGCGCGGCCCGCGGCGGAGCGGCTGGCGGACTTCAAGGCCCGGCTGGAGGGGAGGACGACGGTGCTGACCGCCCGCGCCGGCTCGTCGGGCTTCATAGAGTCCGTCACGCTGGAGACCCCGGCCGGCGGCTTCATCAAGCCGGCCGCCGCCTACCTTTCCGCCGACGGCGAACGGTGGACGAGGACGGCCGCCGGCGTACCTGTGTACCGCGGCCACCAGGGCGGGGAGAACCTGCGCCTCGAGTTCCCGCCGGCCGCCGGGCGCTATGTAAAGGTGATCATCGACGACTCCCGCTCCGAAGCCGTGCCTTTCACCGCCCTGAAGGCGGCGGTACTGCCGGCCAGGCCGGCCGTCACCGGGACGGCGGCCGCGGAAATAGTCTCCAGGGAGGAGTTTTCGTCCTCCACCCGGCTGACCGTGAAGCTTCCCGCCAGGAACCTTTACGTCTTCGCCGTGCTCGTGAAGACGGGGGACGCGCTCTTCTCGCGCGAAGTTTCGATCTCCGCGCGCGCTTACTCCGACGGCCGGCTGGACCCCCGCCCGCTCGGCGCCGGCGTCATCTTCGCCACCGTCGCGGCCGGCGCCGCGGCCAGCCGCGACCGGATACCGGTCTACGCCCGGCTGGACGGCACCGCCGAGCTGCAGCTCGAGATAGAGAACGGAGGCAGCCCGGCGCTCGACGTGAAAGAGGTGAAGGTCGAGTACGCGCCGGTACAGGCCGTGTTCCGGGCGCGCGCCGCCGGGTCCTACCGCCTGGCCTTCGGCAACCGTCAGGCCCGCGCCAGGACCTACGACCTCGGCGGGCTCGCCGGCGAGCTCACCGGCAGGACCTTCCCGGCGCCGGAGGCCGCGGCCCCGGAGGAGAACCGCGACTACGCCGCTCCGGAGGCGCTGCCGGACCTGGAGGCCCTGGGCGCCGAACTCGACGAGGGGGCCTGGCGCTACCGGGTGCGCGTGCTGCCCGGCGCCGCCGGCGTACAGGCGCTGGACCTGGACCTCCCCGCCCTGACGCGCGCCGCGCCGGACCTGCGCGACCTGCGCCTGGCCAGCGGCGGCCGCCAGGTGCCGTATATCCTGGACAGGAACTATACGAAGAAGGACCTCGAAGCCGAGGTGGAAAAAGCCGGCCCCGCGCTGTGGAAGTTCAGGCTGCCCGCCGGGGGCCTTACGCTGGACCGCCTCACCGTCTCGGCGCCGGACATGGTCTTCCGCCGCACCGTGCGGCTTTACGAAACGCCCTCCGACGGGCGCGGCGCCTCCGCCCGCCGCCTGCTGGCCTCGGCCGTCTGCGGCGGCGCGGGGGGACGCGGCTCGCCGGTCTCCTGCCCCCTGTACGGCCCCTGGCGGGTGAACGGCGACCGGCTGGAGCTGGAAGTGGACAACGGCGACAACAAGCCGCTGGAACTCTCCGGCTTCCGCTTTCAGTACCCGGTGTCGCGCCTCCTCTTCAAGTGGAAGGGCGGCGACGGTCCCTACCTGCTCTACGGGAACTCCCCGGCCGCCCCGCCGCGCTACGACATAGCGCTGGTGGCCGGCGAACTCCTCGAAGGCGACAAGCACGCCGCCCGCCTGGAAGGCGAAGCCTCCGGCGGAGCCGGCCTGGCCGGTCTGAAGCTGGGCGGCCCCGCCGCCAAGGCGCTCTTCTGGGCGGCGCTCATCGCCGTGGCCGGGCTGCTGGTATTCCTCATAGTCCGCCTGCTGCCGCCGCCCAGATGAGCGTCCGCCGCAGGACCGGCGCGGAGGTCCCGCGCCGCCGCGCTCGAGTCCGCTTCCCGTCGGATACCGCGGCGGCCTTGACTTGCCCGTATTCTTTTAGAAGAATCTCCTGAAAGGGGCAGGGGACAGCTCAAAAATTCCGTCATCGTCAAAGCATGGGTTTTCTTGACATTGTCTAAATTAATATCTAGTATCTAACTATGCTCGAAGCCTCACAGGTCCTCAAACGCGCCGGCATACGGCCCACGCTGCCCCGCCTGGCGGTGGCCAAGGCCTCGCTCTCCAACTTCGACCACCCGTCGGCCGACGCCGTCTGGGCGCTGGTCCGCAGGGAATACCCCGCCGTCTCCCGCGCCACCGTCTACAATACCCTCGACCTTTTCGTGAAGAAGGGCCTGCTGAGCCGCAGGGACCTGGGCGGCGGGCACGCCGTCTACGACCCGGTGCCGGAGCGCCATCACCACCTGGTGGACGCCCGCACGGGCAAGGTCTACGACATACCGTGGAGCGCCGTACGCCTGCCCGGAAAGCTGAAACTTCCGGGCTTCGAGGTGGAAGATTTCCATTTAGTGATAAAAGGAAAGAAGAAGAAATAGGGGAGGGTGAATGAAAAAACAGAAAGCCAATAAGCTCACTTCGGTCACCGGCGCGCCGGTCTCCGACAACCAGAACAGCCTGACGGCCGGCCCGCGCGGCCCCATGCTGCTGCAGGACGTGTGGTACCTGGAGAAGCTCGCGCATTTCGACCGCGAGGTCATCCCGGAACGCCGCATGCACGCCAAGGGCTCGGGCGCCTTCGGCACCTTCACGGTGACCAAGGATATCACCAAGTACACCAAGGCCGCGATATTCTCAAAGGTCGGCAAGAAGACGGAGCTGTTCGCCCGCTTCTCCACCGTGGCCGGCGAGCGCGGTGCCGCCGACGCCGAGCGCGACATCCGCGGCTTCGCCGTAAAGTTCTACACCGAGGAGGGCAACTGGGACCTCGTCGGCAACAACACGCCGGTGTTCTTCCTGCGCGACCCGCTGAAGTTCCCGGACCTCAACCACGCCGTCAAGCGCGACCCGAAGACCAACCTGCGCAGCGCGCGCAATAACTGGGACTTCTGGACCTCGCTGCCCGAGGCGCTGCACCAGGTGACCATCACCATGAGCGACCGCGGCATTCCGGCCAGCTACCGCCACATGCACGGCTTCGGCAGCCATACCTTCAGCATGTACAACGCGAAGAACGAGCGCGTCTGGGTGAAGTTCCACCTGAAGACGCAGCAGGGCATAAAGAACCTCACCGACGAAGAAGCGACGAAAATCATAGGCATGTGCCGCGAGTCCCACCAGCGCGACCTGTTCGGCGCCATCGAGAAAAAGCAGTTCCCGAAGTGGACCATGTATATCCAGGTGATGACCGAGGAGAAGGCGCGCAAGCTGCCCTACAATCCCTTCGACCTGACCCGCGTCTGGTACCACAATGACGCGCCGCTCATCGAGGTGGGCGTGATGGAGCTCAACCGCAACCCGGAGAACTACTTCTCCGACGTGGAGCAGGCGGCCTTCAACCCGGCCAGCATCGTGCCCGGCATCGGCTTCTCGCCGGACAAGATGCTGCAGGGGCGGCTGTTCTCCTACGGCGACGCGCAGCGCTACCGCCTGGGGGTCAACCACCACCAGATCCCGGTCAACAAGCCGCGCTGCCCGTTCAACTCCTACCACCGCGACGGCCAGATGCGCACCGACGGCAACCACGGAGGCACGCTGGGCTACGAACCCAACAGCTACGGCGAGTGGGTGCAGCAGCCCGGCTACGCCGAGCCGCCGCTCAGGCTGGAAGGCGCGGCCGACCGCTGGGCGCAGGAGGACGACAACTTCATACAGCCAGGCAAGCTGTTCCGGCTGATGACGCCCGCCCAGCAGAAGGTACTCTTCGGGAACACCGCCCGCGCCATGGGCGACGCCCCGAAGGAGATCAAGCTGCGCCACATAGGCAACTGCCACAAGGCCGACCCCGCCTACGGCGAGGGCGTGGCCATGGCCCTGGGACTGAAGGTGAAGGAGGCGGTGGCGAAGTAATGCCGACGGCCTGCCCCCAAAAGCCCCGAGCGCGCACGGAGGAAGCCCCGGCTTTCTCCGGCGCGAGCGCGGCGCCGCCGGCCTCCCCGAAGAGGATGGGCCGGCCGGCCAGGGCCTTTTTAGCCGCGCTGGGAGTTTTCTTCGTCGCGCTGGGCGCCCTGGGCGCCGTGCTGCCCGTCCTGCCCACCACGCCGTTCCTGCTGCTTGCCGCCTGGTGCTTCGCCCGCAGCTCGGACCGGCTGCATGACTGGCTGCACGCCAACCGCCTCTTCGGCCAGTACCTGCGCCGCTACCGGTCCGGAGAAGGTATCCCCTTGCGCGCCAAGGCATTCTCGGTCGCCCTGCTATGGCTGACGATCGGGAGCTCTATCGCCTGGGCCCTGCCGGAACGTCCCTGGCTGACCGCCCTGCTGACGGCCATAGGGACCGCGGTGACGGCGCATATAGCCCTGATAAATCCAAAAAAATGTTATGAACGGGGCACGGCTCCGGCCGCCGCCCTGAACGGAGGAAGAACATGAAAGGTAACGAAAAACTCATAAAGGTACTCAACGACCTGCTGGCCGACGAACTCACGGCCATCAACCAGTACATGGTGCATTCCGAGATGTGCGACGACTGGGGCTACGAGAAGCTCCATAAACAGTTCGAGAAGCGCGCCATCGTGGAAATGAAGCACGCCGAGAAGCTCATAGGCCGCATCCTGTTCCTGGAGGGCCTGCCCACCGTCACCAAACTCAACAAGATAACCATCGGCGCCGACGTCCCCAAACAGCTCGCCGCCGACCGCGCCGCCGAAGCCGGCGCTATCAAAGCCTACAACGAGGCCGTGAAGCTGGCCGCCGAAGTGGGCGACAACGCCACGCGCGACTTCCTGCAGCAGATCCTCAACGACGAGGACGCCCATATCGACGAGATAGAGGAGCTGCAGGACCAGGTCTCGCAGATGACGCTGCCGATCTTCCTGACCACCCAGGTCAAGGAATAGCCGGCCGGCACGGCACAGCGGCCCCGCCGCCGGCAAGAGGCCGGGGCCGCTTCCGCCTTTGACTCCCGCATTTCGCCGGGCCCCGCCGCGTCCCGCTGAAAAACCCTATAAGTCTTTAGCCCCACGCAGATAAGGGCCGAAATGCCCTGTCATTACACTCCCTGAATGGGTATATTATAAGTATGAAAAATCCGGGATATCTCTCGTCCGCTATACTTGGCTTCACGCTTTTGGCGGGGAACTTCGCCTTCGCGGGCGATACCGCTTACAGGCAGCTCACGGGCGCGGATAACGCGCCCCCGGCGATACCCTCTCCGGCCCTTTCGGAGGCCAAGAGCATTTACGGCGAAAACTCCATGCAGGAGTACTATCAGGCGCCGGAAGACCTGAAAAAGATGGCGGACTCCACCGTCGCCTTCGTGAGGAAGGACAAACTGTATTTCGATCCGGTAAAGAGGGTTTTCACGGTGAAGAACCCGGGGAAATTGTCCGAGATCGCGAATCTCGACGAAAGCGAGGATTTCGCCTCCCAGGGCAAACTGTCCAATTGTTCCGGGGCATATGTCGGCAAGGGTATGGTCATGACCGCGGGCCATTGCGTTTCCGACGACCCGAAGAACGGCAGCTATTTCGGCGACATGTTCATGGTCTTCGGCTGGAAATACGAGGAAGAGGGGAGTATAGTTCCGGATTTCCCCGTAGACTCGGTATACTCGATAAAGAAGATCGAGATACGCGAACTTAAAAGCGGGGACCAGGACACCAAGCTGGATTTCGCGCTTGTTTCGATGGACCGGGAACCCGCCGGCCGCCAGCCCCTCGTTCTCGACGATACCCGGCAGCCCAGGGTCGGGCAAAAGGTCTTCACGATAGGCTATCCGCTCGGCCTGGCCGTAAAGATAAACGACCCGGACCACGCGCAGGTCTATACGGTGTCGAAGAACGTCTTCCATACGAACCTGGATGTTTTCGGCGGCAATTCCGGCGGCCCGGCTTTCGATTCCGTCACCGGCAGGATAATCGGAATAGTCATAACCTCCACGGGGCCCGAATACTCCTTCGAATTGAACAAGGATTTCAGCTTCATAGCCGAGTTCTCGGGACCGGACGACGAGGTAAACATAAAACCCGAACTGGGGACGGCGATCTACGGCTCCGGGGAAAGTTTCAATGTCCTGAACACGCTGCGCGATAACGGCGCGTCCATCTCCATACTTGCCGAGAACAAGTACCTTGTCACGCTCCCCGAAGGAGCCAAGTTCCAGAACAGGTCGTTCATATTCTGGACGGTCACCAACCTCGCCGGCAAAAGCGTCTTCCATAAAGGCCGGCTTATGCGGGAGAGCCAGGATAGCTTCGGCACCGGCGTCATGAGACTGCCGGAGGAGATCATACAGCTAGTGCGGCCCTGATACCGGGGACCGGGCGTGACCGGAAAGGACGAACTGGTAGAACTCACGCGGCGCTTCGCCCGCGACGCCGGGCGGCTGCGCTTCGGCGGCTCCGTCGCGCACGTCTACAACCCGCTCGATTACGCCTGGACTCCGCACGAGCTTTACCTGCGCCGCTACGCGGCCGGCCCCAAGCGGGCCGTCTTCCTGGGCATGAACCCGGGGCCTTTCGGCATGGCGCAGACCGGCGTGCCCTTCGGCGAGGTCGCCGCCGTGCGTGACTGGCTCAAGATCAGCGCGCCGGTGGGCAGACCGCCCGTCGAGAACCCGAAGCGCCCTGTGCTGGGCTTCGCCTGCCCGCGCAGCGAGGTCAGCGGCGCCAGGCTGTGGGGCGCCATCGCCGGACTCTACGGCGCGCCAGGGAAATTCTTCGCGGACTTCTTCGTGGCCAATTACTGCCCGCTGGCGTTCATGGAGGCGGGCGGCCGCAATGTCACGCCGGACAAGCTGCCGGCGAGCGAACGGGAGCCGCTCTACGCCCTCTGCGACGAGTACCTGCGGGCCGCCGTGCGGTTGCTGGGGCCGCGGCTGGTGATAGGGATAGGCAGGTTCGCCGAGGCCAGGGCGGCGGCGGCGCTCGCCGGCCTGCCGGTGGAAACGGCCTCGGTGCTGCACCCCAGCCCGGCCAGCCCCGCCGCCAACAGGGGCTGGGCGGAACAATTCCGGGAACGGCTGAGCGCGCTGGGGCTGGCCGCCGGGGGGAGGACTGGATGATAAAGATCAAAAGGATCTACGACGCGCCCGCCGCGGCCGACGGGTACCGCGTACTGGCGGACCGGCTCTGGCCGCGCGGCGTGTCCAAGGCCGCGGCCCGGCTGGACCTCTGGGTGAAGGAAATAGCGCCGTCCGACGAAACCCGCAAATGGTTCTGCCACGACGAAGCGCGCTGGGAGGACTTCCGCAGGAAGTACCTGGCGGAGCTGCGCGCCAACCCCGCCGCCGCCGCGCGACGCAGCGAGTTCGCCGGCAAAAAGACCGTCACGCTGCTCTACGCCGCCAAGGACCCGCTGCGCAACAACGCCGTCGTACTGCGGGAATTCCTCTCCGGCAACGAATGAGCGGGAGCGGCGGGATGGACGATAACGGACATACACCTTAGCCCTCTATCTCAACAGCTACATTTATGTTCTGTGGGCGGCTTTACTGCATCCGATATGGCATTACGTCGTAAGATACGAAGAACGTCTTATGACCGATATTTTCGGGGAACCGTACATCGAGTATCAAAAGAGGACGGGGAGATTTTTTCCCAAGCTGCCTCTAATGCGGCCTGGGACTACATCAGGAAGCAGCGGATAGAGTGCGCCTCGCTGCTGCGGCCCGTACTAGCCTATGGCTGTGCCGTATCAAGCGCTATGCGCTCAGACGGCCAGCGCAGAATTTAATTTTTTTCTTATTTTTAAATTATGGCCACCGGGGGAGGGGAATTTAAACGGGGGCACCTTGGTTTATAAAAAACCCGCCTCGGCCTCACGTTCGCTCGGCCCTGGCGGGCTTTTCTGTTAATGGCTGGTCGCCCCCGTGGGGAGTTGGGAAAAAAGGGGGGGGGACGGCAGAGCAGAGGACAAGACCCCCGCAGTCAAACCGCTCAATGTTATGTATTTTAACTTTTAGATATTGATTTTGCATAACTTCTCTGCTATTCTATACCTATGAAACGCTATATCCACCGCGCAATAGAACTGGAGCTAAAAGCCGCATCCAGAGAATTCCCCGTAGTGGTCCTTACCGGCCCGCGCCAGACCGGCAAATCCACGCTTTTGCAAAAGACCTTTCCGGGCCACGAGTACTTCACTTTTGACGACCCAGTTACAAGAAGACTGGCCGCCGAAGACCCTAAGGTCTTCCTGGACAGGGCGCCGCGCATGATAATCGACGAGATACAGTATCTCCCGGAAATACTGCCGTACATCAAGATAAGCGCCGACCAGAACCGCGCGGCGAAGGGGCGGTTCCTACTCACCGGGTCTCAGTACTTCCCACTGATGGCCGGCCTCGGCGAGTCCCTGGCCGGGCGCGCGGCGCTTTATGAGCTGCTCGGTTTTTCCACCGAAGAAAACAAACCATCCAAAACCGCGGATCCCTTCAAACTGCTGTTCAACGGCTCCTACCCCGAGGTAGTCGCGGGGGGAGCTGACCGCAACCGTTTTTACGCGTCCTACCTGCAGACCTACCTGGAGCGGGACATACGGCAGATCGCGTCCGTGCAGGACCTGCGCGTCTTCCAGAACTTCCTGGAATTGCTGGCCGCCCGCGCAGGCGCGCTCCTTAACCTCAACGAAATCGCAAAAGAGTGCGGCACCAGTTTCACCACCGCCCGGCGCTGGCTTTCGCTTTTAGAAACCACGCGCCTCGTCTACCTGCTGCGCCCCTACCACCGCAACATTTCCAAGCGCGTGGTAAAAAGTCCCAAAGTCTATTTTACGGATACCGGCCTCCTCGCCTACCTGCTGCGCTACCCCAGCGCTTCAGTACTGCGCGGCGGCCCCCAGGCCGGGGCGCTTTTCGAGAATCTTATGGTCACGGAACTCCTGAAATACAAGCTCAATCACAACCGCAACTACGAACTGTACTTCTACCGCGATTCCAACGCCAACGAGATAGACCTCCTGCTGGATTTTGGCATAAGCCGGACGATGATCGAGTTCAAAGCCACTGCCACGCCCCGGCCGGAACATCTGTCAAATATCAAAAAACTGGGAACGGAATTAAAAGCCGCAAAGGGCTACCTGGTCACTCTGGCAGGAAAGAGGGAACAGGCGGGAAAAGACATCCTTATCCTGCCCTGGCGGGATATCACCGAAGCCGCAGGAGGGAAATAATATGAAAGATGCCGAGGAATTCACTCCGACTATTCCGCGCAAAAGACCTTTCAAAAAGGTCTTCCAGTTCAAAATAACGCTGCTCGGAATAAAACCGCCAATATGGCGGAGAATACAGGTGCCGGACTCATACACCTTTTACGACCTGCACGTGGCCATACAGGACGCCATGGGCTGGACCGACACACACCTGCACGCCTACGAGATCCCCGGTCAGCCTCCCCTGCGGATAGATGCCCCCTGCGACCCGGATGAATTGGATGACGCGCCGGACGCGTTCTCCACGGAGATCAAAGTCTCTACATTGCTCCAACAAGAGAGCGACAGAGCGCTTTACGACTACGACTTCGGCGACGGTTGGCGGCACGAGGTCCTTCTTGAGCGGATATTGCCAATAGATCCCGGCGCGGCCTATCCTGCTTGCCTGGACGGGAAAAGGGCCTGCCCGCCGGAAGACTGCGGCGGGCCTGGCGGATACCTGGACTGCGTAAAGGCCGCCGGCGGCGGAAAGCCCACTAAAAAAACCGCGGAATTGCTGGAATGGCTCGGCGACTGGCAGCCTGAAAGATTCGACCCAGCGGACATAATCTTCGAAGACCCGCGCGCCCGCTTCCTGCAGGGCTACGGGGAAAAAGGAATTTGGCCTTTATAGCGCACTGCCGAACCTGGCATGCTAACATGGAGCCTGCGGTTATTCCAAGGAGGTTCCATGAAAGAACAATCACTTGTACGCAGTTGGATACGCGACACCGTCCGCAATGGCGTGCGGTATTACTCGGTAGTGGACGCGATAGCTGGGACAGTCCACACAAAGAACCCGCGCGACTACTGGTACCACTTAAAAAGCAGACCGATTAACGAACATGACTTTAAGTTGTCGACACTTTGTCGACAACTGCGTTTAAAGGCCAAAGACGGGAAATATTACCTCACCGACTGCGCCGACAAAGCCGGTATGAGAATCATCCTCAGCCACCTTCCAAGCAAGGATGAGATCCCGGTGCTCCGACGGAATAGATATAATATCGAAGCGATAGCAAAGACCCTGACCGGAGAAAGCGAGCATAAATGCGAGAACCTCATAGGGAGTTGTCGACACGCGGCGGCGGAGAACCAACGGATTCCACGTCGGGAGAGCCCTGCTGCGGCCAGAGCCAGAAAAAGGGCCCAGGACGCAAAGTCTGCATCATTACTTTCGGCTGAGCTGTGGGGCCGCTTTCATTCTACCGTCCATAGACTGTTGAGAACCCTTTACAGCTTCTAGCGCCCAGGCCGTAGGGTGGCCGCTTGCCGGCCACTATACGGCCGATCCGCGAGATGTCGTCGCAGGCGTGGCCACTACGCGGCCCCGCACTGCTCCTTGCCGCTAGGAAGTGGGTGCGCAAGGCTCGGCACGTTGCGCCTTCGCACTTGCTCCGGCGGTAGACTGCAATTTATAAAGCACCTCCTCTGCGCGGCCCCAGCCGGCCCCCAAAACCGGGGGCCTTGGCGGGCCGCTCCCGGGCCGCTTCGCGGCCCGTACTAGCCTATGGCTGTGCCGTATCAAGCGCTATGCGCCTCAGACGGCCAGCGCAGAATTTAATTTTTTTCTCATTTTTAAATTATGGCCACCGGGGGGAAGGGAATTTAAACGGGGGCACCTTGATTCATTAAAAACCCGCCCCGGCCTCGCATTCGCTCGGCCCTGGCGGGCTTTTCTGTTATTATCATGTAGCCCCCGTAGGAAGGGGGAGAATTAGAGCCTGAAATTGCCTCGTTCACAAATCACTCAATCTATTGAGTAATCTGTAGGGAGATTGAGTTGTCAAGAAATCCTTGCGAACTGACGTCAACCAGGCCACAACACAGCCGCCACGCATTTATCACGCATTTATCTCTGGACAGTGAGTTAATTTACTCAGTATAATGAGTTAAATATATGACCACCCCTAAATTCCAACGCCCCATCCTGAAAACCATCCACTCCCGCCTGGGGGAAAGGCGTAGATTTATACAGGTACTATCCGGCCCCAGGCAAGTCGGAAAGACTACCCTGATAAGGCAATTCATGGCAGGCACAGCCATGCCGCACCACTACGCCTCGGCCGACGAACCTTCCCTGCGGGACACCTCCTGGATAGAGACCCAATGGGAGATCGGCCGCCTTGCCGCGAAGAAAGCTGGAAAACGCGGCGCGCTCCTCATTTTAGATGAGGCACATAAAGTCCCCAATTGGTCCGAAATGGTCAAAAGACTATGGGACGAGGATACGGCCTCCGGATACGGCCTCAAAGTCGCCCTCCTCGGTTCCTCGCCCCTGCTGATACAAAAGGGCCTCACCGAAAGCCTGGCAGGCAGGTTCGAACTGATCCGGGTCCCGCATTGGTCTTTTGCGGAGATGAAGGAAGCGTTCGGCTGGAACCTTGCCAAGTACCTGTATTTCGGCGGCTACCCCGGCTGCGCGGAACTTATACGGGACGAGGAGCGCTGGCGAACCTACATGCAGGACTCCCTGGTAGAGACCACACTTTCGCGCGACATTCTGTTGCAGACGCGGGTAGACAAGCCGGCGCTACTACGTCAATTGTTCCGCCTGGCCTGCGACTATTCCGGCCAGATCCTGTCCTACCAGAAGATGACAGGCCAACTGCAGGGACATGGCCATACCGTCACGCTGGCGCATTACCTGGAACTTCTATCCGGAGTTGGAATGGTGACCGGGCTCCAGAAATACTCCGGCAGCAGGCTGCGACAGCGAGGCTCGAGCCCCAAACTGCTCGTGCTTAACACAGGGCTCATGACCAGCGGGGGTACACAGACTTTTCAGACAGCCCGCGAGAACCACGAGGTATGGGGAAGGCTTGTGGAGTCGGCCATAGGCGCTCACCTGTTCAACGGCCTGGCTGGCAGCGGCACGGAGCTTATGTATTGGCGCGAAAGCAGCATGGAAGTAGATTTTGTCCTGAAGCGCCATGAACGCCTTATCGCCATGGAAGTTACCAGTTCCAAGCGTAAAGACTCGATCCCCGGCATGAACCAGTTTACCAAGGAATTCCATCCGTACAAGAAACTACTGGTGGGCGGCCAGGGCATCCCGCTTGAGGAGTTCCTCTCAACGCCGGCTGTTCATTGGTTTTAAGACAATCGTTAGACCTGGTTCCGGCACAACAGAAAACAAGCATGCAAGAATCGTCCGACAGAGAAAAGCTTACGGAAGAGGTCGCCAAGATCGATTCCCATATTGCTGCCTTGGCTGAGCTTAAGAGGCAGTATCTTGCAAAACTTTCTACTGCTGTACCAGTCGGATTTGCCGCGAATAGAACACCCCTTACGCCTGAGGATAAAATCGCGCTGTTCCGCAGTTATTTCCGCGGCCGCGAGGACGTTTATGCCCGCCGCTGGGAAAACCGCGCGGGAAAAAGTGGCTACAGCCCCGCCTGCAAACATGAGTGGGACAGAGCGTTCTGCCGCAAGCCGGGAATAAAATGCTCGGAATGCGGGAACAGGGAACTGCTCCGCCTCGACGAAACCACAGTAAGCCGCCACCTGGATGGACAGATTACGGCCGGCATATACCCCCTGCTCGGGAACGACGCCTGCTTCTTTCTGGCGATGGATTTTGACGGTGACACCTGGGCGAAAGACATCGCGGCCATCCGCGAGACCTGCGTCCTTGAAAAAGTCCCGGCGACCGTGGAGCGTTCGCGCTCCGGCAACGGCGGACACATCTGGATATTTTTCGGCGAGGAGGTCCCGGCTGCGCTCGCTCGCAGGCTCGGGACAGCCATCATCTCCAAGACCATGACGAGGCACTGCCAGCTCGAAGTAAAAAGCTACGACCGTCTTTTTCCGAACCAGGACACGATGCCGCAGGGCGGTTTCGGCAACCTTATAGCACTGCCGCTGCAAAAAGCCGCCAGGCAGGCCGGCAACAGCGTTTTTATAGACGAATCCGGCACGCCGTATCCGGACCAATGGTCGCACCTGGCCTCGATCAAGAAGCTATCCCGCGGAGAACTCGAAGTCCTTGTCGGAGCCCTTGAGAGCACCGGCGGCAAGGTCCTCGCTCGCTGGAGCCAGCTCGAAGAAGAGGATGAACCATGGACCAGGCCGCCGTCAGGCAAAAAGCGGTTCAATGTAAACCCGAAGGAACTGCCCGGCACCGTAGAGGTTGTGCTTTCAAATAGGGTATTCATCAAAACGGCAGATCTTCCTTCGGCGCTGATAAACCAGCTCAAACACCTGGCCGCGTTCCACAACCCTGACTTTTACAAGAAGCAAAAGCAGCGCTTCTCCACACACGCCACCCCGCGCATAATCTGCTGCGCCGAACTGGACGCCGGCTGGCTTTCCCTGCCACGCGGCTCCCTGGAAGATACCAGGAGCACGTTGGCGGATTACGGGGTAAAACTCACTGTTGAGGAAAAGCGGTGCCCCGGCACGGAACTAGATATCCGTTTTCTTGGCGCACTGAACCCGGTCCAGCAAGCTGCCATTAAAGACATTCTAGCCGCGGACCTCGGTATACTCTCCGCGCCGCCCGGCTCCGGTAAGACGGTCATAGCCATAGCGGCATTAGCCGCCAGAAAGCGCAGCACCCTCATACTCGTACACCGCAAGCCTCTGATGCAGCAGTGGCGCTTGCAACTTTCATCCCTGCTCGGCATCGACAAGAAAGAGATCGGCCTTATAGGCGGGGGAAAAGACAAGGCGACCGGGCGCATAGATATCGCCATGGTCTCCAGCCTGGAACGCGAAGACGGGGCCGACGACCGCATGGCGGAGTACGGCTTCGTAATAATGGACGAATGCCATCACGCCGCAGCGGTCTCTTTCGAGAAAGTGCTGAACCAGGCCAAGGCGAAATACATCCTCGGACTGACCGCCACCCCCTACAGACGCGATGGCCACCAAGCCATCGTGCATATGCAATGCGGGCCCATCGTTCACCGCGTAAAGGACAAGGATTCTCTCGCCTGTGCGCCTAACTCCAAGGTGATCGCCAGGCGCACTGACTTTACCGCGGAGTGGAACGATAATTCCAAGATCTACGAGCTTTGGCCCAAAGTGACCGCCGACGAACACCGCAACGCGCTGATACTAAAGGATATCTGCGCCGTTCTGGACGCCGGACGCTTCCCGCTGATACTGACGGAACGACGGGAACACCTGGCTATTTTCGAGGCCCTTTTAAAAGACAAGTTAGACCGCCTGGCCGTTCTATACGGCGGTATGCGCCAGAAAAGACGCAGAGAAGTATTTGAAGAACTGAAAAGTTTCCCGGATAATTGCCGTAAGGCGATACTGGCCACCGGCTCCTATATCGGCGAGGGTTTCGACGAACCGCGCCTGGACACTCTGTTTCTAACCATGCCGGCGTCGTTTAAGGGAAGAATAGTCCAGTACGCCGGCCGCCTGCACAGACGGCACGCCGACAAGACAAATGTGATGATTTACGATTACGTGGATTCCGGCGTGCCTGTTCTCGCGAATATGCACCGCAAACGCCTGAAGACGTATAAAATGCTTGGCTATACTGTTGTAACCGAGGGAGAGCAATTTTTACCCGGGATATAAGTAAATAAGGGGAGACTGGCAGTTACCGAGGAATCCTCGGTAGCTCAAAAATCGAAACCCGTATCCTAGCCCTCATGGGCACGCGCACCTTACGGTGACAATTCGGATACAGGTTTCATGTATAGTATAGTAGATGGCCCCGTTATTTTCCACCTTGGTTTATTAAAAACCCGCCCCGGCCTCGCGTTCGCTCGGCCCTGGCGGGCTTTTCTGTTAATGGCTGGTCGCCCCCGGGGGGAAGGGGAAGACTATATATAGGCCCTTTGGTCCCAGAATCACTTCCCTTTCTGCCCTTGGCTCGTCAATTCTTGCGCGCTACCCTATATCTGTAGTCGTAGTAACCTTGTAATTCGGGGGATTGGCCCCGGAGTATCCACGACCCGACCGTAATCGGGTGTATCCAGGGAAAGCGAAATCTAATCGCTTTCCCTTTTTTGTTTGGGGAGAAGGGGAGGAACTATGAACAAAAAAGGCAAAGCGATGATCGGGATAATAGGGGCAGGTCTTTTCTATGGACAGGTAATTCACGCCACTGAACCAGACACCATAGGAAACCTTACAGAAACAAGTGTTAAAATATCAGAAATAGACATGGATAGAGACTTCGACAAGGCCGGGAACATTCTTGATTCTTTTTACACCGGCGCCCTTACAAAAAAGAACTCCGGATCCTCCGTAGTCTATGCGGACCAGAACGCCGCCAGCAAACCTTACGCTTCGGCCGAATCTATCTGCAACGCCAAACCGTCAAAAATAGTTATAGCTGGAAAAGTTCCGCCACTGACTTCAGCACCCGCGAAAAAGGGGAAAAGCAAAGATTCACTCCCCGTTGGAACTGTGGCACTAGCCGTTGGCGCACTTGCCCTCGGCGTGTCCATCAAGAAAAAAACGGGACCTTTCGGCGGCTACTTTGACAACTACGCCGAAGATGCCCAGACCGTTTGGGACTATGTGACTGGCGGAGACAGCAACTCCGGAAGCACAGGCTCAAACAGCAACAACACCCCAACGACTTCCACGCACACCGTTGTCAACGTTGACACTTCTTCCGGCACTGTTAACATCTCAACCGGGACCGATAACAGTTGTGTCAGCTCCAGCACCGACTGTATCGGAGGAGCATGGCTCGAAGACCAATTAGAGCACTATTAACCCATAATGCGATTCTTTGACCGCATCAGGAATGTGTTCCCACAATCTCCCGGCGAGGCGACAGCCTCGCCGGGGATGCGGCATTATTGGGCGATTTTGATCATCTTCTATCTTTTACTGATGTTCCGGTCAATAATCCAAGACTATGGAACACCTTTGGAAATATTTGTCGTACGCCTTCTTCCGTTCACCTATTTAAAACTGCACCACGCGATTTTCAGAGAAATCGTTTTCCATCTTATCGCAATTGGCGCGGCTTGGGGCGTGATAGCGCTCCTTAATCTACAGAAAGAGGAACTCGGATGGCTTAAGCCTAAACCCCGCACGCTTTTGACTGCACTAGCTCTGGGTACAGCATGCTGGGTTTTAGTTACCATGGGCTCCGTATACCTTTGGATAGCGAAAAAATGGCTTTTTTTCAAAGACCCCCGACCAGAGACTTACCTGATTTTAATTACCTGGCCTGAACACTTCAAGATCTGGCTAACAGGTATTTTCACACTTCCAAACATACATGATATATTCCCTTATCTAAATTCTTTTATTGCCGCGCCTATAGTAGAAGAACTGATTTTTCGCGGAGTCATTTTTGCGGCCTTAAGTCGCAAATTCAACCTCACCTGGGCGATTGGAATCACTTCCGCATTGGATCTGCTACTACATTACAATTTACCCGGATTCTTCTTTTCAGCAAACTGGCGCCCGGAAGACACTCAGGCGCTTTTTTATTTACCTCGTTTTCTACAGCTAGCGGTCTTCTCCGTGGCGGCAGGCTGGCTGCGCTCCCGTAAGGCGACCCTACCATCGTTATCAATATTCCATGCCAGCTACAATTTCCTGGCTTCCTCCATACTATGGGACATTATCATCCCCCAGTAACTCCATATGCAGCACCCACCTAAGCCGCCCGGAACGGGCGGCCCCGCGCGGAGAGTGTGCATTATCACGTTCGGCTGAACTCTTACTCCGCCTACATCGTACAGTTCATCCAATCCTGAAAACATTGTATTGCTGATCTTACCCGCGAGAAGCCGCTCGCGGGCAAGAAAGTGTCGCTACGCTCCACGCGGCACTTCGCGCCTTCGCTCCGCTCGCTCGCCGCAGGGTGGCCGCTCGTCGGCCACTATGCGGCTCCCCGGTCGTCTTTGGAAGCGGTAGGCCGAGCTTATCCGCGAGATGTCGTCGCAGGCGTGGCCACGCAGCGCGGACCCGCACTGCCTGTTCTACTGAATTGTGTCCGTAGTGGCGCAGGATAGCAAAGTCCACCCCTTGCCGCGAGAAGCGGGTTCGCAAGGCTCGGCACTACGCGCCTTCGCTCTTGCTCCGCCGGTAGACTGCGCCTTATAACAACCTCCTAATGCGCGGCCAGCCGGCCCAATAAACGTGGGCCTTGGCCGGGCCGCTCCCGGCCTGCCGGGCAGGCCGTACAGCGCAGAATTTAATTTTTTTCTTATTTTTATGGCCACCGGGGGAAAGAATTTAAACGGGGGCACCTTGGTTTATTAAAAACCCGCCCAGGCTCGCTGTTCGCTCGCCCTGGCGGGCTTTTCTGTTATTATCATGTAGCCCCCCGTGCGGAAAGGGGAAAACTGCAAAGAAATAAGGAGAGGCCAGGGCCAGTAGCGGCTTTCCTCGAGATGGATGCCGCCCCTGGCCCTGGCCCGCCTTA
>Ga0302253_1000666_pt1 | contig 26146 bp, 25 predicted proteins | sample AAG_RA_Trp_MG_FD_193537 | JGI IMG/M metagenome (GOLD analysis project Ga0302253, IMG submission 193537) | Enriched activated sludge microbial communities from anaerobic digester in WTTP, New Holstein, Wisconsin, United States - AAG_RA_Trp | ecosystem: Engineered > Bioreactor > Anaerobic >...
CTAAAGATCTGATATTCTCCAAAAGATAACTTCCTTTTTCGCCGGTATCAAACAATACTTTATCGTCAGCCAAAAATGAAACGCCCCACCCACAGCAAAGGCTGTTATTCAAAGCTTCCTTATCAAAAAGAACATTAATTTTCATAAATCTTGTAATTTTTCCCAAATCCGGACAATTTCATCCTTAACACCCGAATCATTATATTCAATTATAGTCTTGCCTTCTACCATCGCCTGAACAACTGTTTTATCAAATCTTACTTTGCCAATAAGGGGAACCTTATTTTCCAAACAGTAAGCTTCTATCTTAGCCGATATACCTGGGTTTAAATCGTATTTATTGATTACCATTTTCGCTGGCACATTAAAATGCCCGGCTACTTCAATTACTCTGGAGGCATCATGCAGGCCGGATAAAGTTGGCTCAGTTACTACTAATGCGCAATCTACCCCTGATAAAGAGGCAATAACAGGGCAGCCTATGCCCGGGGCACCGTCAATAAGCACCCAGTCATTGTTTTCTTTTTCTGCCAATTCTTTTGCGTGTTTACGCACCAGGGTAACAAGCTTACCCGAATTCTCTTCGGCAACACCCAGCTTCGCATGGACCATAGCCCCAAAACGGGTATCAGAAATAAACCATTCTCCGCAAAGGTTCTCTTCTATCTTAATAGCTCCTGCCGGGCAGACATGGCTACAAAAACCGCAGCCTTCGCAGGATATGCGGTCAACTACAAAACCGCCGCTTATAGCATTAAATCTGCAGGCCGCTATACACTTGCCGCATTGTTGACAGATTTTCTTATCAATCAAAGCGCTCAAGCCGCTTCTGAAAGCGTGGCGCTGTTTGATTTTCGGCTGTAATAATAGATGCAAATCCGCTGCATCCACATCGCAATCAGCCATAACTTTATTCTTCGCTAAAGAAGCGAAAGCCGCGGTAATCACTGTTTTGCCTGTGCCGCCTTTTCCGCTAATGACTACAATCTGTTTCATGGTTATTCCTGATAAACTTTGCCGACAAAATCTGCCGCTAATTCAACGCAAGCCGAACAAGGTATTTTTTTAGCCAGGCGTATCTGTTTACACTTAAGTGCCCCGGCCTTGGCGCTAAACAATACCTGTAATTCTTTTACCTTATCCGGGCTTATCCGCCTGAGAATCACCATAGCAGCATGCAAACTGCCACAATGCCCCTCAGGGGCGCGGCCGCTTCCGTATCCGGAAAATAATTGGAACTCTCTCTCAGAAATAAGCCCTTTATCTTTAAAAGCTGCGGCTACTGCCTGCGCGCAATTTAGGCGTACTGAACCGGTTTTGCCTAAAAAATATTTTGCCGCTTTCCTACCGCTCATTTTTCTTACTCCGGAAGATTTTCTCAATTTGCTTAAACATATACTTAAATTTTTCCCGGTATTCGGGAAAAACAGTTATAATCGGCTCCCCGTTAGAATAGGCAACTGCTATATCTCTTTTAAAAGGTATCCTCATTAATATGGGAATACCTTCTTTACCGCAATACTCCTCGGTTTTATCATTGCCCAAATCAGCCCGGTTTACCACTACCCCAAAAGTGATTTTCATTTTTTTTAATACCTCAACCGCTAAAATAAGGTCATTAAGGCCAAAAGGAGTGGGTTCGGTAACTAATACACAAAAATCGCTCCCTCTTACCGAAGCAACCACAGGGCAAGATGTTCCCGGCGGAGCATCAATAATAACATTTTTTTTATGATCCATACAGCTTTTGACCTGCCGGATAACCGGCGGCGACATTGCTTCTCCAATATTGAGCCTGCCATGGATAAAATCTATTTCCGCGCAATTCCCTGACTCTACAACGCCTATTTCCCGGTTTACTTCTTTTATCGCCCCTTCAGGGCATAAAAAGCTGCAGGCGCCGCAGCCATGGCATAGAGGCGAAAATATTAAAGTATTGCCTTTTTTACCTTCCTTAGCCGGCAGTACCGCTATAGCATTATAAACACAGGCCTTGGCGCATTTTCCGCAATATGCGCATTTTGATTCATCAATTTCAGGAACAGGTATATAGGCTTTCTCCTGTTTTACAATTTTTGGTTTTAAAAAAATGTGCGCATTAGGTTCTTCTACATCGCAATCAAGAAACTGGACATTATTCAAAGATAATGCCAGATTAACCGCAACCGTAGTCTTGCCTGTCCCGCCTTTGCCGCTTGCAAATGAAATAATCATATTACTTGCCTGAAACTTACCAAAACATGCTGGAATTCTGACCTTGATTTTTCTATCTTAAAGCCCTTTCCCTCCAAATAAACCCCCAGATCAAACAGGGAAATTTTCCCTACTTCGTGCGTATTCCCCTGGCTTGCATGCACTTTCTCCATTATTGCAAACCCCTCAGCGGTAAAATCGCTTAATACCAGTTTCCCTTCAAACGATAAAACTCTTAATAGCTCATCGATAAATTTATACGGATTAGCAAGATGATGTATTGTATTCACTGAAAACGCCACATCAAAACCTTGATCCGCAAAGCTGAGTTTTTCACCATCTTCAATAAAAAATCTTGCTTTTTCCTCTAAAGAAAAATGGCGCAGGATTAATCTGGCGAATTTTTGCTCAACGGGTGATATATCAAAAGTAGAGAAACTATAGCCCTGCCGGGCTAAAGCAAGCGCAAAATGCCCTTTACCGGTCCCGGCCTCCAGAATGCCTCCAAAAAGAGGCTGGGCCTTCTCAATAATGAAGGCCCGTTCTTTGTCTACATCATACCCAAGGCTTTTGTATAATTCTTTTTTTGCCAGATAATTCTTATAGTTTTCCAATAATTCTTTTTCCAATTTCTCTATATTCCTTAAAGAAACACTTGTCTAAAGAATAGTTTATTTTTTCGGCATACCGGACTTTGACCCTACGCTCGGCACATCCGCAGGCTCATATTTTCCGTTTTTATATCCGTCTATAGCTTCTTTTACCGTTCCGGAAACTCCGGTAAATACGCTTATACCTGCGGCTGTCAGCACCTGATGCGCATTAGGTCCGACATTGCCGGTAAGGACTGCTTTTACGTCTTTAGCTGCCACAAGTTGCCCTGATTGGATACCGGCTCCACCTTGAAAACGGGAGCTCAAATTCTCTTCTGCCTCAAAACTGCCGGTATCAGTATCAAAGAAAATAAAATTCTGGCACCGGCCAAACCGCAAATCAACCTTAGACTCCAATGTTTTTCCTTCCGAAGTGATACATATCTTCATTCTTATACCTTCCTCCTTAACGGCAGACATCATCTTTGCCGTGTTCTTTACATGCGTCAAGCCCGCCCAATGCGTCGCGCATTAATTCATCCAATGCCTTTTGCACATTCCCGGAATATCCGAACACCTCAACACCGGCCTGGGCAAATTTTTGCTGCGCCCCCATTCCCATCCCGCCTGCAATAACATGGGTTATCTTATATCCGAGAATCTCATCTACCGCAACGCATCCTCCACCGCCATGCACAGCTGTGTTAGGCACAATGCGCGTGCTGATTATTTTTTTCTTATCCTTATCAATATCCGCTAATAAGAAAAATTTACACTGGCCAAAATGCGCGCAAACATTGCCCTTGACTCCGTTATCATCTTCTAAGACAACTCCGACTCTCATATTTAACAATCTCCTTTTTGGCTTTCTAACTCCTGAACGCGGGAATTTATTGCATCAAGCTCTTCTTTAAAGTAATCGGCCTGATTTTTCAGCATTGCCAGCTCATCATCCTTTGAAATCATCCTGCCAAAGGCCTGCATGCCTCTTTGGGCCCTTGCCCATCCCGACAGCCCGGATGCATTGAAACAATTTTTAAAACCCCGGCCATTGCCTCTCCCATAAAAACCCCGGCCATTGCGCGGCCTTAAATTTGCGCTGTTTAATGGTATTGCGCAATATCCTCTGCCACCACCGGTCATCGCACCTTGCCCCATAGGGCCTGTTCCGTCAAAATTCGGCATTTTGCACCTCCTTAATAATGAAAATCATTTTCATTAATGGTTAAAAAAATATCCGCTATTTTCTGCTTCTGCACTGCTGGCATAAACCATAAAACTGGATAATATGGTTCACAATTTTAAAATTATATTTTTCGCCCAGGCCCTTTTCAGTCTCCCGCAAAAGCTCAATTTCCTTATCAATAAAATCCGTATAATCGATTATTTTATTACATTCAGTACAAATCAAATGGTGGTGATGGTGCGCTCCTTTAGGACCCTCGGCAAGCTCATAGCGCGCCCTTCCGTCACCGGAATCAAGCCTATGGACTAATCCCAGATCTGATAAAACATCCAATGTCCGGTAAACAGTTGTCAACCCTGCATTAGGGCAACGCGGCCTTATCTTCTGGTATATATCCTCGGCGCTTAAATGCTCTTGCGACCTAGAAAGGACCTCCAGTATAGCGCCTCTACCGGCTGTCATCCTATACCCGCAGCCTCTGAATTTACCATGCAGCCACGGCGGGCCTAAACAATTTTTTTCTAACATTAATTAGCCTCTTTATTGAAAATCATTTCCATTAACTAAGTATATTCTATTTTCCCATGATTGTCAATATATTATTTTAAATCCGGAGGTAGGCAAAAATAAGCCCTGTTAGAAATAATCGTAACAGGGCTGAAGAACAATCCTGCATGCCATAAATCCCTTAAAGAGATTTATGGCGGGGTCGACGAGATTTGAACTCGCGATCTTCGCCGTGACAGGGCGACGTGTTAAACCAGGCTACACCACGACCCCGGATATCAGGAAGTCAATTCTAAACTAAAAACAGCTGTTTGGCAACCAGTTTCTATACTAATTAATGGTGGGCGCTAGAGGGCTCGGACCTCTGACCTGTAGAATGTAAATCTACCGCTCTAACCAGCTGAGCTAAGCGCCCCACAATCTACCATTCTCTCAATACCTTTAATCCAACCTTTTATCTTAGATTGAAGCCTTGTATCGCATATAACTATTCTAAAGGTACCCAAAGGCAATGTGTCTCTCTTATGCTTACTTGCCCTGCTAATACCATATTGGGTTTTATGAAACTGCTTTATAGGAATACCGCTTATACCTGACCAAAATTTCGCGGCCTTGTTTTCATCCAAATGAGGATGTATATGAACTATTCCCCGAAATTTTTGTTCTCGCACACCGCATACTTCTCGAAAAAACCGCATCATTAATTTAATCATATGTGGATCGGAATTACTAAAATTTACCATATTAACGCTAATCTTATATCCTTCTGCCCAATATAATGCGGCGCCAATTACTTTTAGCACAGAAAGTGGGTATTTCAAAGAAATTTCTTTACAGGCCGAATCGCTTATTTCGTTACGTATCTTGGCCCAAACGCACTTGGGGCTATTAGGATGATTGGCGGCTTTTGCGCGAGCTTTATCTTGATTTGATTTTAACGCCTCGATTTGTTCTGAGGTTAAAGAGATACCTCTTACCCATTTACTGACCGAACTTTTGGGGCATTGCAACTGCTTGGCTATAGCCCTTACAGACCAGCCTTTATGGCGTAATTCTTTAGCTTTTTTTTGTTCTCGATGCCTCATGAAACCTCTGTAGTTATATGTTAGCTTATTATAACCCAGAGGTTCATTATGTCAACGACTATTTGCTTTCTTTGAGCAGGCAAATCACCTGATCCAGCTTGTCAGAGATCTTTTTAAGCAAGTCAAGCTGTTGCTGCTGCATTTTCTCCTGCTTTTCTTGAAGCTGGCGCGCCTCTCCTGCTATTTTAGACAATTCTCCTAACTTATTCAGGTCAAACATTTTTTATCTCTCCCTGTATATTCCTAAACGCAGCTAAAGGATCTTTGGCTTCTAATACCGGCCTACCCACAACCAGGTAATCGCTGCCTGCCCGGACAGCCTGAGCTGCTGTAGCTACTCTCTTTTGGTCATCCTTGCCAGCTGTTTTAGGCCGGATGCCGGGAGTAACTATAATAAACGGCTTTTTTATATTTTTCCTTAAAATTGTTGCTTCTCGCACCGAACAAACCACGCCATCTAACCCGCAATCAATTCCCACCTTGGCCAGCTTTAAAACTTTTCGGGGGCTGGTTTTCTGACTAGTCAATATTGTTACTCCGATTAAAAGCGGTTTTTTAACCTTTAACCTGCGCGACTCCTTGCATGCCGCCTGAACAGCTCTTTTTAGCATTTCTTCGCCGCCAGAGATATGCAAAGTCATCATTTTCACTTTCAGGGCCACTGCGCTCCTGACGGCATTAGCTACTGTGTTAGGGATATCCAAAAATTTCAGGTCTAGAAAAACCTCTGCGCCTTTTCTCCTGATAAATTTGATTATTTGCGGGCCATAAGCGGTAAAAAGATGCGAACCGACTTTAAAGATTTTTATTCGCGGATAAAGCTTATTCACAAAATATTTGACTCTGGCTAAACTATCCACATCCAACGCTAGAATTATTTTTGACTTGTGACTCATTTTTGCAAACTCCCGGTCAACCCTCTGATATCTACGATCTTATTTACCTTCATATATTTTTGAATACCTTCAACGACCTCAACGCTAATTCTGGGGTTAATGAAATTAGCCGTGCCTATACTTACTGCGCTGGCTCCGGCAATTATAAACTCTAAAGCGCTGTCCGTATCAATTATTCCGCCCATGCCGATTATGGGGATCTTTACCTTATTATATACTTCCCAAACCATCTTTACAGCTATTGGACGGATTGCCGGGCCGCTTAAACCGGCTGTAACCATTGCGATTTTAGGCTTGCGGGTATTAATATCAATACTCATGCCATTAATGGTATTGACCAGCGAAACAGCATCAGCCCCTGCTTCTTCTGCGCGCAAGGCAATATCGCTGATAGAAGTCACATTCGGGGATAACTTAACAATCAGGGCCTTAGTGGTTTGCCGGCGCACGGCTTTGACTACTTCATAAGTAGCAGAAGCATCTTGGGAAATGAGCCTTGTGTGGCGCATGTTCGGGCAGGAGATATTCAGCTCTATTGCCGAAACAGCGCTTAAATTACCGAGCCTTTTGACCAGCCTGATAAACTCCGTAGGGTCTTTTTCAGAAGCAATACTGACAATTACAGGTATACCGATTTTCCTTAAAACAGGGAGCTTTTCTTTAATAAACATCTCTATGCCGGGGTTTTCCAATCCGATAGAATTCAGCATCCCGGCCGGGGTCTCGCAGGTGCGCGGCGCAGGATTTCCCTGACGGGGATTCAGAGTCACGGTCTTGCTGACAATAGCCCCTAATTTTCTCAAGCTGATAAAAGGCGCGAACTCCTGCCCATAGCCGAATGTGCCGGAAGCAACCATCACCGGATTATTTAATTTAACCTTGCCTATCTTTATGTTTAAATTTGGGTTCATTTATTTCACCAATATCATATGAACAGAGACCAACAGCAAGAATACTCCGAATGCCTTCTTTAATACTGCCCCCGGGACGGCTTGAGCAAAGTGCGCTCCGATAAAACCGCCGAGGAAAAAACCTATGCAGATAAAAGCCGCGATACCGATCTTAACATTTCCGCTGTAATAATACCTCATAGCTGCCAAAAGGCCAATGGGAGGAATCATAGCGGCCAAAGTCGTGCCCTGCGCCTGATGCTGAGTCAAGCCGCATAAAAAGATCAATCCGGGAATTAGTAAGGTCGCTCCGCCAATACCAAAAAGCCCGCTGACTACTCCTGCTGTCAGGCCCAACAATATATAAGTCAAATTAGGCATATAACCTCCCTACCAGATAATTTCCTGAGCATCAAAAACCGGCCCGTCTTTACATGCCTGCTTATATCCGTTAACAGTATTAACAGTACAGCCAAGGCAGGCGCCAAAACCGCAACCCATGTGTTCTTCCAGAGAAATCTGCGCCAAAATTTTATATTTCTGGGCAATATGATTCAGCGCTTCAAGCATCAAACGCGGCCCGCAGGCATAAATATTTGAGAGCTGAAAATTTGGGGCTCGGAGTATAGTATCCAAAAGAGCTGTTACCCTGCCCTTAAAACCGCTGGAACCGTCATCAGTTGCTATTTTAATATCACAACCCGCGCCTTTAAATTCTTTTTCGCAAAGAATATGCGATTTCGTCTTTGCGCCGATCAAAACAAGCGGTTTAAGTTTCTTTATTTTTTTTGCAAGAAAAACTAAAGGCGCCACCCCCATACCCCCTGCTACCAGGATCGGCCGCCCCTTGCCCCTCGTATTTCGTCCCTCGTAACAAAACCCATTCCCTAACGGCCCGATTATATCAACAAGCTCACCCGGACTTTTTTGGGATAAAATGCCTGTTGCCGGGCCGACAACTTCATAAAGCAGCTCTATATTTCTGCCGCACACGTTATGTATACCTAACGGCCTTCTTAAAAGCGGCTCAACTCCGGCTTGCGGCCTCACCATTACAAACTGCCCGGGCCGGGCTTTATCTGCAACAGCCGCAGCAGCTAAAACAGCCTTAAAATACCTTTGGCCAAGCTGCTTATTAGAGATTATTTTAGCCGCGATTTGCACTTTTCTCATGTGCGCACCAATGCTTTCCAGAAAATAAAACCTAAAGTTACAATCAAAAGCGGGATAATGCTATTGGATTCTTTTTTTATCCAGCTTGTTTTTAGATTAAGGCTGCGCAGTAATTTCCCGGATAATACCGGGCCTATCCCGGGAATAAAACGGGGGACATTTTTGCAATAATTATCATACTGTGGGCCGAAATTATTTTTGAGCAGCCTTTCTTCTTTAAAGATCAGGGAAATATATCTTAGCACAAAAAATACGCCGAAAACAACCAGCACCCACCACTGAAACATTATCAGTATCACGCCTAAGGCAATACAGGATATGCCCAGATACATCGGGTTCCTCACTATTGCATACGGTCCGCCAATGACCAGCACTTTTGAGCAATTGGAATGCTCTGATTTAAACCCGCGGCTTGCTACTCTGAATGTAATGCCTAATAACATAATAAGAAAGCCCAGAGGCTGTATTAAAATATCGTAATTCCCCTGATCAAGCCGCAAAAATTTCTTTGGAAAAACAGCAATCAAAATCACTGTAAAGAAAATTATAAATCCGTTTATCTTAATGCGTTTTTTCATTTCTGGCATTTAGGGCAGAAACAAGTGCCTCTGCCGCCCATTGTTATTTTGTGGATCCTGGTTTTACAAACCAAACACGGTTTCCCCTGCCTTGCGTAAACTTTATGATACTGGGCATAGCTTCCGAGTTTGCCTGAAACCCGTACATAATCGTCTATAGAGGAGCCGCCATAATGAATTGCCTCTTTAAGCACAGCTTTAATTTCTTTAAGCAGTAAGCCGGCTTCTTTTTCCGAAAGGCTGTTTGCCGGGCGTTCGGGCCGGATGCGGCTGCGAAACAGGCACTCTGCCGCGTATAAGTTGCCGATCCCGGAAATAAAACTCTGGTCCAGAAGCAAAGGCTTGATCTTAGTTTTTTTTAACCGGAGCATTTCTTTAAACTGTTCTAAAGTAATATCAAAAGGCTCCGGACCCAAGGCCCGGATAAATTTTAATTTCTTCCAGTCATCAACTAGGCGCAGCTCGCCGAAAATACGCTGGTCATTAAAATCCAGGGATTTCCCGTTGTCCAGGTAGAAACTGACCCGGCTTTTTGAACTGTTGCCGGGATAAACAAGTTGCCCGGTCATTTTTAAATGCACAGCCAAAGCCTTGCCCGAGGATAATTCCAGAATCAAGACTTTTGCCCGGCGCAAGACCCTTTTGATTGTCCGGCCAACTAATTTCTTTTTAAACTCTGCCGCTGACGGCTCTTTGATCACCGCTGCATTATGCACGCAGACTTTGGTAATTTTCTTGCCGGCTATTACTTTCTCTAAATCCCGTTTAATCGTCTCTACTTCCGGAAGTTCCGGCATACTTATTTTCTCTTCTTATTTTTAGTTTTTTTCTTAGCCTTGGGCCTATCCGCAGCCTTCACTTTAGGTTGCGGCTTGTTCATCTGCGCATGATACTCCTGCAAAGACTTTACCTGCATATCTTTTTTGATTAAGGTCTCTATGCCGTTTACCGTTGCCTGAGCGCTGGCAATAGTCGTAGTATAAGGAACATTATAAAGTATCACGTGGGCGCGGATCTTGGTCTCATCCTGCCGGGGTATCCGCCCGGTCGGGGTATTGATGACCAACTGGATCTTCCCGTCTTTTAATAAATCAACGATATTCGGGCGGGCCTCGGTTATCTTGGGCATTACCGTAACAGATAATCCGTTTTTCTCAAGCACTGCTGCGGTTCCGGTTGTAGCATAAATACCAAAACCCAGATCAGCTAATTTCTTGGCGATCAGCACTATTGAGCGTTTATCCTTATCCCTGACTGAAATAAATACATTGCCTTCAGTAGGCAGATTCTGCCCGGCAGCTACCTGGCTTTTAATATAAGCCATCCCGAAATCCTCATCCAGGCCCATTACCTCGCCGGTTGATTTCATTTCAGGGCCAAGGATTACGTCAACTCCGGGAAAACGGTTAAAAGGAAATACCGACTCTTTAACCGCAATATGTTTCGGAATGATCTCTTTGGTAAACCCCAAGTCTTTTAATTTCTGGCCAAGCATAACTTTTGTGGCCAATTTTGCCAAAGGAACCCCGATTGCCTTGGATACAAACGGCACAGTCCGCGATGCCCGGGGATTAACTTCCAAAATATAGACTTTACCGTCTTTGGCTGCGCATTGCACATTCATCAGGCCGATAATATTCAGCTCTTTGGCCATCTTATAAGCCGCATCCCTGACCTTGTTGACCATCTCATTGGAAAGGCTAAAAGTCGGTAAAGACATAGCCGCATCTCCGGAATGCACCCCTGCCTCTTCAATGTGCTCAAGTATTCCTCCGATGACAAAGGTCTCTCCGTCGCCGATCAAGTCCACATCAATCTCAATAGCCTCCTCCAGAAATTTATCGATTAATATCGGGTGCTCTCCGGAAACCCGGGCTGCTTCGGTTATAAACTTCTCCAAAAGGCTTTCATCATAGACTATTTCCATTGCCCTGCCGCCCAAGACATAGGAAGGCCTGACCAAAACAGGATAGCCGATTTTTCTGGCTACTTCTTTTGCTTCTTCAAAATTAAAAGCAGTGCCGCTTTGCGGCTGCGATAGGTTTAATTTATGCAGCATCTCTTTAAAACGTTTTCTGTCTTCCGCTATATCTATATTATCGGCGCTGGTGCCTAAAAGATTTACCCCTGCCTCGCGTAACGGTATGGCCAGATTCAACGGAGTCTGCCCGCCAAACTGCACAATAACGCCCATCGGCTTTTCTATATTGATAATGTTTAAAACGTCTTCAAGGGTAAGCGGCTCAAAATAAAGCCTGTCAGAGGTATCGTAATCCGTTGAAACTGTTTCCGGGTTACAATTAATCATCACGCTATCCACGCCTTCGTCTTTAAGGGCATAAGCAGCATGGCAGCAGCAATAGTCAAACTCTATGCCCTGTCCTATGCGGTTTGGCCCGCCGCCCAAAATCACTACTTTATTATTTTTGCTTGGGCGGGATTCATCTTTAGTCTCATAAGTAGAATAATAATAAGGCCTTTGCGCATTAACCTCCCCGGCGCAGGTGTCCACCTCTTTATAAGCCGGGCTTTGTTTTATCTTTTTTTCATAGTGCCTTACTTTGTTTTCCGAAGCATTAAGCAGGTATGCCAGCTGCCTGTCGGAAAAACCGTCTTTTTTTGCCTCTAATAAGAGCGCGGGCTCAATTTTGATTTCTTCGCTTGATTTGTTGTTCCGGAACATTTTTATTTTTTCCTCCAATTCAACTAACTGCCTGATGTTATCAATAAACCATCTGTCTATGCTTGATAAAGAATATATTTCATCATTGCTCAAACCGGCCTTTATGCCGTAGCGCAGATAAAATATACGCTCATCGGTGGGTATGCGGATTTTTTCTTTTATTACCTCAAGAAGTTCCGGGTCTTTTTGCGCGAGCATCTCGTCGGTAATACTGTCTTTGCCGTCTGCTCCCACGCCAAACCTTCCTATCTCTATGGATCGGACCCCTTTTTGCAATGCCTCCTTGAAGCTTCTGCCGATGGACATTGCTTCTCCCACTGCCTTCATTGAAGTATTCAACGTACGGTCCGATGCCTGGAATTTTTCAAACGTAAACCTGCATATTTTGAATACACAATAATCCACTGTCGGCTCAAAAAAGGCCGCCGTATTGCCGGTGACCTGATTCATCACTTCCGGCAAAGTATAGCCTACGGCTAATTTTGTAGCAATGCGCGCAATAGGAAAACCCGTGGCCTTTGAGGCAAGCGCGGAGCTTCGGGAAAGCCGGGGATTAACTTCTATAATCACTATTTTTCCGTTATCCGGATTCTGGCCGAATTGTATATTCGCCCCGCCGCCGGTCACGCCGATCTTGCGGATAATCTTTTTACACAGGTTTACAAAATCCACATATTCCTGCGTGGTCAGCGTCTGCGCCGGAGCCACTACCATGCTGTCGCCGGTATGTATCCCCATTGGATCAACATTCTCCATAGACGTAACAATAATTACATTATCTGCTCGGTCACGCATAACTTCAAATTCTATCTCTTTCCAGCCAAGCACTGACTGCTCAACCAAAACCTGATGCACAGGGCTGGTAGACAGGCCTTTATCCAGATATTTTTCCAGCTCTTCCTGATTATAGACCACTGCTCCGCCGGAACCGCCCAAACAGTATGCCGGGCGCAATATAAGAGGAAAACCTATTTCTAACCCGATACGCGTGCCTTCCTTAAGCGAATTGGCTATGCCGCTTTTCGGCACATCTACGCCGATTTCCAGCATTGCCTTTTTGAATAATTCGCGGTCTTCTGCCCGGGATATTGCTTCTACCGGCGCGCCAAGGCATTCAACCCCGTATTTCTTAAGTATTCCTTTTTTCATCAGAAAGAAAGCCAGGTTTAACCCTGTTTGCCCGCCGAGCGTGGGCAATAATGCATCCGGCCTTTCTTTGGCAATAATCTTCTCTAATATTTCTATATTCAGCGGCTCTATATAGGTAACATCCGCCATTTCCGGGTCAGTCATAATGGTTGCCGGATTGGAATTAACTAAAACAGTAGAATACCCCTCTTCTTTTAGCGCTTTACAGGCTTGAGAGCCGGAATAATCAAACTCGCAGGCCTGCCCGATAACTATCGGGCCTGAACCTATTATAAGTATTTTTTTGATATCTTTGCGCCGCGCCATGATTAAGCTCCTTTGACTAATTTATAGAATTTTTCAAACACAGGGTTGATTTCTCCCAGGCCAGGCGATGACGGCAAATACTGGATCGCCAGGAATTTTAATTGCTTGCTTTCAAATTCTTCCACAGTCTTATCGTTTAGGTTATAACCGGTAATTTTAACATGCTTTATCCCGGCTAAGGAATACTCATCAATTATCAGGCTGTGGTTTTGAGCAGTGATATCGGCCTTAAGAATTCCCGGATGCACTACAGGATAATTAACCCCTCTATGCCCCAGCTTCAGGCTCTTAATCTCTGCTCCCAAGGCGCGCGCTAATACCTGCGCTCCTGTAGAAACAGACAATATGGGAATTTTTCCAACTACCCCTGCGATATTAGCACTTACCTTGTCCAATCCGGCATCCTCTTCAGGCCCGTTAGAAATAATCAATCCAGCGGGTTTGCGGCTTAAAATATCCTCTGCGGCCGTATCAAAAGGAAGCAGCTCTATGGCAGCCTTCAGCGCTTCAAGCTGTTTTAGCATGCCCTTGTTTACGCCTAAATCAAGGACAGCGATTTTTATTTTATCTGTTTTATTTGATTCTAACAAAACCGGTTTATCCACGGATAACTTGGCAAGCGTGCTTTTTGCCTGAATGTTTTTAAATTCCTTGAGCTTTGCTAAAAGTTCATCCTGTGCTGCCCCGGAGCATGAAAATATCCCCAATTGTTCGGCAGTATTTCTTAAATGCACTGTCAGTGTCCGGGTGTCAAATGATTCCGCAGCCGGCAAAGACTCTTCTTTAATAAAATCCGTAAAGCTCTTTTTGGCCTGCCAGCTAGAATGAATGCGCGATGCCTCCTTAATGATCAGGCCCTTTATCCAGCATTTTCCTGACTGATTAAACTGCGGGTTTATCCCGTAATTCCCAATCAAAGGATAGGTCAATACAAGAATCTTTCCTGCATTTGCCGGGTCTGTCATCATTTCCTGATAACCGACAACAGCTGTATTTATGACTACCTTGCCGATAACTTCTGTTTGCGCCCCAAAGCCATTGCCGTAAAAAACTGTTCCGTCTTCAAGCGCTAAAGTTGCCCTCATTGAAAACTCCTATTTTTTGAGCACTTCTTTTACTTTATCAATCACTTCCTGGCCGGTCTTGGCCTTAATAACACCGGCAACATCCCATGAATTAAGGCTGATAACCGGTATACAAAACTGCAGGCAGTAAGCCACTTCAGAGAGCGTGCCTGACCTGCCGGGTAATGCCACAACCACATCCGCACTCTTAACTACTAATACGTTACGCGCTAATCCCAATCCTGAAGGAATAACAATATCCACAAATTCATTAGCATGGTTTTTATCGTAACTTGGTATTATGCCAAGAGTTAAGCCGCCTCCTGCCTTAAAACCCTTGCAAGCCTGCTCCATTACTCCACTTAAACCGCCACAAACGAGAACATCAACCACTTTAGCTAGTTTTTTGGCTAAATCGTGGGTCAATTCCTCCACTTCCTTCGTACACTCCCTACCGCCTATTATAGCTACTACTGTCTTTCTTTTGGACATGTATTCCTCAGTTATCCACAATGTAGGGGAGGTTTAAACGTCCCCTACTAAAATCTTGCCCCTGACAGGAGTCGAACCTGTACCACCAGCTTCGGAGGCTGATGCGCTATCCATTGCGCTACAGGGGCGTTGTTATCCCAGAGTTCTGCCCCGTGTACTGGTATGCTTCGTTAACAGTACAGGGGCGTTGGCTTAGTGTCCGGCCTCCAAAACCAGCTCATACCGGGCAATCTGCGGAATCCTAATATGGCTAATCCCGTCAATGACTATTTCAAAATATCTGGTTGTTCCCCTGTTAAAATTAAATAATTTGATCAATCCAAAGCCCATAGTCTGGGATTTATCAAAAAGCACGAGGCGGAATATCGCATCCTTATAATCCCTGCTGGTCTCATTATGGATTTCCCCGGAAGCTATAATCCAGTCTTCGGATCCCTTTTTAAATTTAACATTATATAATGTAAATACCATTGCCTTCTCCTCTTTTAAAATAGATTAAGCTGCTTTTCGGATTTTTCTTCTTTTTCTTTGTCCGAAAAAATATCAATTATGCCATACTCGCCGTCATAACCGGCTTTAATATTTACTCTACCCTCTCGCATGCGGATAATACCTTCGCAAATTTTTGCCGGCAGGTTTTTTATCAGGGTATTTTTATCCGCTTTAAGCAATATCTCAAATTCAGTGCCAAACTTAGACAGGCACGCCCTGTATTCACGCTCAACTGCCTGACTGGCCTTGCCCACGCCTTTAACATCGGCAATAATCTCATCCAGTGGAATAAGGCTCTTATAAGGAATGCTGTTTTGCGGCACAAAGCCTATTGGCCGGTCAGCTAATTTTTCCACCCGGCTCATCACTCCTACAGTGACCGGCTTATTGCATTTCGGGCACCTGCCGTTATTTTGTTTTGTTTCCTGCGGCGACATCCTTGTCTGGCAAAGCCTGTGCCCGTCATAATGATACTTGCCTTCTTCAGGAAAAAATTCAATCGTATATAAAAATCTTTTCTTGTCTTTAGTCTTAAGCACATCCCGGATAGTCATATAATCAAGTTCGCAGTCAAAGACATTTGCCTCGCGGCCGATCTTTTGCGGGCTATGGCTGTCAGAGTTGCTTATAAGCGTAAATTTATCCAGGGCAGACAGCCTCCAGTTCATTGCCGGGTCACTGGATAAGCCTGTTTCAAGCGCAAATATCTTTTCGGTCTGATCTTCAAAACAATCTGCTATACGGTCAAACCCGGACATTGAGCCGAACAAGCTAAACCACGGCGTCCAGATGTGCCCGGGTATAACCATGCAATTTTCGTCTATATCAAAGACGATACGGGCTAATTCAGCAGCATCCAAACCCAGTATCGGACGGCCGTCAGAAGCAAGGTTTCCCACGCGTGACAAAGTATCGTTTATAGCATCCACGCTTTTAAATGAAGGCGCAACTATTATGTTATGTATGCGGTAGCCCCGGCCGTTCTTAGAATAAATACTGCTTATCTCTGTTGTAAGGATAAAATTAACGCCATTAAACTGATACAGGCCGTTTCCGCAATCTTCCAGATTGTTTTTTAATTCCTCAAGCCAGAGATGGTGCGTAAAATCTCCTGTTCCCATAAGCTTGATGCCTTTAATTTTCGCCCATTCGCTTAAATGCCGGATGTCCATATCCTTGGATGTGGCCCGGCTGAATTTGGAATGAATGTGAAAATCAGCGATGAATTCCATATTTATAAACGATCTCTCCCCTGCAAATGGTATATTCCACAATCCCTTTTAATTTTCTGCCCAGAAAAGATGAATTCTTGGATTTTGAAATAAGCGCTTTCTTATCTACTGTCCATTCTTTATCCGCAGATACAATCGCAATATCAGCATCTGCTCCGGCCCTTAATGTCCCTTTATCTATCTTTAATATTTTTGATGGATTCAGGCAAAATTTCTTTACTAGTTCCGGCCATGTCAGTATATTTTTATCTACCAGCTCGGTTATGCCCAGAGAAAGCGATGTTTCTAAACCGATTGTGCCGAATTCCGCCCGGTCAAATTCCACATCTTTTTCATTAACGGTATGCGGGGCATGGTCAGATGCGATAGCATCAATAACGCCGCTCTTCAGCCCCTCAATTATTGCCTGGCGGTCCGCCTGCGTGCGCAAAGGCGGATTCATCTTCATATTAGTATTATACCCTGACACCGCTTCTTCAGTTAAAGTAAAATAGTGCGGCGCGGTTTCGGCTGTAACCTTGGCCCCTTTCTTCTTTGCCTGGGCAATAATATCCACTGACTCTTTACAGCTGACATGGGCAATATGCACGCTGCCAAGGGTTTCTTTGGCTAAAATGATATCCCTTTCAACTCTTTTATATTCTGACTCTCTTGGGATGCCTTTCAGGCCCAGGCGCGTTGATACCGCGCCCAGATTCATAACTCCGCCGCCGGATAAACGCAAGTCTTCACAATGGCAGATAATCAAAATTCCGGATTGTTTGGCTTTTTTTACGGCTTTGGAAAATAAAACCTTTTCGTCTACTGAAACACCGTCGTCAGAAAGGGCAACTGCACCTGATTTTTTCAGGCGCGCAATATTGACTAATTCCCGGCCCTGCCGTTTTTTAGTAATCGCCGCGCAGATATAGACATTGCATTTAGCGCTTTTCTTAATTATCTGCTTTAAGATATCCAGTGACTCCGGGCAATCCATTGCCGGATTGGTATTGGCCATTGCCAAAACACTAGTCACGCCACCCTTTAATGCGGCAAGCGTACCGGTGAGCACGGTTTCTTTATCTTCGCGGCCGGGCTCTCTTAAGTGCACATGCATATCTACTATTCCCGGAATAATAATTTTTCCCGTGGCGTCAATTATCTGGCTTGAGCCGTTCTTGATATCTTTAGAGATATTCGCAATCCGCGAATTATCAATCAGGACATCCAGAATTTCGTCAGTCTTTGAAGCCGGGTCAATTACGCGGCCGTTTTTTATTAGCAATCGCATTTTTGCGGTCCCTTGCCTGCGCAACCAAAAATAATACTGCCATGCGCACGGCAATTCCGTTAGTTACCTGCTCTAATATCACTGAATTCTGCCCGTCAGCAACTTCGCTGGATATTTCAATGCCCCGGTTAAGCGGCCCGGGATGCATTACCAAGATATTTTTCTTTGCCTTAGCAATTCTTTCTTCGGTGATCCCGAAGTTGCGGAAATATTCCATCTGTTCCGGAAAAGCAGTCTGGCCATCGCGTTCAAATTGCATTCTTAAGACATTGACTGCATCAGCCTTGGCCAAAGCTTCATCAAGATTATGCGTTACCTGCGCCGGAAAAACTTCAAAGCCTGCAGGAATGAGCATTTTCGGAGCACAAACAGTTACCTTTGCGCCAAGCTTACTTAATCCCCAAATATTGGAACGTGCTACTCTGGAATGAGCAATGTCTCCCACTATCGTAACATTTAAACCCTCAATCTTGCCTAATTTCTCTTTTAAGGTAAATATATCCAAAAGCGCCTGTGTCGGATGCTCATGCCAGCCATCTCCGGCGTTTACCACACTCAAATCTACATGCTGGGCAAGGACTTGCGCAGCTCCGGAGCAGTTATGGCGCATAACAATTATGTCGGCTTTTAAGGCCTGGATATTAGTGCCGGTGTCAATTAAGGTCTCGCCTTTTTTTACGCTGGACGTCTCAACTGCAATATTAATTACGTCTGCGGATAATCTTTTGGCAGCTACTTCAAAAGAAACGCGTGTGCGCGTGGAGGGCTCAAAAAACAGGTTGACTACGGTTTTGCCGCGCAAGGCCGGAACTTTCTTAATCTCGCGAGTGGAAACTTCTTTGAAAGTTTCGGCAGTAGCCAAAATCAGCTCTATCTCTTCCCGGCTTAAGTCTTCTAAACCCAACAGGTCTTTTCTGGTCCAGGCCGTATTAGTCATCTTCTCCTAAGACTACCTCGTCTTTACCGTCTGTTTCTTCCAGTCTGACTTCTACTCTCTCATTGGCTGAAGTAGGGATATTTTTTCCGGCGAAATCAGCCCGGATAGGCAGCTCCCTATGCCCGCGGTCAACCAACACTGCTAATTGTATTGATCGCGGCCTGCCAAAATCAATTAATGCATCCAAAGCTGCCCTGATAGTCCTGCCGGTAAAAAGCACATCATCGACGAGAATAAGGTTTTTATCGTTAATATCAAAATCTATTTCGGTCTTATGCACTATTGGTTGTTCTGCTATCAAAGTAAGGTCATCGCGATAAAGCGTTATATCTAACGCGCCCACTAAGACATCTTTACCTTCTATTTTCCTGATGCATTCAGCCAGCCGGTTAGCCAGATACACTCCGCGATTGCGAATCCCCACCAGGCACAGGTCATCTGTACCCTTGTTTTTCTCTAAAATCTCATGGGCAATGCGCATCAAAGTGCGGCTGATAGTCTCTTGATCTAGTACTTGCGCTTTATCCTTCATTTTAGCTCCGGGCAAAAAAATACCCAACCGCGTGATTGTGCGATTGGGCTATGTATAGTTATAAGCATCAGGTTCATTTTATGTGCCTTGCCGGCTTCACAGAGCCAGCTTAAAGGCCCTCATTGATTTTCTATAAGTATACCACTTCCCCCTCTGGTGTCAAGGTGAAATCAGTTAGATTTTATGCAAATAATGTTTTCTTGCCTGCCTCTGTAGGCGGGGCCTGTCATTGGGCATCCTGCGCGCGCTTCCTCACCTTCGTTCGTCAATGCTGCGTGCTCGGATTGCCCAATGCCACCCGCCCAAGGGCAAGAAAAACAAAAGGCGCTTGGCTCTCAAAAAGGCGGGATTATTGGCTGATAAACCCGAGGAGGCCAAGCGCCCTGATTTTACGGCTTTATCTTCGGCTCTTTAGGCGTTACTATTATGGAATTGATCAACCCGGGCAGCTTTGCATAAGGTTGATCTGATTCCAATAATACCAGCATCTGCCTAAGCGAGTCTTCAGTTTCACAGCAAGCTTCTTCTTCTTGCCTCAAAATATCCGCAATACAACTTAAGATTTTATCAATATCCTGACTGCTGGCGCTGATAGCGCAATTATAGGCGTAGGCCTTTATCCTGTCAGTGGAAGGCCTGATGCCTACTTCCAGCATCTTTTCTATCTGGATCCATTCTTTGTCCATATTTACAGAAACCGTCCTTGCCAAAGGCTTTAAGGTGGCGTTCAAGGGGACTGTCCCTAAAGAAGGCTGCGTCACAATCGGCAGAACACGGAAATCTATACCGCCCTTGCCTGTGGTTGCCGCAGGCTGGCCAACAGGATTTACCGGCGCCGCGCCGGCCTCACCCGGCTGCCGCGGAGTAACTGCAGTTCCTTTATGTAAAATAAACAAACAGCCGTGCATGAAATCTTCTTCTACTTTAACATCATCAAAACCGGCATCTTTACTGAATTGAATAATACCTTGAAACTGCGAACTTATCCCCACGTTTGTATCAATCAAGCAGAATCCGCCGGCTTTTGTCATCCTAGAGCACCCTTCCAGATAATCCCTGATCTTTTCATCTGACCAGCTTTCAAAATACGGCCAACGCGCAACCACGCAATCAAATTCCTGCCCTTCTAAGGCAGCAGGGATGTCCAAGCCTAACTTCCCGTGTATCATATCCAGGCCTGCATTCCTCGCCAACTCTGCAGGACGGCTCAATAATTCCACTCCGGTTATGGTCAATCCTAACCCCCAATAATCACTGTAACGTTTTAAAGCGTACATAAACACGCCGTATGCCGGACCGACTTCCAACAGGCGTTTCTTGTTGAATTGTTCTGTTCCGTTCCTTATTTTCAAGAATAATTCGCCGTAAACGCCGCAATTATACGCGTATTGCTCACCGGATAAAGTTTGATGATAAGGCTTAGCTAATCTTTCTAACGCTTCCCCAATCTTTAAGTAATCATCGCTATCTCTAAGAGTCTGAAAATCCTGTTTATCAGAACTAATGTCTTTATCTTCTCCGGCATTCCAAGGCCTTTGGCCCGGCATGCGTAAATCTCCGTCCTCTTCGGCCCACAGTCTTTCTAGTTCATGCCTGGCTTGCCCGCCAGCCCCTGCTGCGGCTACAGAAGGGCTTAGATTAATTGTTTGTCCGGTCAAAGCCTGCACTATTTCTGTTACATTCTGTGCTAAGTGCTTTTGAGAATATATTATAAAATCAACTACTGACTCTAATTCTTCCCCACTATATCCTGCCTCCATTGCCAGCTGGCGGACATTGCTTATTTGCGTAAACTTGGCTATAGCTTGAACCATAGCTTCTCTATCAATCTGCTCCGCAGATAAAAACCCTTCTCTTAATCCATGATCATTAATCACATTATTGATTGTCTGCTCAACACCCAGGAAACCCCCTTGTTCTAACGCTCTGGAATATCTATCTATATATTCGTTAACAGTGGCTAAAAAGCGTTGATTTGCTTCTGATGTATTATGCCCGGAGGCTACCAAAACAGCAGCAATAGGCCTTATTAAAGCGTAATAACTATACCTGTTTCTGAAGTCATCAAAATATTCTCCGTTTAAACCAAAGAGATCGCTTCTAAAAGCCTCATCATTATCAATGGATACCGGAATGCCATCAGCATAGACTATATTCCCATAAAAAGCATCCCATCTCTGCAATAATACATTTGCAACTAATATGGCTGAGTAGGCTTCGGCAGCGCTCTTATTAGGGAGGTCTTGTTTTGGAATATTCTGACCAGATACTACCCGCACTAAATAATAATCGCCTAAGTTATCCGGGGCTATATTTTTAAGAAATTCAATGCTTTGCGCATCTTCAAGGGTAACACTTCTCACTTCAGCTGTATTAGCAATACCGCGGCATAAAAGATACGCCAGCCTTTCTCTTTCAGAGAAGTTCTTTTCTGTTCTTGGATCCAGTGCGCCTGCTGCGGTTTTATTTTTTTTCTTAACTATCCAGTAATTGCCGTTACCATCTTTAACCAGGCCTTCATGAAAAACCCTATCCTGACGCATAGCCATTTCAAAGCCGGACATTATCTCTACTGCGTTATCAGAAAAGTCCAGCCTTGTTCTAAGGGCAGCATGTTTTATACCTTGAATAAACCGGGCAAAATACCCGCCTGCTGACTTTGCCTGTTCTTGTTTTAAAGATTCAAAAAGCACTGTTTTTTCTTGTTCTGTCGCTTCAGTGTATAATGCCTGCGCTGTGCCTGCGGCGGGCTGCAAAACAGCCGAAGCCAATTGTATCCTGGCAAAATCAGAGGCCATATGCTGCGAATCGGATGCATTGCTTTGCGCAAATTCATTACCTAAGTGGACTATATGAATCCTGGTATCAACAAGCCCTTCAGATAAACCAGCCTCTTTAAATATTTGCTTAATCAGATTAACTAATTCTTCAGTAGCGTCATTATTTCTCTGAAGAAGATCTAATGCTTCTTGTTCCTCGGCATTTCTAAAGGCTTCAAATGATGCTTGCGGATTATCAACGCTAAATACCAGGTCCAGATCACTATCTGCTTCAATTGGCGTTCCCTTGACCCTGCCCCCGACCAGATACAGCCTTGCTTCTTTTGGTAAAAGTTTATATTTTTTGCCACTGATAAATATGCATCCATAATGCTCTGGGCGAGATGCGGGAACCGGCTATAAATCTGTAATAGTTCTTGGGCTGTAGAAGATCCGTCTTCCTGCGCGCTGCGTATCAAATACGCCGGTATTTCATTGGTTGTAATACTATACCCTCCCTGATCCGATGCATCTGCGCCGACAGGTGTTAATCCGGCTTGCGCAGCTATCAATACCGCGCTCTTCCCCTCATTTACCGCTCCGGCAACCGGTTGTAATTGGTTACTCTGCCCATCAGGCAATAAGGCATTAATGATCGCGGCGATGGTGTTGTAGTCGCGAGAATCTGTATTTTTCGGTAAATTGATATAAGCGATTTCAAGCGATGCCAGTTGATTTAATAATTCCTGCTTTAAATAGAAATGCTCGTCCTTGTTCAATAGTCCTTGTATTTCTTTTAAGCGCGTTTCTGTGGCTGGTCCGCCTTGAGCAAAATTCTTAACCTCTAATTGCTGGCTGTTTGAATCGGCACTTAAAATAACAATGCGCTCCACCTCAACAAACGCTCTTTCCTCATTAATGCCTGGTCTGGTTTTACTTCTATTCAAGGATCTATACTCCAGGGAATGTTCAGCCGGAGCATAAGCGCAACCGGCAGCTAACCGGCCTTCTGAGAAAAACAGAGAAACTGAATCGTCGGACCCTAAGCTCCATCCCGGATATTCTTCTGCTAAGATTTTTGATACATAAGATTTACCGCTACCCATAGGGCCAAAGACCAATATTCCTTTTCCATCTTTAACCAGCAAGTTAGCATGAACATCTACGGCGCCTAATACATTCAGTATCGGCCTTAATCGTACCCAAACCTGTTCTCTTGCGTTCTTCTTTTCCTGAACAGATTTAGCATATTCGGAAGCGGGGTCTTTTTCTCTTATAGAGTCATATTCCGGGACTGCTGGCAAACCGCTTAATTCCTCTAATAAAGGATAAATTTCGCTGGTAGCAATCTGCATTTTTTCTTCAAAACTGGCAGCTTGCAGCATTCGGATTAAACTTTCATGGCTAGCATTTGTATCCTCAACAGCCATATCATGACCTAACCTATCTTCAAATTCACCTCCGGCCTGGACGCCGATTCCTTTCATGCGCATAAGCGCAATCAATTCATGGCGAAAAGCAGCATCACGCTCTGGCCCTGCGATGCCTTTTTTGATTACAATAATAAGGATGGTGGCGCCACTGGCATTTTTGTGCGAAAGAATGACTGCGCTCCCCTCTATCTTGTTTTCAGTAAACCAGGAGGCGTCTGCTTCATAAACTTCAACAGCTTCATTTATGCCCAGGTCTTCGCCCATTATTGTTACTTTTCCGTCTTGGCTTACTTTATAGTTGCCAAAATTAACTGCAGTTTGAGCATTAAGCGGCCTGCCTAAAGGCATACCAACAACTCTGCCCACCACCCCTGCCCCTGCCTGGCCGGAAACAATAGTGCCCGTATCCGCGCCTGCGGCTCTCGGTAATCGAACCTGAGCGGCTTTCTTGTTCTGCAGATATTGTCGCGCCTTTGATAACTCTTGCTTATAATGCTCTATTAATGCGGATTTGTGTAAAAATTCCCACACAGGGCTATTTAGCGGGGCAATTCTATTTAGGGCAACCTCAAGCTCTTCAAGGAATACTTCATCCGGATGATCCGGATAAGAATAAGCTTCACAATCGCCTGCCAAAATCCCCTTAATTTCACCATCCTCTATTAGTACCCGAATATTAGAGGCATCACCGTCATCGCCATGCGAATAACCTAGAGCATGTATCTTAGCCAAAAGGCCAACCCATTGTTCAGCTATCCTATATCGATAACCATCTTCAGACGCAGCATACTTATTATTGTATCTTTCTACTAAATGTACCGGCTGAAAATCTGTTAACCTGTTGGCATCTCTTTTATAAGTAAAAACTACCATCCCTATAGAACCCTTCGGAGCATGAAGGGTACCTGCGTACATATCCACATCGCTATCCAAGATTATCATACCAAGCGGTTGTTCTATTACTGTATCATCTTCATAGGCTTCATAAAGCTCTTCCGCAATAGTATAGCCTGTCGGGGCAAGCCTTTGTTTACCGGCCAATAATCCGGGTATCTTAATTTCAACCTTGTTTTTTGGCCTGTTATTCTCATCCATATCGAATATAATAAATCTGCGGAAGGATTCGCTTACCGGTGTCACATAGAGCCCGGAGCCGATCGGAAAATACAATCCTCTGGCAACCGCATATTCAAGAGGTGGCGTAACAAGATCGCCAGTCATATAATCAAAAAAGTACCGCAGGAAACTTACATATTTTAATAACATTGCTATATTCTTACCGTCTAATAACAAATTACGCATCTGTTCGGGTAACGCATCAATTCCCTCGCGGTTTAGTATCGAACCGGCAGGGATCGGCACTTCTTGCCGAACGGTAAAATCATCGGTTTCTTTTGCTCCAAACTCTTTTGCAAGCTCATCGATCAAACCGCAGTCGTAGCCCGACGAAGTACTAAAGATAATTTTGATTAATCTGTCCGTCCGGGGCAAATAAAACCTCAGGGCTTCATTCTCTTTTGTCGCCCTAAGGCTATGCAGCTGGATATACCAGTTCATTATCGCTTTAATATGTTCCTTCCTTACCTGGGTATCCGCGTCTTTCTCCAACACAGCATATATTTTATTCAACAAATTATCCAGGGCCTGTTCAAGGGTTTGCGGTGAAGCTGCCTGGCCAGAGCTATTCTCGCTGGCAGACATGACGGGAACGCTTAGAATATATTTTTTAGTTATCTCAAGCCACTGTTCCATAGTAAACGTATCAGCCATAGCATCATCGGGGGCAGACCTTGCGGAAACACCGTAATTAGCAATCTCTTCGGCTGAAGAATCCTCAGTCAGCCCTTTAAATAAAATCGCGTAAATTGGGCCTGCGGAAGAAGGCAAAGTTGGCGAATTTTTCCTGGCCCCGAGTTCAGGCACAGCTTCAGGTAGGGGGGTTTGCTGCTGGGTTTGCGAGGCGGATTTATCGGAATCCGGGGTTTTAAATAAAGTTACCAACGCATATAGTATAAAAATACCGACGGTTATCCAGCCGATTGCCGGATTATACTCAAGCACCTTTTGCGCTCCCTCACTCCATCCCGGAGATGCTGTAATCGGGACTAAGGCCAAAATAGATAGCCATTTTATGTACCAAGGAATTGTGTTTGTATCTAATAAATCACCGCTCAAATGACTTGATGGTATACGCGGCAAAATAATTTCTGTCATGCGCCTGAACCGTTCTTCACGAAGCCTTTCCATTTCGTCGCGAATCCTTTTACTTCTTTCAAATTCTTCAGACAAACGACGGCCCTCACGTTGCGCATATGTCTGATCTTCACTGTCACTAGCGCCTCTCGCCCCAAAACTTTCTTGCCCGTCTGATGCTGGCGCGCGCCGTATGATTATAGAACCGGTCAATGGCGGATGGTCTTCAGTTTTTGGCTGTGTTTCACGCTTGCTAGCATCAAATACATTTGTTTTTAACCGAACATGCAATTCCTTTTCAAAATCGCTGATTTTCTCACCTAATCCGCATTTATAGAATGCCCTCTTTATGATCTCTGTGCCGGTTTCAGAATCTTCTGCAGTTTTTGTTTCTTCAAGTAAAATTCTGAGGAAATCAGCTAAGCTTTGCTCTCCGCAGACTTTAATAAACGCCTCCACAAATTGCAACCCAAAAGCATGGTGGGTGTTTCCAAAATAGAGTA
>Ga0302253_1000670_pt1 | contig 25989 bp, 16 predicted proteins | sample AAG_RA_Trp_MG_FD_193537 | JGI IMG/M metagenome (GOLD analysis project Ga0302253, IMG submission 193537) | Enriched activated sludge microbial communities from anaerobic digester in WTTP, New Holstein, Wisconsin, United States - AAG_RA_Trp | ecosystem: Engineered > Bioreactor > Anaerobic >...
CGTTAGCTTAAACTTTGGAACAAATCCTTTTACAATTGAGGCGTGGGTAAAATCCACTGAAAATACAGATAATGAAACCGACCAGTTGGGTGATATTATTACCAAATTTGACCAATCTAACAAAAAGGGATTTAATTTTGGTTTTTTGAGGCAATCATCATTCGGGTCGCAATCTAATTATCGTAATCTTTACTTTGGTATTGATAATAATCATCCAGATATTAGCTGGGTTGAGAAAGCCACAAAACTTGGCGATGAGACTAATATCTGGTCTTTAGCAGTTTATAATGGTAAACTTTATGGCGGTACTTCTCCAAACGGCAAGCTGTACGAGTGGAACGGAACTAATGCCTGGGTTGAGAAAGCCACAAAACTTGGCGATGAGACTGGCATCCGGTCTTTAGCAGTTTATAATGGTAAACTTTATGGTGGTACTAATCCAAACAGCAAGCTGTACGAGTGGAACGGAACTAATGCCTGGGTTGAGAAAGCTCCAAAAGCTGGTGGAACTGAGGATTACATTTTATCTTTAGCAGTTTATAATGGTAGACTTTATGGTGGTACTGTTCCACACGGCAAGCTATACGAGTGGAACGGAACTAATGCCTGGGTTGAGAAAGCATCAAAACTTGGCGATGAGACTGAAATTAGGTCTTTAGCAGTTTATAATGGTAAACTTTATGGTGGTACTTCTCCAAACGGCAAGCTGTACGAGTGGAACGGAACTGATGCTTGGGTTGAGAAAGCCACAAAACTTGGCGATGAGACTATCATCCGGTCTTTAGCAGTTTATAATGGTAAACTTTATGGTGGTACTGGCTCAAAAAATGGCAAGCTGTACGAGTGGAACGGAACTAATGCCTGGGTTGAGAAAGCCACAAAACTTGGCGTTGAGACTGAAATTAAGTCTTTAGCAGTTTATAATGGTAAACTTTATGGTGGTACTTATCCAAACGGCAAGCTGTACGAGTGGAACGGAACTGATGCCTGGGTTGAGAAAGCATCAAAACTTGGCGATGAGACTGAAATTAGGTCTTTAGCAGTTTATAATGGTAAACTTTATGGTGGTACTGTCTCAAACGGCAAGCTGTATGAGTGGAAAACAGGCGTTTCAATAAGTTATGATTATCAATTTTCAAACGGATGGCAGCATGTTGCGGTTGTAAGAGAGGCAACATCCTTGAAGATGTATGTTAATGGTGTATTGGTTAATACCTCAGGTGCATTTACTCAAGGTGATTATGACCTCTCAAATACAAATAATTTATTAATTGGTTTTGGGCAGCAAGATTTTTTCAATGGCACAATCGATGAGGTTCGGCTTTGGAATGTAGCCCGAACTGCAGATGAAATCAATGAGAATATGTATAGGGAGCTCACAGGAAGCGAAACCGGACTGGTAGCTTATTACAAAATGAGCAATGGAAGCGGCAGCACTTTGAGTGATAACAAAAGCGGCGAAACAAACACCGGCACAATAAGTGGGGCAACATGGACAGCCTCTGGAGCTTTATCCGGCAGCAAGAAGGCGCTCGATTTTGATGGAAGCAACGATCAAGTTCGATTTATTCAAGGCAATTCTCCTGAATTTAACAATACCGCGCTCACCATCGAAGCTTGGATGAAACCTAACATTGTTGAGAATAAAGAACTGGTAAGTTGGGGAGCTGCTTCTGGCAAAGATATTGTTGAGTTTAAAATGGATGAGGGCAAACTTAAATTTGGGATAAATGTTTCCTCAGCGGAATCTGTCTGGGGAAGTCAGGCCATTAATACGGGTAAATGGGTGCATGTGGCAGTAGTAAAAGACAATTCAAATATCACTTTATACGTAAATGGCGTGGTTGATGCCACTGGTACACTTACTCAAAGTCCTTCCGTAAATGTTATGACCATTGCGAATCTATATCAGAATGGGACTTATTCTACTACGAATTTATTTTCTGGAATGCTGGATGAAGTCCGGATTTGGAATACCGCAAGAACGAAATCGCAGATTCGTGAAAGCATGATGAAAACCTTAGAAGGTAATGAAGATGGACTAATTGCCTATTACAGGTTTGATCATTACGGTGGTACAACACTTTATGATATTAGCGGTCATGGAAAGAATGGAACCTTAACCAACATGGATGCTGCTACCGATTGGGTCAGTTCCGATGCATTCAATACCTGGCTGGGAGGGGAAAGCAATGAGTGGAGCACAGCAGCTAATTGGAGCAATGGTGCGCCTTCATCAGACCAGAGCTTCGGCATTTACGACTGGAGCAGCACTTTGTCAGGAGTTACTACTGTTCCTTCATTTCCAAGCACTCTTTCGGTAAATAACCTGCGTATTCCTTCTGGAATAACACCATCAGGTAGTTTAGGCCTCACAGCGGATGGTTCGGTCTTACTGGGTAGCGATCTTACTCTATCAACATCCACTGTTGGTAAGCTAATGATAGAAAATGGAGGCAGTATTACTTTGCCAACAGGAGCTACACTCACGGTAAACAATCAGCTCAACATCGAAAGTGATGCAACGGGTACGGGTTCGTTCATCATTCATGGCACAATGAGCGGTTCAGGTACATTCAATGTAGAACGTTATATCGAAGGTAGGAGTTGGAGTACTACACCCATATATTGGCATCTACTCAGTTCCCCCGTTCAAGACCAGGAGATTTCTGCATTTGAAACAACAGGAACAGGTAATGATTATGGTTTCTATGGCTGGAGCGAAATACATAACTTATGGATAAATTATAAAAATACAAGTAATCCGCCGACTTTTAGTGAGTGGAACGATGGCACTAATTTTGTCCAAGGCCGAGGTTATTTGGTTTCTTATGAGCAAACTCAAAGCGGTAAGAAATTTACCGGAACACCTTACAATACCGATAAAACTTGGAGTAACCTAAGTTATTCTTCGGGTTCTAACTATGGTTGGCATTTGCTGGGCAATCCCTTCCCTTCGGCATTAAAATGGAATGAATCAACTTACTGGGCATTAAGCAATGTAGCAGGTACGGCCAAAATATGGCATTGCACCAATAATGCGTATAGCGATATCAACAGTAATGGTATTATTCCCATTTCACAAGGTTTCATGATACAGGTAAATGGCGCAAATAATAGTATTACAATTCCTTTAGCATCGCGTGTACATAACAACACTGCCTGGTACAAGGCTGGAGATGCCAATCGTTTGTTACTGGTTGCCAGTCCAACCGATGGAAGTTCTGCACAGGAAAGCGTAATTCGAATCGAAGAGGGTTCTACCAATGATTTTGATTTTTATTACGATTCTCGTTTCTTGGCGGGTTATGCGCCTCTGTTCTATTGTATAGTGGGCAACGAAATACTTTCCACACAAGCTGTGCCTTCTATCGAAGAGGGCATGGAGTTTTTGTATGGTTTCATAAAGAACGACCGTCAGGAATTCAAAATCCGTCTGGCCGAAAATCCCTTTCCCATGAGGGTTTATCTGGAAGACTTGAAGACTGGGGTTACACAATGTCTGAGCGATAATCCGGAGTATGTTTTCACTTCGGTAGAAGGCGATGCTCACAATCGTTTTAAACTGCACATGGGGAGTGTGGGAATAGACGAACCCAACCCAACCAAGGTATTTGCCTATGCAGTTGGTAAACAGCTTTATTTTACCTTTGGAGGTGAAAAGAGAGTAGAGATTTTCAATACTGCGGGACAAATGCTTATGCATCTTACTACTGCTCAAAACCAAATACCTTTACCTCTTTCGTCAGGAATCTATATCGTAAGGATAACCACCGACCAGCAGACTGTATTCAATAAAATCTTCATTCGTAAATAACCATAAAAACCTCAACATAATGAAAAAGCTAAGCGTAAAAATGTTATTGAGCCTTTTACTGGCACTTTCCGCCATCGTTTTGCGGCTTTGCGAAGGTGGCGATTTTCACCACTAAACTTCATTCGAAGCACTAAATTTTGATAAACCACTTCACTGTCATACGAAGCACTGCACCGCCACTTTTGCAAAACCGCTGTTAGCTGCTGGCGTTCTTGTCCACCGTGTCTGTAAACCATTGTCGTTGTTAGGTTTTCTTTCATTTGTCTGTCGGGTTGTGCGTGGCGTTTTTTATTTTTTTGAAGGGTCGGAAAATTTTTTAAAACCATTTTTGTCGTGCGGTTGGACAGACACACTCTTTGCCAAACTTGGGTTTGAGGGTTGGCTTGAGCGGTTTGGCAATGTGTGTGGCTGTATGCGTTGGCTTGTCATTTTCATTTCAGATTAATTTTTCATTCTTTCATAGTGTAATGGGTCATTGTCCTTGATAATTTGCATTAAATATTTTGCAGATTGGTGAATTTCTTGTGGGTTTTTAGAGCCATTAATTGAATGCGACAATATATTACAGACTTTCAATAAAACGCCAAGTTCAGTTTTAGATTTATCATTAGTAATTTTAAAATCATTTGCTAAACGACCAAGTTGAGCACTTGTTAAATTCAAATCTTCCCCAATTTTAAAACTATACCATTCTTCGAAAACTCTTCTTATAATATTTGGGTAATGATAAATTTCGCATTCGGTTGTTGCTTGTCCTTCGTGCTTTTGTGAAAAATTATATATTTCTTTGAATAAGTATTTATATGGCTTTTCAATATTCTTTGCTTTAACAATCTCACTTTTACCGTTACTTTTCCTTATTTCAAAAGTTGCATATTTAGATTTGGTTTCAATACCATTTTTATCCGTTTTATCTTCCCAAGCTTTTTTACCATAAGACAAGTTGCAAAAGTCCTCCCAAGAATGCGTCATTACAAAGACTTGTTGATTTGGAAGTTCTAAAAGATTTTTCATAAGTTCCAGAATATAAAACCTATTCGAATCATCCATACTTGAGATTGGATCGTCAACTATGATAAGTTCAATTTCAGATTTTACGTTCTGTTGTTTGTTGTCTGCAAAAAGTTCGTAATAGAAAAACAGCAATGCTAAAAGGTTTTTCTCTCCTTCGCTAATATCCTTAATTGTAAGAGTTGCGTTTTCGTTGGTGCTTTTGATAATGTAATTTTTGTTGTCTGTATCAAGCTCAACCTTTAATGAAATATTTATGTCATTCAGAATGTGAGTAACAAAATCAGCAAAATCTTTTGTTTGACTTTTCTGTTGTTTCAAATCTTGAATTTCTTGCTGTTTTTTCATGTTGTTCTCTCGCTTTTTCTTGAGTTCAGCTTCTTTGTCTTTAACCTCCTGTAGCTTATCTTTTATAGTAGCTGATTGCTGTATTTCCAAACCAATTGCACCTTTTACTAAAGTGGTCAGGTTGTTTTGTTTCTTTTTTAACTCAGATAGTTGGTCGTTTTTGGCATTTGAGATAATTGAAATAGATTCTTCAAGCTCTTTTAGAGTTTCTGCTAAAAGTTCAAAATCAAAATTTTCTTGAACTTCAATGTTATCAATTTTCTTTTGACACGAATTTATAATAGCTTCAATAGTGTTTTTCTTTGCAGAAATTGCTGCAAAATGTTGCTCTATTTCATTGCCAATGTTGGTGGTGTAAGTTTTAGATTCTTTCTCAATAGCTATAATACTCTCTAAAAGACTTTGAAGCTGTTCTTTAAATTGCTTTAGTTTTTCAGTTGCTTTATGACGTTTGTTATCTTTGAATTCGACTATTTTTGCTTTGACATCTAAATAATCTAATTGGCCATTGCAGAATTTACAGTTATCGCCATCTTTATGAAGTTTCAAACCTGTTTCAATCCATTGAACAACTTCAAATTCCGGGATTGATATATCTTCTCCGAATTTTTTTTTGAATATTACTTTTACTTCTTCGATTAATGTTGTTTGAATTTTAGATAAGATTAATGGTCTCAAATTTTCGTTTTGTGCAATTTGTTTCTCAATTGCATTGTCGCCATTAATCTTTATCAGTTTATCGTCATCTGCTTCTATTTTTTTTGCATCCTGAAAATCTTTTTTGTAAAGTTCAATTACTCGCTCAACTGATTCATCTTTAGACTTTCTTTGAATATTGGCTTCGCCTTTTCGTCTATCGTGAATTTTGTCAATTTCAACTCTAATTTCTTTGCGTAATTTGGCGATATCTATTTCAAGTTTTCCAATTTCATCTTCTTTGATAATTAGCTTTTCAAGTTCTTTAATCTTGATTTCTATATCAACGTCACCTTTACTAAAACTTGCCTCAACGCCTTTAATTTTATCCTCAGAATTTTCAAGTAACAATGACTTTGAGATGTAATCTCTATCGAAAATTCTAAGATTCTCAGGCTTTTTGGTTGTGTCTTTTAGAAATTCATCTTTTATGCCAATAGCAATAGCACTTTTCCCTTTACCATTGTATCCAAATAGAATGTTTTTGGCACGAAAAAGTAAGTCGTTGGGATTTGTATAGCCAACAAAAGATTTAAGAGTAAAGTTATTTAGCTTAGTTATCATTTTACTTCAATTTTGCTAAAACACAATCTTCACATCTTCTTTATAGTTCTGTAAAGTTCCGTTTAGGCTGGCTGTCCAACCGTCAATAAATACTCTGCCGTTTTTAATGGCGTTTGAATAATCGTCACTCGTAATTTTCTCGCTGTTGGTTATGTAGTAATGGTTGCCGATTTTGTAAATGCAATCTTTTACCACTTCTTCGGGAACTTGTGTTGGCTCGTCTAAACCAACGGTGAAAATCATATTGTAAATGCGACTTAAAGCGTCTGTATCATTTTCAGTTATTGAAATTTGCCCTTTGTCGTCAACTTTCAGTTTTGGGGCTTCTACACTGTCAAATACTTTAAAGCCAATATCAGGAACTTGTTTTTTGTCTTCCTCAAACAATCCTGTTTTGCTGTTTTCTGTTTCAATGTCTTTTGTGATTTTTTCTCCTGCTCTTTTCAAACGTTCAATGGTTATACTTGAAATTACGGGCGGTAAATTATTCTCAATGCAAAATTTGTAAGCCGGTTTGCCTTCTTTGATTGGTTCATCAATTTGGCACAAAATAAATTTTCGGTTTCCACCATCATCTGCGTTTAATTGCATTACTGCGTGACCAGTTGTGCCACTACCTGCGAAAAAGTCAAGGATTATATCGTTTTCATCAGTAGTCAATGTAATTATTCTTTGTAATAAATTTGTTGGTTTTGGAAAATCAAACATTATCATATCATTAAACAGTTCCTTTATTTGATTTTTACCTGTAATTGAGGTCTTTAAACCACTAAATATTGAGCTTTGAATTGAATTTGAAGGTTCATTTTTAAATATTTTAATCCTTGGAACACCATCACCATCTCTACTAAAATATATCCTATTGTCTTTCACTAATTCATCATATTCATCTTTTGATACAGTCCAATTACGAGTATATTCATTACCTGTAGGTGATATTATTTTAAAATACTTAGAACCTGTTGTTGTTTTTATACCATTTCGAGAAATATTACCAGACATCCAAGGACCTCGTGGATCATTATCAGGATTTGAAAAATCATCCCTATTAAGAAAACGGTATTCTGTATATCTCTTTAAAATCTTTTCATTTTTAAATGCAGCAATTATATATTCGTGTTCTTGTCTTACAGTATTAGAAGCTGTTTTAGTAAAAGAACTTTCTTCAAAATCTGATAAATTCCAAATATATGTTTCTGTATTCTCCTCTCCAAAAACATCATCGCAAAGTAGTTTTAGGTTTGCTTGTTCATTATCGTCAATGCTTATAAAAATAACCCCGTCTTTGCTCAACAAGTCTCTTGCCAATAATAGACGAGGATACATAAATGCCAACCAACCATTGTGGCTCTTTTTGGTTTTAAAACTAAATTCCATTCTAGCAAAATCGCTTTCGCTTAGGTTTGCCAAGCCCAAAACTTCTGCTTCTTCTTTATCAAATTTATCTGGGTAAACAAACTCATCACCTGCTGTATTGTATGGTGGGTCAATGTAGATACATTTTATTTTTCCGCTGTAGTGGTTTTTCAGAATTTTTAAACTGTCGAGGTTGTCGCCTTTTAGCACTAAATTTTCTGTTGTGTCAATATTCTTGCTCAACGTGGTATTCAGGCGTAATTCCTTTTCTGTCTTTTGAGCATATTTAGCTCGGGCAAAGTTTCTGCCTACAAAGTTTAAACCGTAACCGTTTACCTTTTCATCAATAGGCAAACCTGCAATAGCTTTAAGTTCTTGCAGGTCAATTTCGTTGTCCTTAATTACGCTTGGGTAGTTTTCTTTTAGAAAACACAACAATTTGTTTTCGTTGTTTTCTGTGCCAACAACCGTAAATCCTGCTTTTATAAAATCTTGTTCTGCCATACTATTCTTTGTTGTTGTTTTTAAATCCTTTGTTCTCTTTTAATGACTTTACTTCTTCAGATTTTAATTTGCGTTCAATCTTTTTCACATCTTCTTCTGGTGGCAAGTTCTCGGGAACAATACCACGAGAAATCAAAGTATTTCTAACCGTTTTATTATTGGTAATATGCTCATTGGAAATTTGACCTTCGGTTTTCATTTGCTTTTGCTTGGCATTGAAAATGGTAATTTCTGTAGCAAAATCTTTGGCTTTTAGCAAAATGGTTGGCATAAAATCGGCTAAAGGTTTGTTCTTTATGCCCCATTTATCTTTCATTTGTTGTGTGGTTCTATTAAATAAAGCTTGGTCGCCTTTACTTCTGATTAAAGCAAAGTTTTCGTTACCACCTGTTTGCTGAAAAATAACGTGTGAAAGCTCTTTTTCGGTTTCAGCTAATTTATTTCGGGCTTGAACCCTTTCGATTTCTAATATTTTTTGCTCAATGAGTTCGGCTTTTCTAGTTTGAATAGCAAAATATGCTTGGGCAAAAGCAATTTGTTCTTTTCTTGGGTCACCATTTTGAGCTATTAAGTAACAAGCAAAACGCGTAAGCATTACATCATCAATTTCTTTTTGTGCTCCCGAACCAATCTCAACCATTTTCCCGACATCGGCAAAATGGTCTGCAATATCCTGACCTGATATTTCGCAAGCCGTTTTAGCTTTGCTAATTACATTCTGGAAATTATCCCATTTGCCATAACCGAGTAAGTGCTGCAAATCTCTGGCTAACCAAAATTCTACTCCATCTTCTGTTTTGTGAAGAAAATCTTCAAAATTTTCGGTTAGTTTATAAACTATATCTTTTTTCATAATACTTAGCTTTTTATCAATGCCGCTAATTGCGCTTTATTGATACGTTCTTTAAATGAAATCTTAATGTTTTGGTCTTTGTAGTGCTCGCCTAATGCCTCAAAATATTTTTTGGCAAAGTCAATCTTGCCTTTTTCATCTACTGGAATTGCAGTTGACGATTTATAGCCTTTGGCTTCCACTACAAGAAATATTTTGTTGCCTTCGGTGCTTTTGATAGCATAGCAAAAATCGGGGTTGTAATCACCCAATGGTGTTTTGATTTTTAGGCGTGGAAGTTTGCCGAAAATTTCAATGCTGTCAATGTCGGGGTCTTGCTCCACAATTTCTAATTCAAAATCACTGTCATATTCAATCACTTCTTCAAATACCCATTTGGATTTTAAATTGAAATCGCCTGAAATGTCTTTTTGAAATTTGCCAACGCTTCCTGTATCTAAATAGGTTTTCCCTTTTTCGGTTTTGAATACATTTGGCAAACCTGTTCCGTTAATACCGTCATACTTAATGTTTGCTTTGAGCATTGCAATTAAGTTCTTGTTGATTATTTCGGAAATTTCCCTTTGTGCCTGTTCAGGATTGTTGCAGAGCATTTTGGTTTTGAAGTCATCACTTAAAGCATTGAAAATCTTTACAACAAATGAAATAGGGGTTTTGGTGTTGTTTGATAAAGTGCGAACCAATTCTAAATAGTCAACTTTGCTTTTGTATGAAACGGTGTCGGTTAGCCTTTCTGTAATTCCTCCTTGTTCGCCAATTTTGTTCACGTTTAGTTCTGCACGAATGGTTTGCAATAGAATCTCTTCAATGTTTACGGCTTCAATTTGTGTTTTTATGTTTTGTATCAGTTGGCTTTCCTGCTCTGCGGTTAAAGTTTCTAAAACATAGAAAGCATTTTTATTGATAGCGTTCCAAAGATTTTGAAACTCTTGTAAGTGGGTTGCTTTTATGAAAACTTTCTTTTTCTCTTTTTTCTTATCAGCTTTCTGAACATAAGTGTTTGTGTCGGTAGCAAACAGGCTTTCAATGGCTTTCACTTGTTCTTCGGGCAAATTTTGTTCTTTTAGAATAGCTGAAAATTCAGGCGATTTTTCGTAAATCTTTTGTCCGTCAACAATTGCCTTGCGAACAATCATTTTCTTGTCCTTCAGCACATCATCAACCAAAGTAACAATTGTATCATCGTCAAAACCTGATTTTTCTTTGAGTGTTTTAATGAGTTCTTGTTCTGTGAATGTTTCAGAAATCAAGAATGAGTTGCTTAAAATTTCATTTTGAATTGCCTCAACAAAGCCGTGTTCTTTGCTTGATACAACTACATCAAGGTTGTTGATTTTCCAAAATGCTTCTTGGTCGTCATTCAAATTTTTAAGTGTGTTCCGCTGTAAGTTTTGATTTACGCAAATGCGTAAACCTCTTCCAATTTGTTGCAATTTTGATATTTCGCTTCCTTGATTGGAAAGTTTACAGATTGTGAAAACATTTGGATTGTCCCAACCTTCTTGCAATGCCCAAATGGAGAAAATGAAACGTGTAGGGCTTTCAAACGATAGCAATTTCTTTTTGTCTTTCAGAATTTCGTCAACTCCTGCTTTTACTTTTTCGTCTGCGTTTCCTTTGTCGCCTGAAAAATATCCTTTGTGAACTTGTAAAGTGTTTTCGCTATCAAAATCGTTTTGCAAGAATTTATAATAGTCGCTTGTTTGGTCAAGCTTGCTTACAATTTCGGTGTATTGCTTTTTGTATTCTTCTTCAAAAAAGTTCTTGATTTTTGGATTGCTTCCTCGAAATAAACTGGTGTCGCTTTCCATAAAAAACAAGGTTAAAGCTTTTATGCCTTGCTCAAACAAACCTTTTTCTTTCTCAAAATGAATTTTGATTGTTTCTTTAATCATTGCCCGCAATGATTCGTCCGACAAAGAATAATCAACTTTTTCAATGGTGTCGTCTGCTAAAACAATGGTGTCTTTGTTTATTTTCTTTATGCTTTTACCGTTGAAAACTGCCCCTACGCCTAATTCCCGTCTTGCAATAATTCCATTGGTTAAAGTGCTTACAAAGGCTTTGTTGACTGTTCCTACTTTTTCAATGCCAATGAGTGTGTCTGTGTTCTCAACTACGTCTTGCGTATAAACAACAATTTTCTTTACCAAACTTTGTCGGAACGAAGAAATGCTGTCTAACACATACGCTACATTGGATAAAGGCAAACTGTCTTTCTTTTTGGGGAATGTAGCACCAAAACGCAAAAAGTAATTTTCAAAACCTTCAAAATATGTTTTAAAAGCGTTACCCTCAAAGCGGTGAGGTTCGTCCATTATCACGATTGGATTTAGTCGTTTCAAACATTCCAAATATGATTTTGGCGGTTCTTGATTGTTTACAAATAATTCAGGCGTGTTAATGTCTTTTTCTAATGGTCGGTTTAAGATATTGTCTTTGTGGCTGAATGAACTTGGTGTCATTACCAAAACCGATAAATGCGAAGTGCCAATAAATTGTCTAACGGCTGAAATATTTCCACCTTCGTAAACAAAGGTTTCAATTTCCTTTTCTTTTTCGTTGGCGTATAAGCTTTTAAAATAATCTTTGGTATCCTCTAGGTTTGTTTTTGTTCCCTCGCGAATAGGAACAGTAGGGATAAGAATGATAAATTTTTTGTAGCCGAAATGCTTACTCAGTTCAAAAATCGTTTTGATAAACGTGAACGTTTTCCCCGTTCCCGTTTCCATCATAATGTCAATATTTTTAGTGTCTTGAACTGGAAAGTTATATTTATTCTTTTTGTGGTGTGCTGTCAACACCTCTTTAAAGTTTGCTTTCTGGCGAAGACTTTCAAAAAGACTGATAATATTATTTACACAATCCTCTTGATAGGCTTGTATTTCGTATTGAAATTGTTTTGTTTCTGTTTTTGTCGTCATTTATTACTTCAATTTTCCAATTGTCAAAGTTAAAATTTTAAATGATTATCCGCAATAGTTCCTATTGTAAATTCTTGATTTGAAATCAGGCGCACACGATACGGCGGCTATCAACAGCCTGTCAAACTGGTTCTCGCCGAAGTAACGCCTGTTGAACTTGTAACAGAACTGATTGAGGTAGTACTGTAAATACTCGGGTTTTACCTTGTAATACACGCCCAGGAGCTGTCGTTTGGCATTGCTGATCGCGGTGTGTACCCAAGGCAGCACGTTAGGCAATTCCTCGTGTGGAACAACGGATGTCGTGTGTGAATGGACATGTTCTTTCAATTTAGTGTAAGAAGTTGAATCATCGGTGGTCAGATCCGCCGTGCTTTCGACATGCTCTTTGACATTCTTTGTAATTGTATCGGCTTTCAAGTCGTTGATGACTTTCATCTTCAGGTATCCGGCCTTCTTGGGTTTTTTACCCGGTTTGGGGTTTTCAACCGTTTTGCTTTCAGCCATCACCAGGACCTTGGTCTTTTTTTGGCTTCCACGGCCGCGTTTCAACGGTTTCTCCTTCTCTTCAACGGATATCTCGGTGGAAAAGAAGGCGTCGTCCAGCTCGATGGCGCCCTCGAGCGTGTACTTGTCGTCACGCTTGCCCATCACGTCACGCAGTTTATTGACCATTTCCCATATGGGCTGGTAACGCTTGTGCCCCAGCTGTCGCTGTATCTCGGCGGCGGAAAAGGAGCCCTTGGTAGCCGTGAGCAGGTGCATGGCCACGAACCAGTAACGGTATGGCAGGTTGGAATGCTGCATGACCGTGCCCGAACGCAGCGTCTGGCGCGCTTGGCAACGCTTGCATTCGTAAGCCTGCTTGTTTTCCAGCCAATAATGCTCCTTACAATTACAACGACGGCAGGTAACTCCCATTTGGTCTCTTTGTTGTTTGAATTTTTCCCGACAGGTTTCCTCATCGGGGTAATTTATAGCAAAATCCAGGATATTCATAGCTTGAAATATTACATGTGTTCAGAATGTAAATATAATGAATATCTGTGATTTGTGTAAGCATTTGCGAACTTATTTATAACTATTTTTCCGCTAAATTCTTTAGGAATAACTGCGGATATACATTAAATTTAATATTGTTGTCTACCCGTTTTTCTCTTGAAATCCACTCGTATTGTGTTAGGGTGGTGGGTGGGCTTGGGTGCGTAGGCAAGAGCAAGCTCTTTTGCAAGCTGAAGCATCGGCTTGTGCGTTGGCAAAAATGCAAATGTGCTTGCTGTGCGGTGGCTGTCCTTCAAAAATGGTTTTAAAAAATATGCGGTGGAAAAAAAATAAAAAACATTGGGTCGGCTTGAGTGTCGGCTCAAATGTCCTGTTGAAGTATGGTCTTTATGTTGTCTGTCACCTGTCAAAATGGTTTACTTTTTCTTCTCTGTTTAACGGTCATTTTCTGTTGTGTCGTGTCGTAATACGCTTGCAGCTAACAGTTTATTTGCGCAACAAGACCCACCACTACCGCCAGGTGATGCAAGTGGTAATGATAATAAAGCACCTCGTAATGGAGCTCCTTTAGGCAGTGGCATAGGTTTACTATTAGCCATGGGTGCTGCTTATGGTGGCAAGAAGGTATATGATTACCGCAAGCATAAGAAGGAAGATAATTAAACCTGAGTTAAGGAGGTGGATAGAGCCATGTTTTCTCACGAAAGAGGAGGCATGGCTTTTTTAGTAAAAAGGGAATGGAGTTTGGGAGTTAAAAATTGAAAGGCTGAAAATATTCTATCATTTAAGAAAAAATTCATAAATTAAACACGGATAGTTCCCTCCTCCTCTCGTCTTCTCATCTCCTTTCCTCCGTTTTCCCTTCCTCCCTTTTTAAGCCGTTGCAAATCGGAGGGTTTCAGAATAAGGAGTTCTTTGAACGAAAGTCTGCTATATTTCTGGAATACAAAAAGAAATATAATTGTAGCGAAAGCATAACTAAAATTGGTAGCCATTGCCGAGCCAATAATGCCATATCGAGGTATCCAGAGCAAGTTGAGGATAATATTCAACAGAAGGGAAGGTATCAGCGTCATGACGCTAAGCATGGGTTTTCCCAAACCCGCGAAATAGCTTTCGATGATTCTGAAGATCATGAAGATGACAATACCTGGCAAGATGGTTTGAACGACACGAATACTGGGAATGAAGGATTTTCCAAAAATCAAGGGCAGCAAAGGAGGAGTAAGGGCAATGAGAACCAAAGCGGCAATCAATGCTGCAGGCAGACAAATACGCACCATCAGGGCAGTGGTTTTGGCCATCATTCTTTCATTGGTCGCATTAGCCGTCCGACTCATCAGAACAACTCCAATGGCATAAGGCAATAGCCATAATTGTTCGGTAACGGAAACGCCAAGAGCATAATAACCAATTTCAGAAGGTTTGGCTAATTTCTGGAGCAAAAGAATATCCACTTTATAATTCAATTGAAGCATAACGAAGGCCAAAGCAAAACCCAAACCCTTACTGGCGAGGCTTTTGAGAATTTTGGTATCGAAACGGAAACTAAGGGCATATTGATGGTGAATGCGCAAGAGGAACACGAAAAATATAGTGGCTGTGGCTAATAAATTGGCTATAAGTGCTCCTGTGATGCCCCATTGAAGAATGCCAACCGTAATGGCAGTCAAAATTAGATTGAGAGTAACCGGTATCCAGTAAATCTTATTCGATGTTTGAATATCTTCCTTGCCAATAAATATTCCAGATGTATAGATGTTACCCAGTGCGAATGGAATAATGCACAAAGCCAGTAAAATCCAATTGGTTTCGAGCAATGGATTATTCAATATGGCATAAGCAATAGCCGATACGATGATCCCAACAGTAGAAGTCATACACAACATCACATAGATGGAAGAAATGGTTTGGCATTCGTTAAATTTTTTATGGCCTAGATGGAATACAGCCGAACGGCTCATTCCCAATTGCACCAAACCCATTACCACTTGAGGCACAACATATAAGGAAGTAAAGAGGCCATATCCTTGGGGGCCAAGAACTCGTGAAAGCAGAATGCTTATGCCCAGAGTACTGACCATGGCCAGAATATTACTGCCCATTACTCCGCTAATATCTCTTATAAGGCTATGTTTTGCCATAAATTCATATGCGAAGGTAAGGATTTCGACCCGAGCACGAGAATATGTAATTTCGCAGCCTAAACCACAAATTAAACAAAGGTGCATATTCCTTTCAACAAACCCTATTTTGGCCCGCGAGAAGCGTTTGCTACTCTTGGTGTGGCACTAAGTGGTCAATTTTCGGGTAATGGGAAATACACCCAAAGGTGTCAGACATTTTTTGAAAAGAGGTTTCATTTTGCAAAGACTTTACTTACCACTTCATGCAGCGATGCTTTGGAAATGGCAGCCATTCTTTCGGAAGTTGGGCCAGGCGATGAAGTCATCATGCCTTCGTTTACATTTCCTTCCACCGCCAATGCCTTCCTACTGAGGGGAGCCAAAATCGTCTTTGCCGATACCTTACCTGATATTCCCAACATCGATCCAAAAGCCATAGAAAACCTCATTACGCCAAAAACACGCGCAATTGTGGTGGTTCATTATTGCGGCATATCCTGCGACATGGAGGCCATTCAGCAATTGGCAAACAAGTATGGCCTTTTATTAATAGAAGATGCAGCTCACTCCATCGATTCCTATTATAAAGGAAAACCCTTGGGGAGCTTTGGCCATCTAGCGGCCTTCTCATTTCACGAAACAAAAAACATCATCTCGGGAGAAGGTGGCTTATTGGTCGTAAACGATGAGCAATTTACGAAACGAGCCGAAATTATATGGGAAAAAGGTACCAACAGAGCTGCTTTCCAGCGTAAAGAAGTCAATAGATACGAATGGGTAGATATTGGTTCTTCTTTTTTGCCAGCCGAAATGGTAGCCGCTTTTCTTTATGCACAGTTAAGCAAATTCGATCGCATTCAGAAGCTTCGTAAGAAAGTATGGCTTTCATATTATGAATACCTTAAGCCTTTAGAAGAAAAAGGATTTTTACACCTCCCCATCGTGCCTGAATATGCCAGCGTAAATGGAAATTTCTTCTATATCGCGGTGAAAGACGGTTACACTCGAGACGAATTGCTTAGATATCTGCAAAGCAGAGGCATACATGCCGTTTTCCATTATTTACCCCTTCATCAGAGCCCATTTTTTACTTTCCGACACGACGGACGAGCTCTGCCGCATACCGAAAAATTTTCGTCCACAATCATTCGTCTTCCCTTTTATCCAAGGCTCTCGAAAAGAAAGATCAAATTCGTTTGCAATGCTATTTCTTCCTTCTTCGAAAGCCCGCAAGCATATCCTGTCATGGTAGATCATCAGATGAAATGAAAAAAAATTCATGGAATCATCCATCTGTTATCCCTCATTCATGAATTCTTGAATAAAAGATTGATTTTGAGTTAAAAACCAAAAAATATTCTCTAACATAAAAATTGGACGGATATTAGAATATGTTAAATTTTCTTGAAATTTTATTTTTACGAGCAATTTGTAAGAATATTTGTTATACATTTGCACGTCGAAAACTTAAAAAGTTTTTTAAGTTTTCAAATGGGTAAAAATGTTAAGAGACAATATCATCAATACTTCAGTCAAGCTTTTCAGGAGCATGGGTATACGGAGCGTAACCATGGAAATGGTTGCTGATGAGATCGGTATATCGAAACGTACTTTATATGAACATTTCAAGACGAAGGACGAGTTGGTGGAGACCTGTGTACATTCAGAACTTAATCGGCTGATAGGAAAAGACACTTCTATTATTGAAAGGAGTTCTCACATTATAGAAACCTACCTTTTGTTTATGTGGAGTCATATTCAGGAATTACGTCAAACCAATTATCTATTTATAAAGGACTTGAGGCAGCTTTATCCGAGCAGCCTCTATTGCATGACTACTGAATTTGAATCGAGAATCAAGGAAGGGATAAAAAATTTCATTGAAAAGGGGAAAGGGCAGAACATCTTCAGGCCTGAAATAAATGTAGAATTAGCAACGATTATTTTATTCGAACAATTGCAAATGTTAATGGAAAATAGTGAAAAAATATTTTCGATGCATTACTTTTCACCCGCCGAAGTATTCGAGCACATTTCCATCAATTTCATACGGGGGATGGCTACCAAAGAAGGAGTCGAATTAATTGATCATTATTACAATGAGCACCAGCTAACCAATTAAACCATTTCAAAAGAGATTATCCAATATCAGAATATAAACAATAGACACGAGATATGAAAGTAAACTTAAAAATGATTCTTTGGGGAAGCCTGTTTATCGGTTTCTTTTTACTTTGCAGCATAGAATTAAAGAGCCAAAACGATACCTTGAGGTTAACGCTTCAACAAGCTGTTGACAGGGCTATCGAGCAAAACCTCTTACAGCAGGTTTCCTCACTCGAGATCGAGAGAAAACAAGCCAAGGTTCAGGAGTATATGGCAGCCTTGTATCCAACGATTCAGGGCAGTGGAAGTTATACGCGTAACATCAAGAAACCCGTTATCTTCATGCCGCCCGAATCGCCTTTTGGCCCTACTCTTAAAATAGGATCGGATAATGCCTACTCAGGTTCGCTTACCTTTTCACTTCCTTTGTTTGCGATGAATGTTTATGAATCTATCAAATTAGGAAAGATGGATGCCGAATTAAGCGTAGAAAAAGAAAGGGAAAACCGAATCAACCTCACCGCCAATGTTAGAAATACTTATTATAATGTATTGTTACTGCAACAAACGGTTCAGGTGTATAATAGAAGTTATCAGAACGCCATCGAAAACCTAAAAAATATTCAGCAAATGCAGGCTAATGGATTGGTATCGGAATACGATGCTATCAGAGCGAAGGTTCAGGTAGATAATCTTTATCCCAATCTTTTACAGGCTGAAAATATCTATCAGAATCTCCTCAACATATTTAAAATAGTATTGAATATCGATACCGATACTCCTTTGGTTTTGGATGAGACAGAATTACTAAAGGTGCAACTGGAAGAACTCGACACCATTCCTTCTACATGGTATCATGATAATCCGACTTTGAGGCAGTTTGGAATCAATCGTCGACTCTTGGGCATTCAGAAGCAAATGATTCGCAATAGCAATATTCCCATATTGGCAGCATTTGGCAGCTATACTTATCAAACACAGGCCAACGATTTCAAATTTGGCGATTACAATTGGGTGGCTTCTTCTGCAATAGGTTTACAGCTTTCCGTTCCGATTTTCAAAGGATTTTCGATGCGCCGTCAACTGAGCCAAGCCGAAATAGGTTTGCGTCAGCTCGATCTTCAAGAAGCTTATACACGCAATAATCTTGAGGCCCAAATACAAAATGCGAAGAATGCCATTTACACAGCTATAAAGAAAGTAGATGCCGCCTCAGGTAATGTAGAACTTTCACAAAAAGGATATAAGATTGCACAAACACGATATAATACTGGGCAAGCCACCCTGGTTGAGCTAAATGATGCCGAAAATGCTATGATGCAAGCTAGACTCAACCTCATTCAAGCTCGTTCGGAATATCTAAATGCCCGCAATGAATATCAAAAGATTATTGGCAAAACAATGTAATTCAACAAGAATCATTTTAAAATAAAACATACAAATAACTATGAAAAATAAAAATTTCTTAGCAATAATGCTGCTCCTGAACATGGCCTTTTTGATTTCATGCAGCAATAGTAAAAGCTCCGAAACCACAGTTCAACAAACTCCTAATGTGGTGACATCACCCATTGAGCTCACCAGCATCGAGAGGGTTATCAGGTATCCTGTTACTATACTTGCCTATAAGGAGAATCATCTTGCTCCAGCGACTGCTGGGAGAGTAGAAAAAATTCTTGTAGATATTGGCGATCAGGTAAAAACTGGGCAGGTAGTAGCCCAGCTCGACAGAACAAATTATCAACAAGCCTATATTCAATACCAAAAAATACATTTAGATTTAATGCGCATGGACTCGCTTCTGAAAGTTGGCGCTATTGCTCCTCAACAATACGATCAGGTGAAGATGCAATATGACGTAGCCAAGACCAATCTCGAATTTTTAGAAGATAACACCACTTTGAAATCTCCCATTGACGGAGAAGTTACAGGTAAGTACCTTAACGACGGAGAGATGTTCACCATGAGTCCGGCTCCTGGCATCGGTAAACCTGCCATTGTATCCATCATGCAGTTAAATCGATTGAAAATGCTGGTAGGCGTGTCCTCGAAGTATCTTCCCAACATTAAAAGAGGTATGAAAGTAGATATAACTTCCGAGATTTATCCTGGTAAAGTTTTTACTGGAAGCATCGACAAAATATATCCTACAGTTGATAATATGAGTAAGACATTTACGGTTGAGGTAATCATCAATAATCAAGGCCACATTCTCAGACCTGGTTTATTTGCCACTGCCTCCATAGATATTGGAAAAGACGAAGCTTTGGTTATACCATCATTTATCATTCAAAAACAATCGGGAACCAACGAACGCTTTGTGTTTATTTATGAAGATGGTAAAGCAATACGTAAGTCGATAGAAGTGGGTGATGTTTTTGATGATAAAGTTGAAATTGTAAGTGGATTGAATCCAGGAGATGAATTAATTATCGAAGGTCAAATGGCTGTAAAAGATGGACAGAGTGTCAATCGTGTGTCGAAGTAAGCATTGACCAGATAAGCTAAACTTTTTAAATAGGAAAAAAATATGAGTATATATAGTGAATCTGTAAGAAAGCCGGTAACCACCATCATGATTTTTGTGGCTGTTATCGTATTGGGAGTATTCTCACTTGTGAATTTACCCATTGATTTAATGCCTGACATGGATATTCCGGCGATGAGTGTAATTACTTTTTACCCAGGAGCCAGTGCAGAAGATATAGAGGTGAATGTGACAAAACCACTTGAAAATCAATTAAATTCACTTCAAAACTTGAAAAAGGTAACTTCTACCAGTAAGGATAATATTTCGTTCATACTAATTGAATTTGAATATGGTACTAACATGGATCAGTCGAGTAATGATGTAAGAGATTTACTTAGTTTGGTAGAGAACACTTTACCCGAAGACGCTGAAAAGCCTACCTTGTTCAAATTCAATTCTTCGATGATACCTGTAGTAATTTACGGGGTTACAGCAAAAGAAAGTTATCCTGCGCTAGAAAAAATCATTGATGAACGAATTACTGAAAGATTAAGTCGTATAGACGGGGTAGGTGCAGTAACCGTAATGGGAAAACCCATACGTATTGTAGATGTGAGGGTTGATCCTCGCAAATTAGATTCTTATGGTCTTACCCTCGAGCAGGTAGGTAATGCGATTGGTGCAGAGAATCTTGCATTACCAGCCGGAAGAATGGAAGTCGGACAAATGGAGTTCCCAATTAGAACCAATGGTGAATTCAAAAACAGCGATGTTGTGAAAGATATTGTGGTTTCGAAATCGAGTGCGGGTTTAGTGTATTTAAGAGATGTTGCCCAAGTTAAGGATACACTTAAACATATTTATGTAGATGAACGCATCGATGGGGAAGTTGGAGTAAGATTGATGGTACAGAAGCAAAGTGGAGCAAATACCGTTCAAATTGCTAATTTGGTGCGTGAAAGAATGGATGAACTCAGCAAGGAACTCCCTAGTGATGTAAAAATAGTAAATATCATCGATACATCCGAATTCATTCAGAGTTCTATCAACAATCTTTCCGAAACTCTTTTATATGCCTTTATTTTTGTTACTTTAGTTGTATTTATTTTCTTGGGCAGATGGCGTTCAACCTTCATCATCCTACTCACTATTCCAGTTTCACTTATCGCAGCATTTATCTTCCTTTACGCCATCGGTGGAACACTGAATATCATTTCACTTTCTGCACTTGCCATTGCCATAGGTATGGTTGTGGATGATGCTATTGTAGTGTTGGAAAACATTACTAAACATATAGAGCGAGGTAGTAATCCTATGGAAGCGGCAGTATTTGCAACAAGAGAAGTAGGTTTAGCCGTTGTAGCAAGTACCTTAGTTATTGTAGCAGTATTTTTCCCATTGACTTTAATGACAGGCCTTACTGGAGTCGTATTCAGACAATTGGGTTGGATAGTCAGCATAACTATCACAATTTCAGTATTAGCCGCATTATCGCTAACTCCCATGCTTTCTTCTCGTATTTTGAGAAGCAACCTCTATTATAACTACCATCCTAATAAATTTTTAAATGCTGTAACACGATTTTGGGGGAGGTTCGACGATTGGTATGCAAAATCTCTAAGTTATGCCCTTCGACATAAAAAACTTATCCTTTCTGCTGGATTTGTTCTCTTTGTTGGAAGCTTATTCTTACTCAATTTTATTGGAACCGAATTTATACCTGAACAAGATAATGGCAGAATAGGTATCAATATTGAAATTCCTCAGGGAGTTAGAATTGATGAATCTAAGAAGCTAGCTCGGGATTTTGAGAATGTTATAAGACAAAAATACCCCGAAATCGAATTAATTTCAACCAGTATCGGCATAGATGAAGAAGGTTCTATGGCCAGTGCCATTCAGAAGGCTGGTTCTTACATTATTACCATGACCATTAGATTAAGTAGTGTAGAAGAACGTTCACGTAGTGTTTTTGAAATAGTCGATAGTTTGCGCAACGATTTAACCAAATATCCCATCATAGCTTCTTCTTATGTTAGTGTTGGTGGTTCAAGAAATCAAATGGCAGCCACAGCTATGGGTGGTGGAGGTAATAATGTAGTGGTAAATATTTTTGGCTACGATATTAATAAAACTAACTATATAGCCGATCAAATCTCAAGCTATATGAAAACACAGCCCGGTTTCAGAGACGTTACCATTTCCCGCGATAAGGACCGCCTCGAAATCCAGGTAATACCCGATCGAACTAAACTGGCCCAATTGGGTATGAATACAGCCATGTTATCGAGCGCTATTAGAAATAGGGTGTTAGGATTTACGGCTACAAAATATAGAGAAGAAGGAAATGAATACGATGTTATTGTTAAATATAACGATGATAACCTGGTTTCGATCGATGATATACGAAATATCACTTTTAGAGGACCCCAGGGCAATTTGGTCAGAGTAAACGACGTAGCCGAAGTTAGGGAGGTTTATACTACACCAAATATCGAACATGAAAATAAAACCCGTGTAGTTAGAGTCGAAGCCTCGCTCAGTGGCACTGACCTTGGAAAAGCTACCAATATGATCAATTCTCGACTGAAGACTCTCGACATCCCTCCTGAGATTTTTGTCGAAATAAGTGGTGCCGCCAAAGATATGGCCGATACTTTTAGAGATTTGGGGCTTTTGTTCATTCTTATCATGGTGCTCACATATATTGTAATGGCCTCTCAGTTTGAGTCGATGCGCGAACCTTTTATTATCATGTTTTCAATACCATTTGCTATTACAGGTGTATTAATCGCATTGGCCATTACAAACACCAGTATCAATATCATTTCGGGTATTGGGATAGTAATGCTAGTCGGAATTGCAGTGAAAAACTCCATCGTATTGGTCGATTTCATCAATTTGCTCGTTAGCAGAGGATATTCCATAAAAGACGCCATTATAGCTGGTGGAAGATCAAGGTTAAGACCTATTCTAATGACTTCATTTACCACCCTTCTGGGTATGCTTCCTCTCGCTATTTCTCAAGGTGAGGGTTCTGAAATCTGGCGTCCATTAGGAATTTCTATTATCGGAGGATTGTTTTTCTCTATGCTTATCTCTCTGATCATCGTGCCAGTAATTTACAGTTTATTTGCTCATGCGAAAAAGAGAAGAGAAGAAAACAATAAAGCCGCCCAGGAATTATTCCTCCCTTCCGAATAAAGTCTAATTTCAGGTGTTGGTGCTTATTTTTCGAGCACTGACACCTTTTCTCATTAAAAAATAAAAAAAATGAAAGCAGTATTTATCGTTTTTAATCAGGCAATTACCGATAAAGTGGAGAATGCCTTAGAATTAGCTCAAATTAAAGGCTTTAGTAAATGGAACGAAATGGCTGGCTCGGGTTCTAATGAAGGTGAGCCTCACTTGGGTTCTCATACTTGGCCGGCCCTAAATTCAGGTATTCTTATCGTTTTAGAAGACGAAAAAGTTAAAACTCTGCTCAATTTAGTCGAACAAATCAATAAAATAGCAGAAACTCAAGGTATACATGCCTTCGTCTGGAATATAGAAACTATGGTTTAGTGGTTTAGTTAACAAATCAAACTAAACTTTATCAACATTCTAACAAACCACCTATAGCTATACATGCTAAGGTGGTTTGTTATATTTTTGAAATTCCATGAGCCGTAAACAGAAGAAACGAAAAATTGCACGCCATTTGGAAATAATGGGCATACATCCTTCAGGAAAAGGTTGGACATTATTTCAAGGGAGGAAGGTTTTTATCCCAAACACCATAACTGGCGAAATCATTTCGGGAGAGATTGTATATGGAGGTTCGGAATTTTTAAGCGGAATTCTAATAGAAATAGAAAAACAGCACCCCTACAGGCGAGAACCTGTTTGTAAACATTTCAAGCTTTGTGGCGGATGTTTATGGCAGCATATTCAATATCCCTTTCAATTGCAGTTGAAACATCAAATCCTTTCCGATGCATTGAACCATAAGGGAATCCCCTTCAAAGAAATCAAACCAGTTGTTCCATCCAAAAATGAGTTCTTTTACAGGAATCAGATAGAATTTTCATTTTCTGCCCAAAGGTGGTTCTATGATGAAGAAGGAAAAATAGATGATTTAAAAGAGCGCCAAGCGGTTGGATTCAATGTTTCACAACTCAGCGATAGAATTATCGATATTACTAAGTGCTATCTTCAACCAGAACCTTCGGTATTCATTGCCCGACAGGTGAAAAAAATTGCCCAGAGTTTGAATCTTTCTTTTTTCGATTTCAAGGATGGCAGGGGTATGCTACGCAGTCTTAAAATCCTGCAAGACAGTACTCATCGTGTTATACTCATGCTTGGTTTTGCTTCTCAGCCCAATGAAGCAGCTTTTAGTCTTCTCGAGCATCTTTCCACAGAATTACCCGACGTGAAATCGGTATTCTGGAAGGTTTATTCCAATCCCTTCAAGGCTTTTGGCGAAAAGGAGATTCATTGTTTTGTAGGAGATGATCGATTTCTTACAATGAATGACATCGATGGATTCAGCTTCAGAGTAAACCCTCGAAGTTTTTTCCAAACCAATCGTTTTATAGCGCCCGAGCTTTTTCGCTATGTAGCTCAAAAAGCCGAAGTGAAGGCAGATGACACAATTTATGACTTATATTGCGGAACAGGAGTTTTAGGGATTCGTCTAGCAAAACAGGCAAAAAAAATCATAGGAATCGAATTTTCTAAGGCAGCTATAGAAGACGCCAAAGAAAATACACGTCTGAATGGATTTCATAACTGCACCTTCATTAAGGGAGATGTACTGACCACCTTGACCGTCGATTTTATTAAAAAATATGGGCATCCCGATATTGTCATCATCGACCCCCCTCGGTCGGGCACCCTTATCGAAATAAAAAAGATTCTTTTATTGGAATCTCCCCAAAAAATCATATATGTAAGCTGTAATCCTCAGGCTCTGGTCCGCGACCTCCAAATGCTCATATCAAAATACGAAATCGAAGAAATTCAACCTTTCGACATGTTTCCACAAACCCCTCATATAGAAACTGTTGTCGTTCTTAATCTGAAAAAATAAGAATTCTTCTCTTTTGAAATCAATTCATCCAAATTCTAATCTCAATTATGTTTGATTATTAATGGTTGTGGCAATGTTGCAACATTGAGCATTAATGAATCTGAGGCTGGACACAGATATATATCATACACGGTAACTGAGATGGTACCTGGTTCATTTGTTGTGAAATACCTATCACTACTTCCATCCTGCCATAAATAAGAACGATAGCCTTCACCTGCATCGAAGGTAATAGACTGGCCTTCACAAATTGTAGTATCACTTCCAATATTCACAGGATTCCAATCAGCAATATCCACCCGCACCGAAGCCACCTGAGTTCCTGAACAAGAGGTGGAAGAATAATAGAAAATGAAATTCTCGAGGGGTTCAATTTCTCCATCATAAATGGGAACGATACGAATAAAGTTAGAAAGTTCACCTGGTGCAATAAAGATGCTATCGCTAATAAAGTTGCAATCAACACCGTTAGTAGCAGTGCCCCTTATGCTATCGAAAACCAGCCAAACCGTATCTGGCTGCACAAAAGGTAGAGTAACCACTAAATCCACATAGGAGCAGCCTTCTACTGCCACTGCCTGCCCAGAAGCAGTTGAATATTCAGGAGTAATGGTAACACCTGGACTGCTAAAACTACCAGCTTCAAGAAAAACACCTGTATCCCATGCGCTATCCATTGCATCGGCAATAGCCAACTTGAGATGATAGGTTTGGCAGGGGACAACAATAGCCATTGCTGTAAAAACCATGGTATAGGCATCATATTCTATACCTTTACCCGATTCGCAATTATCTATCAGATACTCGCAATTTACACAAGAAGTCCCTTTGGGGCAATCACCATTTTGATTCCCAAAATTGATGTTATACATGCTCACCGCTAGATTTGTACCAGGAATAAGGGCAATATTTACATTGTTATAATTTCCTCCTGAAGGATTTGGCCCACTAATGAAGAAGGCAAAAATATCGTTGTATGAAGTCACAAATTGATGATATTCTTCCGATCCAAAGACATATCGAAAAACAATGGTATCGTAAAATGGGGTAAAATCGAATTCGAGAATGCAGGCGTCGTTGGTATTCACTCCGGCAAGGTTAGTAAGCATAGGATCGCCAGGGTTGCCCGCACCAT
>Ga0302253_1000672_pt1 | contig 25932 bp, 19 predicted proteins | sample AAG_RA_Trp_MG_FD_193537 | JGI IMG/M metagenome (GOLD analysis project Ga0302253, IMG submission 193537) | Enriched activated sludge microbial communities from anaerobic digester in WTTP, New Holstein, Wisconsin, United States - AAG_RA_Trp | ecosystem: Engineered > Bioreactor > Anaerobic >...
GGGACGGTCCGTCAGTGGATCGGGTGGCATGGCTGGGCCAGGCCGGAGATATTCCGGTAGTGGGGGACTGGAACGGCGACGGGTCGGAAAAGATCGGTGTATTCCGGAACGGTCTGTGGGTGATAGATTATAACGGTAACTATGTCTGGGATGGTCCCTCCACAGACCGCGTTGCCACTATAGGTCAGACCGGGGATGTCCCGGTAGTTGGGGTATGGAGCTAATTATATCCCCTTCCTTTTTAGGTCAAAAGTATCGCACTTCTTCTGATTTTTTAGGGGGATCCGCGGAAAATTAAAAAAAACCATCACGGCATTCCTTTAAGGTATTCTCTTGTAAGGAATTGCATAGTGTGTTAATAAGAATTATAAAAGGAATCAGTGCGTGAAACTTATAAACTAGGATACGTATGTTATCACAATGGAGAAAAATAAAATCATTCTGCTGTATGTCGGTATTATGGTTTTATTTCTGATATCCCCGCCTCCTGCAGGGGCATCTGAGATATCAGGACAATATTCATACTCCCTGGTCCATATCTCTGACACACAGAAATTATCAAGGAATTATCCTGTGACATTGAATCATACGTTTTCTTATCTTGAATCTGTCAGAGAGGAATACAATATCACGGCGATAATCGTCACAGGGGATCTTGTGGATTCATGGGATAACCATACCCAGTGGAAGAATTATGCTGCCTCCCGATCTCTGACAACAATTCCATTATATGAAGTATCCGGGAACCATGATGTCAACGGATTAGAGAAAAATTATTCGTTTTATAATACTTATATCGGGACAGGAAAAGGGAACTGGAATGCGGAAATCAATGATTTTCTCTTTATCGGGATAGGGTATTCCCGGGATGCATTGAATGACTCCGAAGTGGATGGCTATACTGCACTGATAGAATCTAGTTCTCACAGAATTCCGATAATTGCAACTCATGATTATTTCGGTGGGGTAACTTACCCTTCTCCGCTTTCTCCACTTGGTACCAGTATAAAAACAGGTCTTTATCTCAGGGATCCGACAATTATCATGTGCGGACATATGCACGGAAATATCCTCCATTCCTGTTCTGCTGACGGGAAAACTCTCATAGAAGATATGACGGACTATCAGGATTATGGTAATTTTTCCGCGGGAAAATTATATACGATTGACAGGAATGCCGAAAGAGTATTCAGGATCGCCGTCAGGGATATTTTCCTGTTCCCTTCCCAATCAACCGGACCTGAAATCATCGTGTACCCGGCCAGGCCATGCAACATATCAGGTTCAAAAATCGCGATATTCCGGGACGGTCTTTGGGTAATTGACTACAATGGGAATTTCCAGTGGGATGGTCTGGATGTGGATCGGGCAGGGAGACTGGGTGTAACAGCAGGCAGTATTCCCGTTACCGGCGATTGGAATTCGGATGGCGTATCTGAGTTGGGGATATTCCGAAGCGGGTTATGGGAAATTGATTATAATGGAAATTTTGGCTGGGATAATTCTGCCATCGATCGTACAGCCCGTCTTGGCCAGGCCGGTGATATCCCGGTTATCGGAGACTGGGATGGTGACGGGAAAGATAAGATCGGAGTATTTCGTAAAGGTTTGTGGGTGATGGATTATAACGGGGATTATTCCTGGAACGGTCTGGATATTGATCGGGCAGGGAGACTGGGTGTGACAGCTGGCAGTATACCTGTCACCGGTGACTGGAATTCGGATGGCAGTGTTGAATTGGGAATATTCCGGGACGGTTTATGGGAAATTGACTATAACGGTAATTATGGCTGGGATGGTCCTATAACCGATCGTATAGCAAGGCTTGGGCAGGCCGGGGATATTCCGGTCGTTGCCGGATGGGCATAAAAATTTTTTTGTTATCCGGTTACAACAGGTAACAGGATACATCCAAGACCTCTCTCACCCCGCAGGATGCCCATCCCTACCATTGTCATGATGAAACATGATTTTCGATTGAAGTACCTATTTTAAGAATAACGTAGAAATATTCTCCCGGATATTAAGTAACCAGACAGGATATACGGGATCCCCATGAAAAATGTGATAATTACTGGTTCGAGCGGATTGATTGGCAGTGCATGTGTTGAAAAATTTTTGAAAATGGGCTGGAGCGTCACCGGCATAGATAATTTCACTCGGGAAAAATTATTCGGAAAGGAAGCTGATACCCATAGCAACCTAGATCCCCTCAAAAAAGAAAAAAATTTCACATTTATTGAATCCGACATCAGGAATACCGAGATTGTCACGCCACTAATCAAGGAGGCGGATGCGATTGTCCATCTTGCAGCCCAACCATCCCATCCGCGATCCCTGGAAATCCCCCTGGAAGATTTCCAGATAAATGCCTATGGAACCCTGAACCTCCTTGAATTGACGCGAAAATTCAACAAAGATATTCCCTTTGCCTTCATGTCATCGAATAAAGTCTATGGCGATTATCCTAACTTCTATAACTATACTATTGTTGAAAATGGTATCTACAGGCGTTACGAGAATTCAGCACTTGAATCCTTTGACGAGTTCCTGCCCATTGATGGATGCGGTCACACGCCTTTCGGGGTATCGAAGGCTGCAGCTGATATGTACTGCCAGGAGTACGCGATTAATTATGGGATGACCACGGCAACATTCCGCGGAGGGTGCCTTATCGGATCAAACCAGAAAGCTGTGGAGATGCACGGCTTCTTGGGATTTTTCACAAAACAGATCCTGCTCCGGAATAAACTGTTTGTCTATGGCGGCGGATATCGTGTCCGGGATAATATCCATTCCAGCGACGTGGCTGATGTGCTCTACCTCTGGATCACCAAGCCCCGACCATCCCAGACGGGATTGTTCGGGAAACCCTACAATCTTGGCGGTATGCGTACAAATTCCGTGTCGATCTATGAGACCATCAGGGCAATCGAAGCAAAGACCGGGTTGAAAGCCGATTTCGAAGAAGCTCCCGAACGTGAAAGTGATCATCTCTGGTGGATCAGTAATATGTCACGATTTAAAAATGACTATCCTGAATGGAAGGGTCCTAAAAAAGACCTGGACTATATTTTCAACGAGCTTCTCCAGAACTGGATCGATGTGCTTGATCTGGATGTAACCTGCAAAAAACCCCATTATTTCCGGGAGCTTCGAAGATGAAGGTTCTTATCACCGGGGGAGCAGGGTTTGTAGGATCAAATCTCGCATTATTTTTAAAAAAGATCTCACCTGAGTCCAAAGTAACGTGTTTTGACAACCTGAAACGAAGGGGTTCTGAACTGAATCTGACGCGGTTAAAGGAAGCCGGGATACAATTTATCCACGGGGATATCCGGAACACAGAAGATTTTGAAGAAATTCCCCCGTTCGATCTGATGATTGAATGTTCCGCTGAACCATCAGTACTCGCAGGTGTCAATTCATCCCCCTCGTATGTCCTGAATACAAACCTGCTTGGGACGATTAATTGTCTTGAGCAGGTAAGAAGGAACAATGCTGCACTGGTATTTCTTTCCACGAGCAGGGTCTACCCTATACGGCAGATCAACACCCTTCCCTATCAGGAAGATGCAAGTCGATTCTCACTCAGAGACCCAAGTGGAATGATTGGTGTGACTTCAAAAGGGGTAAATGAAGACTTCTCCCTGAAGGGTGCCCGCTCAATCTATGGAGCAACAAAATTATGCTCGGAATACCTCATTACAGAATATGCAGAATCCTTCGGAATCCGGGCGGTCATCAACCGATGCGGTCTTATCGCCGGCCCCTGGCAGATGGGGAAGGTTGATCAGGGCGTCGTTATGCTCTGGACGGCCTGTCATCTTATGAAAAAAGATCTTTCTTATATTGGCTATAACGGTTCAGGAAAACAGGTCAGGGATGTACTCCATATCGATGACCTCTGCAACCTTATTCAGTTGCAGATGGGACAGATGGAGAAATTCAACGGAGAAATATTTAATGTGGGCGGGGGTTTTAATAATAGCGTCTCACTTCAGGAGATGACAACGGTCTGCAGGAAAGTCACTGGTGAGTCAATAACAATACGCTCTGTTCCGGAGAACCGGCCTAACGATCTTATCTGGTATATCACGGATATCTCCCGGGTCTCACAGGCATTCGGATGGGAACCAAAAAAGACCGTAAACGATACCATATCGGATATCGCCCGGTGGATTGGATCCAACAGGGAATTACTCAGAAACGTTCTTTAGGAGAAGGGAAGTGGCAAGCCGGAAAACGTATTTCATTTCGTGCATTGTTCCCGCCAGAAACGAAGAGGGAAACATTGCAGCGGTACTTGATGCCCTGACTCCCGTATTAAGCAGTTCTTCCCTTATACGGGATTATGAAATTATCGTTGTTGATGACAACAGTACCGATTCCACCGGCAGACTAATCAATAGTCTCTCGCTAAAAGACGGACATATTCATCCTGTCCACCGGACCTCGTCCCCGGGTTTTGGTAATGCAATAAAAACAGGAATGAAGGAAGCAAAGGGGGATATTCTCGTTCCGTTTATGGGAGACCTTTCGGATAACCCTCGTGATATCCCTCGTCTTGTAGAACGGATAGATGAAGGGTACGATATTGCGTATGGTTCGCGTTTTGTGGAGGGCGGGGAGCTCAATGGATATCCCTTGGCAAAGATGGTGGCCAACCGAACCTTCAACAATCTGGTCCGGCTGTCATTTGGGATCCAGAACCGGGACATTACCAACGCGTTTAAAGCCTACCGCAAAGAAGTCCTCGACAGGATCGGTATTGACTCATTAGAGTCAAGTGGATTTGACCTGACTGTTGAGATCCCTCTCAAAGCGCACATCCTGGGTTTCCGGAGCTCTGAAGTTCCCGTGCAGTGGACCGATCGGACTGAGGGTGAGGCAAAACTGAAATTATCACAGAACGGTTCGGTATATGGTAAACGGTTCATAAGTCTCTTCTTTCAAGGAAATCTTGTCGCACTAAGCGATCTCTTCCGTTTTTTTGTGAAAGGATCATGGCTGGGAATTCTTTTTGCATTGTTTGTTGGCATTGTTATTCTTGCATTCTTATTTTCCATGACAGGATTCTCTGCGATCTTCTCATTGCTGGAAAAAGTATCATGGCTCTGGATTTTCATGAGCTGCCTTGCAATTCTCTTCTCCTTTGTTATGAGAACATGGAGGTGGAGTGTACTGTTGCGGAGTGCAGGGTATGTTTATCCCAGGGACATGTTGTTCAAGTGCCTCATGTTCAGCTGGTTCCTGAATTATCTTGTTCCTGCAAGGCTGGGGGATATCGCCCGGGCTGTTTCTCTCAAGACAACCTCCGATGCACCCTTCGGTATGACCCTGTCAACAATCATCATAGAGCGGATTTTCGATATGATAACGCTTGCGCTGTTCTTGGGGATCGCCTCGATATTTGTCTATGAGGAGTTCTTTGTTTACGTTGAAATCGCATCTTTTGGATTAATCGCTGCGTTGTTCTGCATCCTGTTCATTATCTATCATTATGGTGAAACAATCACCCGGTTATTCGAGCGTCGTTTCCCCTCTGTACGAAAATCTGTTTTTCTTCTTAAAGAGGGACTGGTCAATATATCCGGTAATCCCGAAGCGATGGTACTCTGTTTTTTACTCTCGCTCCCGGTCTGGTTTCTGGAGATCGTTAGTATCTTTTTTGCGGCACGAAGTGTGGGATATGACTTGTCTTTTGTTTATGCAGCGACTGCGGGTGTTGTTGCTTTCCTGGCCCAGGCACTTCCTCTCACACCCGCAGGATTGGGAGTTCATGAAGCTTCAATAACCGGCGTTCTTCTATTGTTCTCGGTTCCAAGTGCCACAGGTATGTCGATAGCCCTTGTCGATCACTTTGCACGAGGACTTGTAATATATATCCTTGGAATGATCGCAACAATTCACATCGCATTTGCGTCAAGATGGTATTTTAAAAGAGATACGGGATAAACAATATACAGATATAATGGCGTGTTTTTTTATTTTTGGATAATGCATGAGGATACCAATGGTCGGGATGAATCTCAGAATCAGGCAAATATTTGATAAATATAAGTTCCTTTTATTGTTTTTAACACTCGGGTTCTGGAAGTTCCCGTTTTTAACGTTTTTACCAAATAATGGATTGGATCCTTCATGGGGGGTCGGGATTAATCTTGCATTAATCAATAACCTGCAATTTGGAACAGATTTTCTCTTCACTTATGGTATTCTGGGCTTTATGGCAAGCCCCCTGGTCCTGGATTACAACCTTTGGATAATGAGTTTATTTTTCTCAATTTTCACGCATTTTCTGTTCATCATCGCTGTGTATCTGTTCTTAAACCATTTTTCAGCACGATGGTACCTGTACATCCTTTTTATCCCGATTCTGTTTTTAATTCTTCCGAATCTCGGGGGCTTCAGGGAGCTTTTCATTTCTGTTTCAATTTTCCTTTTTTTAATACTTCGTCAAAAAAATCCGCAAAAATCAGACTATATAATACTGGCACTATGTGGTTTTCTTCTGGCAGTTGATTCATTGATAAAATATGATATGCTGTGGAATTCGATCTTTTTACTTTTTGGATTTTGTGTTATCTGCTCATTTTTGAAACGCAATATCTGGCTGAGTATCATACTCATTATATCGTCTGTCTGCTCTTTTTTTACGATATGGTTTTTCTCACATCAGCGTGTCTCTCAAATAATTCCCTTTCTCCTCGGTGGATTCGAACTCACCAGAGGGTATACCGAAGCAATGGCGTCACCGGGGCCATTATGGCAGGTCTGTGTTGGTCTCGTATCTATCACGGTAATACTGATAGTTGCTCTATTTTTTGTAAAATCGGATAATCAGGGCGGTTTTTTATTTATTATTATGAATATCTTCTTGTTATTTACCGCTTTCAAGGCCGGATTCGTCCGCCATGATCTCCATGTACTGGAATTCTTTTTCGTGTTCCTGTTGTTTTTTGGATTTTCTCTGGTTATCATTTTAAATTCACCGGAAAAAAAGAAAAATAAATATCGTCATATTGTGAAGGTTTTAGTCGTTCTTTGTATCGGGATCCTCATCGTCTCGACTTTTATCACCATTCCCAAAGTGATGCAGAACAATGTAATTACCCAAAGCGCTTCCCACGACTTTGCTATCCGGCTATTAAGTAATCAAACATATTTTGATGAAAGGGTTGATCAGCAAAAAGAGATAGTCAGAAAATATTACTCCCTGAAATCATCAATCAGCCAGAATATCAGTAATTCCAGCATCGATATTTTCCCTTGGGATGCTTCTCTCATCTGGGCATATACCATGAACTGGTCCCCGCGACCAGTATTCCAATCGTATACTGTATATACGCCATATCTGGATTCGATTAACAGCCATCATTTTAGTTTTTCGACAGAATCCCCTGAAAAAATTCTCTATTCTTACGGTTCGATAGATGGAAGATATCCGCTTTTTGATGAACCAAAAACATTCCGGACAATCCTTGAAACGTATTCTTATGCCGGAAGATCAGGGGCATTTATTCTGTTGAAACGCACCCAGAATCCATCAAAAACCAGTGAAATCGTACTGGGTTGTGTGACTGCTACAATGGGCAGACCGGCAGTCATACCTGCTTATAATGGACCCGTGTATGGCAATTTTTTGGTGAAGTACAGTCTCTGGGGAAATCTGCTGAAGGTCATCTACAAACCAGCGCCAGTTTATATCAGGTTTGAACTGAAAGATGGAAAGATATCCCCCAGATACCGTTTTATTCCGGAAACAGCATCTGATGGGTTGTTGTTATCAAAATATGTGAGTAATACGGAAGCGCTGGAATCGGTATTTCAGCGGCAATATACCAATGACATCGAAAAAATCATTATCGAGACTGATCATCCCCTTGATTATCAGGATGAGATTCAGATTCAGTTTAGCACACTGACGGTTTCTTAATCCGTTAAAAATGGTTTTCTCTTTTTTTCAAATATAAAATATCGCCCATTCCGAGTATATACCTGTATACTACAGATTTTTGAGATAAACAATGATCCTTCCGATTGTATAACGGATGCCGTTTTCCTGTATGCATTTAATAAAACGCCTGTTTAAAGGCATTGAAGTCGTAAATGGATCGGTAAACCCAGATAAGGGTATGGTATCCTTTTTTTGGAGGATTTCATCCTGATTTTCCCACAAAATCGCATTATAAATTTCTCTGGCCGACAATTGAGATCCCGAATAGTGGATATCACGCACAGGAATCGTGTTATACAATGCCGCGTATTCTCGTGAAAATTGTGGCAATTCGTTGAGTTTTATCCGGGAAACTGTCGTGAGTTTTTGATAGTATTCACCGGGATTATCGACGATTCTCATAATTGTATTTTCAATGGAGGGGATATCTGTTACATCGATCAGCCATCCCCCGGCGGTAGTTTCAATCCGGTTTTTTGGGACACCGACACCCGATGCCAGCACAGGTAATCCCATTGCCCATGCTTCAGAAATTGTATACCCGAATGTTTCGCAGAGAGAGGGATTGATAACGATATCAACATCTTCCAATGCATGTGACAAATCCGAATAATCCCTGAACTTTCCATAAACATGTACATTATAATCATTGTAATATCCAGTCTCTTTATGTATTTCTGAAATACCGGCTATTTTCCATGTGACCTTACCTGCCAGCGTGGCAGACCGGCTAAGAGAATAAAAAAGGTTCATCCCTTTATGGGATGAATCAAGAACACCAATGTATGCAATACACAGGGGTTTATGTAATTGCCGGACTGGACGGTTTCGTGCTTTTTCTATCAATTCAGGAATATGACCCGGTTCGATAACGATAATTTTCTCATCCGGTATATCGTAGACTTTTCTGATAATATCAAACACTGCAGAGTTGTGCGAAATAAATTTTGTGACATGCTTCAATGATCGTTCAAAATTATTTCTCCACTGCTTGATAAATCCCGCAGGTTTCTTGAGTCTTTGGCTGATACAGAAATCACAGTTCTGAAAATTGTTCAGATCCACACAATAATTTCCTTTTTCATCGACAAGGAAGATTAATGGACATAGGATATGGTAATCATTGATTGTCATCAGTATCGGGATATTTTCCTCGTGGGCGATTTCAAAAATATCCAGTGTCTGCCCGACAAGGTGTTGGACCTGTATGAGGTTGATTTTAAATGTGGAGATTATTTGTTTTACAAGGGCTTTATATCCGGGATCGTAAAACAGGGATGTATCGATGCAATTCGGCAGGGTAAAAACATATTTTACTTTTTGATTGTTGTTGATTTCTTCAAGAAAAAGATGATTTCCCGAAACCTGCAGGATATAAAAAATACTGTTGTTTTTTAATGCTTCGATCAATTCCAGAGCATATTTTTCCGTACCCCCCCCGAAAGTATGGAGGATGATTAAAACCCGTTTATCTTTCTTTGCACAATCCCATGTTTTTAACCGTGCGTTAATGTTCATGTGAATCTCCTTCAGGGGATTTAAAGAACAGAATTGTGAAACGGCTGGTAAATAATCAGGATATCTTTCAGAAATGATCTTGAGATTCTTTTCGTATAACTCTTTTTTTGCCGTCGAAAATGATGAAGATCCGCGATGGTATACAAAGGTATTATCGCAAATAACGTTGGAATATCCTCGGGAAATGGCTCTCCGGGAAAAATCATTTTCTTCAGAATATCCCTTATCGAAGGTTACCTCATCAAACAAACCTATTCTGTCAAGAACTGACCTCCTGATAAACATGCAAAATCCGACTGCCGTCGGAATTTCAATAACCTGTCCGAGAGATATCTGCTCGATCATCCGTGCAAATTCATCAATAGTAAAACCCGGGAGGATATCATTCTCTTTTAAAAATACGGGTACGGAACAGATAGTTCCGTTATTTGTCAGGGGGGTAACGGTAGCGATTTGTGCATGCTGATACGCGCACAGTCTGATTTTACTGGCCCAGTGAGCGGTAACGATAGTATCCGAATTCAGGAGGATAACGTCATTTTTTGAATATTTAATACCAGTATTGACAGTTTTGACAAATCCACAGTTCTGTTCATTTTCCAGTAAAACCAATTTTTCATTTTTAACCGATTTCAGATCCGAAAAGAGCATCCCGATTCTTTCATCGGTGCTGTGATCGTTGATGAGAATAATCCGGTACCCGTCGTTGTGATGCAGTAAGCTGTCAAGACATTTGACAAAGTCTTCATAGGCGTTATAAACGGGAACGATCACATCAAGGTTTATATTCTTCGTGTTATCAGCCTGAAGGGATTTCAGATGAGTGGAGATGGATTCCCTTATCCTGTCTTTTTCGATAATATAGATATATTCATGAACCCCGTTAATTTCATTCTCAAATATATCTCGTATCCGGAATGTCCCCGGATAATGAGCCCCGATTAGTGAAAAGAACTTTTCCAGTGAAAATTTATCAAAGGTATGGTAATGAATAGAATATTGCTTTTTAAAATTTTCCGACGCAAGTTTTTCGATCTCAGCAGGATCCTGGAGTTTGTTCCAGTATCTGGCGCATTCAAGAAAGTGTGAATAATCTTCCTGAGAATTTTCAGTAAAAGCATCTCTGGAAAGATGATCGATTGACGTTAGTGCTCTTCCGGAATCAAGGGGATTATTAATATCCGGTATAGAGAGATATAATATCCCACCGGATTTCAGTACCCGTAACCAGTTGATGATCGCACCTACCGGGTCGCGCATGTGCTCGGCAACATGGTTTGCAATACAAAAGTCGTATACGTCATCTTGAATTTTTGACAGGGTCTGGGCATCATCGATGATATCCGGATTTTTTATTGAGCAGTCTGCAATTTCCGGATAATGGTTTAAAATGGTTTCATAATCCAGGCGATCAACATAATGCACCCGAACGTTCGGTGGCACTTCCAAAGGCTGATGAAGAGCCCCGATCTCTATACCCTCTCCCCGGATATACTTAAAGGCCAATTCTCTGCGCAGGGAATTCGTTGTCATTTTTTTCTCCAGTACATATAATTTTCCCGATTTTTTGAAACAACAGAATCGGGGAGGTAGAATTCCATATTTTTTGTGAAATGTGACCGCTTGTTAAAATTTTTATAATACTGAGACACCTTCTGATATTGCGGATTATTGCCGATACAGAAGGGGGTAAATATATTTGAGTAATTCATCTGTCTCGAAAAATCGGATAGCTGGATCTGTAATTCATCATAACTCAGTTCTGCAGGTAATTGTTTGAAAAAGGTATCAATAATTTCCTGTCTGCCACAAAAAACCGGTCCGCAGGGCCTTTCCACATTACAGATAATGTTCGGAAATACTAAGGATCCGGTTCCGATGATCCCGACTTTATCAAAGGAAAAATGTTCAGTCAAAGCTTCGATCCACCTGGGATTTGCATGAAAACTTTCACCAAAATTCCATTCATCGGAAATGAAAATTACATTGTCGGGATTTTCAGTCTTTAGGATCTTGGTAAAAAAACAATCCTTCGACTTATTATCAAAAAATTGGATATCGGGGCCTGTTATATCATTTTTATATATGTCAGGTATTAGTTTTTTCTTTACCGGATATGTTGTTTTTTGAAGGAAACAATGTAAATCCTTAATGAAGGGATCATTCTTATTACCCGAACTTATAATGACAATGATAATTTTCTGGTTCCGCAGACACTCTTTTTTCACATGATAACTCCCCGGTTCCAGTTCTTCTACAACACCCCGAATATCATTCCGGACCAGATAATCCTCAAGCACTGCCTTTCCAGCAGAATATGCATAGGGTTTGGCAGCACTGCTGTGAGCACTCGATTCACGTATCATACGCCAATGGTAAAGTATTTTATCGATATGCGCGATTTTTTCAGGAGTCGTTCGTTCCACAACTCTCAGGATCAGGTCATAATCTTGGGCACCGTCATATCCATATCGAAAACCCCCGACATTGTCCACCAGGGACTTACGACATAAAAATAAATGAAAGGGATAATTTGTTGACAGAAGCGCCGGTAACGAAAAATCGAATTTGAAAAAAGGATCACTCCGTGTCCCATTCTCATCGATTTTATCATTATCCGTGTAAATGATATCGTAATTTTTGTTCTCATTTAATAAATTTACAATCTCAAACAGGCATGCCGGAGGTAATTCATCGTCGTGATCTAGAAAAGTCACATACGATCCATCCGCTAAAGACAATGCTTCATTCGTGTTGCCGGCGATTCCCTTATTTTCAGGCAGGAATGTTGTTCTTATCCTCCTGTCCTTTCTTGAATAATCCTTAAGGATCTTCCTTATACGAGGGTCTGTTGAATGGCCGTCTGCAATACAGAGTTCCCAGTTATGGTAATATTGATTTATTACCGATTGGATGGCCAGGTTGAGCCATCGTTCATCAGTATTCCATACCGGCATTATTACGCTGATTTTTGGCGTATAGGATAAGTGTTTTTGATATATTTTTTTGATTTTTGATTGTTTTTCATGGTTTTTAATCCAAGTGTCATAATCCGATGACGGTCCTCTGAAGTATTGTATTGACCTCTCGAAAATTTTTTTAAGTTTTTTCTTGGGATTTAAAAAAAACTGCATGCTAGTTGTCCACCATAATTAATGACGTATATAACTTAAGATTTTTTTGATTTTTATAAGCATTCGATACGCGGGTGAACCGGCAAATTTTTCCAAATCAGCGGTGAGTTGTAGTATCCTGGCATCCCGCTCTTCACGCTGAGTAGTCTCAGAACCAAGGTGGATCTGCAACTGATCCCGTTCATCAGTGAGTTGGCGTATCCTGGCATCCCGCTCATCGTGTTGAGCGGTCATTGCGTCGTAATGAACCCGCAACTGATCCCGTTCATCAGTGAGTTGCTGTATCCGGGTGTCCCGCTCATCGCGTTGAGCGGTCATTGCGTCGTAATGAACCCGTAACTGATCCCGTTCATCAGTGAGTTGCTGTATCCGGGTGTCCCGCTCGTCGCGTTGAGCGGTCATTGCGTCGTAATGAACCCGCAACTGATCCCGTTCATCAGTGAGTTGCTGTATCCGGGTGTCCCGCTCGTCGCGTTGAGCGGTCATAGCTGAATAATGCGAGCGGAGATCTTCAATTTCCGCTATTAATGTTGTTCGGAGTTCCTGTTGATAATCATGGACCGATTGGGAAAAGACAGAAGAAAAAAATTGGTTAACAGGGACGGGCTGTGTGATCTTATCAGATGGAATGGCCTTGAAAACATATTGATACACGGTTGAATCCGGTAGTGAATTAATGAATTTTAACAGATCTCCGGGTATTTTCACGGTATCCATTTTCAATTCCGTGGTTCCGATTCCATAATTTATTGTATGGATATCGGTTATCTGATAACCGCTATCTGAAAATTTTGAAATAATGTTTTTCAACCCAAAAAAGCGGAGATGGGTTTCATCAAGCAAACCAATTGAGGTATAATGAAAATCACCGTTAAGAATATTGAGGATGACATCCCCGTGACAAAAATTCGGAAGCGATACAACAAGATATCCATCGTGTTTGAGATATTTACGAAGTCTGACAAGCAATGTGCCAGGTTTTATAAGGTGTTCTAGTACATCACCGCAAACAATGACATCGAACGACGCTGCAGTGAAGTATTCATCCAGATCTAATACCTCAACATCTCCGATAATAATCCGCTCACAGTATTTTTGCGCCCGAAGACCCGCTTCCCGATCTATCTCAATGCCGGTAACATGATTACCGTGTTCGGTCAGTATCTTGCTGATGTAGCCGGTTGATGTGCCAATTTCCAGCACCGTTTTATTAAAGCCGGTGCTTTCAATGATGAGTGTATGACTGGAGTTCTTGTTATCCAGATCTATTATCGGTGGTTCGTATCGTTTTGAATGTAGATTCTCATCCATCAGATTCAACTCGCTGCCTGCCTGTTCATCAATCACAATTCATTCTTCAGGCATTCCCCGTTTTACCGGCACTCAATTTCAAATCTGGCTTGTAAATCAGTAAATCCTGACATGTCCTGATCATTCTTCACATGGAAGATGATATGGTCTTCCATCCTGTCAAGTACTTCCACGTTAAATCCCGGATGAACGATAGCAATCGCGGATGTCAGTGAATAGGTTCCAGTTCCCAATAACAAGCGCATGATAATTTTTGTTACCGGGATCGGTCCTTTGATAATCTTTTCAAGATCGCACTTTTTCCAGTAGGTATTTGTCCCATATACCTCGGTGAATTTGTTCCTTATAATAAATCCCAGCGTCAGGTTATCCGTAAAATCCTGGTTAGCAGCCATCGTATAACGGATTATTAACGTCTCTCCCGTTTTAAAGGATTTCCGGGATTGTCCGTCTGCGTCTAACAATTCGACATTTTCGATGATCGCTTTCCTGTTGCCATACCGGACGAAGGCGCCGTCAGATCCTGCAGGGGGAACTGCGCAATTCCCAATGATTGTTTCAGGATTACTACGAGGGGCTGGTGCATCGGGGGAATTGGCCATACGGATAATCTTTCCCCAGCCCCAGGCACTCCAGCAATACCTCAGATCCTCCCCTGATCCGGAGGTGCGAAATACGATGCTGACTGTTTTCCCGGTGCTTTTTTCCAGGGGGATGATGAAGTTATGCCACCCGCGGTCTCCGATATTCCTTTTTGGCTGGAGTACCCGTGAGAAGATCGTATCTGTTGTTCCTTCAGCAATGATATCGATATCAAATTTTACGCCCATGGGGATCTTGTCCCAGGCTGCCGGCAGGATTCCGATGGCAAATGCAAGCAATGATCTTTCCCCAACAGGAACCGTATAGGTTATTTTTGATGGCGGGTGTGCAAAGATTATATGCCGCGGAATTGGGTGCATATCGAAATTCTGCAGGTTAACCGGCGCTCCTCGGGCACTTTCAATTTTTGCATCAGTGAGATTCCGGATAAAATCGTACACCAGTTCTGATTTTTCATCCGGAATCTCACCATGTTCGATCAGGTTGCCTTCAGTGTATGCCCGTTCCCGTTCGGCAATAAGAGCATAATATTTATTCACAACCTTGTCGGGATCCCCGCGTTCGATAATCTGTCCGCCATCAAGCAACAGCGCCTGGGTACAGAGGTTGCGCACAGCTTCGGTATCGTGACCGACATAGAGAATGGTCTTTCCCGCCGCTTGCAAGTCTCGGATTTTACGGAAACACCGGTGCTGGAAAATCGCGTCTCCGACAGCCAGTGCTTCGTCAATGATCAGGATATCCGCGTCAACGTTTACCGCAACTGAGAATGCAAGTCGTACAATCATTCCGGAAGAGTATGTGCGAAGGGGCTGATCGATAAAATCCCCTAGTTCGGAAAACCGGATAATATCCTCAAACCGGTTATCTATTTCCTGTTTAGAAAGTCCCATAATCGAACCGTACATATATACGTTGTCGCGACCTGAAAATTCGGGATGGAAGCCGGATCCGAGTTCCAGAATGGCAGAGATCTTCCCGTTGATTTTGTAGGACCCCGAGCTTGGTTCGAGGACCCCGGCAATGATGCTCAGAAGAGTACTTTTTCCGGATCCATTTTGTCCGAGAATCCCCAGAGTGGTACCGGGGGGGATCTCGAAGGTAATATCCTGCAAGGCCCAGAAATCGGTATGCCGGGTCAGCCTGCCGGCGCTGGCATATTCGAGGAATCGTCCTCCTTGGGAAGCGAAAAGTTTAAATTTTTTCCCAAGTTGGCAAACCGATATCGCATTCATAAAAGCTCACCAAATCCGCGTTTAGTTTTCTTAAAGAACAATATACTCCCCGTCAGGAGCAGAACTGAAAATATCGTGAAGAATATCAGGATGGAAATATCGGGAATTCTCCCGTAAAACAAAGTGTCACGGTATATTTCCAGCATATAATATGCAGGATTCAGGGCAAACAGCTCCTTGAGATCCGCCGGAATCATGTTCATTGTATATGCGATAGGTGTGACCCAGAACCAGATCATAAAAATGGGTCCCAGCATCTGCGGTATATCCCTGAAATAGACCGCACCACTTGAAAAGAAAAAAGCTAGGGAGAGTGTGAAAATGACCTGTAATATTATCGCGACCGGTAATAATAATATATATACCGTCGGGGCACCTTTCAGGATGACGTATAGGATGAAGAAAATTACGAGACTAATGAGGAGGTTCACGCATTCCGACAAGGATACGTAAACCGGGAATATCTCGCTTGGGAATGGAACTTTCTTGATATAATTTTTATTGTCAACAATTGAACGCGAAGCTCGTGTAACTGATTCCTGAAATGCCGTCCACGGCAGGAAACCCGCAGCAAAGTACAGCGCAAAATCCCAGATATCTGTGTTCTCGGGAAGCCGAACTTTCAGAAAAACACCAAATACAATAATATAAATTACCAGTGTAACGATTGGATTTATCACGGACCAGTATAAACCGAGGAAGGACCCGATATATTTTTGGGATATATCTCTCCTGATGAAATTCGCAATGAGTCCCCGGTATTCAATAATTGCATACATATGGCAGGGCGTCCAAATTGTCTGATTATACATTGTGCCTAATCGTGCATATAACAATACTTTATATCATTCGCACGGACTATTGTCCCTATCTTCTAAAAAAACCATATTGTCAGGATTGAGACTTTTCACTCCACGAGCCATTTCCGTATTTGTTTTTCCGGAACTTTCCGTGCGATTTCCTTGCGTTTCCGTAACATCCGGATAATTCCACCAATTGCGCTGACCTTTGCTTTGAACACTATCCTTCCTTTTCCATGAGTCAGGTAATATAGTACGTCTGTGCAATTCCTTATAAGAATCCATGGCAGATAAAGAAAAAAGGTTCTGACAGGAAAATTCTTGAATACATTCCAGACAAGGTTTCTGTTGCAGTAAAAAATCGTTATATCGGATTTTTTTCCCGTGGTTCCTGCTAAAAAGTGAAAAACCTTGGCTGAAGGGATATATCGGCAATTCCACCCAGCCATCCTGCCGCGAAATGCTAGATCCACATCTTCCATGTAAAGATAAAAATCTTCATCAAAGAGGCCTATTTCATCGAGCATCGACCGACGGTACAGGGCTGCACCGGCACATGGGCCGAACACATCTTCTTCCCTTTGATAATTCCCGGTATCAATTTCGGAGATACCCCGGTCCAACGCAGCACCGCTTCTGGAAATACAGATCCCCGCGGAATTTATCGTGCCGTCTGGAAGCAGCATTTTTGATGCGCACATGCCAAGACCTGGATCTGACAACATTGGCTTGGTAAGATTATCAATATACTGAGGATCCGTCACGGTATCATTATTAAGTGTGAGAATGAATTTTCCCCGTGATGCACGGATTCCGACATTCGTCCCCCCGGCAAATCCAAGATTTTTCCCTGTCTCTATAACGGATACATCTGGAAATTTTTCACGGACAAATCCAGTACTGCCATCAGTAGAGCCGTTATCCACTAGGATTATCTCGAAATTGCTGGCTGACTGCCGGTAAAGGGAAGAAAGGCATGGCTCGAGGAACTGCTTGCCATTGAAATTCGTGATGACAACACTGACAAGGGGATCCATGGTATGACAGTACCCGGTCCTGTTATCCTTTCTGTTGTCGTGCCTTCTGCACGAGTACACTTGCCCGCAGGAGACTGTCGAATGTCCCGGCATCGCTCCAGAACCCGTTCAGTATCGCGTACCGCATCATCCCTTTTTTCAGGTAGGCATTGTTCACATCGGTGATCTCGAGTTCGCCGCGCCCGGAGGGTTTCAGCGTGCTGATTATCGAGAAGACATCGGCATCATAGAGATAAAGGCCGGTGACTGCGAAATCCGATTTAGGCCTCTTTGGTTTCTCCTCTATGGAGATGACGCGGTCGCCGTCAAGTTCTGCAACGCCGAACCGCTCAGCATCGGGGACGGGTTTTAAGAAGATCTTGGCCCCCTCCCGGAAGGAAGCAACATCGTCTTTCACATCGTCCTGGAATATGTTGTCCCCGAGAATGACCGCGACAGAATCGTCATCGGCCCACTTCTCGGCAAGCCCAAGCGCCTGCGCGATACCCCCGGCTTTTTCCTGGATCTCGTACGTAAGGTTAACACCGAATTCCGCGCCGGATCCGAGCAATTCCAGGAAATGCCCGGCATGTCCCCGCCCGGAGACAATCATGATATCCGTGATCCCTGCATTCATGAGCGTCTGAAGGGGATAGTAGATCATCGGCTTGTCATAAACGGGGAGGAGATGCTTGTTGGTGACTTTTGTCAGGGGAAATAACCGTGAGCCGGTTCCTCCGGCAAGAATAATGCCTCGCATATCAGTTCGCCTCTTTGGGTTGCAGGTATTCCCGTACCGCATCACGCCAGTGACGGAGGGGGGACGTCTTCGTGTTCTCCAGCACGGAAAACGCCGGCCTTTTTGCCTTCCTTGGGAATTCGCTTGTAGAACATGGGATGGCATTGGGAATAAATGCACTCGCGAACTCAAACCAGCTGCATACTCCGTCATTGGTTATATGGTAATACCCGGGTTCCCGGGATATGATCTCCGCCGTTTTCCGGGCCAGGTCAACGGTATAGGTTGGTTTTCCGACCTGATCCATGACGACTTTCACCTCCGGCATCTGGCGGGAAAGGGCACGGATGGTATCGACAAAATTCTTCCCATGGGCTCCAAACAGCCAGGAGGTCCGGATAATCCGGTATTCCTTCATATTCTTCCTTATCGATTGTTCCCCCAGCAGTTTTGACCGGCCATAGGCACTGAGGGGATTCGGCTCGTCGTTTTCCCGGTATCCCTTTTTTGTTCCATCGAAGACATAATCGGTGCTGAAGTGGACCAGCAGCGCACCCGCATCGGCACAGGCAGCAGCGATTATCCCGGGGGCGCGACCATTCACCGCCATGGCACGGTCCTCGTTATCCTCGCACCCGTCCACATCGGTATATGCAGCTGCATTGATCACCGCAAAGGGGTGTTCGTTCCGGATAATCCGCTTTACCGATGCCTGATCGGTGATGTCGATATCCCGGTGACCAAGGCGGAGGGCTGCGGGAAAGACATCCCCGAGTGCATGACCAAGCATGCCGCTGGCGCCAAGGATGATGATTTTTTGCGGGTTTATTTCTTTAATGGCTGCCACCACCACTCATTCTGTCGATACCATGCAACGGTATCCTCAAGACCTTTCTCAAAGGAATACAGCGGTTTCCATCCCATCGCCCGGATCTTTGAACAGTCAAGGGAATACCGGAAATCGTGGCCGGGGCGATCTGCAACGTATTCCACCATGGACTGGTCTTTCCCGAGCAGAGCGAGGATCTTCTCAGTTATCTCAAGGTTTGTTTTCTCATTTCCCCCGCCGATATTGTAGATTTCGCCCGGGGTGCCGTGGTCCAGCAGAAACTGCACGGCTCGGCAGTGATCCTGTACGTGTATCCAGTCCCGGATATTCTTCCCAGTGCCGTAGACCGGGACTTTTTTCCCTTCAAGAAGGTTCGTGATGAACAGCGGGATGAGCTTCTCTGGGTATTGATACGGCCCGAAATTATTCGTGCACCGGGTAACGATAGTCGGGAAATGGTATGTTGTATAATAGGACAACGCGAGCAGGTCCGAACCGGCTTTGCTCGCCGAATAGGTACTGGAAGGCGTGAGAAGGTCTGTCTCCCTAAATGATCCCGTCATGATGCTGCCATAGGTCTCATCGGTGGAGATATGGATAAACCGGGGAACGGAATGGTTCCGGGCGGCTTCAAGAAGGGTATGAGTGCCAAGTACATTGGTCCTAACAAAGGCTGAAGGGTCCGTGATCGATCGGTCGACATGGCTTTCTGCGGCAAAATGGACGATCGCATCAACAGCGTTTTTCTTCAGCGTGGCAGATACCAGATCGCGGTCGCAGATATCGCCCCTGATAAATGTATATCGGGATTGTTTGTCGATTTCCTTCAGGTTATTCAGGTTCCCGGCATACGTGAGAAGGTCATAATTGATGATCTCTGCGTTAGGATCAGCATCCATCATATGACGAATAAAGTTGCTGCCGATAAAACCAGCACCGCCGGTAACAAGGAGTCTCATATGCTGTTCACGTCCTGTTATATTCAGCCATGTTTCAGCCCGGGGGCAAGACCCCAGTCATACGGGATCTCTTTTGAATCCGGTGGCAGGCGGTATTCATCGGGATTAATGTAATCATAGGGGAGCGTGGGAATACTTAGGAAAATCGCCGTCTCCGTCCCTACCGCTTTAAATCCATGATATACTCCCGGCGGAACCTGGATGAGAACCGGGTTTTTTTCCCCGACAAAAAATTCCATTAGTGCTTTGTATGTCGGGGAATCCGCCCGTGCGTCGTAGAGAGCGACTTTCATCATACCATGGACACAGGTAAAATTATCTACCTGTTTTTTATGGTAATGCCACGCTTTTACAACCCCGGGATAGGCTGTCGTGATATATGCCTGACCGAATTTTTCAAAAAGTTCGTCATCGCACCGGAGGATTTCCATGAGCCATCCCCGTTCATCGGGAACAACTTTCAGGTTCTTGATGCGGACCCCTTCAATGGCGGAAACCATGTCTATATATAAAATATTGAAAAAGATAAGCTTTGTTCACTTCAGGTTTTTGGGTAACACGTACCCTGTTTTTCCTTCATATTTTGCCTCAACGCGTCCTGAATTTTTTTACTGAAGATGTCGATATCGAATACTAGCGCACGTTCTCTGCAGGCATCCCCGTACTGCGCAGCTTTCATGGATACTTGATGAGCAGCATCGAGTATTGTGGGTATGCACGGACTGACAAGAATCCCCGTCTGCGGCGTCACCGTCTCGCGGAACCCGCCCTCATTCACCGCAACTACCGGCTTCCCGCTTGCCATCGCCTCGAGCGGGGTAAGGCCAAAGTCTTCTTCAACGGCCGTGCAGAGCAAACCCCTGCAACGGGAGTACAGATCAACGAGTTCTTCCTCGCCGACCTCTCCGAGAATGGTTACGTTGGGGGGGAGATCCTGCATTATGGTATTGACATATGCTGAAGCATGATCCCCTTTTGAAAAACCTCCTGCAATTACCAGTTTTTGATCCGGCAGTTTCCGGAATACATCTATCTGGAGCTCGATCCGTTTCTCCGGATAGAGCCGGTTTACCGATAACCAGAAATCCCCGTATTCGCTGCAATGGAAGCGGGAGGTGTCGATCCCCGGATAGATCACTGTCGAATCCCTGTTGTAATACTTCTTCACCCTGTTTCTGATGTTTTCCGAGTTTGCAGCAATCGAATCGATATTCCTGACACTCCTCTGGTCGAAAAACCGGTGCAGGATAATCCAGACCCGGGCAATCTGTCGTTTTAAAAAACTCTGTTTATCGATAACCCCCGGGTACTGGTCATAAAATGCGCGGGTTGGCGTGTTGCAGTACCATAAATTCGGGTGATGACGGTGTGCGGCAAAATGCGCCCAGTTGCCGCTGAAGATAAAAAAATCATACTGTCGGGAAAAATCGGAGAAATAAAAACGAAGCGTGGCAGAAATCTGCTTCAACGGGGGAAATGAGATTGTCTTTCCAAGGCTGATAACTCTCACCGTGGGATCGAGCCGTGCCACGGCATCGGTATCCGTTGTGATGATGTCGGCGTTCAGGATCTTTGCCATCGCAATGACCAGGCGCTCCCCGCCGCCGATTGCCCCGAAATAATCGTGAAAGATTGCGATCTTCACAACAGGTTCCCGGGAATCAATCCCCTTTCCACCATTTGCTGGGGAATTTCTTTGCGATGATCGCGTCCCCTTCGCCGGGTGGAGTGACTCCGTGGGCACGGAGATCGGCATCGAGCATGATCCGCGCAAGGTCCTTGAATTTGATCTTTGCTTTCCAGCCAAGCACCTTTGCCGACTTTCGGGCGTCTGCCCGGAGATCGTCAACCTCCGTGGGACGGAAATATCGTTTGTCGATCTTCACATGCTTATCCATATCGAGATCCACATAGGAGCACGCGAACTCGAGGAACTCTTCAATCGAATGCGTTTCACCGGTACCGATGACGAAGTCATCCGGCTTCTTTGCCTGGAGCATCATCCACATGGCTTCGACATACTCGGGAGCAAATCCCCAGTCGCGCCGGGCACTCAGGTTTCCAAGGTAGAGATACTTTGACTTCTTTGCAAGGATCGCAGCAAGCCCGCGGGTTATTTTCCGGGTAACGAAGGTCTCGCCGCGACGCGGGGATTCATGGTTGAAGAGGATGCCGTTTGTTGCGAACATTTTGTACCCTTCACGGTAATTATGCACCATCCAGAAGGCATACAGTTTTGCACAGGCATACGGGCTTCGCGGGACAAAACAGGTTTCCTCGTTCTGTGGCGCCTCTGCACCGCCGAACATCTCGCTTGAGGATGCCTGGTAGAAACGGATCGGCCGCCCGCTGCGCCGGATTGCTTCAAGGATGCGGGTTGTCCCGAGACCGGTGACATTCCCGGTATATTCCGGCGTATCGAAACTCATCCGCACATGGCTCTGCGCGCCGAGATGGTAGATTTCATCGGGCTTCAGGTTGAAGATGATATTCACGAGTTGTTCGGAATCGGAGAGGTCGCCGTAATGCAGGAAAAGCTGGGCGCCGGGCTCGTGGGCGTCAACATAGATGTGGTCGATACGACCGGTATTGAAGGTGGATGCACGGCGAATCAGGCCGTGCACAATGTAGCCTTTCGATAACAGGAATTCTGCAAGGTACGATCCGTCCTGGCCGGTCAGCCCGGTGATGAGTGCGGTTTTCTGTTTCGTCATGATCCTTTCCTGGAACAACAAAAACTTGTTGATTATATTGTCATTTTTCAAGTTAAATAATTCCTTATCCGTGGTCAGGTCAGATTATCGGAATTCCGCGCGGATTACTCTGGATTATCCTCGTTTCAGCCGGGATGTCCAGTATCCCGCCATGTCCGCTAGGCTGTCGGAAAGGGGGTAATGCGGTTCCCAGCCGAGCTCGGATCGGATCCTTTCAGGGCTTCCGAAGATTGCCGGATTATCCTGGGGACGCAGTTTCATGGGATTCTGGTTCAGCTGCACCGGGATTTCCAGCCTGTCAGACAACAGCATGACAAGTTCGCGTATCGTATATCCCCTTCCGCTGCAGACATTGTATACCTGCCCGGAAATGCCCTTTTCAAGAATCAGCAGATATGCTGCGACAACATCCCGGACATCGAGGAAGTCTCGTATTATCGTACCGTCACCAATATCAATCACCGGGTCCTGCATGCCGAGTTTTATCCTGGCAAACTGTTTTGCGATGGAGCTTGCAACGAATCGATCGGTCTGGCCCGGCCCGCAATGATTGAAGGAGCGGGCGCAGCAGATGTCCATGCCGAACCCGTCATGGTACACACCTGCCAGGTGCTCCTGTGCAACGCGGGCAACGGCATAGGGATTGGCCGGGCACTGCGGATGGTCCTCGCTCAGCGGAAGATCTGTTCTTGCGACAACGCCGTACTGTTCCGACGAACCGACCGAGAGGATCCGGGTACTGCAGCCCGCGACGCGGATGGCATCGATAACGTTGAGAAAGATCGTGGTGTTGTTCACGAACGAGGCAACCGGTGAATTCCAGCTCTCACTTACCGAACTCTGTGCTGCGAGGTGGAGTACCTGGTCCGGCCTGACGGATGCAGCAATGGTTGCGACACGGGATGCGTCGGCAAGGTCGGCCTTATGGAATATAAACCGGGGTTCCTCTTGTCCCGGGAAAAAATCCCATGACGGCTGGCTGCGGCTGATCGCGTGAATCTCATAATCCTGAGGCAGCGATGAGATGTGCCTGATGAAATGTCCGCCGACAAAACCGCCCGCGCCGGTAATGAGTATCTTTTTCATCCAATCTGGCCCTTCAGGGAATATTTACTCTCCCTGATTATAACCAATCCGTTTTCATCATGCCTGATGGGATTTGTACGCTGGACAGCTTTCGCGATCTCGTTTGCGAACAAATGGTTGGATAACCGGGGCCGCTTGATGAAGGAAACAGGGAAAAATGGTATCCCGAAGATCGCTGGAAATTCCTATAATCTCGTATATCCCGACCAGGTCTCATCAACCGCAGCCTTGATTTTCCTTTCAAAGACCCCCCGGTCGAATTCCATTGCACGCTGCAGACAGGCATCTCTGAACGATTCCGGTCTGGAAGAAATTGATCTGACCGCTTCGGTAACCGCTCCCGGCGATGCTTCGACAAGCATACCCGTCTGTGGTGTCACCGTCTCCCTGAATCCTCCCTCGTCCACCGCGATGACCGGCTTGCCGCTCGCCATCGCCTCAAGGGGAGTGATGCCAAAGTCCTCGTCCAGCGCGGTGCATATCAGGCCTTTGCACCGTGCGTACAAATCGATGAGATCCGGTTCCGGAATCTCACCAAGGAACCTGACATTCGGTGGCAGGTTTGCATACAGCCGATCGATATACAGCGATGCATGGTCCCCCTGTGCATATCCCCCGGCAATCACCAGTTTCTCACCGGGCATGTTCCGGAATGCCTCGATCTGGAGCTCGATGCGTTTCTCGGGGTACAACCGGTTCACGGACAGCCAGAAATCCCCGTATTCAGTGCACCGGAACCGGGCAGTATCGACCGGTGGACAGATGACCTCCGCGTCCCGCGAATAGGTGTCCCGGATCCGCGCTCTGACGTTTTCGGAGTTGGTGACAATCGTATCGACAGAATGCACTGAACGACAGTCAAAAAACCGGTGAAGATGAACCCATACCCGGAATTGCTGGCGCCGGATAAATCCCTGGCGGGAGAGAAAAAGCGGGTACAGGTCGTAGAACGCCCTGACCGGCGTGTGACAGTACCAGAGGTTCGGGTGGTGGCGGTGCGCAGCGTAATGCGCCCAGTTCCCGCTGAAGATGAAGAAATCGTAATCTTTCGAGAAATTACAGGACCAGAACTTCCATGATACGGCTACCTGCTTGAGACCCGGGACAGCGGGAGAAGGCCCGAGGCTGATGACCCGCGCATCGGGATCCATCTTTTTCAGGGCATCGGTATCGGTCGTGATGATATCAGCGTCCAGTGCTGTTGCCATGGCAAGGACGACCTGTTCGCCGCCGCCGATTGCGCCGAAGTAATCATGGAAGATTGCGACCTTCATCCGCGTTTCCCTGTCACTATCATATTTCATGGATGGGGTATTTATTCGGGTCGAACCATCGGATCCAGGGCCGGGTTTCTCCAATGCAATGGAAAACCCTGTTTTTTTCCTGTCCTGTGCCTGCGCAGAACAGAGCCCGGTCATGCTGCAGGTACCCGTCCTGCAGAAACCGAATCTGTATTATTAATACCCCTACGGTAGATATTCAATACCATGAATCCGGCCAGTTGTCCCGACAGCCATCCCGACGTATCGGTACTCCTGCCGGCCCTTGACGAGGAGCTGACTATCGGCTACTGTATCGGGAAGATCCAGCAGGTCTTCCGGGAGAACTCCATCCGTGGGGAGATCATTGTTGCCGATGCTTCAACCGATCGGACAGCGGAAATTGCCGCATCGCTTGGTGCCATCGTAATCCATCCGGAGTTAAAGGGGTACGGGAATGCCTATCTCACGGCCTTTGCCCACGCCCGCGGAGAGTACATTATTCTTGGCGATGCTGACGATACCTATGATTTTCTCGAGATCCCGAAGCTGCTCGCACCCCTCAAGAACGGTGCTGATTTTGTCATCGGTTCACGGTTTAAGGGAACAATCCAGAAAAACTCCATGACACCGCTCCACCGCTATATCGGCAACCCGGTGCTGACCTGGATGGTCAACTGGATCTTCGGGACCCGGTTCTCCGACACCCACAGTGGCTTCCGCGCGATAACAAAACAGGCCCTGTCACGGCTCAACCTGAAATCCGGCG
>Ga0302253_1000673_pt1 | contig 25927 bp, 9 predicted proteins | sample AAG_RA_Trp_MG_FD_193537 | JGI IMG/M metagenome (GOLD analysis project Ga0302253, IMG submission 193537) | Enriched activated sludge microbial communities from anaerobic digester in WTTP, New Holstein, Wisconsin, United States - AAG_RA_Trp | ecosystem: Engineered > Bioreactor > Anaerobic >...
GTCCTTAATCATTCTCATCAAAATGGCAGCGTTTAATAGCTTCTTTAATATTTTTTGTCAAGTTATAAATCGGAAATCGCAACTATTTGACATAACCCGCAATTCCGTCAAATACATACCCCTTTTTGGTCATGCCCTCCCCTTTCGCATCCATCGAAAAGAAGTGCTGGCGGGTCTTGGGATTGTACCACCGGTAGAGTTCCCGCGTGTTGCTCAAGCGTGATGTGGCAATATTACCGACGGTGCCCTCATAAACATATCCCAGCAGGGTGTTTCCCTTATTATAATCATAGGAAAAGAATTGATTAATGATATTTGGATTATACCAGCGATGAAGGGGTACGGTACCAAGTGTTCCCGGTTGAAAGAGGCTGAAGGCGAGTCCCTGTTTAACAAATCCCTTGGAAGTCAGGCGCATTTCTTCCGTAGGATGACTGGAAATGTAAAGATAATAACCGCCTTTGTAATAGCGGTAAATATCGATGTGCTGGGTCGGCAATTCCGAAATAACTTCGTAAGATACAGGGATATCGCAGTTGCCGTTATTGGATGCGATGCGGATCATGTTGGCGTAAATGCCGGGATTGGTTTGCACAGGGTTCAGGGTGATGTTGATGTAATCCGTTTCCTTCAATGTAAAACCGGTTTGGGGGAAAATGGTGATCCAGTCGTGCTTCCCTTCGAGAACATCCTGTCTTTTAATCCTTACCCCTTCGATGGCAATTCCGTTTCCGTTTAAGGCCAGGGTGAGAACATGGTTTCCTTCAATCAAATTGTCGGAGACGGGAATTTCATAGAATTCATAATCCTCGTCCAGATCGCTGAATTCATAGGATTTAACCAGGCTGTTGTCGATATATGCAGAAAACTGCCCGGAACTGTTTAGCTTTTTCACAAAAAGCGACAGGGCTCCGCCATAAAATTGCAGTTTCAGGATACTCTTGCCGTTTATTGAAGGAAACCCCTGATATTCACGCCACGCACCCCATATCTGCATTTGCTTTTCCAGGCGAAGCGGAACGGCGTAAGTTCCTTTGCCGGACAACTCATCATGGGCAAAACTGATAAAGCGGTCGAGGCCGAAGCCGGACAATCCTTCCGTGGTGGCGGTAAGTCCGGTCTGCCATTTTACATTTTCCGAACTTTTGTTGGTCAAGCGGATCCGCCTGGTGGCAGGCTCGCCCATTTTAATCGTGCCGAAATCCAGGCGTGATGGATTGACCGCAATGGACGTATCTTCCATGTTTGGCACGATATTGAATTTGATAAAAAGGGTTCTTGAAATGCCGGTTTTAGTCTGTATCCTGATGGTATCGCGGTAATGTCCGGCGGGTAGATCCCGGACGCATATGAGCCGGTTTGATCTGTTTTCCACGATCAATTGCACCGGCAAATTGGACGACATATTGGCTTCCGGCACATCATCGTCCTTTTTTATGACGCTGATGCGCAAATTCACCTCTTCTTCATTACCGGCTGATATGCCCGGCAATTCCGTTTTTTCGAGGGGAAACCATTCCTCCGGCGGAAAAATGGTCCAATCGAGTGCATCACTGCCGATATTCTTGACGGTGAAAGATGCTTCTTTCTCCTGGCCCATGGAGAGGGTACCGAAATCAATTTCCCGATGCGATACGATTAAAGACGGCATCAATTTGGGCGCTCTGGCTTGCCCGATGGCAGGTGAGGGTTTATGATTTGTCCTGTTTTCGGCGGCGTATAAAGTTGGCACCAGAGTAAAAGGAGATACAGTCAACATGACCCACACCAGGACGAAAAAAAGAAAATGTTTCTTGTATCTTTGATGCATGGCGTTCCTCATTACGTTTTCCTGTCGGATGTCTATATCAAAGCTGACTTGAAATCAACGGATTTCACAGTGAAAAAACTTGACCTCCCGGGAAAGACAAGTTATTTAGCTCCATCCGGCAAGGACGGCTTTACGGGGGGAGTCGCATGGATCAGGAGCAGAAGAAATACTGGCTGGCCTTGAATACGATCAGCGGTTTGGGTGTTAATGGTCTGAAGGCGCTGATTGAAGTTTTTGGTGTACCCCGCCGGATATTTTCCGCATCCTTTTCAGAACTGTGTGCGGTACCGGGAATCGGCAAAACCATTGCCCGGCGGATTCTTCGCTTTGACGATTGGGGCGGACAGGACAAAGCACTTGCTTATTATGAAAAAGAGAAGATATCCCTGCTGAGCTGGCAGGACGGCCTTTATCCGCCGATGCTGTCGCAGATATACGACCCACCCGCCCTCTTGTACGCCAAGGGAACCTTGCAGGAACACGAAAAATGTATCGCAGTGGTGGGTTCCCGCGTGGCCAGCACTTACGGGGTTTTCGTGACGGAGCGGCTTTGTCGCGAATTGGCCATACAGGACATCACCGTGGTAAGCGGTATGGCCCGGGGCATTGACTCGGCGGCACACCGGGGCGCCCTGGCGGGGAAAGGCCGTACCATTGCGGTTCTCGGCAGTGGACTGGACACCATTTACCCGTCGGAAAATCTGTCGTTAAGTCATCGTATTTTGGAGCATGGCGCGTTGATGTCGGAATATCCGGTCAACACGCCGCCGCAGCCGAGACATTTTCCGGCGCGTAACCGAATTATCAGCGGTATATCCCTGGGTGTGGTCGTTGTGGAGGCGGGTGAAAAAAGCGGATCCCTGATCACGGCGAAATTTGCCCTGGAACAGAACCGAGAGGTCTTCGCCATACCGGGCGCCATAGATGCCCCGGGATCGAAGGGGACGCATAAGCTCTTGAAAGAGGGAGCAAAACTCGTTGAGACGGTGGATGACATTCTGGATGAAATTTCATCTCACCTTGACCAAATAAATGACTCCCGCTCGATGTCATCAAACCGGCCGGATGGGGTACAGAAGCAACGCCCGACCGCTTGCGGGGATCCTGAGTTGCAGGGAGATGAAATGACCCTCTGGCGGCAGTTGCGCAATGCGCCCAAAGAGGTTGATGAACTGATTGCATTGACCGGGTGGCCTTGCCAGAGGCTTCAGTCCATCTTGACCATGTTGGAAATGAAGGGCTATATACAAAAAATGCCCGGATCGAAATATAAAATGAAGGAGTAACCATGTCCTCATCTTTAATTGTTGTCGAATCGCCCGCCAAGGTGAAAACCATCAAAAAGTTCCTGGGCACGGATTACCAGGTCATGGCCTCCGTCGGTCATGTCAAGGATCTTCCAAAAAGCACTTTGGGTATTGATATTGCGAAGGATTTTACTCCCACCTATCAGATCATGGAAGACAAGAAAAAGGTGCTTTCCGAAATTAAAAAGGCATCGGAAAAGTCAGCCAATATCTATCTCGCCCCCGACCCGGATCGGGAGGGTGAGGCCATTGCCTGGCATATCGCGGAAGAAGTCGGCCTGGGGAAAAGGCCGATTTACCGCGTATTATTTAATGATTTGACCAAAAACACGGTCATTTCCGCCCTCGAACATCCCACGGAACTCGATTTCAATAAGTACGAGGCCCAGCAGACCAGGAGAATCCTGGACCGTCTGGTCGGCTATCAGATCAGCCCGATCTTATGGGAAAAGGTGCAGCGCGGACTGAGCGCCGGCCGGGTGCAATCCGTGGCGGTGCGGATCATCTGCGACCGGGAAACGGAAATCCGGAATTTCATAAGTGAAGAATACTGGAATCTGGCGGCTGTTTTAAGCGGTGCAACACCGCAAACCTTTGAGGCCAGGCTGATTAAAATTGACGGCAGGAAAGCGAAGCTGGCGAAAGAACCGGAAGTCAAGGCATTGCTGGACATCCTCGCCAAGACATCCTACGTCGTGGGGAAAATTGAGAAAAAGGAAGTCAAAAAACAGCCCCCCCCGCCCTTTACGACCAGCAAGCTCCAGCAGGAAGCCTCGCGCTGGTTCCGTTTCTCGGCCAAAAAAACCATGAGTGTGGCCCAGAAGCTCTACGAAGGAATCGATCTGGGAAAGGAAGGCTCAGTTGGCTTGATTACCTACATGCGTACCGATTCCGTCCGCATATCGGACGACGCCCTCAAGGCGGTCCGTAATTTCATCAGCGATAACTATGCACCGGAATACCTGCCCGCCAAAAGCCGCGTCTTCAAGACCTCGGACCGGGCTCAGGATGCTCACGAAGCCATTCGGCCGTCTTCCATGGATCACCGGCCACAGGACATCCGGCACCATCTGACCGATGATCAGTTCAAACTTTATCAATTGATCTGGAACCGCTTTGTCGCTTCCCAGATGAATCCGGTCATCTCCGCCCAGACCACGATCGATATCAATGCCGCTCACTGCCTGTTCCGCGCCCAGGGATCGACCCTGATCTTCCCGGGCTATTCAATCCTTTATTCGGAACGTAAAGAAGAGGCTGAGGATGAAAACGGCGCCGCAGAAAAGATGCTTCCCGCTGTTCACGAAAATGAAACACTGAACCTCCAGTCCCTCAAGCCCGAGCAGAAATTCACCCAGCCTCCGCCGCGTTTTACGGAGTCCTCTCTGGTCCGTGAACTCGAGGAAAACGGCATCGGCCGCCCGAGCACCTACGCGAACATTCTTTCCACGATTCAGGAGAGAAATTACGTCACTCTCAAGGAAGGCAAGTTTCACCCCACGGAACTGGGCATTCTCATTACGGAACTTCTGGTAAAGAACTTTCCGAGGATCCTAAATGTCGAGTTTACGGCCTCACTCGAAACACAACTGGATCAGATCGCGGAAGGGGGCCATAACCGTCTGGCGGCACTGAAGATGTTTTATGAATCCTTCAAGACGGAACTCGATGAGGCGAAGGCCCACATGAGAAACGTCAAAAAGGAAGCCGAACCGACCGATCTGGTTTGTGAAAAATGCGGCAAACCCATGGTCAAAAAGTGGGGGAAAAACGGTATGTTCCTCGCCTGCTCCGGCTACCCGGCCTGTAAAAACACAAGCGACCTCGGGAACAGCCCGAAGGAAGCGCCGCAGGAAACCGACGTCCTCTGCACGTTGTGCGGAAGGAAAATGGTCGTTAAAAAAGGAAAATTCGGAAGTTTTCTCGGCTGCTCCGGTTATCCGGAATGCAAGAACATCCTGAATTATACCGTCGATGAAGGCGGACAAATCAAGGTGGCTCCGGCAGCTGAAGAAGAGGAGATGGTCTGCGAAAAATGCGGGGCCAAAATGACGAAAAAGCGCGGCAAATTCGGATATTTCTGGGGCTGTTCGGGTTATCCCGCCTGCGATCACATCGTCAAGATCAAACGTGGCGGCGCTCCGGCGAAAAAAGCGGAGACGCCTGAAATCGCTTCGGATGTCGTCTGTCCGAACTGCGGCAGGGCCATGATAATCCGCTCCGGCCGTTTCGGAAAATTTCTGGGTTGCTCCGGCTATCCGGAATGTAAAACGATTGTTAAGATGAAAAAGAACACCCTCCCTCCCGAGAAGCAGCAAACCGATTAAAAAATGAAGCCGGAAGATTCAGCGGACCGGGGAACCGAACCCGTGACCATCATCGGCGGGGGACTCGCCGGATGCGAAGCAGCCTGGCAGTTGCTGTCCCGAGGTCACCGGGTCAACCTGTACGAGATGAAACCCCGGCGCTATTCACCGGCGCACCGGATGCCGCATCTGGGAGAACTCGTCTGCAGCAATTCCCTGCGTTCTAATCAGCGCGAAAATGCCGTCGGCTTGCTCAAAGAGGAAATGCGCATACTCGATTCGCTTATTCTCAAAGCCGCCGATGCGACCCAGGTACCGGCAGGCACTGCCCTGGCAGTTGACCGCCTGAAATTTGCCTGCTTGATCGAGGAAAATCTTTTGCGCTGCACCGGCTTCAATCTGATTCGTGAAGAGATCACCGCCGTTCCGGAAACCGGAGTGGTTCTGGTGGCTTCCGGTCCTCTAACCTCGGAAGAGCTGTCGCGAAGCCTCGCGGATCTGACCGGTACGCAATATCTGTACTTCTACGACGCCATATCGCCGATTGTCGATGCGGAAACCATTGCTTATGAAAGGGTCTTTTCCGCGTCACGCTACGACCAGGGGGTAGGGGATTATCTGAACTGTCCCCTCTCGGAAGAAGCGTATCTGCGTTTCCGTGATGATCTGCGGTCTGCTGAAGTGGTCCCCTTGAAATCCTTTGAGGATATGAAGTGCTTCGAAGGGTGCCTCCCCGTCGAGGTGATGGCCGCACGAGGAATGAATACGCTCCTATTCGGCCCCATGAAGCCCGTTGGCCTGACGGACCCCAAAACCGGAGTCCCGCCCTATGCAGTTGTACAACTGCGCCGCGAAAATACCGAAGGCACCCTGTACAATCTGGTCGGATTTCAGACCAAAATGACCTATCCGGAACAGCAGAGGATTTTCCGTACCATTCCCGGTCTGGAAAACGCCGAATTTGTCCGGTTCGGTAGCGTTCATCGCAACACCTACATGCATTCGCCGCAACTTCTTGATAAGACATTACAATTAAAAAAAGATCGGCGTGTTTTTATCGCCGGACAAATTACCGGCGTCGAAGGTTACGTGGAATCGTCGGCCATGGGACTTTGGGCCGGTTTGTCGATCTCGGCTTTTCTGAGAAATGATCGTCTCCCCCCCCCTCCCCCGACCACGGCGCTGGGCGCGCTGATCCATTACATCACACGCGAAGATCTGCCCTCTTTTCAGCCGATGAATGTCAACTTTGGGTTGTTTCAACCCTTGGAGCAGAAAAAGATACCCAAAAGATACCGGGGGATGCACTACGCCAACCGGGCGCTGGATGATATCAAACGTTGGAGGGAAAATTTGTATAGTACGTAAATATTTAGATTTCCTTTTCTTTTTGAGTCATTTCGAGGAGCAAAGCGACGAGAAATCTTCAGGCTGACAAAGATTCCTCACATTCGTTCGACATGACAAAGAACACACGCCATCGTCCCGGGCTCAGGAAGCCCTGTCTCAATGTTATTCTGAGGCTTCAGCCGAAGAATCTCTCCGTTTCACATTACATGATTAATGAGATTCTTCGTTTCAATCAAAATGACCCCTAAGCTAATTTGGACATTACGACACAGCCTCTCCGACCCGGGACGACAAAGTATTTTATCGATGTTACGGTAAATTCGTTTATCGTTTCTTACGACCTGACACTGCCGCCGTTGTTTAATAATTTTCCGCCAGCACTTCAAAATACGCCTGCGGATGCTTGCAGGCCGGACAGGATTGCGGTGCGGCCTGACCTTCATAGACATAACCGCAGTTGATACAGTGCCATTTCACGGGTGTTTTCTTTGAGAAGACTTCGTTGTTTGTGATGTTCTTAACCAGGGCACGGTACCGGGCCTCATGATACTTTTCCACCTTGGCGACCTGTTCGAATGTCCGGGCGATTTCCTCAAACCCTTCATCCTTGGCAACGTTGCTGAAATCGGAATAAATCGTGGTCCATTCATGCAGTTCCCCATCAGCGGCTGCTTCGAGGTTTGCCTTCGTATCGCCGATCACACCGGCGGGATAGCCGGCGGTAATTTCCACATCCCCTCCCTCAAGAAATTTAAAGAATAATTTCGCATGTTCCTTTTCGTTTTCCGCGGTCTCCAGGAAAATTCGTGAAATCTGCTCGTACCCTTCCTTCTTGGCTGCGCTGGCGAAATAGGTGTAGCGGTTTCTGGCCTGTGACTCTCCGGCGAAAGATGCCAGGAGATTTTTCTCCGTTCTCGTTCCTTTGACTGATTTGCTCATATGTTGCTCCTTTCTTATTGTGTTTGATTATCTTCCGGATTTAAATTCCTCGCTAATTTAAGAAGAATGGGCCCTAAAGTCAATAACGATTATGAGTAACGCCCTGTTGCCTGTCACCCCGGGCTCCGACCCGGGGTCCATTTCCGGGGAGTAGCGCTCCTGTTCCAAATTTAACACTCTGCAAATGGGTCGCGGATCAGGGCCTGCCCTGGGCTTGATCCAGGGTCCGGGACGACAGGAATAACATAGGTCATGCTGAGGCATCAGCCGAAGCATCTCTTGTTTTCCCATATATTCTGAATAGTTGATTATTCGCCTGGCGGCTACGAATGACCTTGTTTGTTTTTCCTGTCCAGGCGCTCATCCATTTCCAGAAAGTCAAACTCTGCCAATGTATCCTGGATCAGTGTCCGGTATGATACATTGTTTTCAAATGTCATTTCGACCGCAGGGAGAAATCTTGCCTTTTCTACCCTGACCTTTCGAACGAATGTTAGAAATCTTCTCAGCCTGAGTTTCAAGATTTCTCGTCGCTGACGCTCCTCGAAATGACATCTAAGTTTTTTTCATTCCGGCGAAACCGAAACCCAGCAATGTAGGTGCGGGGCTTGCACTGCCCTTCCCGACTAAGGAAGGACTGCATTCAGGGAAACCGCAAGGGTTGCCCCAACATTTTATATCAAACCGGGTCGGAGCTTGACGACAACTCCAGAGCGGCACGCAGATAGATATATATAAGGATACATTTTTTGAACAACCTCCATGAAGAAAGCTCAAAAAAACATTTTCCTGCCACGCGGGAAAATATTCCTAATTGAGGTGAAATTCATTATTATTTAATGAACACGCCTATTTGGCTAAATCTTCACACTGGAAAAAAATCAAATATATTGTACCAAAGTACAATTGTTATTTAATTTTATCCGGGTAAACTGCCACCATCAAAAAGTTATAGAATCAATAAACCGGGGGGCTTTCCATTGATAATTTCTTTATTTCATCAATCTCACAAAAAGATCAGCATGCGTATCGGTGCACGGGGGAGTAAGGTGCAACTGCATCTTTCAAATGCACTGTTTTGTCCGGGGAAAGGCCATTCCATCTTTTCCCCGGACAAAACTCAAACGATGCCCGTCGCGATCCAAAAGGCGGCGGACTGATCACACAGCCATTACGAACGGGGGATCGTAATAATTTTGAAAAATCCAAAAAAATAAGAAAAGCGGTGTTTCGGGGGGCGGATCGATTTTACCCAAAGATGCGTCCCGAAGATTAAACAAGGTTTGCTGCATCAAGGCGACGAACCAAAAGACAGAAGAAAACATTAAACTGGGGGAGGAAAAATCATGGCAAAAACAGCAAAAGCGACAAGCGGGGGACCGGGACATCATCAGGGCGCCATCGGCAAGGTGGCGATTCTTTACGGAACCGTTCAGGCGATTTCACCGGACGGAACCGTGCGTGTTCTGGGGCCGAACAGTCTGGTCTTCGCAGATGATCAGATTATAACGGGAAGCGACGGCAGCGTATCCATTATCTTGGACGGGACGCCTCCGATCCATCTGGATCTGGGACGGATGTCGCAGATAACGCTGGACGAGGATGTCTATGGCGGTCCCGCATCGGCGGCCGATGCATCGGCGGAAGCCGACAAGGTCCAGCAGGCCCTGCTGGCCGGCGAACAGCCTATCGAACCGGAAGCGCCGGCGGCGGGCGGCGAGGCCAGTGCAGGCGGTGGTCATCCCGTGGTCGATAACAGTTTGACCGGCGAGGAAGTCACGCCGGACAGCGGCGCTGAGACCCGGGGCATCGAATTCGCACCCCTGGCTCCCTTGGAGAGAGACAGCGTCGATACATCGCCCGAGGGCGGCATCAATGACGGCGCCGTGGATGAAGACGGCTTAAGAAAACCCTTCAAGGGCAACCCGGACGGTCCTGAAGACCATGAGGCTACGCAGAGGTCGACCACGGGCAATCTGACCTATGATTTCGGCGACGACGGACCGGATGGAACCAAGCCCTTCGAATGGAGCACAACCGGCCTCGAGGATAAGCACATCAAGTCCCATGGTCATGAACTACTGTATGAAATATCGCCCGACGGCAAAACCCTGACTGGATATTATATGGAAGGTGGTCCGCAATACCAGGGTGCGGAGAAGGGATCTATTTCCACCCAAAAAGTTACTGTATTCACGCTTGAATTAACGGATGTTACCACCGGCGAATACAAATTTACCCTGAAACGGCCCCTCGATCATAGCGAATCGGATACCGAGGACGATATCGTATACAACTTCGGATACAAGCTGACCGACGGCGACGGGAGCACCGGCACGGGCCGTCTGGATATGCTCATTGACGACGATTCGCCGGAGGCCAGCCGCTGCCGGGAAATCCAGAGGGTTGACGAAGACGATATCTGGACGCCGTTTTCCCATGGCACCTCTCCGAACGACGGCGCTTGGCCTGACGGATCCTTTACCGGCAATCCCTGGGAAAACAAGGGCGGTCCGGCCGATATCTGGGGTGACCTGCGCGATCTCGTGCGTTTCGGCGCCGACGGCCCGGCCGACAACCCCAATACCAGAGGGATAGATGCTTTCAGCCTGAAAAATGACACGCAAAGCCTTGTGGACATGCACCTGAATTCGCATGGTGATAACCTCCATTACTCGGTTACGGACACTGACCATGATGGACTCAATGACACGTTGACGGCGACAGCCGGAGAAGGCAAAGAGGCACGCACCGTTTTTGAACTGAAACTTCAGCCTGACGGCCATTATGATTTCAAGCTGCATGATCAGCTTGATCACGCAGATCCAGATGAAAGCCCTGTTTTAAAAACCCGTGGCGACGGCGAGACCCATCTTCCTCCAGGGCCGGACAAGAATATTCCCCTCGATTTCTCTTCGATGATTGTCGCGAAGGATTATGATGGTGATTCGATTACGCTCCCGGAGAAAAAATTCGTCATCAACATCACGGACGATGTGCCGACCGCCGGCGAAAACGCTACAGTCAATCTGGACGATGAGACGGCGATGACTACCTACGCCGCGCCAAATATGGGTGGTACGGACGACTATGACGGAGCAGTGCCGGCTCCGAACACAACCGGTACTCTGGCACACAGCTATGGCGCCGACGGCGCTGGCTCCACCCTGCTTACCGGTACGGATACGCTTCCGGCCGGATTCAGCAGCGCGATTACCAATGGCGGCAAAACCCTGACCATCAGCCAGATGCAGAACGGACAGTCGGTGGATGTCCTGAAAGTGACGCTCTCCGACACAACATCAGGAAATTACACCGTCGAGCCGCTCAATCCCATTTTCCATCCGACGGCTCAGGTCAGTGAAGAAGAGCGCAATTTCACGATCAAGTACGAAGTGACGGACGGCGACGGCGACAAGGTGCAGAGTGACCTGAACATCAGAGTCGACGATGATACGCCGACAATCGATGTCGCGAGTGCGATCACCTATACGCTTGACGTGACCAATTATGGCGAGACATCGGCGGGTTACGACAACAGCTTCGGTTACTATATCAAGGATGCCGACGGCAATCCGACTACCGGTTTTGTGGTTTGGGACAACGTCAAGGACTACACGGACGGAAGCATTGAAATCACGGGTTACACGCCGGATCAGCTTGGGTTTTTCATCATACCCAACGGCAGCAATACAAATCCGGGTCTGTCTTCCAACACGCCGGTTAGTTTTGTTAATGTCGGCGGTAACTGGCAGGCCTTCGCCGGGACAACACCCCTGGTCGGTGAAGGCGCCAATGTGCTGTTTGATGTCAAGGCCTTGAACAGCGATGGTTTTGACCACGTTCAGGATAATGAAAAACCGGGGAACCTGAATTGGGAAGACATTAACGGCGGCGGCGATCAAGACTGGAATGACGTAAATATCGGTGTTGTCTGGTCGTCCACCCTGCCGGAGCTTACCACTCAGGATGCAGAAACCGTCGGCACGGCATTCGATTCGGATTCTGAATCGTTTGTCGGTGCTTTTCAAGTCTCCGCTGCACCAGGGGCGGATGGAGCTGCATCGCAGCTCACAACCTACAGCCTGAATGTTACCAATGCCGATTCGGGTCTTACGAGCGACGGCGTGCCCATTATATTGAGCATGGCAGGTGATGATGTGGTCGGCAAAGCCGGCGGAAATGAAATATTCCGCATCAGCGTGGATGCTTCTGGCAATGTTACCCTGAAACAGTCGGCGGAAATCGATCACTTTGATGAAAATGCTGACGGGAATGCATACAACAATAGTGCAAACAAAATCAGCCTTGCAGATGGAAAGATTTCTCTGACCGCTACGGCAATGATTACCGACGGTGACGGTGACCAGGCCGGTGATTCACAAATCCTTGACATTAGCGGTGCTTTCAAGTTTGAAGATGATACGCCTACGGCCGGCGAAAATGCGATGGTCAACCTGGATGATGAAACAGCATTGGTTACTTATGCCGCGCCAAATATGGGTGGTACGGACGACTATGACGGAGCAGTGCCGGCTCCGAACACAACCGGTACTCTGGCACACAGCTATGGCGCCGACGGCGCTGGCTCCACCCTGCTTACCGGTACGGATACGCTTCCGGCCGGATTCAGCAGCGCGATTACCAATGGCGGCACGACCCTGACCATCAGCCAGATGCAGAACGGCCAGTTTGTGGATGTGCTGCAAGTGACGCTCTCAGACACAACTTCCGGCAATTACCTCGTCGATCAGCTTAATCCGATCTTCCATCCGACGGCTCAGGTCAGTGAAGAAGAGCGCAATTTCACAATCAAATACGAAGTGACGGACGGTGACGGCGACAAGGTGGAGAGCGACCTGAACATCAGAATCGACGACGACACACCGGAGGCAGGTAATGTATTTAATGAAGCCCAGGAGGGTTCGGCTCAGAACACCAACCTGATGATCATCCTGGATCTGTCAGGCAGTATGGATAATGATCCTGATGGCTCCGGCGGATTTGCGAGTAGATTGAATGTCGCCAAGGATGCACTTGCAAAGTTGATTGCCGACTATGATGCACTGGGCGATGTCATGGTCCGAATCGTGACCTTCAGTTCTTCTTCGGATCCAAATGGGGTAAATGCCGCATGGATGACCGCGACGGATGCCCTGAACTATATCAACGGGCTGAATGATGATGCGGGCAGCGGAAACACCGACTATGACGCCGCGATAGCGGCCGCGCAGACTGCATTTGCCTCTTCCGGAAAGATTCCCGACGGAAAGAATGTAGCCTACTTCCTGTCCGATGGTGAGCCGAACGAAACGAATGGGACCGGAAGTATTGGCATTGTTGGAACGGAAGAAACGAGTTGGCAAAACTTCCTTAAGGCGAATGATATCGTTTCTTATGCCCTGGGCATGGGGTCGGGCGCAGACATCAGCGAACTGAAACCGATTGCCTACAACGGTGTTACCGAGCTCAATGACGATGCGAATTTGGCAGTCGTTGTGGACGATATCACGGACCTGCCGGATGTGCTTTCGGGAACGGTAGGCGGTTCCACAATGGGCAACCTCCTGACCGATTCGCACTTCGGCGCCGACGGCCCGGGAGCCCTGAAGATCGTTTCCATATCGCATGACGCGGATGGTAATCCCGGCACGCCGGATGTCGTATACAATACCAGTTCGCCCGGGTACGATGCAGCAACCAAGATCCTCACGGTTACGACGCATTTGGGCGGAAGCCTGACCGTCAATTTCGCGACCGGTGATTATTCCTACAAGGCACCGAACGTGACAGATGATTCTCAGGAAATGTTCGGATTTACAATCCAGGATGCAGACGGCGATCCGGCTTCCGCCAAACTGACCATCGATGTCATTGCGGCGGACGATGCGCCGACGGCCAAGGACAACTACGCGGCGGGAGACGAGGGCACGGCCGGCGAGACGGCAAATCTCGTCCTGGTCATTGACAGTTCGGGCAGCATCGACCCCTCCGAACTGAATCTCATGAAAGCCGCTGTCACTCACCTGATAAACGACTACGGCAGCAATCTGGTGAACGTCATGCTGGTGGATTTCGATGACAGCGCAAGGGTTCTGAAAAGTGGCGGCCAGGTCTGGATGACTGGAGACCAGGCAATCGCGAAGTTAAGCAGTATTGGTTCCGACGGAGAGACTGATTACGACTCTGCGATCGCTGCTGTCCAAAATGGCTATGGTACACCCCCGGATGCGGACAATACCTTCGTCTATTTCCTGTCCGACGGTGAACCGACTGGAAGCGATCCTTACTTTAATAACATTTTTGATTGGGGCTTCAACCCCAATGAGATCTCAACTTCCGAGAGAACGGCTTGGACCAACTTCCTCGAGGTCAAAGGTATCGACGAGGTCTATGCCGTAGGCGTCGGCATGGGGTCCGGCGGCGAGGCGGCTCTGAATACGGTGGCCTGGTCTCGGACCGGCAACCAGGCAGACAATGTCTTCGAAATCAAAAGTTATGACGATCTCGACGCCACCTTGACTGGAACAGTGCCGAAACCGGTGACGGGCAACGTCATCACCGATAACGACACCCTTGGCGGCGGGGCCGATGAACCTGGCGCCGACGGCTGGGACAGCCCGAACCTGCTGGTATCGGTGGAGTATAACGGATCGATTCATAATTTCATTGATGCGGATGACTCTGTAACCTTCAATCTGCTCAACAGCGGTGGAAAGGTCACCATCGAGGGCGACGGCGATTACATCTTCACGCCGGGTACGGATGTGACCGGCGACAAAACGGATATCGTTAAATACACAATAGAGGATAGCAACCATACAACCGACAGCGCCGATCTTATCCTGACGACCAACGATCTGGATAACTTGGTCGGTGGTGGTGATGAAAACTAAAAACTGACGGAAACATCCGTTTCCATAACGCTGACGGCCGCGAAGGACATGTATTGATCCTCCGCGGCCGTTTCAGTTGTGTTTCCAGCGAAGAGACTGTGTCGTAATATCTGATTTACGTTCGCGGTCATTCTGAACGAAGTGAAGAATCTAATAATAACGATGTGTTGAAAGAATAGATTCTTCGCCTGATGGCTTAGAATGACACCAGTTTTTACTATGTGTCGTCCTGGAGTGGAGAATCTTTGTCGTAATATCCACCTCACATATGAGGTCATCCTGAGGCGTTAGCCGAAGGATCTCTGTGTTTCAATGTGTTGTGATGATAAGATTCTTCGCCTGACGGCTGACAATGACATCTATGCCTTTCTCTTTTTAATGCATGCGAAAGCGCTGATCCATTTCCAAAATGTAACGCCCCTGTTGTTTGTCACCCCGGGCTCCGACCCGGGGTCCATTTCCAGGATGTGAGGCCCTGCGAATGGGGCCAGGATCGGAATCCGGGACGACGCATTACTTTTCCCAGGTCATTTCGACCGCAGGGAGAAATCTTGCTTTTTCCGCCCTGTCATTTCAAACAAACATGAGAAATTAATTGTTTAGTTTAGGATTTCTCGTCGCTTTGCTCCTCGAAATGACATCTTAGTTTTTTGTCATTCCGGTGCAGAGACTGTGTTGTAATGACCAATTTAAGTTTGAGGTCATTCTGAGTGAAACGAAGAATCTAATAATAACTTAATGTTTTAATCACGAGATCCTTCGGCTTATGCCTCGGATGACATTGCGACACAGTCTCGCAGGCCGGAATCTATTTCCAGCATCTCACGCACTGCGAACGGATTCCGGATCGCGCTGCGTTTATCCGGGATGACAGCGAAATTCTTCGAGGCGCATATCCTTGAGCGCAGCGAAAGAGTCAGAAAGACGTCTATAATCAACGCCACCCTGTCCCGCCCTTATCAAGGATAAGAAAACGTTTCATGACGAGATCAAAGGATGACATGTAGACACCCATCGAACCTACCCCCTTCCCTTCCGACGTCCGTTTTTATGTCCACTCAAATCAAGCTTTCATGTTGATATGCTGAGTCCGCAAAATATAGGCCTCGCCGGCGCAATTTCACAATTCATACACAATAACAGATAGTTAATAGATTGTATGACATCTGTAAAATATTGATATACTGTACCAAGGTACAATGGAAATTATTTTTCTATGCTGTATTTTAGAGTCAAATTTGTAAAAAAACATAACCGGGGGGTACGGGGGGAAATGAAATAGGGATTAATTGACAGAAAAATATGGAGGGTTCGCCATGTGTAACATCGGCAACTTTCACCCGGGGGAATCGAACCATATATTGTTCAAAAGACGGCGGCAGAACTTCCGAACTCTGCGGCTAAAAGTCTCTCGCAGAGCAGCCGGTGAAACGGCGCTCCGGCAGGTAAATTCACAATCGGCTTTTTTCAATAGTATCATCCAGACAGCAACTTCTTTAAGCGCGCATCCATTCCAACCATCAATCATCAATTTCACAGAACCGGGTTCGGTTTATCTTGAGAACGCACCGGTGCATTTTCCCGACTTAAAAGGGAGGTGTCCTTAGTATCGCGTACTGCGCGGCCGGGTTTTGGGCTGCAGCAAATAATTGAATTCCGGGGGGAAACGAAAATGAAGACATAATGTTAGATGAAAGGGAGGGTTAAATCATGGCTAAAACGGCAGCAAAAGCGGCAAGCGGCGCCATCGGCAAGGTGGCGATCATTTACGGTGATGTCAAGGCGATATCACCGGACGGAACCGTACGTATTCTGGGCCCGAACAGTCCGGTGTTCGCGGACGACCAGATCATCACGGGAGGCGACGGCAGCGTATCCCTGATTCTGGATGGGACGCCTCCGATCCATCTGGATCTGGGCCGGATGTCTCAGATTACGTTGGATGAGGATGTCTATGGCGGTCCCGCATCTGCAGCCGACGCGGCGGCGCAAGCCGAACAGGCGCAGCAGGCCCTTTTAGCCGGAGAACAGCCCATTGAACCGGAAGCGCCGGCGGCAGGCGGCGAGGCCAGCTCGGGCGGCGGTCATCCGGTGGTTGATTACAGCCTGACAGGCGCGGAAGTCACCCCGGACAGCGGTGCGGAAACCCGCGGCATCGGTTTTGGCCCCCTGGAGAATGTCGAGTACGATTCTGTCCCCATCGGCGGCGACGATATCGGCGCGGTAGACGATGAAGGGATCAACGAATGCTGGATTCGCGGCAATCTGGGCGGCCCTGATGATGACAGCGATCACCCGACGCCCGACGCTTTTATCGTCGGCAAGCTGAGCTACAATTTCGGCGCAGACGGTCCCCATCCGACGGAGCCTTTCGCCTGGAGCATGGTCGGCCTCGAAGACATGAACATTAAATCGCACGGCCACGAACTGCTTTACGAAGTGGTGGACGGCGGCCAGACCTTGAACGCCTATTACGTCATCCAGTGTGGCTCTCCTAACGGCGGCGAACAGACAATCATCGATGGGCCAAGTATTGCCGTCGCTGAAAAGGTCTCTTTTGAACCGATGGAGTTTCGGGTCGATGTTTTCAGCCTCGAGTTGACGAACATCGATACCGGCGCCTACAAATTCACCCTTTTCAAACCCCTGGATCATCCGGTTGCGGATACCGAGGACGATATCAATTATATCTTCCGTTACGAGATGAAAGACGGCGACAACAGCACCGGTAGCGGCGTTTTGCGCATGACCGTAGACGACGATTCGCCGATCGTGAAGGAATGCAGGTACGAAAATCGGACGGTCGATGAAGATGATATCAACATGACTTGCCAGTCCGTCGGCAACGACCCGAATGACGGCGCCTGGTATGATGGTTCCTTCACGGGTAATCCCTGGTATGGGCACGACCATGGTCCGGCCAATATCTGGGGCTCCCTGGCTGGGCTCGTTCGTTTCGGCGCAGACGGTCCGGCTGATAACCCGGATACATGGTGGCCGAACGACGGCGGTTTCAGTTTTTCAGAAGATTTATCCAGCCTACCGGAGGGTTTGACCTCCAAGGGCGCAGCAATCAGTTACTGGGTGGATCCTGAAACGGATACGCTCTATGGGTATGTTGCCTGTATGCAAAAAACTTCGGAAGGATCTGGTGATGGAAATCCTTTGGATGGTGCACGTGTCGTATTCACACTGGAGCTGGAAGGCAATGGCGACTACAAATTCAGCCTGTATGACCAGCTTGATCACTTAAAACCGGAAGGTGAAGACAGAAGCTCCTACAACTGTGACGGCCCTGACACCACAATCCCCATCGATTTCTCCGGCGTCATCGTGGCGACGGATTACGACGGCGACTCCGTGACCCTGGCGAAAGGCAAATTCGTCATCAACATCACGGACGACGAACCCAAAGAAGCCGACTCTTGCCCTGAAGTCGGCATTGTCGAGGAAGAAATGCTTTCCGGCGGGAATCCTGAGAAATATGACAGTTCACCGGACACATTAGTTGCCACAGGCTGGCTGAACTCCCAAGTCAGTGTGGGGGCGGATGAACCGGTTACCTTCAGCCTTTCTGGATTTACCTGTGGATTGCCGCAGTTGACCTCGCACGGTGAAGACATCAGTTATAAAGTAGACGGCAACACGCTGCTGGCCTATATTGAGGGGGATAAAGATGGTAATCCGCCCGTTGAGCAGCGTGACATCTTTACCCTGAACGTGCAGTCAAACGGCTACTACACCTTCACCCTCAAGGACCAGTTGGATCATGACGGCTGCGGTGAAGATGCGCTGTGCATCGATTTTTCCTCGATGATTGTCGCCACCGATTTCGACGGCGATTCCATCACCCTGAATGGAAACGATCTCATTATCAAGATCATCGACGACATGCCTGTTGCAAACGACATAACGGTGGTTCTGGACGACGATGACGTGATCGGCGCAAACGGCAACAAGGGCGGTTCGTATGACGACGATGGACCCGTCAATGCCATTGCCACGGGTACGCTGGATTTCGGCTACGGCGCCGACGGCCCCGGTTATGTCGATTTCGCAGCCATGAACGGAAAAACTGCCATGGTTGGGATAGAGGAAGTAACCTACCAATGGGACGCGGGAAATAATACCTTGACGGCCAAAATAGCTTCTTCAACTGATCCTGACCGCGTAGGGAACGATCTCTTTAAGGTGGAAGTGACCAACCCGACCACGGGCGACTACAAAGTGACGCTGGTTGACAACGTCCTGCACGCGCCCCCCGAGATTACCGTCAATACGGACAATTACCCGGAGATCGAGAACCTCGTCAAGATCAAGGTCGGTCTCACATATGGTGATCTGGATGATGCTTTCTGGTGGTATACGTCACTAAAAGAGACGGCCGACGGCTTTGGAATCCAATCCACCGTAGATAGTAACGCTCCGGATGAAATCAATTATCTCGAACCCAGCGGTGGACTTAAATCGGAGGTTATGATCTTCGAATTGCAGGGAGATCTATCGGCCACCCATGCCACGGTTGACATTACAGCCTTTTATAGTCCTGAAGGCGGTGTCGGAAGCGAGAGAGGTGTTTACGCCCTCTATAAAGACGGCGTTGAGGTTCAGGGGCCGACCACCTTTACAGCAGACAGCAATTCGGGCAATTACACACTTAATATCACCTGCCTCGAAGGGTTTGACGAGATTCGCTTCGGCGCTGTGCGGGGCACAAGTGATCCAAGTGGGGGAGATTCCAGCGACTACTATATTAAGGAAATCAAATTCACCAATGTGCCCGAGAACAACACCCTGGTCGATCTGACCTACACGGCAACGGATTACGACGGTGACCATGACCACGGCACGTTGACCCTCAATCTGGACGACGATACGCCCATTGCGGTCAACGATTGTAAATCCACAACAGCGGGCGATCCGATCCCCAAAACCTATAATTTACTGCTCATTCTGGATACGTCAGGAAGTATTGATCCGAGTGAACTTGCGAAAGAAGTGCAGGCGATGAAGGATCTGCTCGATAAATATGCCGACATTGCCAAAGATGGCGCAGCCGGTGTGAAAGTTCAGATTGTCAGTTTTGCCTCGACTGCAACTTTATACCACAGCGAACCTGTTGATATTGCTACGGCACAGGCGCAATTGGATAGTCTAAATTATGATGGAGAGATGACTGACTACGATGCCGCACTAGCGCAGGCAACGGCGGCCATCAACAACAGCTATGACGGTGCAGGCTGGCCTAATGCGACGGGCACGCTTGAAAACATAGTTTACTTTGTCTCGGACGGTGAACCCACCGAAGGCGACGACACCGAAGGTATAGATAATGGTGAAGAAAGCGCGTGGGAGGCGACCCTTGCCAACGTGGGTGCAACGGCATGGGCAGTCGGTGTTGGTGCGGGTGTTGGCGATGAGGATCTTGAAGATGTCGCTTATCCCGACAGCAACGTTGTTAATGTTAACAATTTCGACGATTTACTGGACGGCCTGATCGGCACGATTGCACCGCAGACGGCCTCCGGCAATGTCATGACCAATGATCTGCCCGGCGCGGATGGTGCAGAAGTGACAGCCGTCAGCTATATCGATGTGGACGGCAATCCAGCTACGGCAATCGTGGATGACGACGGTGTTACGGTCGAAACCCTGCTGGGTGAACTCACGATCAAATCCAACGGCGAATACAGTTACGAGGCTAACACCGATGAACTGTTCGATCAGAAGGTGACGGTCGATGTCAGTAACACGAACTTGGGTACCGGCATGGGCGCTGGCAATATGGTTAAAGTCAGTGCCGTGGGAGACGGCGCCACATCGCTCATCGACAATGATGGCGCCTTCGGTGTTGCCTCCGATGACGGCGGCAATGGCGAACGCTTCGATGAGATCAACTACCTCGGCGGCGGAAAATCCGAGGCCATGATCTTCGAGCTTCAGGATGGCAAGGTTGCAGAATCGGCTCTAGTCAATATCACCGAATTCTTTAGTGATGAAACCGGCGTCGGCAATGAAGTCGGTTCTTATGAGCTTTTCCTGAATGGGGAGAAGGTTCAGGATGCGACCGTTTTCACTGCGACAAGCAAAAGCGGCAATTTAGAGCTCTTGATAGACGGGCCTGAATGCGGTTTCGATGAAGTCCGCTTCTTCGCCAAAGAAGGCACAAATGCCTCCGGAGGCAGCGACAACAGCGACTACAGTATCGGTTCGATCACGTTTGACCTGTACCAGCAAGATGTGTTCCACTATGAAATCACCGACGGTGATGGGGATAAATCTTGTGCGGATCTGACGATCAATATCGATATTGATAACTTGATTGATGATCAGAATCCGGAAGTTTAATCAACTTTTCAACGATTTTTTGACGCAGATCGCTGCCCGCTGAAACTTGGCGGGCAGCGTTTTCTCTTGAGTGTAGAGATCGCATAAAAAGTGACACCCACTGTGGCAAGAGGCTGTGTCGTAATATCCACCTTACATTTGATGTCATCCTGAGGCGGTAGCCGAAGGATCTCTGTGTTTCAATGTGTTGTGATGAATAGATTCTTCGCCTGACGGCTTAGAATGACTTCGTTTGGCATTTCGGCACAGCGTGTTTCGTAACGGTTCAGTTCCCCAAGTAACGCTATATATATAAGGATGGGTTTTTTTAATTGATCGGTTCTTTGATTTAATGCTTCCATTCCTACAGACCGGAACCTCCAGTTCATTGTCGGCTCACAAGCTGCGCCCTACCCTTTCGTTCTGCAACGCAAAAAGTAATCTTCAGTTCTCAACAAGAAAGACCGATATAGTAGTGATATACCGCAATTCATAATGATTTTAAGAATATATATGTATGACATATAATTTATCATCATGGATATTAATACTTCAAATAATCACATGTATTTAATATTACGTTACATCATGTGTATCATATCGTATTGCACAATAATAATACGTAGTACCAAGGTACAATAGCATTTAATTAATAAAGGATTAGAATTTCAAAATATGGGCAAATCAGCGAATATACAACAACCGTCTAATACAGGAGGATAAATCATGGCTAAAATGGCAAAGGCAGCGTCGGGTTTTGGTTCTGGTGAACATACCGCAATTGGTAAAGTAGCCATTCTCTACGGGACCGTGAAGGCGGTTTCGCCGGATGGGACAGTGAGAATTCTGGGACCGAACAGTCTCGTTTTTGCAAATGATAAAATCATTACGGAGAGCGACGGCAGCGTCTCCATCATTTTAGACGGAACGCCTCCTGTTCATCTTGATTTAGGGCGCATGTCTCAGATTGTTCTGGACGAATCCGTCTTGGGCGGCACCGGGACGACGACAGCCGAAGCGACGGCGGAAGCCGACCAGGTTCAGCAGGCCCTTTTAGCCGGAGATCAGCCCATTCAACCGGAAGCGCCTGCGGCGGGCGGCGAGGCCAGCGCGGGCGGCGGTCACCCGGTGGTCAACTATAGCCTGACGGGAGAGGAAGTCACGCCTGACAGCGGCGCCGAAACCCGGGGCATCGAATTCACCCGGCTTGAGATTATCGAGCGGGAGGCGGCGGCCGATACGTCACCCGAAGGCGGTTCTGTTGACGGCGCTGTTGATGAGGACGGATTGGAATACCCCTACCCTGGAAATCCAAACGGCCCCGGAGATCACCCTGCCGAAGAGAGTTGTATCACCGGTAATTTGAGCTACAATTTCGGCGACGACGGCCCGGCAGACATCAATCCCTTCGTCTGGAGCATGGACGGCCTGTCTGACATGGGCATCAAGTCTCACGACCAACCGCTGTTCTATGAAGTCGTGAACGGTGGCTTGACCTTGAATGCCTATTACGGCGGTTCTCCGGGAAATGGATACTTAACGGGTGAGAACGTTCAAATTGGATATGGAAAAGTTTATGTTTTCACGGCGGAGGTGACCAACGTAGCCACCGGCGAATATCAGTTCACCCTTTTCCAGCCCCTGGACCACCCCACCCCCGGCACAGAAGACGATATCCTTTACAATTTCAAATACACCCTGACCGACGGCGACGGCAGCACAGGTACCGGCACACTTAACATGCTGATCGACGACGATACGCCGATTGTTTCTTTGAGTGACTCCGGTTTGGAACCGCTGGTGCTCGACGAGTCTCCGATCGGCGGCGGTGACGGCTCGGGGGTTGTTGAAGCTCCTCAAGGTACGGCCAATATCGATATGACCTCCGCTATCAATTTGGACGGGCACTTCACCGTTGGTAATGACCCCGATGTAGAGAACTCGCAGACGGTGCCGTTTGTTTCCATCCATGGTGTAGGAAACAATGCTTATGATTATTATTCATTCACAGTAACACAGGTGGGAAGCACTGCGGTCTTCGACATTGATTACGGCATGCCCGGTTTTGATTCCACCTTGCGACTCTATAATTCATCGGGCGCAGAGCTTTTTTACCACGACGATGGTTATGCAGGTGATCCCGGATCGGTCCATGGTTGGGATTCATATATAAGTCATACGTTTGTGGAGCCAGGAACCTACTATATTTCAGTTGGCAGATGGGGGTCTGGACCGCTTCAATCCGGCAATAGCTACGAGCTTCAGGTGTCCCTGACCAACGCCATTATGGGAGGCGGTGACGGAGTATGGACGACATCGGCAGACTTTTCCGGGAATTTCGATTTTGCCTTTGGCGCGGATGGGCCGGGCGATGTGACCTATACTTTGTCGCTCAATGGTGAGGACATGGGGTCCGGTTTGTACGCGCTTGACAATTCAGATACGGAAACAACGGTTGATGGATATGGTCAGGGTGCGGAGATCATACTTGAGACGGATGGTGACGATATTGTCGGCAAGGTAGGCGATACTGAGTATTTCAGAATTTCGGTGAACGAGTATACAGGCGTGGTGACGTTCACGCGGTTTGAGAACATTTGGCATCCGGAGGCCGGTGACGGTGATCCGGCTCCGGGAGAGCATGATGATGCCGCATGGCTCGACGCTGCGGCGAATACGATTCTTTTAAATGCGACGGTGGTGGATTATGACGGCGACGAGAATTCTGCCTCATTGGATTTGAGTGTCAGGGTATTTGCCATTGAGGATGACGGACCGAGTGTTTATCCGTTGGATGATCAGATGCCCGTACTGACATTGGACGAGTCTGCTTTGCCCGATGAAGGCGATGGGGTGCGTTCGTTCACACAGGATTTCACGGGCAATTTTGGTGGTGACTTTGGCACGGACGGTCCGGGCAGCGCAGCTTATGCTTTGGTATTGACAGGCACAGCGGTTGGTTCCGGCCTGTATGCCGTCGATCCGGGAGCAGCGGACGGCAAGGGATTCGAGATTCTTTTGTATCAAGGGGATGACGGCGTGGTCGAAGGTCGCGTGGAAGATCAGGTCTACTTCACGATTAGCGTTGATGATGATCCCGATTCTTCGTCGTTCGGTTCTGTTACCTTCAGCCAGACTGTGGCGGATGGTGTCAGCATCTGGCACACAAACACAGGAAGTCACGATGACGCCGCTTCTTTAGAAGTGGATGAAGGGGAGGGAAATATTCCTAACAGCTTGCACTTGGTCAAAACGTTTACGGATGCGGATGGCGACAGCGACACGGCCTCCCTCAACTTAGGTCAGGGTGTGTTCAGTATCGAAGATGACGGGCCGGACGCCCAGGCGAAGACCGGCGAGGTGGCGGGTTCGACGACGCTGGACGAGACGGGCGGATTGGATACGGCCACAATCGCGGCGGTGGACATTGCGGGTCTGTTTGAGACGCCGGATCACGGCCAGGATGGAGCCGGAGCGGTGACGTACACGTTATCGGCGACGGACGGTGCGGCGACGGGGCTGTGGTTGACGGGCAAGTCCGGCGATGCCAACGAGATTGATTTGGTGAAGGTATCCGATTTCCAATACGAAGGTCGCGAGGGCGGCGTCGGCGGTCAGTTGGCCTTCACGATTTCCATCGAGGAAGCGACGGGCAAGGTAACGGTGACGCAGCATGCGACGCTGGAGCACACGACGGACGGTACGGGTGCAGCCCATGACGATGCCCTCTACCTGACGGGTGATGCGGCGATCAAGGTGGTTCAGAAGGTCACTGATGCCGACGGCGACTACGATACGGCGGCCAGCACCAACGCGTTGAGCATTACCTTCAAGGACGACGGGCCGGACGCTGCGGCGAAGACCGGCGAGGTGGCGGGTTCGACGACGCTGGACGAGACGGGCGGATTGGATACGGCCACAATCGCGGCGGTGGACATTGAGGGTCTGTTTGAAACGCCGGATCACGGTGAAGATGGCGCCGGTGTGGTGACTTACACGTTATCGGCGACGGACGGTGCGGCGACGGGTCTGTGGTTGACGGGCAAGTCCGGCGATGCCAACGAGATTGATTTGGTGAAGGTATCCGATTTCCAGTACGAAGGTCGCGAGGGCGGCGTCGGCGGTCAGCTGGCCTTCACGATTTCCATTGAGGAAGCGACGGGCAAGGTAACGGTGACGCAGCATGCGACGCTGGAACACACGACGGACGGTTCAGGATCAGCGCACGACGATGCGCTTTACCTGACGGGTGATGCGGCGATCAAGGTGGTTCAGAAGGTCACTGATGCAGATGGCGACTACGATACGGCGGCCAGCACCAACGCGTTGAGCATTACGTTCTATGATGACGGGCCGGACGCCCAGGCGAAGATCGGCGAGGTGGCGGGTTCGACGACTTTGGATGAGACGGGCGGATTGGATACGGTTTACATTTCGGCCGTGGACATTGCGGGTCTGTTTGAAACGCCGGATCACGGTGAAGATGGCGCCGGTGTGGTGACTTACACGTTATCGGCGACGGACGGTGCGGCGACGGGTCTGTGGTTGACGGGCAAGTCCGGCGATGCCAACGAGATTGATTTGGTGAAGGTATCCGATTTCCAGTACGAAGGTCGCGAGGGCGGCGTCGGCGGTCAGCTGGCCTTCACGATTTCCATTGAGGAAGCGACGGGCAAGGTAACGGTGACGCAGCATGCGACCCTGGAGCACACCACTGACGGTCCTGATGGTCCGGCGCACGACGATGCGCTTTACCTGACGGGTGATGCGGCGATCAAGGTGGTTCAGAAGGTGACGGATGCCGACGGCGACTACGATACGGCGGCCAGCGCCAACGCCTTGAGCATTACCTTTAAGGACGACGGGCCGACGGCGACGTCTGAGGCGTCTCAGGATGTGGCGGAGGGTGCGACGGTTACGGGCACCCTGGACTTTGTGGCGGGTGCGGACGGCGCCGGTGTGACGCACATCAACGGTACGGCATTGACGTTT
>Ga0302253_1000674_pt1 | contig 25916 bp, 37 predicted proteins | sample AAG_RA_Trp_MG_FD_193537 | JGI IMG/M metagenome (GOLD analysis project Ga0302253, IMG submission 193537) | Enriched activated sludge microbial communities from anaerobic digester in WTTP, New Holstein, Wisconsin, United States - AAG_RA_Trp | ecosystem: Engineered > Bioreactor > Anaerobic >...
ATTTCCTGCCCGTTGACTTCGAGTGTGACCAGTTCCACATATTCGTCAGACATGTTGTTTTCCTCCTTCCGTTACAATAACAGATCGATGCGACCGGCGAACACGTGCAGGCCGTTGACGACATCGGTCGGGATCTTGGCGTTGAGTCGGTTGGGATCCTGCAGATCCCGCTCGACAATCAGGCCGTCCTTGTTTGACTCCACCTCCTCGACGATTTCCAGGTCCTGGAGCTTCAGGAGCACATCGAGGATCTCTGATTTGACCTTCGGCGGCGTCTTGCTGGACAGCTTTTCCCGCGGGAAGCGGAGGGACACCCGTTCGCGGCAAGCCTTGCGGACGTAATCCAGGGTCCGGATCGTTGTCACGTCAAGGAGAGATATGTCGTTAATACCCTGGGGGTCCTTGGTGTAGGTCGTGACGGCCCGGACGATCTGCACCGTTTCACCGGGGCCGATCTCCAGGGGTGTCGTGCCGTTGTAAAGAAGGTTCTCCTGCTCCGTGCGGCTGAACCGGTCATTGATCGCGGCGGGGGCGATGCCTGTTAATTCCAGCGTGTTGAGCGGGCGGGCGGGGTCCTCCTCGTAGCACATGACCGCACCCATCGCGGCCGCGATCTCGTAAGGCTGAGACTTGCGGAGCGTGGCCGCCGTGTAACGGAGGTATGCGCAGAGGATGCGGCCCGAATTGACCTGACCGGTGAGGGTCGTCACCGTGCCCAAGGCGGCCGTCATGCCGAAGACGCCGACCCCCGGCCGCTGCTCCATCGGTCCGGACACGCTGTCCAGGTGCGTCTTGAGCGTTGCCAGGTCCGTCTGGTTGTTGTACGGGAAGACGATGACGTCGTACTGGTAGGCGAATGCCGCGGCCAGGGCGGTCGTCAAGGTCGGGTTGGTCGCGCCCGTGGCCATCGCCACGATGGTGCAGGTGACGCCGGGGGCGTTGGTCAGGAGATACCCCAGGCCGATATCGTTGCCGCAGAGCCCCTTGTTCTTGGCGGTCAGTGTCACGACAGCATTGGTGACGGAAGCCGTGACGGGCAGATCCGGATGGAGATCCAGTTCCGCCTTGAGGGCCGCCGCGATGGCGTTGGCCGCGTCCCCCGAGGCGATGGCGATTTCGACTCTCGCACCGCCGATGTAAAGGGTCAGGACACCGGTCCCCGTCGCCGGTCCGCCGAGCGTCACCGTGCCCGTGGCCGCGACGCCCGCCCCGGCATCGTCCAGGGCGATGACCGTGAGATCCAGATAGGGGTTGGCCTTGATCGCCGCCCGGGCAATCAGGTGGCACATGGAACCGACGCCGAAGTAGGTCTCGGCCTCTTTATCGGAAAACACCGTGGTTAGAACATTCTGGGCGACCGTCCCGGCGCTGGTCTTCTGGCCGACGATGAGCATCCGCTGCTTGTTGTTCGGCAGCGTGCGGACCGCCAGTTTGGTATTGAATTCAAAATATTTCCCCGGCTTGCGAATCGAAGCCGGAATGCTGTCGAAGCTGATGTTTTTGCTGGCCATCGGTTATTCCCCTTTCTTTGCTTTCTGCGCGGCGCCCGGTGTCAGGACCAGCGATCCGTCGGCGATCAGCCGCAGGTAATAGGCCGTCTCCGGCACATCCACCGTTTCGGCGTCTGTAATGTACGTCTTGGGTTTGTCTTCCATTGGGCATTGTGTGCCCGGCGCTGCCGTTACTTTCATATGTGTCCTCCTTAGGTTAAGCTGACCAGGTCTGACGCATCCGCCGTGTCGTCACCCGGTTTCAGGTAATAGTTCAGGCCGACTTTCAGCAGGTCGCCGATCTGCTCGTCGGTCATTCTTTCAAAAATAAATCCTGTCCTGAATTCGAGCTGGTAGACCAATTGTCCTGCCGCCGCCTCCTCCTGATTCGTGATATTGTCCATCCGGATCGGAACGAGGGCATCAATCGTGAGCCCCAGATTCTGGCCGACCAGGCAGGCGACGATCGCCTCGACGATCGGGTAGATGCCCTTACGCCGGTCGGACGTGCTCCGCAGGTGCTGGAAGGTCACGATGACGTAGACGGACGGCGTTATTTTGTACTTCTGGGCGATCCGTTCGAAGGATCCGCCGACCACCACCACGTCGATCGCCGGGACGGCCAGCGCCGTGTGGGCCTCGTCGATGCCGACCCGCTTCGGCTCGGCCAGCTTCAGGTTCAGCCTTTCGGCAACTTTGTTTTCGATGTCCGCCAGCATTTCTAAAATCCTTTCAGCGTGTCCCGCGTGAAGATCCTGTCGTCTGCGCTGCAATTAACCCCCACCGCGTCGCCGGTGGCCGTGGCCATAGGCGGCGGCGCAACCCCCAGGGTCAGAACGCCACGGGAAATGTCCTTGAGCCGGGCCACGGCCTTGTCATAGGCTTTTTCGATCACTTCGGGCATCGTGCGCCGCTTGTAGAGGTAGTAGGCGGCAATCTCAACCGAGAGCCCCTTGACGACCGGCGGGACCGGGTCAAACGGCACGCTGTAGCGCCCCGCGCAGTAGCCGTCGATTTCCGCGTCGGCCGCGGCAATGGCCTCGTCGATGCGGCCGATGATCGCCTGGTGCTGCTGATCCGAGGCCAGAATCGACGCGGGATGCAGGTTATCGTCGTCCGTGAGTTGGATCAGCGTCTCCTCCGGGAGCAATTTTTTGATATCTGAAAATGTACAGTAGGGCATTGCGATTCCTTTCAGATGTCGGCCAGGTTATTTACCTCGTAGAGGTATTCGGTTGTCATTTCCCGGCTGCCGCTGTAGGTCACGGATATGGTGACACGCCGCTGCTCCCGGGCGGATGCGGCATTCAGGATCCGGTTTTCCGTCGCGGAGATGACCAGTTCATGGGTTGCCACGGTCGGCGTGAAAGCCGTTTCCGCCTTTATGATCGTACCGGACGCCGCATCGACGATTTTCCAGGTCGCGGCGGACGGTACGATCGCCGCTCCGGATTCGTCCGTAAAGCTCAGGCGGAGCAGATGGGTCGATCCCTCGTTTACCGTTTCCATTTTTTCGCCTACGAAAAGGTAATGGCCAGATCGAGCGTCCAGATCTGCCCGGAGATCTTCGTTCCCTGGGCGCTGACCTTGCGATTTAAGTTCATGGCCGTATCGTTTGCCCCATTGGCGGCCGTGAACTCGTTCCAGGCAAAATTTGCCTCGGTGCCGCCGAATTCCGCCCGGAAGGTAATCGTCTGGGCCGACACCTGGGGATAGGTGGCCGCCATCGCCTTATAGAGCTTGTTCGTTGCGGCCTGCAGTCCGGTCTGGGCAGCGGCCTCCGCCGCGCTGGAATCCCCGACGCCCAGGTAGGCGTTCGCGTTGGAAAATGCCGTAGCAGTCAAACCGCCGATCAGCTTTAGAAATTCCGTGATGCCCTCGTTCAGCAGCAGGTTGCCGTCGATGTTAACCACGGAAAAGGGATGACCCTCGCGAAAGGCGGCCTCGTCCTGGTACTTGGTAATGGTCCATCTACTCTGATAATGGATGTGATCGTGCATGGCTTACTCCCCTAATGAATGGTGATTGATCCCTTTTTCCCCGTGACGGCGATTACGCCCCGCGGCCCCTCAATGATCAGAGTGCCGTCTTTTGACGAGACATTGATTCCACCCTGATCACCGGCAATATTTGTGTGCGCCGATACGCCTGTGATGGCTGCTTGCAGCGCCAGGGGCCGGGGGAATATGGCGATCTCAACGGAATCCATGCCGGTCCCGGCGTCCGCGACGCTCATCGCCTGGCACATGGCCTGGATCTCAAACCCCACCCCCGTGTCCGTAATGCCGATGGCAGCCAGCAGCCCCTGCAGCAAGTCGGTCCCCATTCCAGCGTCGGTAATGCCGATGACGGCACGGATCCCCGCGACTTCCACCCCCGCGCCTGTATCGGTTATGGACAGAGCCGCCCGAAGTCCCTGTATCTGGTCGGTCCCGGAAGCAGTGTCAAAAAGGCCGATGGCGGCGATAATCCCCGTGGTGTCCATCCCCGCGCCCGTGTCGGCCACGGCCAGGGCTGCCGCAAGCCCCTGCAGCAGATCGGTTCCTTTTCCGGTATCTGCTATAACGATGGGAATGTGGCTGACTGCAGCGTCCATCCCCGCGCCCGTATCGGCCACGGCCAGGGCTGCCGCAAGCCCATGCAGCAGATCGGTTCCCACCCCGCTATCAGGGATGATGACCCGGATCCCGTACAGGGAGAGGCTGTCATTGCCGACGCCAGTATCCGTCACGGACTTCACCGTTCCCGTAGGCGGCTGAAAATAGGGGTAGATCCCGCCATCCGACCACCTTACCGTGGTGTCGGTGAGCACCACATTTCCGTCTGACCATCTGATCCCAATAGTCATGCCTCACCTATGCAGCGATGGATGGTTCGGGCCAGACATACACTTCATTTCCCGACTCATATTCCATCAGATCGATTGTAAATGTTGCCCACCCCTCCACGCTGGGGGTAATCGTCACATAAAGCGTTTGTGACCAGTCGGCCGCGCTCGTCCGCTGGTTAATCGCCGGGGCGTGGGTTGTCTCGGTCAACGCTCCGTTGGCTCCAACGTACTGACAGGTCAACTTGAGGTTCCCCGCCGTGATCCCGGCGTAGGTTGTTTGTACCTTGATTGTGATGGTGCGCGTGCTGGCAGGCAACCATACACGCATACCGTCAATGATGCGGAGGGGGTTGAACTGGTTGCAATTTGCCTGGATGTTCGATGCTTCGATGCAAGCTCCGTTTCCCCCACCCGGATCGGCAGACGGGGCGTCGCCATTGCCATTGCAGGCGGTCCGTAAAATATCACCGAACACATCCCAAATACGGTCATCACCCGCAACACGGTTATAACTTTCTATGCAATATCGACCTACCGCATTGCTCGATCCCCTCGTTGTCGTCTCCCTTAAAGGAGACGACATGGCTGCATTGCGAATTGCATAATTCGGGAGCCCTCTCTTAATTGAATCAGAATGGATATGGTAGATATTGGAATCATCCATGTCAGCCGTTATAAGGTTGTTTCCACCGTTTAGGTTCAACAAATACTGGCACGACCGAATCATCCCGGCAATTTGGAATCCAGAATAAAAACCATCAGGTCCCATTAAATACTTGCATCCTTTGACAACCGCAGAATTCTCAAGCGTGACGCCTGTGCCCACATAGCCGATGCCGTTATGAAATACATAAGAACAGCCCAAAACCAGCCCGGTAATTTTTATCCCTCTGTAAGGCTGATAAATTGCGTAAGCACATCCGGCGATATCCCCGTTAAAAGTATGATCCGTACCTTGGGTGGACACCACTGAACAAGATACGACGACTGAATTGATAGTGGCTCTATAGCTCTGAGGAACCGCATAAGCACATCCACAAATCACACCGCCAAAGGTGGCTAAGCCATTCGATCCCGTCGTAAACCCGTTAGCGTAGAAAGTGTTCCCCGATCCCGCAGTGGCCCTTATTTCGCAGTTAAAAACTGATTTGCTCCTCGCACCTGAAACAATAATCACAGTGGTAGACGTATGCGACGACCTGATGGATACATTGCGGCTGACCAGGTATATCCTCGCCCCCGGTTTTTGGACACTGTCCGTTGCGGTCCCAAGTGTCACAAGGGACGTGGTTATGCCCGTCACAGTGTTCCGCTGTTGGTCGTACGGTTGCGGCCCGAAATTCACCAAACTGACCGCATTATGCCCGGAGGTTGTCGTCCAAGGGGTATCGCCCGTGATATCCTCAAAAACATTCAGGGTGGCATCGTTGATCGTCGCACCGTCGTAAATTTCGATCGTCCCGGTCCCGGAAGAGGTGATGTCGACGGCCGGTCCTCCAGACCTGCGGGCCAGCGTCAGATGATCGCCGTCGCGGCCGGGCGAAATAAAATACAGATAATCCGCTTCGAGGGGGGCCGGTAATTGTCCGCTCGACATAACCATCACGGCAGTGTCTACGGCCCATCCATGTGATGTTACTTCCAATTCATCGGTAGCCGTGTTGACACTTAGGACGGTTTTCTTCGTGCCGTATGTCCGTACATATTTATGGGTGGGTTCGGCGCAATAAAGGGCGACATCGAGATTGGATGCGTACAGATAAGCGGTCCCCTCAAACAGGAAGACGGCCTTGTTTGTAGAGGATAAACACCCTGTGCCGCCCCATGAACCGTCACTGTTTGCCAACAATCTCCCTTTATTGGCCCCGGTGCTCGTGCCCTGGAGTTTATATCCTGTCCGGATTTTGAGGGTTCCGTCCTGGCCGTCGCAGAAGTACAGCATTCCAGGGGTACCGTCGGATCCATTGATCGTCACGTTCTGTAAGCCGGTAAACGCCGACTGGTTTACATCCATGCGGACACTGTCACCGGCCGCGATGACGACGGCGTCGCCGTCAACGGGCACTACGCCACCCGACCATGTGGTCGTCGCGCTCCAGTTGCCCCCTCCGGTGCCGTTGGATGTGATCGTCGCCATTAGACGTCACCCCCTATTCCGGGATCCTCTTCCGGTTGCGGTAAAGGACCTGTAATCAGGGCGAGTCGAGCAGAGATGATATCCACCAGAGCGTCCTCTGTTACGGACATGGCGGGGATCGCCGCCACGTCGTCAAGGAGCTTCCCATCGGCGTCCCGGACCGTGTACCGGCACTCCGGCCCCCAGGGGCGGTCAATCAGCTTGTGCGTCACGTAGGTGTAGCCGGGTATGTTCATCTTTTGCCTTCCATTTTGCTGCTGTTGGGGGTGTGCCCCGGCCGATCGGTATGCTGTCCGTTATTCGTCTTTAATTTCCGGGTCATGCTCATTTTACGGTCTTCCATTTTTTCCAGTACAAAGCATGCCGCACCAAAAACAGCGAACGAGATCACACCGGCCATCAGGATTCGCAGCGCGATGGGGGCGGCATAGATCAAGCCCGCCGCGAGCATCAGGTAAGAGACCGCCCCCGCGATGAAGGAAACGTAGAAGCAGGCCGTTTTCCACACCCGGATCTCGATCAATCGATTGATCCCGATTCGGCTGATGAAAAGCATTGCCAGGTTAAAATGGTCTCGTTTTTTTGCCTTCTTTCGCATGGTTTGCCTTTTTTACCTGGCCCCTCCCGGCGGGGAGGGGCTTCGGTCAATTCACGGTTTTTGGTTAAGTTAAGTAAGTGTCCTTGAAGAGATAACCCAGGGCGGCGTCGACCAATAAGATATCGGTCTCTTCCGCCACTTCGTAGACGTCCTGGTGCTCCGCCTGTTCGCGCCACGTCATGGTACGGCGGGGCAACCCGTTTTCGTAGTGGACGCGGGCCTGATAACCGGGTGAGGGTACCTTGCGGCCTGGCGCCTTCGGGCGATGGAACAGGTAACCCATGCCCTTGCCCTTGTTCACTTCCCAGATGTACTGGGAGGTGAATTCCGTTCCGGCCTTCGTTTCCTTGGCGGTGTTGACGATGGCTTCCCCCACCAGTACTTCCTCTAGGTCGAGCATGGCCGCCAGCAGTTCGGCGGTCAGCACGCCCCGCTGGGTATATTTGATCTTGTCCAGGACGTCGGCACATTCCTTGAGCGCCGAGTAGGTGGCAAAATCGATGACCAGGCAATTCGGCTTGACCCCGGAATTGGACTGGATCTTCAGCGTCCCTTTGGCGATGTCGTCCAGGAACGTGTTCGTGGCCCCGGCAGGAGCCCAGAGGCCCTCCGCATCCTCCCCGCCGACATTGCCGTCCACCCAGGTGCCTTTGGTGATCATCTCTGCAATCCGCACCTCTTTGGACAAATCGACCTTGTCCGTGGCGAACTCGATGGCGTCCTGGTCGGGCTGCAAAGGGGGCGCGTTTTTCGATTTGGCAAAGCGCCGGTCTTCGTCTGTCACCTCCGACGCGAAGGCCCATTCCTCCGTGGCCAGGCTCTTCCAGTCAATGGGATAACCGCTCCGCTTCGCCCGCGTTCCCGGACCGCGTATGCCCGCATCGTTGCGGAACCAGGCACCCTTGGAATAGATGGCGATCTTGGCTTTCGGGTCGACGCCATCCAGGATCCGGAAGACGCGGTCCCCGATGTACGACTGGTTTCTATAGGCGACGGAGACGTTCTGCAGGGGTCCCGTGACCATCAATTCTTTAACGCTGTTCTGAGGCATGATTTCATTCTCCTTTCAGATCAGATTCTTAGTGGACAAACGTGCCCAGGCTGTAAATGGTGACCGCCTCCGTTCCGCTGCCCGCATTGGTGATGACAGCCAGGAACCGTTTGCTGTTATTCTGGGCGATGGTCATGGTGCCCGAGAGGCTGACACCCGTTCCTGCGGTCAGGGTGATGGTTTCCGCCGCATCCGCCGTGTTGCGGATGATAAACTCGAAGCTGGAGGTTGCGATCGCCGCGGCAACGGCCCCGACGATCTGGGCCGCCGTGGGTGTCACGTCGTCACGGTTGGCTCCGGCCGGATCCCGGAGGATCAATCCGCCCACCAGTTCCGCCGCCGTATAGGTCACCGCTCCGGCCGTATTTTTCGTCGCCACCGCCGTAACGCGCTGGACCGCATCGGTAATGGCAGGGCACATGCCCAACAGCAGGCAGCTTCCGAGATCGTCCTCCGCCCCCGTTGTCTCCACGACAAACGCCCTGGCATAGGCAAGGGCGGCCGAATTATCCCGGCCCTTCCCGGCATCGGTCGCCGAGACATACTCCGGACCGATAAAGGTGCCGAATCCCAGGGCGGCGTTACCCTCGAATTTCGACTGGCCGATCACCCTGACAACCGCCGCTTCCCCCTGTCCGGGGGCGTTCTGCAGGATGCCGATGGCCACCTCGGACGCGCTGTCCGGACGTCGTACCAGGCCGCTCGAATTGAGCACCACAAACTTGTACTGGTCGCTCGACAGGTCTTCCGCCGCAGGCCAGGTCAGGTCCAGTATTTTATTTTCCGTAGACATGCTTTGATCTCCTTTCTTTACGGCGCCGGTTACCCGCCGATTTCCTGTTGATATTCCCGGACCAGATCGGGATTTTCCCGCTGTACTTCGGTAAAGGCCAATCCGTAGCCCAGGGTCTTGTCGTTCTTCATTTTCTCCCGGATCAGCGCCTCCACCTTCGCTCCGGCCTGTCCCTGGCCGCCCGTGTCCTTGTCCCGCGTGGCGACCTCGCCGAACTCGACGACCTTCGGCAGCTCCGTTTCAAAGAGCCCCTTGAACCGGTCGTACAGGGTCGCCTGGACCTTATCGTCGCCTTCGCCGAACTGAATCATGTCCGCCTTTTCGGCCAGGGCCTCCATGAACTGGGGAACGCCGTATTTGACCATTGCGGGCGTCAGCTTGCCTACGGCGACCATTTTGTCGCACCAGGCGGCGATCTCGCTTTTGCGGGCCGCTAATAAAGCCACGCGGTCTTTTTCGGCGAATTCCGCGGTCAGTTTTTTCCGCTCCGCTTCCGCGGCATCATCGGCGGCCTGTTTTCTGGCCGCGGCCAGATCCGCCTCGGTGAAGGTCCCGCCCGTAGCGGACACCCCGGCGGCCGATCCGTCATCGGGAATTTTTCCGATGAACTCGTTAAACGCTGCGATCAATTTCTCCTTGAATGTCATATCGTTGTCCTCCTCATGCTCACGGTATAATGCAGATTGAATCTCTCCGGACGCCGTCTGGGACGGTGCCGCCCTTATATCCTCGATCGCCCACTGGGAGACGACGCGGTCCGCCGTGTCCTGGTCGAACTTATCGATGAGCCATTCCCGCAGGCGGCGCATCATGTCGCCGACCTGCTCCCATTTCCAGTTGTCGCTCTCGGCGAACTCGAAGACGGCGTCCGCCTCTTCCGTGAACGCCATATCCGGCAGGCCCTTGACCGCCGGGGGCGCCGCGCCCAGGAAGGCGACATGGCGGAGCGACCCGTCCGGGTAGAAGGCGGCCGAGCGTTTTTTGAACCGGCCCGCTTTCACCATCCCCTCGAAAGTCGGTTCGACCTGCCTGAACTTGGCCAGGAGCAGGTTGCCGCCTTTTCCCGCCACCTTCTTCAACCCCTCCACCCAGCCGTAGGCCGGTTTATTATCCTCGGGATGGCCGATGCAGGCGGGTGGCTCGTGCCGGGCGGCGTTGAACTTGAGGATGGCCTTATCGATCAGCGCGTCGCCGTCATGCTTCCGGCCCCGGCTGTCGGTCTGAATTCCCCCCTGAAAAATCGGGACCCAGTCATCAAAACCTTTGAATACAATCATGTTCTCACCTCATGAGATAACGGTTTGCCATTTCGACGATTTCATCGCTGTTCTCCCGGCTGAGTCCCAGGTAGGGCCGCGCCGGAATGTTCGAGCCCGGATGCTTGACGGCCCGGACGGGGTGGGCGGCACCGGGCCAGTAAAGCGCCTTGCCCTTGACCGGGACGATCGTCCGAGGTCCCGTTTTCCCGCCCAACTGGTGGATCGCGCCATAGACCTTGTTCGTGCCGATTGCGACGGTGTCATTCCCGATAAGCTGATAGCGGATGCTGCCGCGCAATCCGCCCATTACGCCCTGTTCAGAGAGTATTTTTGTGTTCTTCTTCCGTGCCCGGGTCGTGTTTTTCAGGGGCGCCCAGGCTGTGCCGTCCGGCGCCGGGCCTTGGTTGTTGAACCGGTCCTCGGTCTGCAGCACGACCGTTTCCCCGACCGCCTTCAAAAAGGGCCGGAGGTTCTTTCCCCGCTCGATCAGCGTATGAAAGACCCGTTGCACCTCGCGGTCTTCGATCCTGATGGTGATGTCAGGCATTTAATTTTCCTTGCAATTTTTCAAAATCATGTTAATTTTTGCCTATCTGTCTGTCGGGGCCGCACCCATAACCGGCAGCGGAGGGCGCATGTTCGTGCGGGGGCATGGCAGCTACTTAATTTCCTTCCGGGTATATCAGCCTCCCCGATCTCAACCGTCCACCCTTCATGTCATGTCCGCGAATCACATCGAACGCGACCAACTGTTCCTTCACCGTATCAACCAACACGCCCACCACACGTCCGCCCTTGATTTCATAGGCTTTCACATAACGCCTTCTTAAATAGACCCGGCCGCTGTCCGAAAACTGCATGAACCCCACCCATATTTCCTGGGGATCCGACAGGATGTCCGGGATCAACGGTAAATACTGTTCTCGGCCGTCCCACCTTTTCGGATCCTCGATGATGTGATCCGCCACTGCGGTGGTCACACCCACGGGAGCACCCAGTTTGTCCTGGTAAATGCCTTCCGGAACGGACGCCCGCAGGGCCTCGGCATCGCCGATCACGATCCGGGATGCCAAAGGCACCGGCGGTTTGCCCCCCGTCAACTTGTACGGCAGGAACGGATACATTTCCTTCCGCCACGGTCCCAGCTCCCGCATCTCTCCCGTTTCCCGGACCCAGCTCTTGCCGAATGCCGCCGTGCCGACGTTGTAGTCGAACCCTTTGTCGATGCCGACGGGCGCGCCCGTCTTCGGGTCGATCGGCGAGGGCGGCGCCTGTGCTTTTCCCTTTGCCCTGGCCTTTTCCATTCGTTTCTCAGACACGGGAAAAACCTGGCATCTGCAACCCCAGCCGTTCATGGGTTTGTGCGTTTCCCACCAGGGATCCGACGCCGGAAGCGTGATCCCGTCCCAGGCCAGATGCTCCGGGCGGGGGTGCCGCGAATCGCCGTGCCGGTACTGCAGGTACGGCAGGATCTGCATGACCTCCGGGTCCGTCATCTGTTTCCATCGTCCGGCGTTGTAAGCCTGGCGAACGTTGGTCTCGTAGATGACCCGGCTGCGCCAGTTCCGCCCGCCGTTGTAGTCCCAGCCGTGGCTGGAGACGATCCGGTCGAAATCTTTCCGAAAATCCTCCAGGGTCGTACCCTGGGTGATGGCCTTATCGACCGCCTCCCGGAAATCCGCCAGGAGATCGTCCCTGTAGGCACCGGCGACCATGAACCCCCTGGCGTGCTGCTCTTTCCAGAGGTCCGTCCACTTCCGTGTCGGGATGTTCAGCTTTTTTTGAAAGAACGTTTCCTGCTCCGCAAAGGGGAGCTTGAACACGGCCAGAAGCGCCGGATCTACCTCCTCGGCGAATTCAGGGCTTTTTTTTTACCCTCCTGCATGACCTCGAACCGGCCGGACATCTCCGCCAGGGTCATGGCCCGGGCAATGATCACCCCGAGTTCCGCGGGGGGCATTTCCGCATATAGGTCGATCAGGCTTTCCCGGAGATCGTCCAGGTTTTCGGACGTGTCCACGAGACGCTTGATCGGCGCCATATAGAGGGTGTCCGTGACCTTCACCGCCTGCTCCGTCAGTTGCTCCGTCGCCAGGTCGGCGGCGTCCGGTGCTTCATCTCCCTCGGCAAACTGAGGGGTGGCCCCACTGTCCAATTCGGGCGGCGTTTTTTGCGGCGCCTTCGGCTGGACCAGAACTTCGCCGGGTTCGGGTTCCGGTATGCCGTAGGTCGCATAAAAATAGCTGACGCCAATTGGCAGGCCGATATCACAGGCCAGGGTTTTGTCGATCGCGCTCTGCTCTTTCAGGTCCGGCTTCGGCCTGGCGTAAGTGACGAGCTTCGGGTAATCCGTCACGTCGTTGAAATTAAGATCCACGATCCACCGAATCAGGGTCTCGTTCAGGCAACCGTCGGACAGATCCGCGTCGGCTTCGATGATTTCCTGCCGGACCTCGCCCTGGGTCCACTCGTTCCCCATCTTTCCCGCCGTTCCCTCCGTGGACGCCGTCTGTCCCAGGACGGCCTTGCTGATCTGGCGGTCCATGTATTCGCAGAGCTGATTGTGGGTGACCGTTCCAGCCCGTGAAGCCTCCAAAAAACCGATGTCCATATTATCGGGCGTGACGATCCCCGTATCCGACTGGATGGCATTGACGGCAGCCATGAGTTTGTCCTGTTCCGGTTTCAGGGTGCCGGGCGGATATTTGCCCCAGGTGGTCGGCATCCCGAATTTCTCCAGGAAGATCATCCAGAACTTGATCCCGTGCTTCTTGAACCACACCGGCCACCAGAGCTTCTGCCCCAGGCCGCGCCCGTAGGGATTGTCGCTGTCGCCGTAGGTGTAGACGATGAATTTCCGGTCGGGGACCGCTTCGCCCTCGATCATGCTGGACGGCGTCAGCAGGCGCAACTCCCGCCGAGGGGTGAAGATGAAACGGCGGGGGTGCTTGCCGATCAGTTTCTTGATGGTGAGGTTGTCCCCCTGCTTTTGCCAGAGGACTTCCACGGGATGGTAGCCGTACAGGATCGCCTTCAGCATCTCCTGGCGCGCCTGGTCGAAATTGCAATTTTCAAGCACATTGGAAACGAAATCGGCGACAACCTGTTCGCGGGTTGTTGTGGCAGGACGGCCGGATTTCCGGCCCGACTTGGCCGGGACGATCTCCCATTCCTTGCCGACGACGGCCAGGATCCGCTGCTGCAGGACGCTTCCGGCGTGGGCGTCTCGGTCCACCTCGTCGTACAGTTTCAGGCCGCGCCCTGCCGCCTCCGTCCGCAAAACGGGATCCGGATTTTCCAGGCGCCGGATCCAGCCCGCGTAAATGTCAATGTCCCGTTCCAGGGTGGCGACTTCGTCGGTGATCGGTTGTTTTTTGATCTCTTCGGCCATCGTCAATAACCCGCCATAAAGTTGTTCAGGCTCTCACCTGCGCCGATGGTACGGTTGCCGGTGGATTCGTATTCGATTTCCCCGCCCCATTCCTGGGCTGTGGCGAAACAGGCCATTGCCCGCGCAACGGCGGAATCGCCGTGACGCATCTTGTTGTCCTTTCCCTTGACCCGCACCTCCGGCAACCGGGCGACGCCGCGGACAACCTTGAAGGCCCGCAGGTCCTCGATGCCGTCGGCGTCTTGGGCGAGCAGAATGACTTTATCTTCGAAGGCCGCCTTGAAGCGGGGCATGTTCTCGCGGTACCAGGGCTCGGTCAGCATGACCTGGGCGATCCGGCCCGCCCCGTATTTCTGCATGGCTCTTTCTGCCAGGTACTGGCCGTTTCCCCGTGCATCCAGGGCGCCGTAGCGGAATCGCGGCAGACGATCGCAAATGTAGTAGAAGATCTGTTCCTGCTGCTGGAACGGGATGTTGCGCAGCTCCAGACGGAATAGTTCTTTCCAGTTGGCGTTCCGCTGTTCTTCCCAGGGAACCAAAACAGTCAGATCGCCGGTCCGGCCAAAGTCCTCGCCGACCACGGTGTTCCTAGCCGGATCGAGATCCTGCAGGAGGGGCGCCAGCACCTCTGCGCACCAGTCCTTGACTTCGGCATGGCGGATATGGTCGGGCAGTTCGGCAAAAGAGGCGGGCTGCTCGTAGCGGATCACGGGGATCTCCGGCGACAGGCAGGTCTCGATCACGGCGCGGGTCAGGAAGGTGCCCGTCCCCTGGGACGGGATGCAGAAAAGCTCCTCGTCAGCGTCGGCGCCGTAGGAATCGATGATGCCCTGCCGCCAGAGAGCCTCGCCGTCCACTGTCCATTCACGGCCTAGGACCTCGCAGATCCTCCGGTAAAGACCGTCCCGAAGGGCGTCGTCGAAGGTCACACGATAGAGGCTGTAGGGCTTTTTCCCGGCCCGGATGTCCTGGACGAGTGAGTTGAATTCGTTCGTGTCACCGAAATGGGTGCTGATGATCCGCACCTGGCCGCCCCACATCAGGAGCGCCATCGCCGCTTTAAGGAGTCCGGGCAGATCGTCGTGGAACGCGGCCTCGTCGATGACCACACGGCCCTGCTTGCCGCGCAGGTTCGTCGGACGGCTGGAGAGCGCCGTGATCCGCCACCCCGAATCGAGGGTGATCTTGTAGGCCAGGATATTCTTTTCCTGGACAATCCCGCCGACTTCCGTCTCGTCAGGTTCGTCGTATTCCTCGATTTCGGAGGCGGCCAGGTTATAGGCGCGAGCCCAGTTGGCGCAGTCATGGATGAATTCCAGGGCCATATCCTTCGTGTAGCCGATGTACCAGACGTTACGCTTCTCGCCCTTTCCCATTTCGGAGGCGTAAAGGGTGTCATCCGCCGCTTCCGCCCAGGAAATGCCGACCCGGCGCGATTTTTCCATGACCTTAACCAGCGCTTGATCGGCGGCCCAGCGGGCCTGGTAGGGCAAAAGCACGCCCGTGGCGGTGCGTGCCTGCTCAAAATCATGCTGACGGTTCGCTTCGGTCATACGATCCCCAAAATCTTCTTCCGGATCTCCTCGGCGGTCTGCTCGGACAGGCCGCTTTTCTTGACTTCCCGGACAACCTCCTCGGCCGTTTCTTTTGCTTTGCTGTGGGCTTCGGCCTGCCACTTCTTCTGGTCAACGGCCGTTTTATTGAGTTTGGCAATGGCAACCGTCAGCTTCGTAAAATCGACGTCGTCGGGATTAATTTCACCCATCTTGACCAGGACCTGGAAAGCCTTCTCCTGGCACAGGGCGGTCAGGGCATTGCCGACCATCCCCTCCCCATCGCCGACGGCCTCTGTGATGGCTCGGGCCTGCTCGGTGGCGATCTTGAGCGCCGCCACCTTCTCCTCGAAACCCTGACCGTAACGGTGAGCGGAAGACCGGGAGACCGTAATTTCCAGGCCCCGTTCCTGCAGTTGCTCGTTCAACCATTTCGTCGCGCCGTCATAGTCGGAAAAACCGCACTCTATCAGCATCTTGTCGAACGCCGCTTTGATGTCCGGCGGCAACTGCGTTATGACCGAACGTGCAGGCATAGGTCTTTCACCACTTTTCCGGCCGGGCGATGCCCGGGTAACAGGGAACGGTGTATTCCACGACGTCGATGCCGTGATAATTGATCTTGGTGAACCAGACGGGCCTATTTTTGTCGATCTCCACCAGGTTGCGCTCGTCCAGGTAATCCAGTGCCCGGCGGATATCCAGGTCCGTGACATCCGGAACAATTTCAACAACGGCTGTCTTGATGATCGCTTCAGACGTCCCGACGGGCTGCGCGGCATAAAGCGCCCTCAGGATGTTCCACCTCATCTCTTCGCGTCGTGCCCGTTCAATATCCAGGTTCAGCATTCTTTTTTCCCTCTCAGGGCCTCCACGACCAGGTCGCGGAGCTTGTCCAGTTTAGAGTTGATGACCACGTCGAACCGGATGAAATCCTCGCGCCTGACGTAGGACATGGGTAAATCCGCCTTCAGTTCCAGCAGTTCCCGCTCTAGTTTCGTGCACGCCTGCTGGGTTACGCCGACGGAGGCAATCTTTTCCTCGACGTTCTTGATCCACCGGGAAAACATGATCCGCAGCGCCGTAATGATCAGAACGCTCCAGGCGGCGACCAGTGCCGCGATTGCCCCAAAAACCTCCCAGCCCTGCATGCCTTCCATCAAGCCAGACCTCCCGCTTTCAGTTTCCGCTCATGTTTTGCCTGGCAGTCTATGCAGCGGGTGGCGCCGGGTCTGGCCTCCAGGCGGCCCGCGTCGATTTTGTCGCCGCAGTCAGTGCATAATCGCGGACCTGACCCCGGTCCCGCACCGTGCACGGTACGGGACCGGTTGGGCAAAACGCCCTTTTTCAAAGGGTATTCTGGCGACCGTCCGAAATGCTTGTTCAGGGCATTCCGGCGGAATAGTTCGTCGTTTTGTTGGGCCTGGTCGATCTCATCCATTTCAGAACTCGAACCCCACCCCGAAACTCATGTTGCTGGCGATGGACGTCCCCTCGATGATCAGCGTCCCGTACTGCCACCAGTCCCGGTATTGGCGCGGTAAAAGGTAACTGATGACCGGGTGCAGGATCGCCGAGGCAATGAGAAACTTGTCCACGTCGCTCTCTTTGCGGTTCGGTCCTAAGAAGGGATTGGGCACGTACATGCCGCCGTGCTCGTTGGCGTAGTTGCGCTGCGCCTTTTCCATGAATAGCAGGCCGACGAAGGTGGCCTCCTTGATGGTGTCCGCCTTTGTCCATTGATCGTTTGCCGCCGTCTGATCCGCCGCAAAGGCAACCGTGCCGATCAGGATGATGATTAAAACCAGGGTCATGATTGTCTTTCTCATTTCGTCACCTCGTCTTGTGTCAGGACGCCCTTGTAAAGGGTCTCGTAATATTTTGATTCGCCCCACAGGTCCGCCAGGTCATCGGGGCTCCAGCCCCAGCCGGTCGATGTAAACAAGCCCGCCTTATTGAGAAACACGCCCAGGAGTTCCGAGCAAACCGGGTAGCTCCAGTGGATGTACTGGGCAAGCCGTAAAAAGTGCATGGGGAGCCGCCAGAAGGGATAGAGCTTGCCGTCGTATTTCAGGACGGCTCGATAGCCTGCCGAAAAACGCACGTCGTCCATCGCCGTATTCCGAACGATCCAGACCGGGCAGCCGACATACTGCGACAGGTGGTAATGGTCGATCCGCAGGAGGGACTCAAAGGTCTTTCCGGTCTCGTCCACGATGAGCAGGGCGTGGTTGTACTCGGCCTTGCCGTCCCGGCTGAGAAAGCGCTGTGCCGCGTTGACCGTCCCGGCGATCGCTGAATTCGTTTTGACGACGCAGAGGTCTCCCGGTTTCAGGTTCAGCATGACACCGCCCCCCTGTATTCCTGGATGCGCCTGGTCCACCCCCGCGCGAATTGCCGCTGGTCGGCATTGGGGCGAACCAGCATTTTGATCGTGTCGATCAGGTACGGATCGATGATCTCGCAAAAGTAAATAAACTGGATCCCGTTGAGGGCGACGAAGAGGGCCCGGGGGTCCTTGACGCACCATTTGTTGATCAGGTTAAGCGTGGCCGGGCCGATGGCCCCATCGAGGTTGATGGACTCCCCCAGGTATTCCAGGGCGAGCTGGGCAATGAGAACCGCCTTTTTGACCCCGGAATTGACGGCCGTGTCGAAGATCTCGGCGGCGATGGCGATGTCCTTGACTCCCTGCAGTTTGAGAGGATTCCAATAGAGCGCCTTATAGATGATACGCGCCTGTTCGGGCGTTAGGTCTCTGATCCCGATTGCTCCAATCAAGCCCTGTCGGATGGCTTCCATCAGGGTCGTCTCGGTGATCCCGTACTTTGTCCGTCCGCCCCGGTCCCCCGGAATATCGGAGTATTCCCCCTCCAGGCCCAGGGTTTTGTTGTAAGCGTAGTCAAATGCGTCCATCACGTTCTCCGAAAACCAAATAAAAAAGGGCCACCCGACTGTGTCGGATGGCCCTCTCAGGAGCTCTCACTTTTCACACCGGCGGGGTTTCGGTCCTGCTGGCCCTCCCAGGGGCTCTCGGTGTTCAATTTGTAGTCTTCTAACTAGCTTAAAGTCCTGTTTTTTGCAAGGATTTTCTCAATATATTGTGTTGTCACCCATACCTGGCCACAAGATCCGGGACACTTAAATTCCAGTTGAATATCACCGGCGCATTCGTGGCCCTTCAGGTCTGCCAGCCGCTTTCCGCAGACCGGGCAGGGAAGGATGATTTCCGGATCCCGTTTTCCCATTTCCCTTTACGCTCCCAGACCGACGTGCCGATTCAGGATATAAAGGATCTGCATTTCAACCGACCGGAATTCCTTCCCGGCTTCCTGCTCGATGGCCTGCTTGATTTCGGGATAACTATCCAGTTCGAGCGTGATCGAGCCGCTTTTTGAGCCCTCTTCGAGCCGTGTTCTATCGGGCGGCGTTTCGGTCATCTTACCCGCTGTCTGTCCGGCTTTCTTCCAACTGGGGCGGATGTTACCGCCCTTTATTCGAGCCGCGACGGCTTGCAAAGCCCCGAACCGTTCTTCATCCGTTTTCCCATTTGCGGCGTTGTAACAAGTATGGCATAGATCACCGACCAAGGTGAGGTCGCCGCGCTTGCAGTTACTGCAGGTCCCTTTTTTGTTCATGTCTTTTTCCGCCTCCTTCTCCGTATTTTCAGCGTCCGGTTCTGCGATGCAGCCCAATGTATCGTAAAAATAACCATCGGGCCGCCAGTCCGGTTTGCCGGTTTCTTCGCACAACTCAAATTGATCGCCGACAATAAACGACTCACGCTCGTCGCATCGCGTCCGGTCAGGGCATTCGTCGCAGTACATGGTCGCCCCCTTTCACTTGGCCGTTAATAAAAACACGATAAGGGCCAGGACAACAAAGCCGATCAGCACCAGCCACTCCCCCGTTACGCACATGTCATTTTCCCCTTTCGATTCCGAGTCTCTGTTTCAGGTTCTCGATGCCTGCCCGGACGTCCTCGGGCAGGTTCTCCGTCGGGCAGTACTCCTCCTGATTCCCGCTCCTGTGTCCTGCCAGGATCTGCTTTTCCTTCTGGCGGTGATCCTTTTCCGCCCGGCGCGACGCATCGCCCCGTTCCCGCTCGGCGATGCCGATCATGACCTGTTTCAAATAGTTGTGATTGTGCAGGATGGTCGAAAACTCCCGCTTGACGACGATGTCCAGGGCCTCGGCGATCCCCTGGCGGCTGATATTGTATTTCCTCTTTTCAAAGATGAACGCCTCAGCGTCGAACAGGCGCTTCATCTCCTCCAGGAGGATCCGGTATTTGGTAGCCTTAAGCTTTAAAGGATCCACCACAAAAAGTTTGCAATATCCCCGTACTAAGTCAGCATGTCCACCGAAGGAGGGCATCAGCCGGATGATGGCATTCAGATCGTTTTCGAGGTACAGCTCCATCAGATCCAGTTCTTTATGGCAGCAGGGGCAGGGAAATTTCATTTCAGCCACCAGCATTTGGATCTATCTAATATCTGGGCGTCACAGCGATGGTCTTCACGGATACGGTACCGGCGCGAATGCTCCAGACCCATGACGCGGCAGCGGCCCTCAATGGCCAGCACATTTCCGCCCAGGCCGCGCACTTCGAAGTCCACCACAAAACTCGTACAGTATCTGCAGTTGTTCCTCTCGTCGGTCGATCCTTTTCGATAGCGTAGTTCGTTTTTTTTCTTAAGTCGTTCTGTTCCCATCATTCCCAGTCCTCACCCAAACATCGCAATCTGGAGATCCATGATCTCGTCAATGTATTTTGCTTTTGTCCGGCCTATCTTGTGGCAGGCAAGGCATATCACTGATGAATACTTGCTTGGCGTCCGTCGATAACCGTTGAACGCCGAATGATTGCATTTCCGCTGAATAACCCGCCAGTTTATTTCCCCGGCGGGCTTTCTTCTTTCGCTGCAGTGACACCCGAACGATTTCATCCTTCGACAGCCTCCTTCATGGCATAGTATTCGGACAGTTTCAGGGGCGTTGTGTCCGGTGGGATGAATGGATCACTATTGTCACCGTATGGATTGTCTTCCACGGGTATCCCGACAATATAGGCGTCGCCGATTATTTCAAACGATGCATAACCGATCTCGTTTCCACTTAGGATAAAACCACCGCCTCCAAGGAGGTTTGCAAAATCCGAAGAAATCGGAATCTTAATAGCATTGACCTTTTTCATAATATTTTTCCCGATGCTGGTGGCTCTATTTGGCATGTAGAGTCCCTTTCCCTGATCTTTAAGCGGCCTCCATGCCCGACCTGGATCACGATCAAAAAGGAACCCGCTTATGGAAGCTCCTCGGCGATAAACAAATGATGCACCTAACTCTTGTCCCAGGGCATAAGCGGCAGCCGTCGCTTCTTTGTACATTTTCCGCCAGGTCGTTATGGTTTCCATGCTCTTTCCGCCCGGCTGGGCCAGGTAATATTTACGCTCCATAAACCCTCCTATATGATTTTCTCCGCTCAAATAGACTGCGATCAATGATTCCCAGGTCTTTCACTTTGTTTCCTCCGCCTGTTCCTTCATGGCATAGTATTCGGACAATTTCAGGGGGGTAACATCCTTGGGGATGAAATCTTCATCATCACCGATAGGTACGGATACGACATAATTATCCCCTATGGTCTCGAACGAAACAGATCCCCACATATTTCCCCTAACAATCAACCATCCGCCGCCCATCAATTCCGAAAACAGTCGGTGATCGGGAATGCGAATAGCATCAACCTTCTTCATTATTTCCTTGCCTGCTTTTGTCGTTTTATTGGGCATGTACTTACCGCAGCCTAATGCTCTGACGTTTCGCCATGCCCGTCCAGGATCTTCCTTTTTAAAATCAAATGCCACAATTCGCTCTCCGCTGCGGTAAATTCTCTGAGCCCCGAGCTCATGGGCCAGGGCATATCCTTCCTTAATGGCTTCGGTAGACATCTTCTGCCACGTTAGTATGGCCTCGTGACTTTTTCCACCCGGCGTCGCCAGGTAATATTTACGCTCCATAACCCCCTCCTATATGATCTTGTCCGAGATCCGCGTGATGATCTGCCATTGTTTCTTCGAGACCTTCATGTTTTCACCCCAGCAGCGGAAGCGTTCCAGGATGTCCTCGATGAAGGATTGTTCCCATTCCGTCAGGTCGTCCCAGTTGAGGTCGACGGCCCGCTCCAGGCGTTTCATCCAGTCGAATTCCTTTTGAGTCAGCATGCGGAAGTCTCCTTCTTAATTTCGAAGTTGAACGTCTCCGCGGGCTTCCGCTCCGCGCCGATCAGGAACAGCTTCTCGTCTGTCCACTTTTCGATCGCCTCACGGTCCAGAGACTCAACAGTCTTAATGACGTCCGTAAAGTTCTGTTCTTTGCACTTCGCCAGGGCGTCGCGGGGAATGGTCACATGATCGCCTTTGGCATGGAGCAGATTGCCGTTGCACAGGTAGACAATGTCCGTTTCGTCGAACAGGACGCCTTTCGCGGCCTTCATCAGACTCAGGAGCCCCTTCTCATCTTCACGGATCATTTCGATCAACGGGTTGATCTGGAGATCGTACTGCTTGGTCACCCTGGCCACAGCCTCCTTGCATTCCGCCATCAGGCGTTCCGCCACCTCCTGGAGGTCATTCATGTCTCCCAGGAGAGATTCGGCTCTTTCCTTTGCTTCCGACAGATTGATTTCAGGCCGCTTTTTCATCCCCACCCTCCATTTCCAGTTTCATCTGGCCGAGCAGATCCGGCAGGCTGATCTTCTGGATTTTGGCGACACGGGCCAGTATCCGGAGCGCCCTGACCCTGGAACGGCGGAGATACCCGACCAGTTCGCTTCCCGCCGAGGCCATGTAGTAGCCGCCCCCTTCCTTCGTGGAGGCGGAGCAGATGGCTACGCCATCCCGGCGCATGGCCGTGATCAGCTTACGGATCTTGCGGGTGTCGTTGATCCGGTTCCGCCAGGATTCGCCATAGACCGCCTCGTAGAGTTCGCCCATGCCGATGGCCTGTGTCGCGCCGATGTGATCGGATAGGACCACCATCAATTTTAACTGGGCTTCCGCGTCCGTTTTGCTGTTTCTTTGCATGTTCATTCTCCTTTTTTATTGGCGCCCGATATTGCCCGGTTTGCACCGGACCGCCTCGGAGCCGGGCGGCACTGGAGGGTCCTTTATTGTTTTTCTGTTTTCTGTAGCTTCCTGAGGACGGCCAGGAGCCGTTCCAGCTTGTCCACGCTCCGGCACCACTCCAGGTGGTCCACACCGCAGATCTTCTTTGCCAGGCCGGGGAGGCGCGCATCGCCGTTTTCGAGATTTGCGGCTTCCTCCCTTACCCGGTCGCGCAGCGCGATGAGCTGGGCATCTTCCGGTTTTTCCTTTCGCGATTTGGCCGCACGCCAGCCGTGCGATCTCAGGAGTTTCACAAAGTTCTCCAACTGCCAGATCGTCATGTCTGCCGCAGATGAGACCTTGAACGCCGTGAGCATGGCCTCGTAATAATCGTCGGAGAGGCCCATCTGCACCTTGGCCACGTGGATTTTCGCCAGGAGCCCCCGCCGCTGGTCGGCCAGGACCTTCTCCCCGCCGCGCACATGGCGCAATGTCTGCCGGTCGTGTCCGTATAGCGCAGGCTTCATCTCAGCACCTCCACCCGGTAGCGGTCCCGATTCGGAATGTTGTAGAGATTCACGGCCGTGGTCCCGCTGTCGCATTTCCGGCGACCCACCTTCATAATCAGGCCGTCCCTGCGGAGTTTCCGGATGATCTCCTGAACAAAGCCCCGGTCCGCCTCCGAGAGACGGGCAATGTCACGGCTTGAGAATGTTCCGGCGACATAGATTGCCTTGTAGATTTTGGGCATGATTACCGCCCTGTTTCCGTTTTTCCATTCGGAGTTGTACCGGTACAAAAGTTGTCGCCGATTCTGTTTTTCCACATATCCGGTCAGCATCACTTCGCCGCGCCTGCTGAAATCGCGCAGGGCGGTAATGACCCGATCCCGGTTTTTCGCCGACACGAATTCCAGGGCGTCGCTGACGTCTAACGCGGTGAAGATTCCCGTCGTTCCCAACATCCACGCCCGCATGCGGGCGGCCAACCCGGTTTTAGGCGCTTTTGATGACATCTTTCACCAGCTCCGCCGTGATTTCGTTGATGCCGCTGGCCGTCATGGCCCGTTCGATCGCCACCGACAGGGTCAATACGGGGCGCCAGTCGCCGCCGCTGTGCCGCTGGATCATCGCGGCAACGTCCTTCCCGGCCTTCAGGTTCATGGTCTTGCTGATAAAAAAGAGGATATCCTCCTGGGTGATGGGCGAAAACTCCAGCTTCCGCCGGATCCGGGAGGATAGCCTCCGCCGGCTGGCGATCCGTCCCTTGAGTTCGTCCTCGCCGATCAGGATGACGGGGCAGGCGTAGCGCTCATTCAGGTTCCGGAGCATTTCCAGAATTTGCATGGAGAGCAGGTCCGCCTCGTCGATGATGATCAGCCGACGGTCCTTCGCCATCTCCTCGCCGATAATGGCCAGGCAGGTTTCGGAGCGGTTCGGCCGGACCTTTGACAGCTCGAAGGCGATCTCCCGGAGGACCATTGCCGGGCTGCGGACGTTGAGCGGCGGGATGTAAATGGCCTCGGTCTGGGTGGCGTAATGCTTCGCCGCCTCGGATTTCCCGCGTCCGGCGGGTCCTGTCACCATCGCCAGGGACGGCCCGATCAGGCTCCCCGGATTGGCCAGTTCGTTGCAGACGTCGTTGAATTTTGATGTGTTACCCGTGGTAATAAACTGATTGTTCATCGTTCCTCCTTTATTCCGCCAGTTCCGCGACAAAGCGGTAGTATTCCTGCTGGTCCGGCGTCATTTCGGCCTGGTATTCGGCCATGAATTGCCGGTCGTCGTCCTGAATATCACCGCCCGCCTTGATGTATTGCAGGCACCATTCGTAGCGGGCCAACTCGTTGAAGAACCAGTTCGGACGGGTGGGAAGGGGTTTGCCGGTTTTTACCGGCAGCCCCTGGAGCGCCTCGATCTGCGCGACCTTCCGGTCCAGTTCCTCCTGGGTGTATTCCCGGGCGGCCTCCCGCCGTTCGTCGGCGATCCGTTTCTTGTCCGCGCCGATCAGGGCGGCCGTCTTCTCCAGGGGAGACACTTCCGAATAATTTCTAAAATCGGGGATGGCCTGCGTCATGGCCCGGTACGTGTCGGCGATCCGCTTGCGGCGTTCGCGCTTTTCGATGATTTTCCGCTCGGCCAGGTCGGCGTCTTTCATACTCGAGTATTCAGCCGGATGAGCCGTGCAGAGGTAGCGGCCCCGGTAAAAGACATGGAGGGCGTCCGCCTCGATGGGGGCATAGCGGAGGTCCACCCGTTCCCCGTGGAGGTTCAAAAGGGCGTCATGCTCGAAACGCTCCCCGGCGAACTCGATCCGCCCCATGTGGACGATCCGGCTGGCCTTGGACAGGAAGATCAGGTCCGCCGCCTCGTCGGAGACCCGGACGGGCCGCCAGCCGTCGTTGTAGCAGGCTTCGAGGCACGCAAAGGGCGTCGCCTCTTTCGGTCGCGGCTTCCAGGCCCATTCCCGGAGCACCCCACGGTGCGCCTTGACCCGGTTGTAGTAATCGACGGCCCGGTAAGCCCAGAGATAAAATTCAGAGGCCAGGAGCAGCTTCCCGGATGCGGCCAGGCGTTTCGCCTCTTCCTGGTCCACGTCCTGTTCGTGGATGCCGTCGGTCAGTCGCTTGACGTTGCCGGGCAGGCGGAAGTGGCTCCGGAGGATATTTTCAAAGATGTCGAAGGTGCCCTCGATCATCTTGGCCTTGGCGTTCTTCACGATGGCCCGCTTGTGCGTGCCGGGCAGGATGATGCAGGGATTCACCTCCTCGGCGTCGACGTCGAGGATATCCATCGGCTGCTCAAGGCTGGCCTCCCAGGCCATGCCGAGCGACCGGATGTCCGCCATGATGCCTATGATGTACTTCGACACTTCCGGGCGGCCGTTGTCCGTGTAGATGCTCTTAAAGGCTCCATAAACCCTCATACCGATCCGGAGGGCCAGGCCGATGAGCTGGGCGTCGTACTTTTTATCGATGGCCAGTCCGTAGAGGGTCCGGGTCCGCAGGTCCTGCCACATGTAGCATTCCGGCCGGAATACCTCGCCGGTTTCGTCGTCCACCGCCCAGAAGTCGAAACGGTGCTGGTCGCCGACGAGCATCTCGAAGGGGGCCAGGTCGGAGTAATCCCGCAGGACCGGCGGCAGCATGTTGTCCAATGCTTTCAGCCCCCCTTTCTGGTAGGCCAGCAGCAGCGGCGTGACCTTTTTGTTGTACCACCAGCGGGCGGACGCCTCGCCGCCGATCTGCCAGTGGCGCCGGTGCGCCTCGATGACTAGGCAGTCTTCGTACAAGTCTTTCAGGTCGATTTTCCGGTGCTCTTTCTTGAGGCAGAGGCCGATCCACCAGTCCAAGGCCTCCGGCGTCCAGACACGGGCCTCGTCGGCTCCGGCCTTGGTGTGCCGGAGCCCGGCGATCCCCGCCTTTTCGTATTTCGACATCCAGCGGTAGATGGCCTGCCAGGTGACGTCGTTGCGGATGGCGACCGACTCGATCCATTTGCGGCGGCCCTTGCTCCAGTTGCGGGGCATGTCGTCCACCTCGCGGAGTATCTGGAGGATATTCCGGATGCGGGGATTTCTCAGGTCGTCTTCGGAGATGGCGGTTTCGGGGGTCCAGGTATCACGGCGGGAGGCGGTTGGCGCCAGGGCGTCGGAAAAAGAGGGGATCGGGAGATCAAAGGCCGCGTCGACCACTTTGGCGGCCGCG
>Ga0302253_1000676_pt1 | contig 25864 bp, 22 predicted proteins | sample AAG_RA_Trp_MG_FD_193537 | JGI IMG/M metagenome (GOLD analysis project Ga0302253, IMG submission 193537) | Enriched activated sludge microbial communities from anaerobic digester in WTTP, New Holstein, Wisconsin, United States - AAG_RA_Trp | ecosystem: Engineered > Bioreactor > Anaerobic >...
TCTCTTTTGTGGGCACCCTTTTGCGGTTTTGACGAAGAATATAGCGAACCTTCGTCTTGTTCAATTTCATATCTTGGACTATGCGTCCAAGCTTAGATGATAGGCGAAATAATTTCGGGACTCTACACTTTTAGGAATGGTTCATAGTCTACTTCGCTTTCCATAATATATAAACGACGTTCTACAATATAAAGTTGTCTATTTTATTTTGCGTCGAGCCCTTAGCTCGGCCCGGTCAAGGCGCAACCTGGCACGTGGCGGGAATTTGAAGGCCAGGACGCGTGCGCGACGGGCATCCGAAAGAGAAAGAAATGAAAAACTTCCGGCATGAAAAGCGGAACGGCCCAGGGGACGAATGTGTTAGTAGATTGTTGGGAGAGCCAAATGGTTCGCAAGCTTCGTCCACTGCATGTACCACAAAGTTTTTCGTTAGTTCTTACAATGAACAGGCCTTGAGGGATTTTCATTAAAAGAGAGTTAGTTATCTTCTTGATGGCCATAGCTCTTATCCAGAGCGCCTATGGCATTCAGATCACCGCGTCAGGTGGCGGCAATGGTGAAAGCGGCACGGCATCAATGAATTTTGATACCTTGAAAACCACGGCCGTGAGCAGCCAAATAGCGATCAATGACGCGACTGTAACGCCATTAGCAGCTATAGTAGGACCGATAACGAAATTCGAGCAGACCCACTCGGTCAAGGATGCTTCGGGCAAGAGCGCCAGCGTGTACGTCAAGGTACTCAATGCGCCCAATGGCCTAACATACACTTCCAAAGTCCTGCCAAAAGAAGGAAGTGTAACTACTCAACCCCAGGTCTTGGCTGAACAGTGGCTGACCGTCCCTAAAGCAGATTCTATCAAGTGTACTGCATCGGCCTCATACGGCACTTTGTCATCGAGTGTGGGCTTGGAGGAATACAAGGGATCATCAACTGGAGACTATGTGACATTGACCGGGTATGATGGCAAAGCCTATGCTACATCCTCGTTGGCATCTGCTAGTCAAACTGCAAACAGCGGTGCAGCCAATTCAATCACGATCTATGGAACCGCCAAAGATAGTAGCGGAACGTATAATATAAATACGCCCCTAAAAGGCATCTCCGGTGGAAAGGCCACATTCTCGGGATTGAGTGAGACTTCTTCAGCAGGAACAACAACGCAGGTGGTGCAAAAGGAGCATGTGATGGGAACATTCACAAGCAAAGCTACAGCAGTGACAAAAACAACAAGCAGATCCTCGAACTATGGCACTGAGTACTACCTCAATTTAGCAGCCAAGAAGACCTCATCCGGGCCGACTGTATCGGGAGCACTGGGCTATTACATCAGCCCGACTTTAAAGATTCAAGGAGCAGTGAACGCTGCAGTATCTGGCGACACCATAAATTTGGCCACGAGAACTTATAAGGAGAACGTGAAGATCGATAAATCGTTGACTGTGAAAGGAGCTGGATCGGCCAAAACCATCGTGGATGGTAACAAAGCAGGGTCAGTTTTCACGGTAGGAAAGAGTAACGTGAATGCTGTCGTGACGTTGTCTGGTATGACCATAAAGAATGGTAAAGCGGATTATGGCGCGGGCATTTATAACAATGGTAAGCTAACAGTTGCTAGTTGCACTATATCAGAAAACAAGGCATGGTATGGAGGCGGTATAAGAAATTATGGCACTCTGACCGTGACTGGTAGTACCATATCTGCAAACAGTTGTTTGAAAACTAAAATCGTATACGGTTCAGGAGGGGCCAGTTGGGAGTATCCTGGCAGTGGTGGCGGTATCTATAACTCCGGCACAGCAACCATAGCAGGCAGTACCATATCAAAGAACAGCGCTCTTGAAGATGGTGGCGGCATTTATAACTCTGGAACAATAACGATAACCGGTAGCACGCTATCTGGGAACAGTCTCATTGGCTCTACCAACTACAATTCTTACGGTGGCGGAATTTACAACAAAGGCACAATGACCGTTACAGGTAGCACTATATCGGGGAACTACGCAACTCATGGAGGGGGCATTGCAAATTCCGGAACTGCGACGATAAAAAGCAGCACGATATCCGGTAATAATGTGAAATACAAAGGAGGAGGAATTGCAAACTATGGTATTTATAAAAGCGGAACTTTCACTCCTGCCAATCTAAAACTAATAGATACAACAATATCGTCGAACAAAGCAAATTGGAAAGGAGGGGGAATCGACAACACGGGCATTCTATATGTCAGTGGGTCGAGTCTGATATTCAGCAATCAGGCTACTACTGGCAATGGTGGTGGAATTAATTCCGAGCCATACACATCTACATGCACTGTGACACTTGACGGTTCTAAAGTCAAAATCTATTCGAATAAGGCACATCTACCTAGTTCGATTGCATCGACAAATTGGTATCAGCAATATGGCGTGTATCTGAAATCGGGTTTACCTATCATGAAGCGCGGATTCAACCCCTCAACGCAGGTCACCGGCAATACCAAGGTATAGTTGGCTATTGGAATGAAGGCGATCTGCCCTTCATCCCCTTTTTGAGTGATCTGATATATGGAAGTACATACAACCTGCAAGTGGACCAAGTGGACTGCACCCCTGATAGTAGTGTAGCAGTTCCTAATTAACATATCAATACTCCGTCGTCCTTATCGACAACAATCCCTCCCGCCATTTTATCCATTTTGTACTTCCATTTAAATATTGTTGGAGTTTCATTCATGCCGTCTATGTATTGACTCATGCGATCCTTCAACTCTTTTTTGGATGATACACCCTTCATTTCGCACTAACGGTCTAATTTCCAAACATTTTCACGATAAATTAATAGGAAAGATTTATTAAATTCCTCGTTATATCCCCTTATGGGGTAATGAACGTGGAGATAAGAACTCTTCCGCTAGATCATCTTGGATTAGTTGCAGGTGTTTTTGATCAACTCGATATTGCAGATGTGATCGATAACCGAATTCCCAAGCTCCGAAATCACAATCTTGAGCATTCAAAAGTCATAAAGGCCATGATCCTGAATGGTCTTGGCTTTGTAGGTCAGAGGCTATATTTATTTCCAGAGTTTTATGAAAAGCTTCCCCTCGATAGGTTGCTTGGCGAAGGAGTTTTGGCCTCGGACCTGAATGATGATGCCCTGGGCAGGACTCTTGATGCAATTTATGCCTATGGCCCGACAGAACTCTTCAACGAGATATCTCTGAAAGTTATGAGCCAGTTGGATTTAGGAGTTCAGCGGCTTCATGCCGATACCACGAGCTTCAGCGTCCAGGGTGAGTACGAAGGATCTAGCGGTCAGAAAGCTATCGAGATTGCGCTCGGCCATTCCAAAGACGGGCGCATGGATCTCAAGCAGTTCATCCTGAGTGTGGTGACAAACCAGGATGGCATACCTCTTTTCGCCAAAGCCCATTCAGGCAATGCATCTGATAAGAACACGATCATTGAGGCTATGCTTAAGATCAAGTCAGGCCTCAGCCTCGATGACTCTGCCTATTACATAGCCGATAGCGCAGTCTACAGCGAGGGGAATATCCAGCGACTTGGAACCGATATGCTTTGGATAACTCGCGCCCCTGCAACCCTGAATGAGATCAAGAGGTTGCAGGATAGCGATGTTGAGATGGTTGAATGCAAGGACACAAGGTACAGATGCTTCTCGACCACCTCGAATTACGGAGGTATCCCACAGAAATTGGTTCTCTACCAGTCTCAGCCTATGCAGGAACGCAAAGAAAAGACGTTCGAAAAGACGCTTGAAAAGAAAAATAAGCAAGCAGAGCGATCTTTGGGCAAGCTGAGGCGTCGCGAATTTGCCTGTGAAGCAGACGCACGAAAAGAAGCTGATCTATGGCTGGAGGAGCATCCTTTTCATAGATTCAAGGATCTATCTGTCAAAGTGATAACAAAAAAGATGGAAAAGAAGCAAGGAAGGCCAAGAAAGGATGAGAAACTTCGTGATGTCTATCTGATAGAGGCCAACCTGGAATTAGATCATGATAAGATATCAAAAATTAAATCAAAGCTTGGAAGGTTCGTTCTTGCGACAAATGACATCAATCTGGATCCTGATACACTTCTCAGCTACTACAAAGGCCAGCAAGCGGTTGAACGAGGGTTTAGGTTCCTCAAAGATAAATGTTTCCGAGTGGCAGAGGTTTATCTCAAGAAGGAAGAACGAATTGAAGCTCTTGCCATGATCATGGTCCTGATTCTCATGATCTATTCCATCGCGGAATGGATGATCAGAAAAAGGTTGTGCGAGTCGGGAGAGACCATTCCTAACCAATTGAAGAAGCCTACTCAGAAGCCCACATTCAAGTGGATTGCCTTTCTGTTCATGGGAGTTGCAGAGGTTACAGTCTGGATAAATGGAGAAATGCACCAGAGGATAGCTAATATTAATGATAATCTAGCTAAAATTATTCGGCTATTCGAGCAGAGTTGCGAAAATTATTGCTGTGTTGCTTAAATTAACTTAATCTATTAATAGTTGTCTTATTATTACCTTAGGCTTTTCTTCTGAGTTATAATCCTAAAATTATATCATAGAAAGTGAATATCCTCTTTATCTCGGCAATCATCCCCTCAACAGAGGTTGCTCTAACAGTTTCGCCGAAGATCCGTTTGATTGCCGAGAAGAACCCTTCCACCGCCCATCTATCTCCGTAGTTATGAATCTTCTTCCAGCTATCGTAGCCGTATTTCTTGAATTCAAGAACGGCATTAGCTCTTGGGGTTGGCTCTGGTCCTACCTTGGCATTCTTTCTGATCTTGATTCCGGGAATGCTTACATTTTTCTCTTTCATGAACTTGAATGCATCTTCTTTGTCATATGCCCCATCCCCCAACGCATCCTTTATGTCCACTTCATTCAATAACGGTCTGAACATTTCTTCATCGACGACTTTTTCCTCGGTGATTTCGATGCTCACCAATCGCTTAGACTCCACATCGACTGCTATGTGGACTTTAAGCCAACCTCTTCGCTCCTTGCCATGCTTCTCGCGCATCCAGTCTCCTCGATTCGTGACCTTGAAACCTGTAGAATCCACAGCTACAACAACGTCTTCCTTCTCGGAAAATGGAGGAATGGGGATTGGCATCGTCGTTATCCTACGCCATAATGTCGTGTAATCTGCATTCTTCAAGCCCGGAGTAAATGTACTCAGCTTCCCGATGTACCCTTCCAATTGGCGATATGGCATGCGCATGAAGCTATAAATGATTGCCGCAAATAAAATAAAGCTTTTGGGATACTTGAAAGGACTGCCATGTTTCTTGTGATTCATTTCCGCTAGCTCAATGTACCAATTATTAACACAGTTCATTGTATCCGCCAATTCGAATTTGACCCCTCACGCCAATCCGATTTTGATCCACTCTTAAGCGGCTAATCATTCTCATCATGTATAAAGTTCACGTCTCGCTACCTTCGTCTGAAGCTCTTTCCGTTCATGTTCAGTATCAATGCGTGATGGGTAATCCTATCGAGAATTGCTGCCGTTAGAGTCCGATCATGAAATACCTTCACCCAATCGGAAAATGCCAGATTCGATGTGATGATAGTACTCATAGTCTCGTATCGCGTGGCAAGCAACTGAAAAAGCAACTCAGCCGCTGTGAGATCAAATGTAACATACCCAAGCTCATCGATTATGAGAAGATCTATTTTTCTAAACTGCTTAATATAAACAGAGAGCCGATTTTCGTTTCTTGCCTCAACCATCTCATTGATCAAACCGGCTGCCGTACGGAATGCAACTCTATAATTCTCCTCACAAGCTCGGATTCCTACTGCGATTGCCAAATGAGTCTTGCCCGTTCCAGAATTGCCAATGAGAATGACATTTCTACGCTCCTTGAGGAATTCAAGTGATTTCAAAGCAGGGATAGCCTCTCTCCCATCTTGCGGTAGATCATCCATTATCAGATCCTCAAATCTCTTCTTTGTGGGAAATCCCGCGAGCCTGAGCGATCTCATCTGGCGATTCATCCTCCTTTTATCAAGTTCTGCCTGAAGCGCAGATATCAGGAATTCCTGCAGATCATCATTATCTGATGAACATTCCTGCACATAGTTGTAGACTCCGCTCAGCCTCAATTGTTTGCATAGGTCTTCAAGAGCCACGTCCACAGCTTATCCCTCCATAAAATGATCAAACACAGCGAGATCTGGCTCCGATACTTCAAAATCTCCTTTGAAGGCAAACGGCTCAACCATCGGGACTTCCGTCTGATGAAGGAAGAAACGAATGCTGTCGCATGTTGGATGGATATTCTGCTTGTTTAGGATGGCAAGAGTCGAGGAGAATGCCTCAGGCGATGTCTCTCGCATCAGATCAAGAATCGGCAAAAATTTTTTAGGATCATCTCGATAATAGTAGTTGAACATGTTCTGAATGAGTTCATCTGACTGAGCCAGAACCTTGGAATTTGCAAGCGCGCCAGGTTTGCGATGAAATGTCTTGATGTAATGAGTGATATCCAGAGAGTACTTCTGCTTCCCGGTTATCCGTCGATGGGATGCTATGACCGCGTTTCCATCAAGAAAATCAATTTGGTCGACGAGTATCTTTAACGTAATATATCTTGGACGATATGTATCTGGGATCGAGTAGTAGTTCCCATCATGTTTTACCAGCGAATACCGTGATATGGTGGCACGTTTCAGTTCATAGTTCTCATATTCCAGTGTTGGCAATGGATGCATCAAGGCTCGCTCTTGATCGAGTCCTCGGATCGGCACATTCGAACGACGATAAACCGGATGAGCGTTTATTTCGGCAAGTCTCATCTTGAGCCAGTCAGTAGCCTCTTCAAGTGATGCAAACATGCTTCTTTCGCTGAATGTGGCTCGTCTAACATAGCCTACACTCTCTTCGTCTGTACCCTTCTCGTTAGGTGAAGCGGGATTGCAGACGCAGGGGTGAAAACCGAAGTGCATGGATAGCTCTAGAAACTTATCATTGAACTGCCCTTTTTGAGAATCATATACTGTAGCCATTCTGTCATAGAAAATAGATTCTGGAACCGAGCCGATCTCATGGAAAAAGTCAATGTGAGCCTGAACAACTTCCAGATGTGTCGATCTATGATAAAGGCGAGCAAATCGATAGAGCGAGAAGGGCAGGACGAAGACTGCGAGATTTAGTTTCTGCCACGTTCCACCAATGCTGAGTGTAACCTCGCCCCAGTCGAATTCAGCACGCTGACCAACGCGAGGCTCCTGCAATATGAATACATCTCGTGGCGCATTAGTGCGTTTCCAGCGAGCGACTTCATTTTTAACGCTGGAATATCCTATTCTATGGCCATCTTTGACGAGAAGTTCCCAAATACGTTTGGCTGTGATGCGCTGCTTTTTGGGGCGGTTTAGATTTGATTCGAGATGATCATGGATCTTCTGGCGAACTGGTTCTGAGAGGACTCGTGATGGCTGAATGATTTCTCGGTTTTTAGGAAGGATCTCATCGGCTACGCCATCTCGCACTTCCTTGACCTTAAGCACGTACTTCTTCACAGTATTTCTGGAGATCTTGAGTTCGCGGGCCACTCTTCTGTAGGATTTATAAAGGTCGTATAGATCGACGATTCTGCTTATATCTGCCATCGTTTTCACCCTAATGCCCACCTCTCGAAATACTTGGAGAGGGAAGGCTTTCCTTCTTAGGGTGGATCAAAAACGAATTGGCGTTTCCTTAAATAGACGGGTCAAAATGGAGTTGGCGAAAACACGTACCCCCTTTTCACTAGCACATCATTATATTTTGGCCAGTCCCTCTTGTCTTCATATGTCATGATATGGTATTTATTTTTCTAAAGATAAATAGATTATGCAACACAGCAAAAATTATTACGGATTGAAGAGTTGATGCGGAATGCGGGGTATAATATACTTATGAGCATATAGATAGTTATCTTAAACTGAATTATAAATTTTAAAGCCAAAAATATTAATAATATACAATTAGGCGACACAGCAGAATGATAAGGTTTTTCGAACCATTCTTCCATTCATTTGTCTCGAAGTTAGATTGGTCCTTTCGACATATGCGGTATTCAATCCCAAAAAACTTGGTACCTCATTAGGATCTCCATAGACTACTCTGTGAGTGATGCGGATCAATCTTCCACCTGATCGATGCTTTGTAATGCGTCTGACTATCGTCAGGCGCTCCCCCGGATGCAATCCGGGAGACCTGGAGACATCTCCATCCAGGCTGCGGTTGTTTTCGAGTTGGAGGTCTTCTCCTGCCAGCGTATTCAGGCGACTTCCCCCAGGTTTCAAGCATTGCTTCAGGATAACTATCATTTCCGTCGCTCGATATTGCAGGAGGTTCAATCGGATTGCAGCGATTCTTTATTTGCAGCATCATAGCCACTGCAACTTCCTCTTCATTCTTTCCTATCGCACGTCCCACTCTCAGCCTGGTATCGACATCTATCGCGGTACCTCGCCAGAATGTGCCTTGATCGACCTCTTCAGGATGGTTGCTTTTTCCCCTTTATGTCCTACATAGGTCCACATCGCATCGAGCTGAACTCGGGTCAGATGGTAGTTAGCCAGAAGCAAAGCCTCAATCTCTTCAACATGAGCCGCTGCTTTGCGGAGCCAATTCACAACAGTCTCTTCCTTTATTCCTTTCACTCTATGGATGGCGGCAAGGCTATTTCTTTCCGCAAGCATAGCCAGACATTCAAGGATCTCTTTTGGGCTATGATGCAAGCCATAAAAGATAGTCCCTTTATTTCCCACGAATACTCGGCCACAGGTTTTGCATTTTAAACGCTGCGTTCCCTTGGAAGTGCGGCCATACCGGACTATGTTTCCATGATCCACTTTGCCATAGTCAGGACAGTCTTTATTCCAGCAAAACGAACCGGCAATTGCCAGTCTACTTGCCTTCATCGTATTCCCCAAGCTAAATATGCGATGAAGGAATATAAACTTAATTAGGGAGGACTACCAAAAGCCGGATCACTCCGTATTTTCCTCCTCCGCCGGGCAGAACCTCCACTCCGCCGTTGCGGAAGGCCTCAATGGCCCTGATCACCTTCGGCTCGACCTCTGCCGCCTCCAGCTCTCCGAGATGCTCGTCCAGCAATACATCAATCTCCGTCTTATCCTCTGTCATGGCCGCGTACAGCCTCTGCACCCCCACCGTCATCGGGCTCTTGTAGCCCAGGGCGAGGGCGATGATCTCTGCCAGAGGAATGAGGTGCAGATAAGGGGGCCGATGAGAGGGATGCTGGGGCTCATTCCAGTCAGCCAATAGATCGATCTGGTCAGCCACCCCCAGCTTGATCTGCCCCTGGCAATGGGAGCAGCGTCCCATGAGATCATTCATCTCTTTTGCGCTGAAGTGATGAAAGCAGCGGGTGCAGGCAGTGCGGTTATACTTTCCCTCTCCCGGGAAAAAACCGGCATTGAGCGTCGGTCCTCTTCCCTTCTTCCTGCAGATGGCCAAAGCTATCTCCTGGTAGCTGCACCCCTCAACCTCCATCTGATTGAACTCTCTGGCCAGCTTATTGGTGCGAGGAGAATGGGCATCGGAGTTGGAGAGAAAAGTCTTGTCCGAGAGCTCCGCAATCCTGTCCGCATAATCGCTGTCCGCGCTCAGTCCAAGCTCAATGAATCGAATCCGGTCCGCCTTCTCCTGGTAGCATTCAGATAGGGACCGATGGTAAGGATTGGTACAAGAATTAGTCTGGGTTAGCAGTTTCTTGGAGAGTTATCTCTCTAAGATACTCCTACCCCTTTTATTTATTGGAAGATACCGCTGCCTTCGATGGGAGTATGCCACCGCCACATTGGCTCAACAGGAAGATCTTCGTGTAACCGCCACGTTTTACCTTGCGGGAGCTGGAAGGCCCCGGCCTTCAGGGCAGGGAGCATTCACTTGCTTGGCCGATCAAGCATAATCGATATATATCTTGAAATCAGTGTGCCTGCGAGGAATTATAAAAAAAGGGGGAGACGTAGTCTTTGAATACTGACTTATCAGTTGTAGTACCTGTATACAACGAGGATAACAATATTAATCCCCTTTATCGGGAAATCACATCGGCCTTGTCTTCTCTTGCCAAGACCTATGAGATCATTTTTGTGGATGATGGGTCAAACGATAATACATTTCAAGTACTGAAGGAAATTCGAGAAAAGGACGAGCAAGTGAAGATCATAAAATTCAGACGAAATTTTGGTAAATCAGCCGCGCTCAATTCCGCATTTAATTTCGTTAAAGGTAATATAATTATCACGATAGATGGGGATTTACAGGACGATCCTGCAGAAATTCCAAATTTCGTTGATGCTATAGAGAGTGGATCAGACTTGGTGAGCGGGTGGAAGTCCTCCAGAAAAGATCCGTTGACTAAAAAATTACCGTCTAAATTATTTAATAAAATGACTCGCCTGTTGACAGGTGTCGGTCTTCACGATTTTAACTGCGGATTTAAAGCATATAAAAAAGAAGTTTTGGATTTTATTTCGTTATACGGCGAGATGCATCGATACATTCCTGTTCTTGCGGCTCAATACGGATTTAAGATAACCGAGTTAAAGGTTGAACATCGCCCCCGAAGCTATGGGAAGTCAAAGTATGGTTTCTCCCGGCTTATTAAAGGATTCTTGGACTTAATTACAGTGAAATTTCTAACTGAATACTCATCAAGACCGTTACACGTTTTCGGAATACTAGGAATATTATCGCTGATATTCGGTTTTTTTATCGGTCTGTATTTGGTTATTTTAAAATATTGGAGAAATATTATACTCAGTGACCGTCCACTATTATTGCTCTCCATTCTATTAATTATCCTCGGGCTGCAATTTATATCCATTGGCTTACTTGGTGAGATGATAACCTTTAGAGATAGAAAAGATGAGAGTGCGGAAAAATATATAGAGGCTATCTTGGACGGTTAAAACGACAATAATATATAAGTATATTTTTAACCGTGGGAGTTAATATAATGGCATCGGATCTGGTCGATCATCTGGTAAAAATACATAATCGTGAAAAAACCGACTTTCGCTGGAAGAATTTGCGCAAGCTCGTAAGAAAGCACGTTATAGGAACCCAAGTATTAGACGCGGGCTGTGGCACTGGCCATACAACCTTGGAATTGTTGAGGGAGGGATACGACGTTATAGCTATAGATAATTCCGAGGATCTCATCACCTTCACCAAGAACCTAATTGAAAAGGGCGGATTTGATGTCGATGTGCGCCAATTAGATTTGACGGAATCTGTGGTTCTAGGAGAGAACAGGTTCGATACGATACTGTGTTTAGACGTTCTTGAACACATCAGTGATGACCGATTAGCTATGAAAAATCTTTATCGGATCTTAAATAAAGATGGCAACATTATAATCTCGGTGCCTGCTATAAACTACTTGTACGGAATACGAGATAAAAAAATCGGTCACTTTAGGAGATACGATCGAGGAGAGCTGATTGAGAAGTTAAAAGAATCCGGATTTGAGGTCGTAGATGTCAGGTACTGGAACTTCTTGGGCGTTTTGCCGTTCCTATTGTCCGAAAAAGTATTGCATAAAGAACTTAATGAAGGTGTTCGTTATTCGAATCGATCTTCTGCGTCAAAGATACTAAATAATATATTAAATACTTGGTTTGAAATCATCGAAAATAACATTAGATTTCCTGTAGGTCTTTCAATAATCATTATTTGCAAAAAAAATAATATATAAAATATTGTTGTTTTAAATAGAGTCCCGAAATCATGAAGTCCTCGATGCCAGGCCTATTTTTGCAATTCCAATTGATCCCAGAAAAACAAAATATACTATAAATATTATATGGATCGCGAACCCTGTGGCTATTGCCGTCTCCTTCGGAAATCCGAGGGCCACAAAGGAGATCGTCCACAGCCCTTCATAGACACCAAAAGACCCGATGCTCGGAACCGGCACGATGCTGGTAAATATGGCGAAAGTGGTGCCCAAAATGATCAATGTGATGCTCAATTCCAGGCCCAACCCTCGAAGGAGCACATAATATATCAGATACTGGAAGATCCATATTAGTAGGGAGAGCTGGAACGAGAGGAGGAGTACCTTCCTGATCCTGACCGCGCCGATGCGGCTTTCTGCGTCTTTGAGCTCATTTATCGATCGGCTGATGAAGCTCACCCTTTCCAGGTTGAGCTTCGCGGCCAGTCTATCGAGCGCTTTGAAGAAAGATCTCCTCCCGACGACCAGAGCAAAGAAGAAAGAGACAACCATAGCTGCCGAGATGGCGATGGTAGAGAGGAGACCCGAAATAGCATCAGGGAGCTCCTCGGCGAGGATAACGGAGGCGAAAAATAAGATGGATATCGATATCAAATCCATCATCCTCGCCAATATCAAGGTGGCTGCGCCGTCTCCTGCGCTCTTGTTGTGGAGCTTTTTCAAGAGATATATGTAGGAGAGCTCCCCACTCCTTGCAGGCATGATCCCGTTGGCCATGTTGTGGACGCAGACTATGGCGAAGAGGTCGGTCACTCCGACCTCCTTATTTAATAGAACGTAAAACCTCAGTGCTCGAAATAGATAACAAAAGGCGTAAGTAGCAAGTCCGAGGAGGACGTAACGAGGCTCTATGCTTCTCAAAGTCGTTGCAAGGTCGCCCAACTGCACCTGGGAAAGCAGCAGGGCTAGCAGTACGGCGGTGACGATAAAGGCGGACGCCTTACTGACGTTTTGGTGGATCACTATAAAATTCCTCTGGTGATGGTTTCAGAGTTCGTTTCCATTTATATTATCAAATACCGGTTTCGCTCATGTGGGGTACTTGTATTTTTCAGCCGACAAATTTTTAAATTAATTATATGCAAACAAAGGATACTACTTGATCTGATGTATAATATCCACCCCCATCGTGAGAAACGATTTTAATTGTGAAGTTGTGAGGACCATCTTCTAATATCGAAGACGCGAACGAGGCCCTAAATCCAGAATATCTGAAGTTCTTATTTTTGTAGGCATTGGCCACATCCGGCCTGTCCAGGCCATATAATGATGGGATATCCATCTCATTATCGATCGTGATAAAGACCGCGCTTGCTGGGCCGACCGCGTATTTATCCACAGCCCAGCCAGCTATCTCGATTATATCTTCCTTTTCTTTATCGATGATTATCGTATCTGGCCAGTCGCCAGATATAGGCTGATCACCGCTCAGTCCGAAAGCAAAGATCTTATCGGGTACGTCGTCATTGTTGTAGTCCAAGTACCAGGTTCTAGTCGTCGGCCTGAATACCCCAATTGTATCCTTACCGTCGCCGTTCCAGTCACCTGATACCGGCAGATCTCCATTCAGTCCGTAAGCTAAGATCGTATCGGGTACCCCGTCGTTATCATAGTCCAAGTACCATTTCCGAGTCGAAGGTCTGAACACCCCAATTGTATCTTTGCCATCGCCGTTCCAGTCACCAGCTACAGGAAGATCATCGTTTAGCCCATAAGCAAGGATCTTATCAGGCACACCGTCATTGTTGTAGTCCAATATGAATTCTCGAGATGAGGGTCTGAACACCCCAATTGTATCCTTGCCGTCGCCGTTCCAGTCACCGGATACCGGCAGATCACCGATATCTCCGAAGACTATGATCTTTTCGGCTACTTCGTCATTATTGTAATCCAATATGAATTCTTGAGATGAGGGTCTGAACATCCCAATCGTATCCTTGCCGTCGCCGTTCCAGTCACCTGATACGGGCTGATCGCCATTCAAACCGTAGGCTAGGATATTATCGGGAACGCCGTTGTTATCGTAGTCTAAGTACCAAGTCCGGGTTGAAGGCCTGAACACACCTATCGTATTTTTGACGCCGTCGTCCCAGAATAAATTTGTGTTTTCATTCACATTATCTATATAAGTATATGTATCCATATAAATTTTAGAACAATCATTTATATTTATTGGTTCTTTTGCGAAAATATTTAAATTAAATCTCTTAAGTAGAGCAGCTCTTTTCCGAACTGCAATAGCCGAAGGATGCAGTTTCTCTAGATTTTTGTCGGGCTGGATATTGTAGGTAAATAGGTAATACTGATTGTCTATCTGTTGGTTGTGAATGGATTGCCCCTCCACTATCCCTGGTACAACGTGTAAAATTGTCCCTAGTGATAATAACGTGAATACGATGCCGAGCAAGAATAGATTCTTGTGTTCCCTACATTCCCAAAATTTTTGGAAATTTTTTGGATTATCATTAACGGTCTCTTTTCGTACAGAATTTTTGGTATAGAGGATAGATAATATATAAATACAGATTATCGGCAAAAATATGGCCAGACTGTGTCTGGTGTCAGGAATAAAATAATAGGTATCTGGGGCACCGAAATAAGAACCCGAGCCTGATCTAGTTAAAGCCACTTCTATTGATGTTAAAGTGCCAAACGCCAATAGTCCGTACCATTTTGAGAATCGATCCAGTTCAAGATATCCACGATTAATATATATGAGTATGACAATATAAATTGATAAAATCAATCCAAAGTATAATGCAATCTCCCTTTGGTGTATCACCTGGGCACCTAATGTACCCATAAAGCAAAGAGATTTGTGGATAGGATACTGGAAAAGAGCTTCAGAAAATGAGGAATATGCATCCGTGCTATGTAAGCCTTTAGTTACGAATCCTAATTGTATAAAATATATATAAAGTATTATAAATGCGCTGGAAATCCAGACGCAAATTTTAATGTTTTTGTGATCCATATTTTGTATGCAAAGCTGAACTAACCCTGCAAACCAAATAGACAACCCAGCAGCAAAAGAAAATGTGCATAAAGACCCTGCAAATATTGAGGCTAAAAAATACGGATACGAATTTTTCGACATATATAAAAAATATAAAGTTATTAATGCTGTAAGTATTAGAATGGGATACTGTACGCTTCCGGCATTGGAAATAAAGCGCATCATGTAGTAAGGATTAAATGCATAATAAAGTATTGGTATTAATAGCAACAGGGTCACACGATCAAAATCTGTATCCGCTTTCAAAAGATATATGATGAATAATATGCTGACTATGTAAAACATATACCCTAGATAAAACATAATTTTTATATTAAGATCAGTGAATAAGGAGGTTATTAATGTGATCACATTAGGCACAGCCGGTCGAGAATCATTCCATTGAGCTATAAGTATAGCAGGATCGAAATCGCCTTCATAATACTGAATCGTCCAAAGGACTATATGGTCCCATTGGTCCCAGTAGGGGATGTCGACCGCATAACTCTCAATGTAGTAAAACCCATAAATTGCGGGCGCAGAGCATATAATAACGATAAGGAATAAATAAAAATTCGTAAAATAACTATCTGACAATTTCATTATAATTTCTCCATAATACTGCCTAAATTCGGATAGAAAAATCCTCTCTATCCCTCGTAAGATTCGGATTATAGTAGGGATCATTGTCCAATACATTGCCCCATTTCTCTCTCATGTAGGCGACCTCTCGCATGAATCTTTGTTGCTTCTCCGGGGTATCCTCGTATCCCCTGCTCAGGGATTCATGGTGATACAGCTCTGCATAGGGCGTATATACTATTAGATAATCTTTGCGCCTCAATTTTAAGCAATAATCGACGTCGTTGAATGCGATGGCTAGGTTTTTCTCATCGAATCCTCCAACCTCTTCGAACACGGACTTTTTCGTCATCATGCATGCTGCAGTGACCGCGCTGAGATTCTGTACCATTTGGATTCGGCAAAAATATCCCGGATTAAATGCAGGAAAATATTTGTGAGAGTGCCCTGCGACGCCACCAATGCCAAGGATGGCCCCTGCATGTTGTATAGTTCTATCAGGGTAGAGCAGTTTAGCCCCAACAGCTCCAACTTCTTTCCGTTGAGCATGTTCAAGCATACACGACATCCATTCGGAAGTTAAAATTTCTATATCGTTATTTAATAATAGAATGTACTCCGAGTCAATAGTCGAAATAGCATAATTATTTATTGCAGAGAAATTAAATTCGTTATCAAACTTTAAAATTTTTATTTTTGGTATATCTGTTAAGTGTCTGTAATACTCGAATGTTTGTCGCTCCACACTTTTGTTATCAATTATTATAATATTATAATTTTTATATTCAGTAGTATTTAGTATGGATTCGATACATCGTTTTAAGATGTTTACGTTATCTTTTGTAGGGATTATAATTGAGACCTTTGGATTATCCCTTATCTTATATTTAATTCTGTAATCAACACCCTTGCAGAATCCCTCAGAAACCTCCTCAATTCCGATCCCGCGTCTTCTCATTGCGTCTTTTAACGCATTTTTTGCGGCTAGATACGCATACGACTTTACTTCCCCAGATAAAGCCGCTGATTCGGGTATCATTCTCCAGTGGTAAAGTATTTTCGGAATATGTGCTATTAGGCCCTCTTGGATCCTCTCCGTAACCCTCAGGAACAAATCGTAGTCCTGAGACCCGTCGTACTCGGTTCTGAACCCCCCCACATCGTCCACGACGCTCTTTCTGATCACTGAGAGGTGACAGAGATAGTTGCAGGACAGGAACATGTCCGGGGACCAATCCGGCTTGAAGAAGGGGTCCCGTCTCTGCCCCTTTTCATCGATCTTATCCTCGTCAGAGTATATGTAATCCAGCTCTGGGTTCTCGTTCAAAAGCCTGACGACCTCGTACAAAGCGAAGGGGGCAAGCTCATCGTCGTGATCCAAAAACGCCACGAACTGCCCGGTGGCCAGGGAGAGCGCCTCATTGGAGTTTCCGGCTATGCCCTTATTTTCCGATAGGAACTTGACTTTGATCCTCGAATCGGCCCCGGCGCACTCCTCTAGGACCTTATTTACATGGGGTTTTTCGGATCTCCCATCTGCTATGCAAAGCTCCCAGTTATCGTATACCTGGCTCAAAGCTGATTCGACGGCCAGCCTCAGCCACTTCTCGTCCGTATTCCAGACGGGCGTTATGATGCTGATCTTCGGCCTGTATTTGAACGACGTGGCCTCTTTTTTAAGTTCGTCTAGCTCCTTTTTTGAGGGCTCGTTTTTAAGGCGCCAGAGGTGATACCTGTCCTTCAGGTTCGAGCTGGAGAAGGCCTGAAGGTTGATCTTGCCATCAATCTCTTTTCCAGCTCTGTAAAGCTTCAAGTCGCGGGATTTAGTTTCTGGATCATACCAGACGGCGGCGTGAGGTTCGCCTTCTGATTTGAGATCGAAGAAAACGGTCCCGTCCGGGATCTCCTTTACGGGCTTGAACTTGAACGATGTATAATCGTTATCTTTGACGGCCTGGCTTTTCACCTTCGTCCTTCTTATGACGGGCCCCACCGGGGAGCTTTTCAGGCTCAAGGTCAGATCCGCATTTGTTCTCCTGTGAGTTGCCGTGAATATCCTTACCTCGTTTATGCCTCCCGTGGGGAAGGTGAACTCACCGGATAGGCCTTCTTCCAGAGAAAGGGGAATGCAACTCGAAGAACTCAATTTGCTTGTTTCGAAGAGAAGAACGTTCGGCGTTTCCTTCAAGAAAGGAATCCTTGACGACAGTTTCCCCTTCGCCCTGAAAGAAAAGCTTCTGAAGCCCTCGTTCACCAGGATTCTGCCGCCCTCGAGGCCTTGATCGTAGCAGCTTCGCCTTCTTGTGCCCAGCGGCATCCCTCGCTCCACAAATCCGTTGTGGTACTTCATCAGAAGCTGCCACACCATGCTTCGCCGCATCTCGGATATCTCTTTTTCCAGTCTCTGTGCCTGGCTCTCAGACTGCCTGAGCTGGTCTTTCAGCTCGTTGATCCTGCCGTCCCGCTCGGATAAGGCCTGGTTCAGATCCTGTATCCGGCCTGCGGCCGTCTGCAGCTCCCCGTCAAGCTCAACGATCCTGCCGTTTCTCTCGGATATCGTGATGGCGAGGGCTTCTGCTCTTTCTTCTGCCTTCTGGAGATCCTCGCCGATGGTGGTAATTCGCTCGTTCCGCTCAGATACTGTCCGGTCCAGGGCCACCACGTTAAATCCCATCTCGGATATCTGAGATTCGAGGTTTTCTATGTGAATGTCCTTAGATTCTGGAATTGCTCTGAGGCAATCGAACAAGAGAGAGATCAGCTTCTGATACTTGATCACGTCAAACTCTTTTGAAGCACTGCTCAGCGCTTGAAGTTTATTTATAGGCAGAGATCCATTTTTACCAATAATATAAATTCTTCTGTATGTCGGCTCTACCAGGTCTCCCAATTCGATGAAGTTCTCGTTGTAGAACCTATAGACGGCATTTATCTTATCGGCAGGCGGACCATACTTATAAGAGTAAAATATAAAATATTGTAGCAAATACCAGTTCAATATATTATTTGTCGTAACTGCAAAAAAGTCGTAATTTTTCTCCAATAAATAACTCTCTAGGTAATCTTTTTCAGGCAGTTTATTATTGATGTGCTCTTCAAGCCATGGATGTGGTCTTCCCGTAATCTCCAAAAAAAAATTGTTAGCTCTCATCTCGGCCTCCTCATTCTCTGCCGAGTAGAAAGGAGCGCCCAGTACTACGTAGTTTTTGCTGACTCTCAGCATCTCTGATAATGAAACGGCCCGGTCATCCGGATTTATATGCTCATAAAGGTCAGATGAAATCACCACGTCAAACGTATCGTCTCCGAATGGTGTATTTTTAATATTTCCAATAATATAATTATCCTCGTTATGTTCGCTGCTTCTAATATCGAGGATGTATAGTTCGTCACATTTTTGTAAAAATTTTATCAAATTTCCGCTTCTGCCTCCGACATCTAAGATCTTAAATCCCTTGTCACTCCGCAAGACATTTACTAAATTATTTATTAATTCGTTTCTTGTATAAAGATCAAAAGGTAAGTCTAATAAATCGTTATTATCTCTCATTTTACATTCCACCGGGATTGCCTAATATCTTTGAATTGCTCCACCATCTTCACCACTTCAGTAATTCGTAACCAACTTAACTACGCATTAATTTTTTCATCGGCGGATCGCCGATAAAGCAAAGGCTGGTCCGTTGGGATGTTCTGGGTGATCAAAGCTCACTTGAATATCGTTGAATCCAAAGTGCTCGACGCAGGCTAGGATATCCTCGCGTTTCATCCAGTTGCTGAACATATCGCTGCCGCCGCAAAAGCCCATCGAATCCAGAGCAGTATCGTATTCGTATCTGTGCAGCTCATGCTGAAAACCGTCGTACTCAAACGTCGTGATATTTCCAAATTTATTCTCTGGAATTAATGGGTTTTTAGATATAATCTCTCGGTCGTAGTAGTGTGTCCAGATGAACATCTTATCTGTAACCCTGGACAAGAGAGCGATCAGCTCGGCAGGATTCTTCATGTGGTAAAGCACACCTGAAGCGATTGCCACGTCGAACCTTTTATTGTTGTTTCTCAGGTAATCGACAAAATCGCCGCACAAAAAATGCGGTCGTTTTAGCTCCAGGATCTCCTTGACTATCAAGCACTTAAGATATGCGCGCGTATTCGCTTCGATCGAAAGAATTGAAGCCGCACCTAAGCGCTCAAGCATGTAAGTGTGCCCGCCTTCCAATGGGCCGAGTTCCAGCACATTTTTGCCTTTCACTCCTCCAAGCTGCTCTGCGGCCCATGAGATGCGAGGATCTTCAAAGAGCTGACTAGATCCCGCCTTCAGGTCTGCAAAAGGCTCAGGAAATTTTGAGGCCCATTCTCCACTAAAGATATCAAGCGCATTCTGGGAATTTGGAGCAGATTTTACGTACTGATCAAGGACGAGATTTCGAACCTGAATTTGGCTTTTCTCGGCCATATGCTCAGTTTTGTCGCATAAATTCGGTTTACTTGCAGAACTGCTCCCATTCATCTCAAGAGCCACGCTCGAAACAGGCCTTAATTTCGCTTTTACTGAGCACAATAATTTCCTCATGTCTCCACCCCAATGCGTATTATAATTAATAAATATAATTTCTATTTTTCAGTGTGTCCGATGATTTCATGTACTCCTCCACCACCTGACCCGCATTGCCTGAAGCGACTATCTCGCCTCCGTCCAAAAGTACATATAGGTCGTATAAATCCCTTATCGTCGATCTTCTGGGCGCACTTCTTCTGGAAGGACTCGTCTCCCACCGAGAGGACCTCGTCGACTAAGAGGATGTCCGGATCGGTCTGAATCGCCGTCGAGAAGGCCGAGCTTCAAGTACATCCCCGAGGAGAAGTTCTTCAGCTTCATGTTCTCAAAACGCTTCACCTCGGCGATCATTTGTGTCTCCTACAAATCTACAGTGGCAATCATGTAATCTCTGCATTCTGGGCAAAACAAAGGGCCAAATTTGCTGTTAATTCGAATAACCCATATCTCTTGCTCGCCAATTCTTTCTTCATAGATAGACATCTTATTACATTGGCCCATTTCTCATCGATATCGATTAGAAGATAACGAAATCCTGAACGGTTTTGAGATGGGCTTATAGTTCATCCTGAAGCAATGCTTTTAGGAAAGATCGAAGATCTCCTCCGAGATCCTCCCTTTCCAATGACAACTCGATGTTCGACTTCATCCATCCGAGCTTGTCACCAACATCGTAGCGCCTGCATTTGGTTATAAGGCCGATAGAGTCTCTCAAAAGTCGCAGCGAATCCGTCAGCTGGATCTCCCCGCCATATCCGGGTTTTGCATCCCTCAGATGATCGAAGATCTCAGGCCTCAGCACGTATCTTCCTATGGATCCGAGATCGGACGGCGCATCCTCCAGCGCTGGCTTCTCTACGATGTCTCTTATCCTGTATACACCATCGTCAAGACGATCCCCATCGATGATGCCATAATCCTGTATTTTATGTTTTGGAACTCGCTCGACAGCTATGATCGATCGCTGATATTTGTCAAAGGCGGTGATCATCTGGCGCGTGCAGGCCTTTTCGCCCTTTTTGGGGATAGTTATGGTATCTCCCAGCAATACGGCGAAAGGCTCACCATCGCAGTGCTTCTCTGCATGAAGCACGGCATCTCCAAGACCCTTCGGATCTTTTTGACGAATGTAATGAATATCTACCATATTTGATATTTCTTTAGTCTGTTTGAAGAGCGTCGAATCTGGCTTCTGCCCCAACTTCCACTCTAACTCTAAAGAAGCATCAAAATGATCCTCAATTGCCCTCTTCCCACGACCTGTTATTATCAATATGTCATCTATACCGGACTGTAGGGCCTCTTCCACCACGTACTGGATTACGGGCTTATCCACCACAGGCAGCATCTCCTTCGGCTGGGCCTTGGTCATGGGCAAGAACCTGGTCCCCAGTCCTGCTGCCGGAATAACCGCTTTTTTAACCTTCGACTTTTTCACGTTATTCCACCCTTTCTCCTAGCTGAGGGACGATCTTTATAAGCATTATGCATTTTGTAGTTCTCTACCAGCAGATGCCTTCGGCATCCTCACGTGATAGGATCTTTCTTCCCTCTATGATCACTCTGGATCTCATCAGCTCGAAATCTTCATCGAGCTCGCCGAATTCGGACCATTCGGTCATTATAAGGCAAGCATCAGCATTTTTCAAAGCTCCGGCTGCGCTTTCGCAGTATTCGATATCCGGGTTGATCTTGCGCATGTTGGAGGCGGCTAGAGGATCATAAGCTCTGATCCGCGCGCCTTTCCTCAATAGCTCCTTGATCACCGGCACCGCCCTCGAATCGCGAACGTCGTCGGTATCATTCTTAAAGGCCAGACCCAGCACTGCAATCTCTTTTCCATAGAGAGGCCCGATCCGCTTCTCCAGCAGCTCCACCATTCTGAGCGGCTGCCGTTCGTTTACTTCGATCACGGATTTTAAAAGCACGGGGTCCTCGCCAAGCGTCTCCGAGAGACGTATTATGGCCGTCACGTCCTTTGGAAAACAGCTTCCTCCAAAGCCCGCTCCAGCATTCAGAAAATGAGGCGATATTCGATGATCCATGCCCACGCCGCGCATTACCTCGTAAACGTCTATGGAGAGATCCTTACAGATGTTCCCGATCTCGTTCGCGAAGGATATCTTCGTCGCCAACAATGCATTAGACGCATACTTGATCATCTCAGCAGCAGAAAGACCAACTTCGACTATGGGCGCGTTCAACCCGCTGTAGGCCGATTCCACGAGATCGCGAGCCTTCGGCTCGGAGCTTCCGATCACGATCCTGTCTGGATGCATGAAATCCTGGACCGCCAGCCCCTCCCTGAGAAACTCCGGGTTCATGGCAAACCCGAGCGTCTCCCCGACACCGCCAGAATACCTCAGAACAGTCGGCATGACCAAATCTTGCGTCGTTCCAGGAGGAACCGTGCTCTTCACCACAACGACGTGATACCCCTCAGATTCCTTTAGAGATCCTCCTATCGACCTGCTCGCGGTCTCCACCATGGAGAGATCTGCGCTCCCATCGGGGCCGGACGGCGTTCCCACGCATATAAAAGAGAGGTCCGTATTGCCAACATTGTCGTAATTCGTTATTGCTCGGAGATTGCCGCCAACGTGCTTGGAAAGCAGTTCTTCCAGGCCTTTTTCATAGATCGGCGGCTTGCCAGAGTTGATGGCTTCGACTTTGCCCTCATCAATCTCTATGATGTCAACAGAATGTCCCAGCTCTGCGAAACACGCCGATGAAACCAAACCGACATATCCCCCACCTACAACCGAAATTCTCATCAAATCACCGCGATCAATTTTGCGCTTTTAGTACACTTAGCATATGGTAAACCGCTCAATCGCTCGCCTTAAAGGCGCTTCTGGCAAAATTCAAATTAATTTTTTTTTCGTTCGAAGTCTCCATGATCCTCATATAATCCCTTATAACGTCTTCTGCCTCGCCTATGGAGACCGCCAAGCCTTCGTCCAGAAGCAAGCATCTCTCGCATAAATCCCTTACCGTCGCAAGAGAGTGGGAGACGAATACTATCGTTTTCCCGGCCCGCCGGATCTCGTCGATCTTCTTTCCGCACTTCTTCTGGAAGGACTCGTCCCCCACCGAGAGGACCTCGTCCACCAGGAGGATGTCGGGGTCGGTCTGGATCGCCGTCGAGAAGGCGAGCTTCACGTACATCCCACTGGAGAAGTTCTTCAGCTTCATGTTCTCAAAGCGCTTCAGCTCGGCGAACTCCAGAATCTCCTCGCGCTTTCCCTCGATCTCCCGCCGGGTGAGGCCCATTATGGCGCCGTATAGGCGTATATTCTCGACCGCCGTCAGCTCCGGGTGAAACCCTACGCCCAATTCCAGAAACGGCGCGACTTTCCCCTCGATCCTCACCCGTCCCGAGTCGGGATAGAGGACCCCTGCCAGAACCTTCAGAAGGGTGCTCTTTCCGCAGCCGTTCGGGCCTATCACCCCGAAGGTCTCGCCCCGGCCGATTGAGAAGCTGACGTCCTTCAGAGCCCAGAACTCCTCGTAAGAGTAGCTTCCGCCCTTGACGATCCCTACGAGGTGGTCGTAGAAGGTGGCCTTCTTCTCGTGGGGGATTCTAAACCTCTTGGAGACGCCTTCGACCACTATGGCGTCTTTGCCATCTCTGGGGCCGTTCTCGGCCGCGTTTGCCACAACGCTCATCACGTCGAGGCCCGCCAGCTTCAAATCCAATTTAGATCTCCTCCGCAAACCTTCGCTCAAGACGCCTGAAGAGGGCGGTCCCCGCCAGGAGCATCGCGATCGCGGCGACGATGGCAAAAGCGACCTCGCCAAGGGAGGGGGTCTCGGAGTACAGGAGCGTCTCGCGGTACATCTCTATTATCACCGTCACAGGGTTCATCATGTAGTAAGCCAGGTACTTTTCGGGAACTATCGATATCGGGTAGACTATCGGCGATAGGAAAAAGCCCGCCAGGAGGAGGACGTCCCAGATCTGGTTGAGGTCCCTGTAGTAGACGTAAAGGGCCGCCAGGATCAGGCTCAGCCCGTAGACCAGGACCAGGAATGTGACGTGTATCAGGGGAAAGAGGAGGACGTTGATGGATAGGTCCACCCCGAAGAAGATCAAACTGCGCGCGGCCACCCCACCCTAAAGGGATGGGGTATGCTTCGGGCCGCGCGCCCCAAGTTAGCCGGATTCCAGAAACATCCTAATCTTCGGTTTCCAGGATCTGCTCATCAGAATAATTGCATATCTGCGCTCGATTGCATGATAGCCCTTGTTATATAAAGTGCCTATTAGAGTGAATGAAAATGGCGTCAACTATTTATTTTGTATATATTCATAGAAAAATGTGAATTGGGCATCAACCACACGAGCACAGCAATACCAAGAATGGTCGAGATGAATCCAGGCAACCTGGCGAGCTTCATGATTATAGTCTTATGACAAAATTGATATAATAGGACGGGCAAAATATATCTTATGAAGGGAGATATCGTAAGGATACAAAATAGTGAGGAGCTAATAAAGAAGCTTCGTACGGAAACAGATGAGCGTGTCAAGCCCAGATTGATATTTCTCAATGCTATGGCCAATCATGGTATTAGCTATGAGAAAGCGAGCGACATTTGTGGACTACGCGTGTCGACAGGTTATGTTTGGATCCGGAAATGGAATGCAGAAGGATATGAAGGATTGAAAGATAAGGATACAAGAACAGGACGACCGCCAAGGCTCAATGATGAAGATATGATGAAGCTCAAAGAAATTTTAAAAAGCAAGGCTTATTGGACCACTAAAGAAGTCGTCACGGAGATAAAAACGCATTTTGATGTAGATCTGTCAGAAGACCAGACGATAAAAATCTTACGGAACAAATTCCAAATGCTTTTCTCAAAGCCTTATCCCATGGACTACAGAAGGCCTGTAAATGCGGAAGCGTTACTTGATAATCAACTAGATCTCGTTTTGTCTTTGCTCAAGGAGAAAGGGATCAAGGAAGAAGAGATCGCAATTGGCTTTATCGATGAAGCCAGGCCGCAGAATACAGCGAACACGGTCAAGGTTTGGAGCTTTGAAAGAGTGCAATCTATAAAAAATACAACAAAATTCAATACGAATACTATTGGATTCTATGCAATAAAAGGCAACAGCGCAAGTAAGTTCCTTGAGGATTCAAAGGCCCCTTCAATAGCTAGCTTCTTGAATGATATCAAGACCTCAAATGATGCATATCGGGCGATAGTGGCTATCATAGACAACTTCTCATCTCACAAGAGCAGACTCGTCAGGCAGACGGCTAAGGAACTTGGCATATATTTTGTTTATCTTCCACCATATTCTCCAAATTTAAATCCAATTGAGTTCATCTGGAAATCCATAAAAAGAGTACTATCTGTATCTTTTGTTCCAAATCTGGCGGAAATGAGACGTATCATTACAGAGTCTTTTTGCAGGTTCGCTGAATGCAAGAGTTATGCAGGTTATTGGATTGAGAGATTTTTATTAAATAATAATTATTATAAAAACTTGTGCGTATGACTATAAAGGACATAGGAGCGGGAAAAATAATAGCCAGGTGCCATGAATACTTGGTCGACCTGCTTTTCGCACCGGGCACAGGGCGAAGGGGCATATACGAGTTGGCCGCAAGGTCCAGTCATATCATCGCCGAAGACGGCATGCAAAGCTTTGCGGAAAGATCCCAACGGTATTTGCACAGAAAATTATCTCAAAAAAAGAATCCGCCCAAAGAGCCGTCTGGAAAAGAACTGGAGGATATGCGCATCCAATGTGCGAGCTTTGAGTACCGGCCCAGGATCAGCATAATAGTTCCGGTATTAAACACCAGAGAAGAATGGCTTAGAAGTTCCATTGTGTAGTCCTGAAATTATTTCGCGTCCGACCTAGTTTTATAGTGTTTAAATTATTCATATAATTTCACAACCCAAACAGTCTATGGCCAATTGCGAAATAAGCTTCCAAAGGCATT
>Ga0302253_1000677_pt1 | contig 25805 bp, 23 predicted proteins | sample AAG_RA_Trp_MG_FD_193537 | JGI IMG/M metagenome (GOLD analysis project Ga0302253, IMG submission 193537) | Enriched activated sludge microbial communities from anaerobic digester in WTTP, New Holstein, Wisconsin, United States - AAG_RA_Trp | ecosystem: Engineered > Bioreactor > Anaerobic >...
CCAACGATACCCGAATTTCGATGCCCTGCCGTTTCAGACTCGTTTTATAGTGCCAGTGTTCGACAGTCGCCAGGGCAAGGGCCACCAATCCGATGAATATCATGGCCATCCCGAAGAAACGCGGCCCCATCAAAGATTGTTTTATCAGACCGGCTCCCTTCTCAAATTCAAAGAACTTATATACGCTGAATCCGAAGGCGATCAGAGAGGTTGCCGTCCGAACCCAGGCCATCAGCGTACGTTCGAGTGCCAGATAGGTCCGCTCAAAGGCGAGATCCATCTGCGTCAGTGGCTTTGCCGTCTTCTTCTCTGCCATCGTCATGATCCCTCCTTCGGCAATCAGTTTCTCCCTGTGTTGAATTTCACCTGTTTACGCCATATACGCCGCGCAATGCGATTTATGGGACCACGTATCACCAGATAAGGAACAATGGCCAGGACGACGGCAACGAGAAGCGCCTCCCCCGGATAGACCCATCTTAGGACGATGACTTGATAGACCGCATCCAGCACAATCGCGAAGACAAAGACCTTGCTTATTTCCTTCAATCCATCCCGCAGCATCTCCCGGCGGTTATCCGAATCCGTGAAGATTGCCCAGAAATAGGGTGGGCGATTTTGCTTTGCATCCTGCAGCCCCGACCGCATGGCAAAAAAGATCGCCATCATCGGTTGAAGAAGAATACGAAACTTCATGGGTCCGCTCACCCGATCGCTCAGATTTTCCAGGATGCGGTATAAGATTTCCTCCACAGTTTTTACCCACTTTCTCCAGTCAATGAATATTCGACGAGAACAATTTCCCGGTCAATTCTCGATATTTTTTTCTGTAAACGCCTTCCAGGGCCACCGGCCTTCGATCTCGACTGCCAGGGACCAGCTCAGGAAAGTCCGGATGATAACCAGTATTGCCAATACTACGGCGTTTTCCAAAGTCGGCTCAAGGGTGACGGTTCTGATGATGTCCGCGGCTATCAGGATCTCCAATCCCAGCATCAGGCTTTTCCCGAGTCTCTCCTTAAGCTTTCTGTAAGTGTCAGGGGAATCTCGCCAAAAACAGCCGGGGTCTTTCCCCAGGCCTTGCAGAATCCCGCCTGTAATAATCAGAAGAGCAATAATCTCGATCCCCTGGGCGACAATTTCGATCCCGACCTTGACCATGTTACCTCCTCATGATTGGCTCATACGTATAATCCCCAATAGGTTGTTCGACGTCATCCACTTTCATCAAAGCAAACAGACATTTACAGTAGTATCTCCATGAATTTAACAACGATCTCTTGCACTGGAAAAACCAGAAACAACAGCGGCAAAAAGGGAATGATGGCGCATGTCGCAAACGGAACAATCGTCGTTTGAAGATCAAACGGCACAATACGCATATCCCGCACAATCGCAAAACTGTTGGATATGTCGGCCAGGGACTGGATATCACTGGTTCCCAGCAGCTGTTCCCCATTCGGATTTTCCTTTCTGATCCATTTGCGGTGAAAGGAAAAAGTGTAGTCATTGGCCAGGCCGCTGTAGGCCAGAAATCCCCGCTCCTTGGCCTTGAAAAGCTGCATGGAAAACACCAGATAAGGTCCCAGGAAAATGAGGACCAGAAAGAGAATGTCGCCTAGGATCATCATTTGGTACTGTTGCAGACTGGCGCCGCCGAATAAAATTTCCCGGCCGACATAGCCGGAGACAAGCGCCGCCAGGGCGAAAATGATGGGGCAGAACTTTACCTGCAGTACCCCCAGAAACGCCAATCCGCCGACCCGGTCCGGGTGGGTTGCAATGAGGCGCAGCTTAAGCCTGGATACACGCCAGAGGAACGAACACCAGACGAGATAGCGGTAGATCCAGCGCCCCATGAGGAATTGAAAAATGGGGATGCTCACCGCCAGATACCACCAACCCGCCGGTGTTCTCTCCGGGCCGGCAGAAGAGACGAGGAACTGCCAGGTTGTCGTCAACTCGGAAAACTCAAAGGGAAGGAAAATGGTGTTTAAAATCACCAGCACCACAATAATACCCTCGACCGGAAGGGCTTTCACCATGGCCATGGTTTTCCGGACAATTGCTTCATATTGCGGCAATTCTTCTTCATCAATGAGATCCGATTCGATAAAATGACGGATCACTTCATTTGACCTGTAATCGACCACCCGTTCAGCCATGATCAGGAGCGGTACGCTCAGGAGAAAACGGGTCATTTCCGTCAGATCGTAGAGAAGCGGCACCTTGATGGACCCGCCCCAGGCCATCCCCTGAACCGCCGACAGAACCAGCAGCGGCAGCCATGCCAGCAGGGCAAAAAATAGCGCCCGGCAATACAACGGCTCCAGATTCGGTCTCATGAGGCGCAGGTAGAGCAGGCACTGATAGAGAAGGCCACCTCTGACGAGCGAAAACTCCGTATAGTCATATTTTTGAGCAGATTCTTCCATCATTCTCATGACTCCCGTTCTGTCATCCTGTTCGCCTTACTTCGGGTACATGCATGGCCCTTAAAACATCATGTGGTTTTGTCTTACATTTTGTACCCACGTTTTTCACACCTTCATCAGTCCTTTTCCGGTCAATTCGCCGGGATGGTTATAATCGGCGATCCTTTTCCGGGATCGACATCGGTCAGGGACAAGAGAATCAGCAGAAACGTCAGAAGCTGCTTGGAGGGATAATCCCGGTCCTCCACCCAGAACCAGTGATCCCGGTACTGAACGGCGACAAATTCATCCCGCGGTCGTTCTGAGCCGCTCACGATCCGGATCATGGGGCGGAACCCACCCGGTCCGTCCGATTCGAATGCCCGGGTTGCAGGAGCACGGCCGTCCCGCACATCAGCTTGCGGCACCTCAATGGATGCCGAGAGATCGAACAACATCTCCAGCATCGTCCGGGTGATCATGGCGATCTCATTTTCGTCACGCTTGGCCGAACCGAAAACAACCCGATATTCATCGACACCCGGCTTGATGCCGAGGATCTCCCGGATGGCGCGTTGATCCTCCATCACAGCTTCGGTCACCTTGCCATGGGCTAAAGTCATCATCGCCCACTCCTGTTCTTTCAGCTTATCAATCCGCATGCCCATGGCTCCCGATGCCTGGATGCGCCGCAGAGCCGCACCGAGTCGGTAGAACTCCGGATCGGCGCCCCTCGCCCTTGCTCCCGCGGCGAAACGATTTTGTACACCGTTGACGGAACTGACCATCATGCGCAGCACGGCATCAGCCGCCCATCCCGACTGCATGAGGGACAGCACGACACCGGGAGAAATCGGGGTCATCAGGCTTCGGGTGAAGCGCTGGCCGAGAAGCGGGCTGTAGGTGATCGTGGGCTTGTCCGTGTAGCGGGTAAGACCGCCCAGAGCCTGGTCCGCCGCACGGTCCACATTCCACCACCAGCTAGCAGCCAGGCTGACCTGTGTTTCCACGCCATAGGAATTGGTGATCGAAGCCACATCGAGAAACACGGGCGTATCGCCATACCGGATTTTAACCAGGTTCAGCAGCAGCTGGCGCTGCCAGGACTGGGTAATCGCCTGATCATAGTTGATCCTGTCACGCCCGATTGTCCCCGGTCCCATACTGGCGCACCCCGAGAGAATCGTGCAGAGCAGAATCATCAGCATGACGGCCACATGTCTGTATTTTTGAAGCGTTTTCATCCCCGCATTCCTTTCATCAAGCAACACAGATAAAGATTCCCTGTTTCGTGCCTACCCGAATTCAGCATGCCATCTTTTTCCTCCAAGTGGCGTCCGGGAAGATTTTCCGGCATGGATTGGTCTGCGGAAACGGCATGGCGCGGTGCGTTTCGTATGCCGGCGCATCCTTGGCATCATCACCGTTCAGCGCACGCCGACCCGGTTCACGGGCCCACCCAGGTTCGCAGGTGCCACGCCCGGACCCGGCGCGCCGACTCCGACGCCTGGGGTAACGCCAACGCCGGGTGCACCTACACCCGGAGTGACTGCCCTGACGGTGGTACGTCGGGCCACACCGGCATAACTGACCGGCGTTGCCGGTCTGCCGACGACCGCTTCAGCAACCGTTACCAGCCCCGAATCCGGAGCCGGACCGATTTCGATATTCCAGGTCAATCCCGCAGCCGCCAAGCCAATGATGAGCAGGTATCTGCCTATGACATGTCTCATGGTTTTTCTCCTTTCAATTCACTCTGCGGCAATTCATCGAGTCCGATGAGCGCATCGGGGCTGAGATGTTCCGCGTCTGACGGAGGGGTAAATGCGAAGGCCTTCCCCTTCGGCGTGACGCCCGTTTTCCAGCTCTTGATACGGAGCGTGTATTGCGGTGCGTTGTTCAATGTCTTGCTGGTAATAACCAGTTTGCGCGGGATGGGTGTTTTGCCCACCTCCAGCCAGAGCTGCCAGTCCGTATCGAAGTTGCGAAACGCGAGATGCTCGCATTCCCGACCGTCAATGACACCGCGGCCGATATACTTGGATTCCATGATTCCCGCCGCGAGCGCGGCGTAAGCATTCGCCAGGAGAAGATCGGCGCCCGGCAAAGCAACGCCATGACCTTCCCTCAGGGCTTCTATCAGTTGATCCACCGTTCCTGGAGCATCGAACTGCGCAAAGCCGTTGATGTGTTTCCCGTAGACACTGACGGTTTTTCCATCGAAGAACAGCTCAACATCGGCATAACCGCCCACCCGGTGAGCGTGCAGCTTATCCGGGCGCCTAAGGAGGACTTCGCCCGAATTGGTGAACTGAATTTTTTCCAATTCAGGTGTAATGATTTCGATATCGCTGTCAAACGAAAGCTCGATCGCTTTCTGACCGCTCACATAATCCGTCATGGCCTTGAGGAAGGACATGGCAGCGTTTTCTTCGGCATGTGCGCATGGGCTTCCCGCGACAAGCGACACAAGAAGAAATAATGTGCAGCTGAGCAACACAAAGCTTCGCTCTATGCTTTTTTCGTCATTTTCTGCTTTCATCGTTTCAATCTCCCTACTTCGTTGAAGGGCTGATAATAGTTTGTCATATCCGGCACGCTTAAATATATGACGGATCGACAGCTGGATATGCGGCAATCCCGCCGGGAATCATGGTGGTCATCTTGCATTGCTTTATCAAAGTATTCTCCTTTCTTTCATTAGCTAAGCCGGATGGCGGCTGCCCGGAGCTGTCTCCATAAATGCCTGATAATCAGTCCAGAGGGATGAGCGCCTCCGCCCACCATTCGGGAGGCGGAACCTCGAAGGGTGCGAAGACCGTGCGCTGCTTGCCAGGGATAGGTGGCAACTGGTCGGACACCTTGGCCTGACGAGAAACCACGGCCTCCCTGGTGATGTTGATGACCGTCAGGTCCTGGGTCTGGACGACAGGACCGTCATACAACTCTTCAAGCTCCGCAAAAATCATGGAAACCACCTGGGGTGACAAAAGCGTGTGCCAGAGACCGGCCAGACGTGGCTTCACGAGATTGAAAACTTTACCGGCGGCCTTTGGCGAAGTATGGGCGGCATTGAGGGCGATTGTCGCCCGTTCGATGGAAAGGCCCGACGCAGCCGCGAGGGCCGCCGCCGGCGGGAAGCATTCGTGGATCAGCACGTCGACGCCCTCACAGGCGCGTACGAGCGGCCAGGACGGACGGGCGTCTCCGGAGAAACCTAACGACAGACCGGCGAAATCGAGGCGATAACCGACAGCCCCGCCAATGCAGTGGACCACAGGAAACGACGTCACCTTCACGCCGTTCGCCTCGTAAACGACCTGGGTCTTGCTGAAGTCGGACTCGGTTCCTACAATTCTCATGCTGTCCGGGTTGATCGGACCATTTCCCGCTGCTGTATCCCAAGCCAGCGCTTCCTCGATTGCCTCGACAAAGTGTTTCGTGCCCAAGCGGGGCTCGGTACCGCTTGGCCCCCACACATAGACCGGTCCATCGGCCCGACCGACCTTGGACAAACTGCCGCTGAGCGTCAGCAGGTCACCCATGTGGTCAGCGTGCAGATGGGTTATGAACACCTTGTTGAGTGCGTTTACGGGAAGCTTCAGGCTTGCGTAATTTGCGATGGCGCCGGTCCCCAGGTCGAAAACCAGGAGGTCGCGCTCGGGATTGCCGACTTCGACCAGGATGCCGGCCGATGCCTGGGCACGGGTCGGCCACGGATTGCCGCTGCCGAGCACCGTCACGCGCAGCTCTCCGTCCTCGATCGGTTCCTCACCCGGGATGAAGACTTCAGCGTACTTCCGCCTGGGCGTTCCGACAATCGGCGTTTGAGTTAATGCTTTCGTACCGCCCGCAAAAGCCAGTTTCGGTAATGCCGTGGATTCGTTGTTGTTCATCCCGTTCAACTCCTGTGAAAATGTGGAATGGCATCCGCCAGCCCCTGCGGGCTGCCGGTATGGGGTCAACCTATTGCCTTGCCATCGCCATACGGATGGCATCCTCGGCTTTCACCAGATGCGCCGAGTTCTCCGCCGCATCGGCAATCGCAATCTGCACGCCCTTGACCTGGCCGTTGAAGGCGTTGCCACGCGGTCCGTAGTCCGGCGAGACCGGTGCACCACTGTCTTCTCCGACATCGCAGCCGTCATCAGCGGAGAAGACCATTGCCAGGGTTGCCCCGATCTCTCCCTCGCCGACCTGCTTGCCGTCGGTATAAAGCATCACCTTGCCGCCCTTGCCAAGACCGCCGCCGGCGTAGGCAAATTCCATGCGGACCTGATGTTCACCCGCGGGAATCGGGGTGGTTCCCTCAACGATGTAATACTTGAAGCCACCCCAGTTGTAACAGTACTTAAGCTTGCCGTTCTTTACATAGAGGCTCCAGCCGCCGATGTTGGCACCCTGGGAGATGATGACACCCTCGGCACCCCCGTCCGGAACGATGATCTGGGCGGTGATGGAGTGTGATTTATTCTTGATGTTGAGGATGCAGTTCTCGGAAAGGCGTCCCATACCTCCGAATAAAAGCTGGGTGTTCCCTTTGATGAGCGTCGGTCTGCCCGCCATATCGGGGTTGAGTCTCTCCATCCCCCGGTCATCAAGGGGCAGAACCTTGTAACGTGTCGCTTCAATCATCCAGAGACGCTGAAGCTCATGCAGCTTCTCCGGCATCTGCTTGGAAAGGTCGTGCGCCTGGCTCCAGTCACTGCTTGTGTCGTAGAGCTCCCAGACATCATCGTCGAACGCCGGGGGATTAGCCGTAATCCACGGCGTACTGTGTTTTGTCACCGCAGTCCAACCTTTGTGGTAGATGCCGCGGTTGCCGAGCATCTCGAAGTACTGTGTTACGTGCCGCTCCGCAGCCTTGGCATCATCAAACGAGTAGATCATGCTCGTACCCTCGATGGGGTCCTGCCGGACGCCGTTCACGGAAGCCGGCTCAGGCAGCCCCGCAGCTTCCAGGATCGTCGGGGCCACATCAATGACATGGCTGAACTGTGACCGAATCTCGCCCTTCGCCTTGATGCCTTTGGGCCAGTGGACGATCGTGCCGTTGCGTGTGCCGCCCCAGTGCGAGGCAACCTGTTTGGTCCACTGGTAGGGTGTATCCATCGCGTGCGCCCAGCCCACGGCGTAGTGGTTATACGACTCGGGTCCGCCGAGCTTGTCGAGGTGCGCCGTCAGGTACTCGGGGGTCTCCATGGCCACCAGGCCGTTGAAGTAGCTACCCTCATTGAAGCATCCATTGAGCGTCCCTTCACCGGAGGCGCCATTGTCGCCGATTATGTAGAAGATGAGCGTATCTTCAAGGATGCCAAGCTTCCCGAGGGCATCGACCAGACGGCCAACGTGGTGGTCCGTGTACTCCATAAAGCCTGCGTAGACCTCCATCTCCCGGCTCAACACGGGCTTGAACGCCTCCGGCATCTCATCCCATGCCGGGATTTCCTTGGGGCGCGCTGAGAGCTGACAGTCTTGAGGGATAACTTGAAGTTTTTTTTGCCGGGCAATGATCTCTTCGCGCAGTTTGTCCCAGCCTTGGTCGAACCTGCCCTTGTACTTGTCTGCCCACGCCTTGGGCACGTGATGAGGGGCATGGGTGGCGCCGGGCGCGAAGTAGACGAAAAAGGGCTTGTCAGGTGCGAGTGCTTTCTGCTGGCCGATCCACCCGATAGCCTTGTCGGTCATATCCTCGACAAGATGGTAGCCTTGTTCAGGGGTTTTTGCCGGTTCGATTGGAATGGTGCCCTCGTAGAGTGACGGGTACCACTGGTTTGCCTCGCCCCCGATGAAGCCGTAGAAGTACTCGAAGCCGCCACCGCCTGTGGGCCAGGCGTCGAATGGGCCGGCGGGACTCGTCTGCCAGACCGGTACCTCGTGGCACTTACCGAACTGCGCCGTCGAGTAGCCGTTTAGCACCAGCGTTCGGGCCAACGGGGACATCGAGTTGGGAAGAACGGAGCAGTAGCCCGGCGCGCCGGTCGCAAGCTCGGTAATGGTGCCCATTCCGGCTGAATGATGGTTGCGGCCGGTCAAAAGCGCCTGACGCGTCGGCGCGCAAAGCGCGGTGGTATGGAAACGGTTGTACTTGAGGCCTTTAGCTGCAAGCTTCTCTGCTGTCGGCGTCCGGCAGGGTCCGCCGAAAGCACTGGAAGAACCGAACCCTGCGTCATCGATCAGGACGACCAGGACGTTGGGCGCACCCTCCGGCGGACGTAGATCCTCGATCGGTGTCATTCTCGAGTCCGGATCCTTGGCGTCATAGGCGATGAACTGGGGGCGATGGGTGTTCGGCATCGGGAGATGCGAACGGGGTTTCTGGTCTTGTGTGCCCATGATATTCTATTCCTCCTTCATTTTTCCTTAAATGGAATGACAAACCCATATTTCTTAAATAATTAATTATTCCGATTATTTAAAGGAGATGTTCACCAATATAGTCATGAAGAGATAACTCCCCAGCAAGATCACAATCCCGGCGACAATGACGTAAGGATTTCGATATATACCCTCTGATATACCCATTCGCTTTAGTCCCCTGATGTAATCCATCATCACGAAAATCAGAGGGATAACGCCGGCCAGGATCAGCAAGATACCGATATTTCTAGGGGTCTGGTCTTTAATGAGTATCGCCCCGGGTCCTGCTTTAATGAGTGATTCAAGCACCTTATATATGGTAAACCCAAACCCGATAAATGAAATCGATGTGCGCACCCAGGCCAAGATGGTCCGATCGGCAGCCAGCTTAGTCCTTTCCAGGGCCAATCTGTCGCTTAGTTTCAATTCTTCGGACTTAATTGCATCCTGCTCCATGGAAATGTCCCTCCTCCCCATGCCACATTCCTTTACTTGTTCGCCGTCTCCACCTTCTGCCATGTCTTATCGGGATCGAATTGCTTGATGACAGCCGCTTTCCCGGCGGTATCCCTGCCCAGGTCCTTCTGGTAAATGATACCGTCATGATTGACGATAAACGTCATGACGCCGGAGTTCCCATAATTTGCCGGATAGGCGAGCAAGGCAAAGCCGCCGATCATCTTGCCCCGGATGACATATTCATAAGCTCCCCCCGCCGCGTTTTTGCCCTGCGCCTTCAAGGCACGGTAATAATATCCGTGGTAAGGCAGGCCCGAACCGGTCGCATTCTTCCCGTGGTAGCCTTCTTTTCTGGCCTGTGCCAGGGCAGGACCGATGGGGCTTGGCGCCTCGCCTTCCTTCGTTTCCCAGTAAAGGCCATTCTTCTTGCCGGAGTCGCTCAGGAGCTTTTCAGCGTATTCGGGGACCCCATCCCCGTCGATGTCCATCATGGCATATTCGCGCTGGGCGTCGACAATGGCCAGGCAGGTTTCAATTGTACTCAGTTCGTTCTCTCCGATGCGGCGGTTCAGAATCTCCTCTTTGCCTTTGGCTGTATCAAAGGACCAGGCGTTGCCCCGCTTGACCACGGGGATCGGGAACGGCCACTCATCATTTCCCAGCAGGAGGGTCACACTGTTCTTCTGGGGAAGAAGACTGTTCTTTTCCTCGTATTTAGCTAGAAACCGTTTTCGTCCCTGCCAATCGGCGACAGGGTCTCCGGAAGAGATCACTTTCCCCCCTTCCGTACCGAAGATCGCCAGGAGAGCCTTGTCGTCGTTGATCTTTATGGCGGCAACAAGCGCTTTTACCGCTTCTTCAGCAGAAAGAAACGATTTCTGTTTCAACTGGACAGAGGCTGCCTCCGCCTGCACAAAGATCGCAAGAATCAGGGCAACAAAAGTGACCTGCACGATGAGCCGCACTGCCGTATCTTTCAATCTGATCCTGTATTTCATATTCTGCTCCTTCCAAGAATCTGGGTACGATTGTCAAAAACCGGCCATTATCTGCGGCCGCCACGGCCACCACCACGGGAACCCCCGCCACTGAAACCACCACTGCTACGCGACATGCTCTCACGGCTGGAGCTACCACGGCTGCTGAAATCCGACACGGATTTACCCCGGTCCATTCCTTCAAAGGCATTCCCCCCGCGCCGATTTTCAGCGGAAAGCCCCTTGCTCCGGCTGCCCCGGAACTGATCGGCGCCGCCCTTCGCTAAATCCTTCCTGCCCTGCTCGGCACGACCACGGTATGCGTCACGTGACTTCGCTGTTTTCGTATTGGAACCTCGATTAAATCTCTGAGCGGTGGACTGATCCCGGTAAGCGACCCCTTTGCGGTGACTTGCATCATGCTGCCATTTTCCCTGTCCTCTGCCTTGATATTGCTGGGCATATTTCCCGCGGTTGATGTTGTTGTTGACATTAATATTCCGGTTGACATCGATATCCACATCACCGCCATGCCAGTTACAGTGACCCCACGCATAACCCCAGGCCGCCCCGACCGCCACACCTGCGGCAAAGGTAAACGCCGGGTGTGTCGCTGCATAGCTTGGGGGGTAGTAAACGGGTGGGGGGTAAGCAGGGTACCACCAGGTGCCGTAAACAATGGTCGGGTTATAGGCCGGCACATAGACAACCTGGGGGCTGGCGGACTCAATGATGATGTATTCCTTCTCCACCTTCACCGTCTGCTCCTTGGTGTTTTTCAGGTTTCCCGCTTTCTGGGCCTTGGCCCGCAGCCTTTGGACAGTTGCCATGACATCTTTCTGCTGGGCCAGAAATGCATCTCCCAACCGCTGCGTCCAGTCCAGATTCTCATTCATCATGAGCAGCACCTGGGGGAAATTCACCAGGGATTTGACGCTGGGGTCCCATGGCTGTGCTTCAAGCGCCTTGGCCAGGGCCTCGCCCTTCAGTTTCTTGTTCTGGTTCACCCAGCGGTCGGCCTGCACCACCTCCAGCGGATAGGTAGAAGCCATCAATACCTGGGAAAGCAGGGAATCCGGATAAAGGGCAATCGGCGCCAGCATCTGGTCGAGCTCTTCCTGTTTGAAGACCGGGTTCCCGGCTGGTTCCTGCGCAAGGATGCAAGGGGGGATTGTCATGAGCAAAATGAGTAACATGGTTACCATTCTCATTAAATTTTTGATCTTCATCGCGCCTCCTTTTGTGCTTGTCATGCATCATTCAGTAAACCATTCACTTTTTAGTTCTTACTTTCTCATTTAACCGGTTTTCTTGCCTGCTCTACGGTCTCGATGCCGGACGTACTCGATATGGTATCAAACCGGATTTCGGGTTTTTCCTGCGCACTTTCCATGACAATAAGGACTTGACGGTATTCATCGGACCGGAGGTATTCCGCCAGATCTTCATCGTTTCGCCACTTCCCCTCGAACATAAGGATATTGCTGTCTATGGTGTCCGTGTAGACACGGCAATCAAGACAGCCACGCTGAATTTTGCTCAACTCAGCCACCTTTTTCAGGATATGCAATGCTTCGCTGAAGTTCTGTTCGGAAAAGGCAATTCTTACGGTGTTGAGAATCATGGACCCGCCTCCGTTTTACATACTTTTGTATTAACATTGACGTTGTGGGGGACGTTTTACCTGCCGATGTTCATTCTTTCACGGCAACAACTCAATTATTGCGAAATGGGTGCCATTTTGCAGATCTGTTCTATTGTGCAGTCATGTAACTGAAATTATTAGTTATATGTAATAATACGGGGCTGATGGGAAAGGACTTGCGGTACGGATATGCCGATATTTCGACATTTTGCCCTTATATCGACATTAAGGTTTGGATGGATCGATGCCCAGCTTCTTCATCTTCGAATACAGGGTCGATCTCTTGAGACCAAGGATTTCGGCAGCGCCCCCCGGGCCGGAAATGCGCCCACCGGTTTTTTCCAGAATGTTTAAGATTTGTCGGCGCTCCGCATCCTGGAAACTGCCGGTTGCGACTTCACGGGGAGGGTCCGCTAAAGGCAGGGGTATCGTCAGGGTTTTGCCTTTGCAGATAATCATCGCATGTTCCACGATGTTCTTCAGCTCCCGGATATTTCCCGGCCATGAATAGGATTTGAGAGCTTCCATGTTTTTCAGAGGAATGCTTTCGATCTCCTTCCCCATCCTGTCTTGGAAACCTCTGACAAAAAACCAGACCAGGCGCGGGATGTCTTCCGTCCGCAAGCGGAGCGGCGGAATCTCAATGGGGAATACGTTCAAACGATAGTAGAGATCTTTTCGGAATTTCCCCTCTTTGACATCCTGCGCAAGCAGCCGATTGGTGGCGGCGATGATGCGTACATTTACATTTCTGGGCGTTGTCGATCCCAATCGCTCGAATTTTCCCTCTTCGAGGACACGGAGCAGTTTTCCCTGCAAATCAAAAGGCAGTTCGCCAATTTCGTCGAGAAAAAGGGTGGAGCCATCGGCAATTTCAAAACGGCCCATCATTTTTGTCATGGCGCCCGTGTAAGCGCCGGCTTCCCGGCCGAAAAGCTCACTCTCGATCAGGGTGGACGGCAGGGAAGCGCAGTTGATGGTCACCATGGCACGATCCTTTCGGTTGCTCAACCGGTGAATGTTGCGGGCGATCAGTTCCTTCCCCGTGCCTGTTTCTCCCAGGATCAAGACCGTGGAATCAGTCCCGGCCACCTGTTCGACCTGACTCAGGACAAATTTTATCGCGGAACTATCCCCGACGATATCTCCATGCTGGGACAGGAGTGTGATCTCCGCCTGCAGATAAATGTTTTCCTGCTCCAACTGAGCCTTCAATTTTTTGATCTCATCCAGTTGCTGCCGCAACTGGTTTTCCATTTCTTTGATTTCGGTAATGTCCTGGCCGAATACCGATATCGCAAACACGCTGTTGTCGGATTTGAGGACATTGAGGTTCAGTCGCAGCGTCCGGCTTCCTGAATAAACCAGATACTCCGTTATGAACGATCCTTCGTCCAGCGCCCGCCGATAGAATGAACGCCAGGTTTCGATGTATTTCGCATCCGGGAAGAGATCCTCCGGACGCATCCCCGCTTCGATCCGAATCCCGCGTTGATGAAGGAAGTATTCAAAAAGACCCCGGTTGAAGGTGAGCAGGCCAAAGCGCTCCGGATCAACCGACCAGATCATGTCGGATGTGCTGTTGACCAAAGCATCGAACAAGGCATTCGCCTGGCTGAGATGCAATTCGATCTCTTTGCGTTCGGTTATGTCGAGCGACAAACCCAATACGCGTTCCGGTTCTCCGGGTGACTTCCGCAACTTCCGTCCCCGGGAGGCGATCCATCTGGTGCCGCCGTCAGGGAGGACAATCCGGTAATCGCAACGAAGGAATTCTTCTGAACGGAGTGCCTGCTGTACCTCCTGATCAACCCGGTCTCGATCATCGGGATGGATCACCGTAAAGTAGCGTTCATAGTAAATCTCTTCATCCGGGGCAAAATGAAACAGTTCCCGACCTTTTGGCGATAACCAGACCTGTCGGGTATGGACATCCATGATCCACAGGCCGGCCCCCACGACTTCCGTGGTCATGCTCAGGCGCATGTTGCTTTCACGTAACGCCGTATCGGTCTGTTTGCGCAAGATCGCATTCGCGAACGTCTGGGCGACCAGTTGAAGCCGTTTGACCAGCGTTTCCGGCCACGTGCGCTCCGCCAGCATGGTGTTGAAGGACAAGGCCCCAATAGGTTGACTTCCCCCAATTGACAACGGGAAAGTCAATACGGACTTGATCCCGAAGTGGCGCAAGGTCTCCTGGTCCTTGGCCGCTTCCGCCGGGAGAGCATCCACAGAGGAGACGTTAATGATCCGGCCGGCCTCCAGCTCTTTCTTGCACCAGGGAAAGTACTCATGGCCATACATCGGGTCGGGACGTTGCGGGCCGCCAAGGGGGCGATACAGATGCGTCAATGTGGCAATGCCTGGAGTTTCCACCGACCACTGCCAGAGTCCCGCAAGATCCAGTCCCAGGTACTCACAGACACGGCGCTGGGCATCTTCTATTTCGGCATCAACCTGATCAGCAGCCAGATTGACAAAACGTCCCGAGATCTCCACAAGGAGCCGCTCGAACCGGAGCTCTTCTTCCAGTTGCAACGTGTCCTGCCCGCGTTTCAGGGCATTGACAAATATTTCCCCCAGCAGACGCAGCGGCGGGATAAATTCCGCCGGACAGACGCGCTCGTGCTTCACCGAATTAATGGAAATAATGTGATCAACGGGACCCCTGGTCGATATGGGGATGATCAGGGTTGATTTTATACCCCATGTAAGATGGTTTTTTTTATCTTCCGCTGCTTCCGCCGGTGAATTGTCAATGTTTGAAAACGACACCACTGAATGTTTTTTAACCAGTTTTTCGTACACCCACGGGCTTTTTGATACCGGCAACTCTTCACCGACCGGAATAAACGGCACCCCGGCACCGGCAACAAAATGGGTTATCTTCCATGTATTCTTCTCCGGATACAATTCAATCAGGCTGAGACGATCTGCCTTGAAGAAATTCAAGAGTTTTTGCATGACAAGGTGAATTTCTGCATCCACCTTCTCGAGCGGCAAATTTATGAATTTAGCGGAAAGCTCGGAGATTAACGTTTCAAATTTTAGTCGTTCTTTCAGGCTTCGCTCTACCTGTTTGCTCCTTTTAAGCTCCCTATCCGACTGTTTCGTGATGTTAATGTCGCTTTTCACTCCCGACTCCTACCCCCTTTTTGCTCGAGCGATACCCCTTTATCGCATGGCCCCTTTGGATCGGCGACGAGACGACCTATCCACCGCTCATAACCTGTAAATCAACACGGTCCGACAAATCTGAATCACCAGCAACATGATGAGTCTTACTTCCTGCCGGCAAAGATGTAAGCGAAAATGGTCACCGCCAGAACAACGGATAACTTTATAAAAAGCATGACCACATTCATCATCCATGGAAAGGTAATCGGCAGGTCATGCCAAAGAATCAGGGTCGAAACAGTCAGGGCAGCGATCAGGATCATGATTTGTATCAGGTTCATGTTTGACCTCCTTGCAGGCATTCAATTCTTGGTCGTTATCACTTCCACTTTCGCAGGTCTCACAATGGTGTAACATATTGTAATAATTAATAGTACAGTGTCATAGGGTGTGATGTACAGGTTTTGCTGCCAAGCAAAACACATAAACACAAAAGGTAACGCTATGAAACACATTTTATCAGACATCCCTTCCTGTGAAAACCAGATTCATCAGCTCTTTCATCATCAGAAGATCGGACCCTGGAAGTGGCAGGCGGAAGTCACGACATGGCCAGGGGCACGGTCTACCGGTTTCTCAATGCGGCCCACACCAAATGGCGCAGATTTCTTCTTCTGTTCAGCTCACGGGTAATCAACCGGGAACTTGAGCCATTGACCACCGTCCCAACGGGGGCAATACGTTGCCGGAAAAGCATTTGGAAGGCAAAGGAGAGGCTTGTGGAGCGGGTGGAACAAGCCGGGAAAAGCGGTGTCAGAACCAGTCATCTCCTGTTCGACAGATGGTTTGCTTTTTCCGCAACCGTCAGGGTGCTGCTTGCGAATCCGCAACCATCGCGGCCGGGCATGTCAATGCAATAGCGGACACCCTTTTCCCCGGAAAAAAACGGAGGTATCCCCGTGGGCAAGAAACCCGGCGGCGCAAGCTTGAAACACTGGAAAGCCTTCGGATCTGCTGATCGGCCGCCCGTGAAAGGGGCCCCGCATGTTAAGTCCGTCTTCCCCCATTTTGCGGGTCCGCCAGAACCGGCAAGGTGGAAGCACTAACCGAAACGCAGAGAATAGATTTTCCTTCCACCCGTAACAAAAAAGCGTTCCGGCCTCTCTGTGCAATTGATTTTGCAAAGCAAAAGCGGCTTCTTGACAGGGGAAAGGCTCCTATTGTAGGGTGGGCAACGAAAAACGCCTGCCGGGGATGATGTGAAAAAAGAAGCTGCCGTCTGGGATTTCTTTGATCGTCTGTACTGCGTTTCGCTGCGGGAACGGGAAGATCGTCGTCGGTCGGCCCGCGAACAGTTTGCAAAAGTCGGACTGGGGGATCGCGTGGAGTTCGTGCTGGGCGAGCGTCACCCCTTCGACATGGAGGTGGGCGTGTATGAATCCCACATGCTGTGTCTGCGTAAAGGGTTGGAGGCCGGTGCGGAAAATATCGTCATTTTCGAAGACGATGTGGAATTCGACCGTTTTGATCCGGAACGATTGAAAAACTGCACTGATTTTTTAAAACAGCATCCGGAGTGGAAAGTGCTGCTTCTCGGCGCCTTGATTTGCTCAAGCCGTAAAACGGCCAATCCGCACGTGCAGAAAGTTCGCTACCAGAGTCTGACCCATGCCTACGTTTTAAATCGGCCTTATGCGGAAACATTAGCCTATGAGCCCTGGCAGGGTATCGTCAACGACACCCTCTTCCGGCCCCTGACGGATGACATCTACGCCCTGTATCCCATGTGCGCCTTTCAAAAAGATTTTACTTCGGACAATTACAAGTATCCCAACCTGGTGATCATCCGGCGCATGCTGGGCGGACTTAAACGGATTCAAAAAGCATTTGAATTCTACCATCGGCACAAATTCGGCATTTATGCCGTGCAGGTTATCTTGATTCTTCTTGTGCTGTCCGCTTTTTTCCATTGAGCGGATGATCACCGCCCCTTCTGCCCGCCCCGCCCTCAAAAATTCAAGGATCGGCCGTCACGTTTTCATCGGTCGGCGATATCATCGATATGCCTCCGGTTTCAATTCCGGACACGAAACTCGCGGCTTAACCGCCGGGCCTCAGCAACCTGGTCGGCGGTCATTTCCTTTGCCGCCGCATCCCGGAGTTCTCCCGCTTTTGCGCTGCCCTGGCCCGCCGCCAGATCAAGCCATTTATATGCCTGGACGTTATCCTTCGGAATGCCGTATCCCTTCGCATACATCTGCCCCAGGGCATACTGGGCTCCGGCAAGGCCCTGTTCGGCGGCTCTGGAGAGCCATTTGAAGGCTTCCCCGTCATCCTTGGCAACGCCTTCGCCATTGAAGTACATGACACCCAAATTGAATTGCGCCCCGGACAAACCCTGTTCCGCCGCCTTGGTGTACCATTTGACGGCTTCCTGGTCATTCTTGGGGACCCCTTCGCCTTTGAAGAACATCATGCCCAGGTAAAACCGTGCTTCGGCGTGGCCCTGTTCCGCCGCTTTTGTGTACCATTTGACGGCTTCCTGGTCATTCTTTGGAATCCCCTCGCCTTTGAAGGACATCATGCCCAGGTAGAACTGGGCCCCGGCATGACCCTGCTCGGCGGCCTTGGTGTACCACAGCACGGCCTCCCGGTAATTCTGCGGGACACCGATACCATTGAAGTACATCCTGCCCAGCTCCTGCTGGGCGACGGCATCACCCGCCACGGCCCTGGCATGGATTTCCTTGAACAATGAAGCGAAGTCTTCCGCCGGCAGAGCCGTTGAAAGAACAAGGACAAGCCACAACACCGCCGCATAGATCGATTTTCTTTTCATCATGACACCCCCCTGAAATGGATTGTTTTTATCTCAACTTTCCCGGATGATCGCAAGCGAAAACCCGCCTGGTAAGGGGATCAATCTCTTCCTCCGGAATAAAAAGCCGCGCGGTCCGGTTTGTCTATTCAATAAGCGTTTTCAGCCGGAGGGCGTTATGCGGGGCGAAGGCCATGAAATCGTTATCGAAATACACGTAGGTTTCCCGGTCCCAGCCATTGATCTTTTCCGCCCAGGCGGCGAGCTCCTCTTCCGTATAGTCGGAGGCGTACAGGGACCGTGAACCGTGGAGCCGGATGTAGACGAAATCGGCGGTGACGGCCTCCAGGCAGGGATAGCGCCCCGCCGTATCGGCGATACACCAGGCGATGCCGTGGCTTTGCAGGCAGGAAAGGGCTTCGTCCGTGCACCATTGCCTGTTCCGGGCTTCGATCGTGCATTTAAAACCGGCGGGAAGAAGGGCGCAGAAAGATTCAAAATCCGCTTTTTGAAAACCCAGGCTCGGGGGAAGCTGGAACAGGACGGGACCTCGTTTCTCCGCCAGGGGTGCGATAGAGGCGAAAAACGTCTCCAGGGACGCCCCGACGTCTTTCAACCGCCGGATATGGGTGATAAACCGGTTCGCCTTGACGGACCAGACGAAACCCGGCGGGGTTTTCTCATGCCATTTGGCGAACGTGCTCTCCCGCAGGGAACGGTAAAACGAGGCATTCAATTCAACCGTTTCAAAACACTCGGCATAATAGTCAAGCCACCGGGCCTTGGGAAGATCGGGGGGATAGAAGTTCCCCCGCCAGTGATCGTAAGTCCAGCCGGATGTGCCGATATGTGTTTTCATGGCAACATAAAGATTCCTGTCAGTGCATCGGTTGGGCCGGCTCGCCGTCATTGGCCCCGGGTTTCCATTCCTTTCCCGCCGCTTTTTTCGGCAAGAGGTAAAGCAGGCCCATCAGGATGACAATCGTGACGCTCTGGTATGCGCCTTTGAACAGCATCCAGGAGAACATGGCGACAAAGGGCAAGGCCAGGATCATGACATGAAGACGCAGGATCTCCCGCTGAAACGGGAGCACCATCCGCCGCCAGGGGTTCACGAGCCTGCCGAAGAAATCCTCCCAGTTGGCAACCAGAACGCCCACCGCCACGGGCCAGAAACGTTCCAGCAGGTACACCACGGGGCCGAAGAAGTCCGAGTTGATGAACCCGTTTCGGCCAAAGAATACCAGGGGCTCCATTTCCGCAAAAACCGAGAGGAACAGGCCGTAAAACCCGAAGAGGAAACTATAAACGCGAAACGCCAGGAGCCCCCCGCAGACCACGGCCACCGTAACAATAAACATGAAGGCAATGGGCGAAAGGTGCTGCAGAAACGGGAGGCGTTCCTCATAGGCCGCCTTTTCGGAGCGGGCAAACAGGAGAATCTGGAGGGCGCCGGCGGCGATGCAGCCCCACGTGTACAGAAGCCCGGCCAGCCATGTTCCCCAGCAGAACTCCGGCAGGGACCACTGCTGGACGACGGCAAAGTAACACGCCAGGGCAAAACCAAGCAAACCATAAGGGTTAAACGCGGATTTCAAGGTAACTCCCGATCACTCATGCTTTTCCCGATAAAGATTGACAGCCAACCATTTTCTTCATTCCTGACGGCTTCTTTGATTATCACACTTACCTAAAATCTACTATATCAATCAAGTAGTTATCTTCTTAGTCTGAAGCCGGGGCTCCCCACCAAGAAATCACCATTTGTGTAAAACAAAAGCTGTTTTGCTTTACACAAAATAGCAAGTGAACAATAGACTTTACACAAACTATCTTTTTTCTCTTAGAGACTGACGCATAGGTCCCCGGCATGGACATATGCATGAAACATGTCCACAAAAACGGCTTTTATGGACACGTTTTGATGACGTGTCGAAATGGTGGCCGTTCTTCGACACATTTTTCGTTCATGTCGATGCCATCGACATGTTCATCCCTAAACACACTATCCGGGCATCTTATCCTTGCAACCCATAGCCGGTTCTGCTATATGGGAGCCGTTCCGATGAACTTATCGGAACGGCAAAATCCGCTTTCATGAAGCGTGCTTAGAAGTTTGATCCCCCGGAACGGATGGTCAATATCCTCTTATCTTAACGCCCGGCATCGCGAGCCATGACGACAAAAAGCAAGATCCACCGCATTCTCAAAAACCGCATTATGCTCCTGGACGGCGCGTGCGGAACGGAACTCCAGAAGAAAGGCATGCCCGCCGGGGCCTGCCCGGAAATCTGGGCACTGGAAAATCCCGGCCGGATGGCGGAAATCCACCGGGCCTACGGGAATGTGGGATCGGATATCATCTATACCTGCACTTTCGGCGGGAACCGCCTGAAGCTGAACCAATACGGAATAAAGGACATCGCGGAAACGAACCGGCGCCTGGCCGCCATGGCGAAAGGGGCCGTGGAAAGCAAGACCCTGATCGCCGCGGACATCGGACCGACGGGCCACTTTGTCGAACCCTTCGGCGATCTCCCCTTCGAAGAGGCGGTCCGCATCTACAAGGAGCAGATCCGGGGACTCATCGACGGCGGCGTCGATCTCCTGGTCATCGAAACAATGATGGATATCCAGGAGGCTCGGGCGGCCCTGATCGCCGCGAGAGAACTGACCGATCTGTTTACCGCCGTCACCATGACCTTCGAACCGAACGGACGGACCCTGAACGGAACGGACCCGACGGCCGCCCTGATCACCCTCCAGAGCCTGGGCGCCGACGCCGTGGGCTGCAACTGCTCGACCGGGCCGGAGACGATGAACACCTTCATCGCCGCCATGAAACCCTATGCCAGGGTCCCCCTGGTGGCCAAACCCAACGCGGGGCTCCCCCGCGTGGTTGACGGCATGACCTGTTTCGATATGGATGCAGAGGCGTTCGCGCAGCAGGCGGCACGCATCGCCGACACCGGGGCAAACCTCATCGGCGGCTGCTGCGGGACGACGCCGGACCATATCCGTGCCCTGAAGAAGGCCCTGGATGGCCGTTCTCCGATCGTCCCGGCGCGGAAATCCGTCAGCGCCGTCAGTTCAGCCGGGAAGGCAAAAATATTCAAAGAATCCGACCCGCTGGTCATCGTGGGGGAACGGATCAATCCGACGGGGAAAAAGGATCTGCAGCAGGAGCTGCTGGCGGGGAAACTCTCCCTGGTGCGTCAGATGGCCAAGGATCAGGAAAAGGCCGGGGCGGATCTGCTGGATGTCAATATCGGCGTCCCCCATCTCGATGAACAGACCGCGATCAAAAATATCGTCCATCTCCTGTCAACGACGACGGAGTTGCCCCTGGTCATCGATTCCTCCAACATCGACACGATCGAAACGGCCCTGCGGCACTATCCGGGTCGGGCCCTGATCAACTCCATTTCGGGTGAACCGGACAAGATCGACCGGCTTCTGCCCCTGGCTGCGAAATACGGCGCCATGTTCATCCTCCTGCCGCTGACGGGAAAGGAACTGCCGGAAACGGCGAAAAAGCGGATTGCGATTATCCGAGACATCTTTGAGAAGGCGCAAGCTCACGGATTCACGAAAGCAGATATCGTCGTGGACGGTCTGGTGATGACCGTTGCCTCCGACCCTGCAGCGCCGGTGGAAACCCTCCGGACCGTCGAATGGTGCAGCCGGAAGTTTGGCTGCCGGACGATTGTCGGCCTGTCGAACGTTTCCTTCGGCATGCCCGAGCGGCGCTGGATCAACGCCACCTTCCTGGCCATGGCCCAGCGGTTGGGTCTGACCATGGCCATCGCCAATCCTGCCATACCGGAGTTGATGGCGGTCAAACGCAGCGGTGACGTCCTGCTGGGACGGGACCCCCAGGCGGCGGCCTACATCGCCCACTTTTCCGGACAGACTCAGGCGGCTTCGACGGCGCAGCCGGTAGAGAAAAAGACCTCCCTGGAAAAACTGAACCAGGTCATCCTGGAGGGAAACAGGGACGATATTCTCGACGTGATCCGGGAAAATCTGGACCAGGGCATCGCCCCCGCGCGGCTCGTCAACGAAATCATGATCCCCGCTATCAACCATGTCGGGGAACTGTTCGAAGAAAAGCGTTATTTCCTGCCCCAGCTCATCGCCAGCGCCGAAACCATGAAAAAGGCCATGGCCCATCTTGAACCGCTTCTGGCAGAGGGCGAAGGAGCCAAAGCAAAGGGGCTCGTCCTCATCGCGACGGTCAAGGGGGACATCCACGACATCGGGAAAAACATCGTCGCCCTTCTGCTGCGGAACCAGGGTTACCGGGTAATCGATCTGGGAAAAGATGTGGCCGCCGAAGCGATCGTCTCGGCGATAAAACAGCACAATCCGCATGTCGTCGCCCTGTCGGCCCTCATGACGACGACCATGGTGAACATGAAAGAGGTGATCGATCTGGCCCGGACCAGGGAAGAACACTGTCATTTCATGGTGGGCGGTGCCGTCGTCACGGCGGCTTACGCCGCGTCCATCGGCGCTCATTATTCCAAAGACGGCGTCGAAGCGGCAAAGGTGGTCGAGACGCTGATAAAGAAATAAAATGGATTATTCAGGGACCGTGCGCTAAACCGACGCGGTTCCCATCAAATCACATCATCATGGAGGTTCCACATGTCCGACCTAAAGCTTCGCCTGATTGAAATCGTCCTGGAAAAATCTTTCCAGTACCGGGATAACCCGCCCTTCACCCTGGCCTCTGGAAAACAGAGCAACTACTATTTCAACTGCAAACCGACCACCATGGACCCGGAAGGCATGAACCTGATCGGAAAAGTCCTCTTCGACATGCTGAAAGACGCCCCGATCACCGCCGCCGGAGGCCTGACCCTCGGTGCCGACCCCATCGCCAACGCCCTGTCGGTGATCTCCTTCCAGGAGGGTAAACCCATCAAATCCTTCACCGTGCGGAAGGAAACCAAGGACCACGGAACGAAAAGCAAGATCGAAGGCACCCTGAAACAGGGGGAGCGGATCGTCGTTCTCGACGACGTCATCACGACGGGGGGATCGACCATCACGGCCATCGAGGCGGTGCGGGAAGCGGGCCTGGAGATCGACCGGGTGATCGCCTTCATCGACCGGGAAGAAGGGGGACGGGAAAACATCCTGAAGTACGTCGACCGGGTGGATGCCGTCCTGACCCGGACGGAAGTCATGGCCGTCTACCGGAAGCTCAATCCGGCGGGACCGCAGGTATAGAAATAAGGAAGGCGACACCGGATCGGGGAAAACAGTATCCTCCACCCAGGTCATCCTGAACACCAGCCGTCGCTGTCATCCTGAGCGCAGCGAAGGATCTCTCTTTTGTGCACCTGAGATTCTTCGTCGCTGACGCTCCTCAGAAGGATAAAGGAATAGGACTCCTCGGAATGACGAAGCAGAGCTTTTCACAGCTTCGTCAGGAATGCTGAACCCGGAGTTCGTTGACCCGGAGATGGGCCCGGCGGATCGGCTCCGGAAAGCGATAGCCGCGGCAACAGGATAAGACCACTTCCGCGGCCCGGTCTCTTCCGATCAAGTGTCCCGGGGATACGAAAAGGGGCTTGACGTTCCGCCTGCTCCGCAGGACCTTGCCGACAGGCTCTCCCCGGAACAGAAGATCCGACGTTTCCCCCTTTTCCGGTCCCACCGGCTCATGCTCTCCGACCAGCCGGCTCTTGGCGCAGCCGATCGTCGGCACGCCGAGAAAGAGCCCCATGTGGGAGGCCAGGCCGATCCCCCTCGGATGGGCGATGCCCTGGCCGTCGAAAATGGCCATATCCGGGGCTTGCGATAACTGTTCGAAGGCCTTGAGAAGAGGCGGGGCCTCCCGGAAGGACAGCAGGCCGGGGACGTAGGGAAAACGCACCCGCTCCATCCAGGACGCCTCTTCGAGAATCTCCAGCGCGGGATACGAAAAGAGCATCACGGCGGCAAAGAAGAGATCCGAATGCCGGGAATAGGAGATGTCCGCCCCGGCAATTGTATCAGGGGGCAAACCGTCCGGATTGTCCCTGAGGACCAGCCTCCCCTTCAGCATTTCCTGAATCCCCACTGCCTCCCTGCAGGTCACATCCCAGTCGTGGAGCATGTTGACTTTCATTCCTTCACGTCTCCTCATTCCCGATGATCTCTTTATCACAACTTGCCGGAAGAGGGATTTCTTTTTAAAAAGATTGGGGTATACTGGCCCCACTTAAATTCCTGACAGGGAACCGATGATGAAAGAAAAAGAGACGCGTTTGACCGACAACCGCAACGAACATATCAATCATTCGTCAAATCCGATCATGGAGAGCGGTCGTTCCGGTAAGCCTTCCGCTGCCGAGGAAGATCTTTACAAGACCCTCGCGAACAGTTCCCAGGTCGGTGTCTACATCCTGCAGGACAAACGCTTCCGGTTCGTCAACCCCCACATCCGGGAATACGCGGGTTATTCGGAAGAAGAAATGCTCAACATGGACCCGCCGTCGATCATCCACCCGGCGGACCGGAGGATGGCGCGCAAAAACGCCATCCGCATGCTGAAAGGTCAACGTTTTTCACCCTACGAGTTCCGGATCCTGACCAAGGAGGGGCGCGTCAAGTGGATCATGGAAACGGTCAAGGCCATCCGGTACCAGGGGAAAAGGGCTGTCCTGGGAAATTCCATGAACACGACGGAACAGAAGGAAGCCCGGAGCCGCCTGGAGGAACTGGAAGCCCTGGAGTCCTCCATCCTGGATGCCATTCCCCACGCCGTGATCGGTCTGCACAACCGGGTTTTCATTTTCGCCAACAACGCGGTGGAGCAGGTCTTCGGCTGGCGGCCCGAAGAGTTGATCGGCAAAAATGTCCGGCTCCTCTACCGGAACGAGGAAGATTACGACGAAATCGCCCGCCGGTTTTACACGGCCCTTGAAAACCAGAGAACCTACACGACGGAATTCCCGGCAAAAAGGAAAGACGGCCGGGAGATTCTCTGCACGATGATGGCATCGCGAATCGGGGATATTCTCCGGGAGGGGAGAATTGTCGTGACCTACGAAGACGTTACGGACCAGAAGAGAGCACGGCAGGAACTGGAAAAATCACGGGAGCAGCTCCGGAACCTCTCGCTGCACCTGCAGTCGATCCGGGAAGAGGAACGGACCCGCATCGCCAGGGAAATCCATGACGAACTGGGGCAGGCCCTGACGGCGCTCAAGATGGACATCGCCTGGCTCGGAAACCGGATCACCGGGAAAAACGCCGCCCTGCAGAAGAAAACGGATTACATGTCGAGCCTGATCGACAACACGATCGAAACGGTGCATCGGATCTCGTCGGACCTGCGCCCCGGTTTGCTCGACGACCTCGGCCTGTCGGCTGCCATCGAATGGCAGACCCAGGACTTCCAGCGCCGCTTCGGCCTCCCCTGCCGGGCCGAACTGTCCGTCGAGGATGAGGGCATCGACCGCCATCTGGCCACAGCCGTTTTCCGAATTTTACAGGAAACCCTGACCAACGTCGTCCGCCATGCCGGGGCCACGGAAGTCACCGTGCGGCTGTCCGAAAAAAAACGGGTCCTGATCCTCGAAGTCACGGACAACGGCCGGGGCGCCACCCAGGCGCAGATCGAAGATCCCCGTTCCTTCGGCCTCATCGGGATGCGGGAGCGTGTCCGTCCCTGGGAAGGAACCGTTTTAATCGAGGGTATACAGAACAAGGGGACCCGGGTCGTCGTCTCCGTGCCCCTTATCCAGGAAAGGACGGGAAACCCATGATCCGGATACTGGTCGTTGACGATCATGCCATCGTCAGGGAAGGTCTGAAGCAGATACTCAGCGACGTGAAGGATATGGCTGTCCTGGCCGAGGCGGCCAACGGCCGGGAGGCGTTGGAGAGCATCCGCCGCCAGGATTTTGACGTGATCTTGATGGACATCTCCATGCCGGGCCGGAGCGGCCTCGAAATCCTGAAGGATATCAGGAACGAACAACCGAAACTTCCCGTCCTGATCCTGAGCATGCACCCGG
>Ga0302253_1000678_pt1 | contig 25781 bp, 7 predicted proteins | sample AAG_RA_Trp_MG_FD_193537 | JGI IMG/M metagenome (GOLD analysis project Ga0302253, IMG submission 193537) | Enriched activated sludge microbial communities from anaerobic digester in WTTP, New Holstein, Wisconsin, United States - AAG_RA_Trp | ecosystem: Engineered > Bioreactor > Anaerobic >...
GTCCTTAATCATTCTCATCAAAATGGCAGCGTTTAATAGCTTCTTTAATATTTTTTGTCAAGTTATAAATCGGAAATCGCAACTATTTGACATAACCCGCAATTCCGTCAAATACATACCCCTTTTTTGTCATGCCCTCCCCTTTCGCATCCATCGAAAAGAAGTGCCGGCGGGTCTTGGGATTGTACCACCGGTAGAGTTCCCGTGTATTGGTCAAGCGTGACGTCGCAATATTACCGACCGTGCCCTCATAAACATATCCCAGCAGGGTATTTCCCTTATTATAATCATAGGAAAAGAATTGATTAATGATATTAGGATTATACCATCGATGCAGCGGTACGGTACCGAGTGTTCCCGGTTGAAAGAGGCTGAATGCGAGTCCCTGTTTAACAAATCCCTTTGAAGTCAGGCGTATTTCTTCCGTAGGCTGGCTGGATATGTAAAGATAATAACCGCCCTTGAAATAGCGGTAAATATCGATGTGCTGGGCCGGCAATTCCGAGATAACTTCGTATGATACGGGAACGTCGCAGTTGCCGTTATTGGATGTGATGCGGATCATGTTGGCGTAAATGCCGGGATTGGTTTGCAGCGGATTTACCGTGATGTTGATGTAATCCGTTTCCTTCAAGGTAAAACCGGTTTGGGGAAAAATGGTGATCCATTCGCGCTTTCCTTCAAGAACATCCTGTCTTTTAATCCGTACCCCTTCGATGGCAATTCCATTTCCGTTTAAGGCCAGGGTGAGAACATGGTTTCCTTCAATCAAATTGTCGGAGACGGGAATTTCATAGAATTCATAATCCTCGTCCAGATCGCTGAATTCATATGATTTAACCAGGCTGTTGTCGATATATGAAGAAAACTGTCCGGAACTGTTTAGCTTTTTCACAAAAAGCGACAGGGCTTCGCCATAAAATTGCAGTTTCAGGATACTCTTGCCGTTTGTTGAAGGAAAACCCTGATATTCACGCCACGCACCCCATATCTGCATTTGCTTTTCCAGGCGAAGCGGAACGGCGTAAGTTCCTTTACCGGACAACTCATCATTGGCAAAACTGATAAAGCGGTCGAGGCCGAAGCCGGACAATCCTTCCGTGGCGGCGGTAAGTCCGGTCTGCCATTTTACATTTTCCGGGCTTTTGTTGGTCAAGCGGATCCGCCTGGTGGCAGGCTCGCCCATTTTAATCGTGCCGAAATCCAGGCGTGATGGATTGACCGCAATGGACGTATCTTCCATGTTTGGCACGATATTGAATTTGATAAAAAGGGTTCTTGAAATGCCGGTTTTAGTCTGTATCCTGATGGTATCGCGGTAATGTCCGGCGGGTAGATCCCGGACGCATATGAGCCGGTTTGATCTGTTTTCCACGATCAATTGCACCGGCAAATTGGACGACATATTGGCTTCCGGCACATCATCGTCCTTTTTTATGACGCTGATGCGCAAATTCACCTCTTCTTCATTACCGGCTGATATGCCCGGCAATTCGGTTTTCTCGAGGGGAAACCATTCCTCCGGCGGAAAAATGGTCCAATCGAGTGCATCACTGCCGATATTCTTGACGGTGAAAGAGGCTTCTTTCTCCTGGCCCATGGACAGGGTACCGAAATCAATTTCCCGATGCGATACAATCAAAGACGGCATCAATTTGGGTACTCTGGACTGCCCGATGACAGGTGAGGCTTTATGATTTGTCCCGTTTTCGGCGGCGTATAAAGTCGGCGCCAGGATAAAAGGAGATACAGTCAACATGACCCACACCAGGACGAAAAATAGAGAATGTTTCTTGTATCTTTGATGCATGGCGTTCCTCATTGCGTTTCACTGTCGGATGTCTATATCAAAGCTTAATTGAAATCAACGGATTTCACAGTGAAAAAACTTGACCTCCCGGAAAAGACAAGTTATTTAGCTCCATCCGGCAAGGACGGCTTTACGGGGGGAGTCGCATGGATCAGGAGCAGAAGAAATACTGGCTGGCCTTGAATACGATCAGCGGTTTGGGTATTAATGGTCTGAAGGCGCTGATTGACGTTTTTGGTACACCCCGCCGGATATTTGACGCATCCTTTTCAGAACTGTGTGCAGTACCGGGAATCGGGAAAACCATTGCCCGGCGGATTCTTCGCTTTGACGATTGGGGCGGACAGGACAAAGCTCTTGCTTATTACGAAAAAGAGAAGATATTCCTGCTGAACTGGCAGGACGGCCTTTATCCGCCGATGCTGTCGCAGATTTACGACCCACCCGCCCTCTTGTACGCCCGGGGAACCTTGCAGGAACACGAAACATGTATCGCCGTGGTGGGTTCCCGCGTGGCCAGCACTTATGGGGTTTTCGTGACGGAGCGGCTTTGTCGTGAATTGGCCATGCAGGGCATTACCGTGGTAAGCGGTATGGCCCGGGGCATTGACTCGGCGGCACACCGGGGCGCCCTGGCGGGCAAAGGCCGTACCATTGCGGTTCTCGGCAGTGGACTGGACACCATTTACCCGCCGGAAAATCTGTCGCTAAGTCATCGTATTCTGGACCATGGTGCATTGATAACGGAATATCCGGTCAACACGCCGCCGCAGCCGAGGCATTTTCCGGCGCGTAACCGAATTATCAGCGGTATATCCCTGGGGGTGGTCGTTGTGGAGGCGGGTGAAAAAAGCGGATCCCTGATCACGGCGAAATTTGCCCTGGAACAGAACCGTGAGGTCTTCGCCATACCGGGCGCCATAGATGCCCCGGGATCGAAGGGGACGCATAAGCTTCTGAAGGAAGGGGCAAAACTCGTCGAGACGGTGGATGACATTCTCGATGAAATTTCATCTCACCTCGACCAAATAAATGATGCCCGGTCGATTCCATCGATCCGGGCGGATGGGGCGCAAAAGGAACGGCCGACCGCTTGTGGGGATCCTGAGTTGCAGGGAGATGAAAAGGCCCTCTGGCAGCAGTTGCGCAATGCCCCCAAAGAGGTTGATGAACTGATTGCATTGACCGGGTGGCCTTGCCAGAGGCTTCAGTCCGTCCTGACCATGTTGGAAATGAAGGGCCATATACAAAAGATGCCCGGATCGAAATATAAAATGAAGGAGTAACCATGTCCTCATCTCTGATTGTTGTCGAATCGCCCGCCAAGGTAAAAACCATCAAGAAGTTCCTGGGCACGGATTACCAGGTCATGGCGTCCGTCGGTCATGTCAAGGACCTGCCGAAAAGCGCCCTGGGTATTGATATTGCGAAGGATTTTACCCCCACTTATCAGATCATGGAAGACAAGAAAAAGGTGCTTTCCGAAATTAAAAAGGCATCCGAAAAGTCAGCCAACATCTATCTCGCCCCCGACCCGGATCGGGAGGGCGAGGCCATTGCCTGGCATATCGCGGAAGAAGTCGGCCTGGGAAAAAGGCCGATTTACCGCGTATTATTTAACGATTTGACAAAAAACACCGTCATTTCCGCCCTCGAACATCCCACGGAACTCGATTTCAACAAGTACGAGGCCCAGCAGACCCGGAGAATCCTGGACCGTCTGGTCGGCTATCAGATCAGCCCGATCTTATGGGAAAAGGTGCAGCGCGGACTGAGCGCCGGCCGGGTACAATCCGTGGCGGTGCGGATCATCTGCGACCGGGAAACGGAAATCCGGAATTTCATCAGTGAAGAATACTGGAATCTGGCGGCTGTTTTAAGCGGTGCAACACCGCAAACCTTTGAAGCCCGGCTGATGAAAATCGACGGCCGGAAGGCGAAGCTTTCGAAAGAACCGGAAGTCAAGGCGTTGCTGGACATCCTGGGCAAGACATCCTACGTCGTGGGGAAAATCGAGAAAAAGGAAGTCAAAAAACAGCCCCCCCCGCCCTTTACGACCAGCAAGCTCCAGCAGGAAGCCTCGCGCTGGTTCCGTTTTTCGGCCAAAAAAACCATGAGTGTGGCCCAGAAGCTCTACGAGGGAATCGATCTGGGGAAAGAAGGTTCCGTCGGTCTGATCACCTACATGCGTACCGATTCCGTCCGCATATCGGACGAGGCCCTCAAGGCGGTCCGGAATTTCATCAGCGAAAACTATGCACCGGAATATCTGCCCGCCAAAAGCCGCGTCTTCAAAACCTCCGACCGGGCTCAGGATGCTCATGAAGCCATTCGGCCGTCGTCCATGGATCACCGGCCGCAGGACATCCGGCAGCATCTGACCGATGATCAGTTCAAACTTTATCAATTGATCTGGAACCGCTTTGTCGCTTCCCAGATGAATCCGGTCATCTCCGCCCAGACCACGATCGATATCAACGCGGCCCACTGCCTGTTCCGCGCCCAGGGATCGACCCTGATCTTCCCGGGCTATTCAATCCTTTATTCGGAACGTAAAGAAGAGGCTGAGGATGAAAACGGCGCCGCAGAAAAGATGCTTCCCGCTGTTCAGGAAAATGAAACACTGAACCCCCAATCCCTCAAGCCCGAGCAGAAATTCACCCAGCCTCCGCCGCGTTTTACCGAGTCCTCTCTGGTCCGTGAACTCGAGGAAAACGGCATCGGCCGCCCGAGCACCTACGCGAACATTCTTTCCACGATTCAGGATAGAAATTACGTCACCCTCAAGGAAGGGAAGTTCCACCCCACGGAACTGGGCATTCTCATTACGGAACTCCTGGTAAAGAACTTTCCGAGGATTTTGAATGTCGAGTTTACGGCCTCACTCGAAACGCAACTTGATCAGATTGCGGAAGGGGGCCATAACCGCCTGGCGGCACTGAAGATGTTTTATGAATCCTTCAAAACCGAACTCGACGAGGCGAAGGCCCACATGAGAAATGTGAAAAAGGAAGCCGAACCGACCGATCTGGTCTGTGAAAAATGCGGCCAACCCATGGTCAAAAAGTGGGGGAAAAACGGCATGTTCCTCGCCTGCTCCGGCTACCCGGCCTGTAAGAACACAAGCGACCTCGGGAACAGCCCGAAGGAAGCGCCGCAGGAAACCGATGTCCTCTGCACGTTGTGCGGCCGGAAAATGGTGGTTAAGAAAGGAAAATTCGGAAGTTTCCTGGGTTGCTCCGGTTATCCGGAATGCAAGAACATCCTGAATTATACCGTCGATGATGGCGGACAAATCAAGGTGGCTCCGGCGGCTGAAGAAGAGGAGATGGTCTGCGAAAAATGCGGGGCCAAAATGACGAAAAAGCGCGGCAAATTCGGCTATTTCTGGGGCTGTTCGGGTTATCCCGCCTGCGATCACATCGTCAAGATCAAACGTGGCGGCGCTCCGGCGAAAAAAGCGGAGACGCCTGAAATCGCTTCGGATATCGTCTGTCCGAACTGCGGCAGGGCCATGATTATCCGCTCCGGCCGTTTCGGAAAATTTCTGGGTTGCTCCGGCTATCCGGAATGCAAAACGATTGTCAAGATGAAAAAGAACACCCTCCCTCCCGAGAAGCAGCAAACCGATTAAAAAAATGAAGCCGGAAGATTCAGCGGACCGGGGAACCGAACCCGTGACCATCATCGGCGGGGGACTCGCCGGATGCGAAGCCGCCTGGCAGTTGCTGTCCCGAGGTCACCGGGTCAACCTGTACGAGATGAAACCCCGGCGCTATTCACCGGCGCACCGGATGCCGCATCTGGGAGAACTCGTCTGCAGCAATTCCCTGCGTTCAAATCAGCGCGAAAATGCCGTCGGCTTGCTCAAAGAGGAGATGCGCATACTCGATTCGCTTATTCTCAAAGCCGCCGATGCGACCCAGGTACCGGCAGGCACCGCCCTGGCGGTTGACCGCCTGAAATTTGCCTGCTTGATCGAGGAAAATCTTTTGCGCTGCCCCGGCTTCAATCTGATTCGTGAAGAGATCACCGCCATTCCGGAAACCGGAGTGGTTCTGGTGGCTTCCGGTCCTCTAACCTCGGAAGAGCTGTCGCGAAGCCTCGCGGACCTGACCGGTACGGAATATCTGTACTTCTACGACGCCATATCGCCGATTGTCGATGCGGAAACCATCGCCTATGAAAGGGTCTTTTCCGCGTCACGCTATGACCAGGGGATAGGGGATTATCTGAACTGTCCCCTCACGGAAGAAGCGTATCTGCGCTTCCGTGATGATTTGCGGTCGGCCGAAGTAGTCCCCTTGAAGTCCTTTGAGGATATGAAGTGCTTCGAAGGCTGCCTCCCCGTCGAAGTGATGGCCGCACGAGGAATGAATACGCTCCTATTCGGCCCCATGAAGCCCGTTGGCCTGACGGACCCCAAAACCGGCGGCCCGCCCTATGCAGTTGTGCAACTGCGCCGCGAAAATACCGAAGGCACCCTGTACAATCTGGTCGGATTTCAGACCAAAATGACCTATCCGGAACAGCAGAGGATTTTCCGTACCATTCCCGGTCTGGAAAACGCCGAATTTGTCCGGTTCGGTAGCGTTCATCGCAACACCTACATGCATTCGCCGCAACTTCTTGATAAGACATTACAATTAAAAAAAGACCGGCGTGTTTTTATCGCCGGACAGATTACCGGCGTCGAAGGTTACGTGGAATCGTCGGCCATGGGACTTTGGGCCGGTTTATCGATCTCGGCTTTTCTGAGAGATGATCGTCTCGCCCCCCCTCCCCCGACCACGGCACTGGGCGCACTGATCCATTACATCACACGCGAAGATCTGCCTTCGTTTCAGCCCATGAACGTCAATTTCGGCCTGTTCCAACCCTTGGAGCAGAAAAAGATACCCAAAAGATACCGGGGGATGCACTACGCCAACCGCGCGTTGGATGATATCAAAAGTTGGAGGAAAAAGCTGGAATAGTCCTTAAAGATGCAGATTTTTTTATTTATTCTCTTTAGTCATTTCGAGGAGCGAAACGACGAGAAATCTTGAGGTAAACAAATATTTCTCACGTTCGTTCGAATTGACAAAGAATACCAGCTGTCTTCCCGGACCTGGAGACTGTGTTGTAATATCTAATTTCCGTTTGTGGTCATTCTGAACGAAGTGAAGGATCTAATAATAACATAATGTTAACAAACGAGATTCTTCGCCTGACTTCTCAGAATTACATTGCGACACAGTCCCCTGATCCGGGGCCCATTCGCAGGGCGTCACCGATTTGAAATGGATTCCGGGGCAACGCCCGGACTCCAAAAATATTTGTCATGCTGAGGCGTTAGCCGAAGCATCTCTTACTTGTTAAAGACTGGAAATGGATTCCGGCCTGCGCCGGAATGACAACCTGTTGTCTTCCCTCCTGTGGCAAGGCTATTTCAGCTACTCTCTCCGCCGGGTGTAAACCTCTCAACCATCTCCCCTCCCCTTGCGGGAGGGGATTAAGGGGAGGGGGTTTCTTGTCGTCCCGGACCCTGATCCGGGACCCATTTGCAGGGCGTTCCGCCATTCACGTCATGCTGAGGCGTCAGCCGAAGCATCTCTTCCTTGTTAAAGACTGGAAATGGATTCCGGCCTGCGCCGGAATGACAACCTGTTTCTGTCGTCCCGGAGGCAGAAACTCTTAATAGTTCTCCGCCAGCACTTCAAAATACGCCTGCGGATGTTTGCATGCAGGGCAGGACTTCGGTGCGGCCTGACCTTCATAGACATAACCACAGTTAATGCAGTGCCATTTCACGGGGGTTTTCTTTGTAAAGACTTCGTTATTGGTGATGTTCTTGATCAGGGCACGGTAGCGGGCCTCATGATACTTTTCCACTTTGGCAATCTGGTCGAACGTCCTGGCAATTTCCTCAAACCCCTCATCCTTGGCAACAGTGCTGAAATCGGAATAAATCATCGTCCATTCATGCAGTTCCCCCGCAGCGGACGCTTCCAGGTTTGCCTTTGTGTCGCCGATCACACCGGCGGGATAACCGGCCGTAATTTCGACATCGCCTCCCTCCAGAAACTTAAAGAATAATTTCGCGTGTTCCTTTTCATTTTCCGCGGTCTCCAGGAAAATTCGTGAAATCTGCTCGTAACCTTCCTTCTTGGCTGCGCTGGCAAAATAGGTGTAGCGGTTTCTGGCCTGGGATTCTCCGGCAAACGCGGCCAGGAGGTTTTTCTCCGTTCTCGTTCCTTTTACTGATTTGCTCATATGGTGCTCCTTTCTTATGATGTTTGATTGTCTTCCGGATATAAATTCTCCGCTAATTTAAGAAAGGGCGGCCCTAAAGTCAATACCGTTTATAAAAACAGCATGGCTTTTTATCCCATGATGACCGAATTCTGCCGGTGAAGGATCAGCGGGATAAATATCGGTTCAGTTATTCCACGTAAATGCCGATATAGGTTGAAGCGGATCTTCCATCTGAAACGGTGATGCAGGTGTATTACATGCTCATATATATGCATGACGATACACACTATTAATATTACCAATCAAATTTATTAGGTATGTACACTGCTGATTAATAGTAATTATATGTATTACATTGTACCAAGGTACAATAGTATTGGGCATCGATAAGCGATATTTACTTGCTCGTGTCAGCAAAGACGAAACATAGACGAACATTAATAACATATTTTATCAGGAGGAACGAACATGGCGAAAATGTTAAAAGCGGAAGCGGCGAGCGGGGGCACGGGCCATCAAGGCGCAGTTGGCAAGGTGGTTATTCTTTATGGAACCGTCAAGGCGATTTCTCCGGATGGGACGGTCAGGGTAATGGGACCGAATAGTCTGGTGTTTGCAAATGATAAGATCATTACGGAAAGCGACGGCAGTGTATCCATTATCCTCGAAGGAATGCCTCCCATTCATCTGGATCTGGGACGAATGTCGCAGATTGTTCTGGATCAGGATGTTCTGAGCGGTCCCGGGACGCCGGCAGACGCCTTAGCGGAAGCTGATAAAGTTCAGCAGGCCCTTTTGGCCGGCGAACAGCCTATCGAACCGGAAGCCCCGGCGGCGGGCGGTGAGGCGAGCTCCGGCGGCGGTCATCCGACGGTTGCATACGATCTGACGGGCGCAGAAGTCACCCCGGACAGCGGTGCGGAAACCCGGGGGATCGGTTTTGCCCCCCTGGAAAATGTGCAATATGATTCGGTACCCATCGGCGGCGATGATATAGGTGCCGTGGACGATGAAGGCCTGTGCGAGGGGAATCTCGGCGGCGACCAGAGCGACGATCCGACGAACGATGCTTTCATCGTGGGTAAACTGAGCTACAATTTCGGTTCCGACGGTCCCCATCAGACCGAGCCCTTTGTCTGGAGCATGGCCGGCCTCCCTGAGATGGGCATTACCTCACACGGCAATACCCTGCTTTATGAAGTGGTTGACGGCGGCTTGACCTTGAACGCCTACTACATGGGTTATCCCGCTAACGGTGCATACAAAACCGCTTCGTTCAACGAAATTCAACCTGAAAAAGTTTATGTTTTCAGCATGGAGTTGACAAACGTCGAAACCGGCGCCTACAAATTCACCCTTTTCGAACCTCTGGATCACGCGACGCCGGGTACGGAAGACGACATCAACTATATTTTCGGTTACGAGTTGAAAGATGGCGACAACAGCACCGGCAACGGCGTCCTGCGGATGACTGTCGACGACGACACCCCGATCATGCGGGATGCAAGCGAAAGCCGGACTGTCGACGAAGACGATATATTGACCTGTTCGTCCCAGGGCACCTCGCCGAACGACGGTGCTTGTCATGACGGTTCCTTCACGGGCAATCCGGGGCATCCGTTTGACCATGGTCCGGCCAATATCACCGGTTCACTGGCTGCGCTGGTATCTTTCGGCGCCGATGGGCCTGACGATGATCCAATGACTTTCGGGCCGGACGGTTTCAGTTTTGCTCACGACTTAACTGGTCTGCCGGCTTTGACCTCGAACAGCGAAGCCGTCACATACCGGTTGGATGGGAACACTCTGCATGCGGAATGCGGGACACGGACCATCTTCACCCTCGAGCTGGACAGCGACGGCCACTATAAATTCAGTCTCTATGATCAGCTTGACCATACTTACGGCGACAATATTCAGGGCAGTTTACCCATCGATCTGTCTGGTGTGATTGTCGCGACGGATTTTGACGGCGATCCCGTTACGCTTACAGAAGGCAAATTCGTCATCAACATCACCGACGATGTACCGTCTTGTGCGATTTGTGACATGGCCGTTGTGGAAGACGAGGCGATGGACGACGGCAACAAAGAGGTTTGGGACTCTGTGTTCGGTGTGCCCCTGAAACTTTCCGGTTCCGCATCCGGAACCATAGAGGACAATGCTTTGTGGGGCGCCGATGAATTCGCCGGGGCAAAAGGTTTCACAGTCGACGGACAAAGCTTCGATCCCGGCACAACGGTATATTGGGATCAGTATGGCAATTTCCTGGGTACAAACAAACCAGAAGAAGGCAATGATTCGAGTGACACTTTTAAAATCGACAATATCGAATCCAGCGAGCAAATGGAACCGGCTGCAGCTTTGATCGTGAATGCGGACGGCACATATACCTTCGCGTTGTTGAACAATATGCTGATGGGCTATGGCGAACAGGGCGAACAGACCGATTGCCTGGCGAAAGTGACGATCACCGGTCAGGACGGCGACGGCGATACGCGGGATGTGGATGTGTGGCTGAAAGTGGATGATGACGTGCCCTCGATCGACGTGAAGGCCGCCAATGAAGCGGCGGTCATCCTGACGACGCAGGACGCCGAAACCATCGGCCCCGATTTTGACACGGCAACATCGGAAGCGAATTTCAGTGGTGTCTTTTCTTTCTCTGCATCCTACGGCGCAGACGGTCAAGGCAGTGTCACACCGCTCAGCTATGAACTGAATATCGGGCTTGGGTATAATAAATACGTTGGCGCTTCCGGTTTGGAATGTGACGGCGACAAAGTTTATCTATTTAAGATCGGTAACGACATCATCGGCTCGACAGCCTGGAAGCAAAGTGACGTGAATGACGGGAACAAGGTGTTCCAATTGTCGGTTGAAGGTGACGGGAAGGTAACCTTGACGCAGTACAAGGAAATTGACCATGACAACAACCACGACACTTCTGCGCCCTACGACGATCAATATGAGGTCATGGGCAGCGGTATCCTTGGCCTTGGTCTGGTGACACTGACGGCCACAGCAACAATCACCGACGGTGACGGCGATCACGATACAGACTGCGCGACGATCGACCTGGGCGGTAATATCCGGTTTGCCGACGACGGGCCGGCAGTTCTGGTCAATGCTATCGTCTATCTCGATGACGAAACGGCAAAGACAACCTATGCAGCGCCCAATCCTGGTGGCGACGGCGATTATGACGGGCTGACCCCGCCTCCTGCGTTGACCGGTACGCTTGGTCACGAATACGGCGCTGACGGTGCAGGCAAGACGTTGCTTACCGGGACCGATACGCTGCCGGCCGGATTCAGCAGTGCCATTACGGATGGGGGCAAGACCCTTACCATCAGCCAGTATCAAGGCAGCAGTTGGGTGAAGGTGATTGAGGTGAAACTTGCCAATTCCACCGATGGAAATTACGAAGTGAAATATTTGAAGCCAATCGTCCATTCCAACTCCGGCACAACCGAAGAGAACCTGGAGTTTACTGTTAAATATAAGGTGACCGACGGCGACTACGACACGGCAGCCGGCACGTTGAAAATCAATGTCGATGACGATACGCCCACGGCCTTAGATAATGCGATGGTCAACCTGGATGATGAAACTGCGCTGGTTACTTATGCCGCGCCAAATATGGGTGGTACGGACGACTATGACGGAGCAGTGCCGGCCCCGAACACAACCGGTACTCTGGCACACAGCTATGGCGCCGACGGTGCCGGTTCGACTCTGCTTACCGGTACGGAAACGCTTCCGGCCGGATTCAGCAGCGCGATTACCAATGGCGGCACGCACCTGACCATCAGCCAGATGCAGAACGGCCAGTCGGTGGAAGTACTGAAAGTGACGCTCTCAGACACAACTTCCGGCAATTACATCGTCGATCAGCTTAATCCGATCTTCCATCCGACGCCTCAGGTCAGTGAAGAAGAGCGCAATTTCACGATCAAGTACGAAGTGACGGACGGTGACGGCGACAAAGTGCAGAGCAACCTGAATATCAAAGTCGACGACGACACACCGGAGGGGGGCGATGTATTCAACGAGGCGCAGGAGGATTCGGCACAGAACACCAACCTGATGATCATCCTGGATCTGTCAGGCAGTATGGACGACAACCCTGATGGTCCCGGCGGATTTGCCACCAGGCTGGATGTCGCCAAGGATGCTATTGCGAAGTTGATCGCCGATTACGATGACTTGGGTGATGTCATGGTCCGGATTGTGACCTTCAGTTCGGATTCGAATCCCAACAGTGTGAGTGCGGCTTGGATGACCGCGACGGATGCCCTTAACTACATCAACGGACTGAGCGACTATGCCGGCAGCGGAAACACCGACTACGACGCAGCGATAGCGGCCGCACAGACCGCGTTTGCCTCGTCCGGCAGGATTCCTGACGGAAAGAACGTGGCCTACTTCCTGTCCGATGGCGAGCCGAACGAAACAAATGGAACAGGGAGCGTTGGCATTGTGGGAACGGAAGAAACGAACTGGCAGAACTTCCTTAAAGCCAACGATATCGTTTGCTATGCTTTGGGCATGGGGTCGGGAAGCGACATTAATTATTTGAAACCGATTGCCTACAACGGCGTGACCGAAGTTAATGACGATGCAAACCTGGCGATTGTGGTAGACGACATAACGGATCTTCCGGATGTGCTTTCGGGCACTGTGGGCGGGTCCACAACGGGAAACCTCCTGACCGATTCAAGTTTCGGCGCCGACGGTGCGGGAGCGCTGAAGATCGTTTCCATTTCGCATGACGCGGACGGAAATCCCGGCACGCCGGATGTGGTTTACAATACCTGTTCGCCCGGGTACGATGCAGCAACCAAGATTCTCACGGTTACGACGCATTTGGGCGGTACCCTGACCGTCAATTTCGCGACCGGTGATTATTCCTACAAGGCACCGAGCGTGACAGATGATTCTCAGGAAATGTTTGGATTTACAATACAGGATGCCGACGGCGATCCGGCTTCCGCCAAGCTGACCATTGATGTTATTGCTGCAGACGATGCGCCGACAGCTAAGGACAACTATGCGGCGGGAGACGAGGGCACGGCCGGCGAGACGGCAAATCTCGTCCTGGTCATCGACAGCTCGGGCAGCATCAATGGTTCGGAGTTGAATCTCATGAAAGCCGCTGTCACCAACCTGATCAATGACTACGGCAGCAATCTGGTCAAGGTCATGCTGGTGGATTTCGACGACAGCGCAACGGTTCTGAAAAGCGGCGGCCAGGTCTGGATGACTGGAGACCAGGCTATCGCCAAGTTAAGCAGTATTGGTTCCGGCGGTAATACGGACTATGATGATGCCATTGCCGCGGTCCAAAATAACTATGGCACACCTCCGGATGCGGATAATACCTTCGTGTATTTCCTGTCCGACGGAGAACCGACGGGCAGCGATGGTTGGTTATGGTGGTCTAATCCAAATGAAATTTCTACGAGTGAGCGCCAGAGTTGGGTTGACTTCCTCGAGGATAAGGGTATCGATGAGGTCTATGCCGTCGGTGTCGGCATGGGTTCCGGCGGTGAAGCGGCCCTGAACACGGTAGCATGGTCTTCGACCGGCAACCACGCGGCAAATGTCTTCGAAATCGACAGCTATGACGATCTCGAAGCCACCTTGAGCGGAACGGTGCCGCAGCCGGTGAAGGGCAATGTCATCACCGATAACGATACCCTGGGCGGCGGCGCCGATGAACCGGGTGCGGACGGCTGGGCCAGCCCGAATCTGCTGGTGTCGGTCGAGTATAATGGATCGATTCATAATTTCATTGATGCGGATGACTCAGTAACCTTCAATCTGATCAACAGCGGTGGGAAAGTGACCATAGAAGGTGATGGAGATTACACCTTCACGCCGGGTACGGATGTGACCGGTGACAAAACAGATATCGTTAAGTACTCAATCGAGGACAGCAACGGCACGACCGACAGTGCCGATCTGATCCTGACCACCACGGATCTCGACAGCTTGGTGGGTGGAGATCCAACCTAAATAAATGACGGAAACATCCGTTTCCAGAAAGCTGACGGCCGCGAAGGGCAGATGCAAGTCCTTCGCGGCCTTTGCTTTTTTTTAGTAGACATCCGGAATTTTGGAATATGTCGTCCCGGACCCCGATCCGGGACCCATTGGCAGGACGTTACACAGAACGCCATGCTGAGGTGTCTGCCGAAGCAACTCTTCCCTGGGAACAACCAGAAATGGATTACGTGTCTGGGCGACGAATGACGATGAAAAAGAAACTTAGAGATTCTTCGCCTTGCTCAGAATGAGAAAAATGGAATTCTTGAGTTGCGGCACAGCTTCCAGCGCCCGGAATGACGGGTTTTTCTTTTTATCCCTTGCCCTCCTCCATCAGGTTGAGGGGACGTTTCATGACGTCGTCAACGTATTACATGTAATCACTATCGTCTATTCCCCTGCCCTTCTGCCTTCCGTTTCTTTCATCTCCCTTCGGATCAGGCTTTTACAATAATATTGTAAGACTAAAATAAATTGGCCCCACAGGCGTTATTTCTTCATATACCTTATAATATCAAATATTTATATAAATATATTACATTTGTATAATTTATGAATACTGTACCAAGGTACAATGGAAATTAATTTTACATGCTGTATTTTAGAATCGAATTTTACAAAAAGAACCGGGGAAAATGCATCAGTAATTTAAGGTCTCAAGCATAGAGAAAGGGAGGGTTAAATCATGGCAAAAACGGCAAAAGCGGCAAGCGGCGCCATCGGCAAGGTGGCAATCATTTACGGTGAAGTCAAGGCGATTGCACCGGACGGCACCGTACGTATTCTGGGCCCGAACAGTCTGGTGTTCGCGGACGACCAGATCATCACGGGAGCCGACGGCAGCGTATCCTTGATTCTCGACGGCACGCCTCCGATCCATCTGGATCTGGGCCGGATGTCTCAGATTACGTTGGATGAGGATGTCTATGGCGGTCCCGCATCTGCGGCCGACGCGGCTGCACAAGCCGAACAGGCGCAGCAGGCCATTTTAGCCGGAGAACAGCCCATTGAACCGGAAGCGCCGGCGGCGGGCGGCGAGGCCAGTTCGGGCGGCGGTCATCCCGTGGTGAATAACAGCCTCACCGGCGCGGAAGTCACCCCGGACAGCGGTGCGGAAACCCGCGGTATCGGTTTTGCCCCCCTGGAGAATGTCGAGTACGATACTGTCCCCATCGGCGGCGACGATATCGGCGCGGTGGACGATGAAGGGATCAATGAATGCTGGATTCGGGGCAATCTTGGCGGACCGGATGACGGCAGCGATCACCCGACGGACTTCGCTTACATCATGGGCAATCTGAGCTACAATTTCGGCGCCGACGGTCCTCATCCGACGGAGCCCTTCGCCTGGAGCATGGTCGGCCTCAACGAAATGGGCATCACCTCTCATGGACATACCTTGTTATATGAGGTGGTGGACGGCGGCACAACCTTAAATGCCTATTACATCATCAAATGCGGGTATCCTAACGGCGGCGACCAGACAATCATCGATGGGCCAAGTACTGCCTTCGCTGAAAAGATCTCTATTCAACCGATGGAGATTCGGGTCGATGTTTTCAGCCTGGAACTGACGGATGTCGATACCGGGGCGTACAAATTCACCCTGTTCAAACCCCTGGATCATCCGATTGCGGATACCGAGGACGATATCAATTATATCTTCCGTTACGAGATGAAAGACGGCGACAACAGCACCGGCAGCGGCGTTCTGCGCATGACCGTGGACGACGATTCGCCTGTTATGCGATGTCGCGACGAAAATCGGACGGTCGACGAAGACGACATCAATACCTGTCTGTCCGACGGCAACTACCAGAATGACGGCGCCTGGCATGACGGTTCCTTCACGGGTAATCCCTGGTATGGGCATGACCATGGTCCGGCCAATATCTGGGGCTCCCTGGCCGGTCTCGTTCGTTTCGGTGCGGACGGTCCTGCCGACAATCCCTGGACTTGCGGGCCGGACGGCTTCAGCTTCTCCGAAGATGGGTTAGGCAGCCTGCCGGAATTGACCTCTAAGGGTGGAGTGCTTAGTTACGTGATCATCGGCGATACGCTTTTCGGTTATGTCCCGAATATTTGTGATAATACGAACGGTAACGATGGATTTGAAGCTAGCGTTGCAGTCCTTAAAGAAAGCCCGGTTGATGGTCGTGTCGTATTCACTCTGGAGCTGGAGGGCAATGGCGACTACAAATTCAGCCTGTATGACCAGCTCGATCACGTGGAGTTCGAGGATGGCGAACCGGAAGGTGAAGACAGAAGCTCCGACAACTGTGAAGGCCGCGACACAACCATCCCCATCGATTTCTCCGGCGTCATCGTGGCGACGGATTACGACGGCGACTCCGTGACCCTGGCGGAGCGCAAATTCGTCATCAACATCACCGACGACGAGCCCAAACAAACCGGTTGTTTGCCTGAAATTGGTATCGTCGAGGAAGAAGCCCTGCAGCCCGATGGCAATCAAGAGTACAAGGATGGTTGGTTTGATCCTTGGTTAATTGCTGTTCCAGACACGGCCGTTGCCACAGGTTCCCTGGCAGGTCAAGTCTCAGTCGGCGCGGATGAACCGGTGAAATTCAGCCTTTCCGGTGATACCTGTGGCCTTCCGCAGTTGACCTCGAACGGCGAAGAGGTAACATACCGCATGGTTTGCAATACCCTTTACGCGGAAGTCAAGGTTGAAGGTGATGCGGTACGGCCTATTTTCAAACTGGAATTGGCTAATGACGGGAGTTATACCTTCACACTGCTCGGCCAGTTGGATCACTCCAGCGAACATGACTTTTTATTGGGTGATGAAAATATAATGGCCTTGAATCTTTCGTCGATAATCGTCGCAACCGATTTCGACGGCGATTCCATCACCTTGGACAACGACTTCTATATCAAGGTGATCGATGACGTTCCCGATGTGTGGGTCGGCGGTCCGGATGACGTCAAAGAGGACGGCGCACCCATTTGCGGTAAATGGGATGCTTCCATCGGCGCCGATCAGCCGGGCAGCGTTGAGGTTTGGGTCGGCGATCATAGTTACGCCATTGGTGTGGCGATTCCGATATGGGTCAGAGGTCAGAATGTCGGTACGCTGACGGTTAATGAAAATGAAACCTGGACCTTCGATCCCAACCCGAACCTGGACAACGACTTCCGTACGGATTTTTCCTTCAAGATCAAGGCCATTGACGCTGACAGCGATAATGAAAGTGACTGCCAGACTATCAAAGTCTGTGACGGCACGAATCCCTCCGGCGGCGGCAAGATCACCCTCGGACTCGACGAAGAGGCTCTGGACAATGCCAACGCCCATGGGACGAATCCCGACAGCCCGCTGGAGCAGTTTTCTCAGACGCTCTCCTTCACCGCCGGGTCCGATGATCTGACGTCTTTTAGTTTCTCCAATTATTTAAACAATTTGGTCAGAAATACCGATGGTGTCAGCGGGAATGAAATTACTTGGAAATTCGATTCGGCGACTCAGATTACTGGCCATTTCGGCTCTGCAGACGACGCTCCGGTCGCCATTACCCTGACCCTCGAAGGCCCGGCGGGAGGTGTCATTCCCTACGGTACGAGCAGTAACGTTACCGTCACGGCCACGCTTTCCGACAATCTCAAGCATGCTTTGGCCAACGGCGAACAGACGTTGAATCTTGGTTCCGTGCGTGTATATGCCGAAGATCACGATGGAGATGATGTGTACGGCACTGTATACCTGACCGTAAAAGACGATATCCCCGTGGCTGTCAACGACACCGCCGAGGTGCAAGTCTCCAGTCTGGACACCAATCTCCTTATCACCCTGGATGTTTCGGGAAGCATGGGCTGGGCATCGGGCATCGCAGGAAAGACGAGGCTCGATGTGGCCAAGGACTCGATTAATAACCTGGTCGCTGAGTATGACAATTTAGGCAATGTCAAAGTGAAGATTGTAACCTTCAGCGATAGCACAAATGCGAGCGAGTGGATGACGGTTGACCAGGTGGCGGGCTACCTCAGCGGGTTATCGCCACTTAATGGGACCCGATACAACATAGCACTGGATAGGGCAATGAGTGAGTTTGCAGAGGACGGCAAGATAACCGGCGCCCAGAATGTGGCCTATTTCCTCTCCGACGGTGACCCCAACTCAGGTTATGCAATAGACCCCGCACAGGAGACGACTTGGGAGACATTCCTGAACGGCGTCGACATGAAATCCTATGCTCTTGGTATGGGGTCGGCAACCAGTGACGCCGCACTTGACCCCATAGCCTGGGATGGCATGACGGAGACAGATATGGATGGCCATGTGATTGCCAACTTGGCCGACCTGAACAATTATCTAATCGGCACCATTTCGCCTTCGACAGTCTCAGGGAACGTCCTTGACAATGATTTTCCTGGCGCCGATGGCGGCAGCGTGACTTACGCCACCAACATTGGCGGCCATGCAGTGGACAGTGACGGAGAAACGATCGTTGGCAAGTACGGTGATCTGCTCATCGAATCTGACGGCGATTACACGTACACTGCTAGAGGTCTGGCAGGCGATGTGGTGAATGTCTCCGTATCTGTGCCGGACGATTCCGGTGCCCAACTAATTATCAACGAAGGCGCCTACGGCATCGCATCGAATGTCGATGACGGTGACGGCGGGCGGTTCGACGAGATCAACTATTTAGGCAACGACAAATCCGAGGTCATGAAATTCGAGCTGAATAACGGTTCGGGCCAGGCGGCAGATGGCATGTACGCCGCCAAGGCGACAGTCGAGATCACGGAGTTCTATAAAGGAAACGAAAGTGAACGCGGATACTATGAGCTCTATAAGGATGGCGTCCAGGTCCAGGGAAAGACGACTTTTGAAGCGGATGGGAAAGATGGAGGTAACTTTACGCTTACGATTGACAACTGCCCCGCCTTCGATGAGATTCGCTTTGGGGCTCTCGCAGACACAAGCGCAGGTGAAGGCGACAACAGTGACTACAGTATCAAGTCGGTTGCTTTCGAACTGGAAGCTAAGGATGTGTTCACCTACACGCTGACGGATGGTGACGGCGACACGGCTCAGGCGAAATTGACCATTGATATCGACCTGAGTACACTGGTCCAACCTCCGGAGGATATACCAAGTTGACATTAAAAACTTTAACGGTTTTATGAACGGCGCTGCCCGCTGAAATTTGGCGGGCAGCGTTTTCTTTTGAGCGTAGAGATCGCAGAAAAAGCGACGCCCGCTGTGGCAAGAGACTTTGTCGTAATACCTAATTTGCGTTCGTTGTCACTCTAAGTGAAACGAAGAATCTAATAATCACAGGATGTTGAGAGTGAGAGATCCTTCGGCTTACGCCTCAGGATGACCTCTTTTTTTTACTATTTGTCGTCCCGGACACCGATCCGGGACCCATTTGCAGGGCGTTACCGACTGTGAATGGATTCTGGGTCTGCGCCCAGAACGACCTGTTTAGAATTGTCATTTCGAGCGCAGGGAGAAATCTTATTACTTTCCATGTCACCCCGGGCTTGACCCGGGGTCCATTTGCAGGGTGTGACTTTCTGGAAATGGATCCTGAATTAAGTTCAGGATGACAATTCATTTAAGACATATCAGCTTATTAAGATTTCTCGTCGCTTTGCTCCTCGAAATGACTCAAATGAAAAGAAATGAGATTCTTCGCCTGACGGCTTAGAATTGCGGCTTTTTTTATACTATGTGTCTTCCCGGACACCGATCCGGGACCCATTTGCAGGGTGTAATTTACTGGAAATGGATTCCAGGTCGGTGCCCGGAATGACAACGAAGGAAAGAGATGCTTCGGCTGGCGGCGGCAAATGACATCGTTTGGCATTCCGGCACAGCGTGTTGTGTAACGGTTCAGTTCCCCAAGTAACGCTATATATAAGGATTGGTTTTTTTAATTGATCGGTTCTTTGATTTACTGCTTCCATTCCTTCAGACCGGAACCTCCAGTTGATTGTCGGTTCAAAATCATTGCCCTGCCCTTTAGCTCTGTAACGCAAAAAGTATTCTTCAGTTCTCACCACGAAAGACCGATATAGTATTGATATACCGCAATCCATAATGATTTTAAGAATATAAATGTCATACAATATTATTATCTTCATGAATATATATATTTCAAATAATCACATGTATTCAATATTGCTATGCATCATGTGTATCATATCGTATTTCATAATAATAATACGTAGTACCAAGGTACAATAGCATTTAATTAATAAAGGATTAGAATCTCCAAATATGGCTAAATCAGTGAATATATAACAACCGTCTAATACAGGAGGATAAATCATGGCTAAAATGGCAAAGGCAGCGTCGGGTTTTGGTTCTGGTGAACATACCGCAATTGGTAAAGTAGCCATTCTCTACGGGACCGTGAAGGCGGTTTCGCCGGATGGGACAGTGAGAATTCTGGGACCGAACAGTCTCGTTTTTGCAAATGATAAAATCATTACGGAGAGCGACGGCAGCGTCTCCATCATTTTAGACGGAACGCCTCCTGTTCATCTGGATCTGGGACGGATGTCCGAAGTGGTTCTGGATGAATCCGTTTACGGCGGCACCGGGACGACGACAGCCGAAGCGACGGCGGAAGCCGACCAGGCTCAGCAGGCCCTTTTAGCCGGAGATCAGCCCATTCAACCGGAAGCGCCTGCGGCGGGCGGCGAGGCTAACGCCGGCGGCGGCCATCCGGTGGTCAATTACGCTTTGACCGGGGAAGAAGTCACCCCGGACAGCGGTGCCGAAACGCGCGGCATCGAATTCACCCGGCTGGAAATGATCGAACGGGATGCGGCGGCCGATACATCTCCCGAAGGCGGTTCTGTAGACGGGGCCGTGGATGAGGACGGATTGGAATACCCCTACCCTGGAAATCCAAACGGCCCCGGAGATCACCCTGCCGAAGAGAGTTGTATCACCGGTAATTTAAGCTACAACTTCGGCGACGACGGCCCGGCAGCGGGCAATCCCTTCGTCTGGAGCATGGACGGCCTGTCTGACATGGGCATCAAGTCTCACGACCACCCGCTGTTGTATGAAGTCGTGAACGGTGGCTTGACCTTGAATGCCTATTACGGCGGTTATCCGGGCAATGGATACGTGACAGGTACGAACCTTCAGAATACGTACGGAAAAGTTTATGTATTCACGGTGGAAGTGACCAATGTCGCCACCGGCGAATATCAGTTTACCCTCCTCCGGCCGCTTGATCACCCCACCCCCGGCACAGAAGACGATATCCTTTACAATTTCAAATACACCCTGACCGACGGCGACGGCAGCACAGGTACCGGCACACTTAACATGCTGATCGACGACGATACGCCGATTGTTTCTTTGAGTGACTCCGGTTTGGAACCGCTGGTGCTCGACGAGTCTCCGATCGGCGGCGGTGACGGTGCAGGTATTGTTGAAGCTCCTCAAAGTACAGCTAATGTCAATATCGGCTCCGCCATCAATTTAGATGGGCACTTCATATTAGGACCCGACTCCGACATTGCCGACGCTACGACAGTACCTCACGTTTCTATCCATGCGACAGGTAACAACGCGAACGATTTTTATTCCTTCACCGTCACCCAGGCGGGTTCTACAGCAGTTTTCGATATAGATTATGCGCAAACAGGCCTTGTGGGTTCTTTCGATGCTTACTTGCACTTGTGGGATTCTGCAGGGAACCGCCTCACATATGACGACGATTCGTCAACATCTGACGGCGCAGGAGGTAGCACCGGCAGTTTTGATTCTTATCTGACATACACCTTTACAACACCAGGAACATACTACATTTCCGTGGGAAAATTTCCTGGTTCTTCCAACCCTTCCAACCCGGTTCCTGACGGTTCTACCTACGAGCTTCAGGTGTCCCTGACCAACGCCATTATGGGAGGCGGTGACGGAGTATGGACGACATCGGCAGACTTTTCCGGGAATTTCGATTTTGCCTTTGGCGCGGATGGGCCGGGCGATGTGACCTATACTTTGTCGCTCAATGGTGAGGACATGGGGTCCGGTTTGTACGCGCTTGACAATTCAGATACGGAAACAACGGTTGATGGATATGGTCAGGGTGCGGAGATCATACTTGAGACGGATGGTGACGATATTGTCGGCAAGGTAGGCGATACTGGGTATTTCAGAATTTCGGTGAACGAGGATACAGGCGTGGTGACGTTCACGCGGTTTGAGAACATTTGGCATCCGGAGGCCGGTGACGGCGATCCCGCACCGGGAGAGCATGATGATGCCGCATGGCTCGACGCTGCGGCGAATACGATTCTTTTAAATGCGACGGTGGTGGATTATGACGGTGACGAGAATTCAGCTTCTTTGGATTTAAGTGTCAGGGTATTTGCCATTGAGGATGATGGACCGAGTGTTTATCCGTTGGATGATCAGATGCCCGTACTGACATTGGACGAGTCTGCTTTGCCCGATGAAGGCGATGGGGTGCGTTCGGTCACACAGGATTTTACGGGCAATTTTGGGGGCGACTTTGGCACGGACGGTCCGGGCAGCGCTGCTTATGCGCTGGTATTGACGGGCACAGCGGTTGGTTCCGGCCTGTATGCCGTCGATCCGGGAGCAGCGGACGGCAAGGGATTCGAGATTCTTTTGTATCAAGTGGATGACGGCGTGGTCGAAGGTCGCGTGGAAGATCAGGTCTACTTCACGATTAGCGTTGATGATGATCCCGATTCTTCGTCGTTCGGTTCTGTTACCTTCAGCCAGACTGTTGCGGATGGTGTCAGCATCTGGCACACAAACACAGGAAGTCACGATGACGCCGCTTCTTTAGACGTGGATGAAGGGGAGGGAAATATTCCTAACAGTTTGCACTTGGTCAAAACGGTTACGGATGCGGATGGCGACAGCGACACGGCCTCCCTCAACTTAGGTCAGGGTGTGTTCAGTATCGAAGATGACGGGCCGGACGCCCAGGCGAAGACCGGCGAAGTGGCGGGTTCGACGACGCTGGACGAGACGGGTGGATTGGATACGGTTTACATTTCGGCGGTGGACGTTGCGGGTCTGTTCGAGACGCCGGATCACGGCCAGGATGGAGCCGGAGCAGTGACTTACGCGTTATCGGCGACGGACGGTGCGGCGACGGGTCTGTGGTTGACGGGCAAGTCCGGCGATGCCAATGAGATTGATTTGGTGAAGGTATCCGATTTCCAGTACGAAGGTCGCGAGGGCGGCGTCGGCGGTCAGTTGGCCTTCACGATTTCCATTGAGGAAGCGACGGGCAAGGTAACGGTGACGCAGCATGCGACCCTGGAGCACACAACGGACGGTACGGGTGCAGCCCATGACGATGCCCTCTCCCTGACGGGTGATGCGGCAATCAATGTGGTTCAGAAGGTTACGGATGCCGATGGCGACTACGATACGGCGGCCAGCACCAATGCCTTGAGCATTACCTTTAAGGATGACGGGCCGGACGCCCAGGCGAAGACCGGCGAGGTGGCGGGTTCGACGACATTGGACGAGACGGGCGGATTGGATACGGCCACAATCGCGGCGGTGGACATTGAGGGTCTGTTTGAGACGCCGGATCACGGGCAGGATGGAGCCGGAGCGGTGACGTACACGTTATCGGCGACGGACGGTGCGGCGACGGGTCTGTGGTTGACGGGCAAGTCCGGCGATGCCAACGAGATTGATTTGGTGAAGGTATCCGATTTCCAATACGAAGGTCGCGAGGGCGGCGTCGGCGGTCAGTTGGCCTTCACGATTTCCATCGAGGAAGCGACGGGCAAGGTAACGGTGACGCAGCATGCGACGCTGGAGCACACGACGGACGGTACGGGTGCAGCCCATGACGATGCCCTCTACCTGACGGGTGATGCGGCGATCAAGGTGGTTCAGAAGGTCACTGATGCCGACGGCGACTACGATACGGCGGCCAGCACCAACGCGTTGAGCATTACCTTCAAGGACGACGGGCCGGACGCTGCGGCGAAGACCGGCGAGGTGGCGGGTTCGACGACGCTGGACGAGACGGGCGGATTGGATACGGCCACAATCGCGGCGGTGGACATTGAGGGTCTGTTTGAAACGCCGGATCACGGTGAAGATGGCGCCGGTGTGGTGACTTACACGTTATCGGCGACGGACGGTGCGGCGACGGGTCTGTGGTTGACGGGCAAGTCCGGCGATGCCAACGAGATTGATTTGGTGAAGGTATCCGATTTCCAGTACGAAGGTCGCGAGGGCGGCGTCGGCGGTCAGTTGGCCTTCACGATTTCCATTGAGGAAGCGACGGGCAAGGTAACGGTGACGCAGCATGCGACGCTGGAGCACACGACGGACGGTTCAGGATCAGCGCACGATGATGCGCTTTACCTGACGGGTGATGCGGCGATCAAGGTGGTTCAGAAGGTGACGGATGCCGATGGCGACTACGATACGGCGACCAGCACCAATGCTTTGAGCATTACCTTCTACGATGACGGTCCGGACGCCCAGGCGAAGACTGGAGAGGTGGCGGGTTCGACGACGCTGGACGAGACGGGCGGATTGGATACGGTTTACATTGCGGCGGTGGACATTGTTGGTCTGTTTGAGACGCCGGATCACGGTGAAGATGGCGCCGGTGTGGTGACTTACGCGTTATCGGCGACGGACGGTGCGGCGACGGGTCTGTGGTTGACGGGCAAGTCCGGCGATGCCAACGAGATTGATTTGGTGAAGGTATCCGATTTCCAGTACGAAGGTCGCGAGGGCGGCGGCGGCGGTCAGTTGGCCTTCACGATTTCCATTGAGGAAGCGACGGGCAAGGTAACGGTGACGCAGCATGCGACGCTGGAGCACACTACGGACGGTTCAGGATCAGCGCACGACGATGCGCTTTACCTGACGGGTGATGCGGCGATCAAGGTGGTTCAGAAGGTGACGGATGCCGACGGCGACTACGATACGGCGGCCAGCACTAACGCGTTGAGCATTACCTTTAATGACGACGGACCGGTGGTTTCTCCGGACACGGATGATGTGACGGAGGGTGGTACGGCGGAGGGCAATGTGGTCACGGATCTTTCCGCGGGTGATGCGGGCGATACGGACACGGGGGCCGACTTCTCTGGTGCGGACGGTTGGAGCGGTGCGGTTGTGGGAGTGGTCAAGGGCAGCAACACGGGTGTGGACACGGAGAACGCTGGGACGGTGGGTGTGGCGGTTGATGGTGAACACGGCACGCTGACGTTGTATGCGGACGGCAGTTACACTTATAAATCTTGGGCCGACGACATCACCTCTGACACGACGGACACCTTTGTGTACACGGTGAAGGACGGCGACGGCGATTTGGAGTCGACGACCTTGACGATTTCTTTGGATGATGTGACGGGTGAGCCGACGGAGACGACGGGCACGGTATACGAGTACGGGTTAGCTGCGAGTGCGAACGTGCCGGCCGACGGTACGCAGTACATGGGTGACGGCGAGAAGATTGTCAACGGCGATCTCAATCTTCAGGCGGGCTGGACGGCGGTAGCGGCTTCCGGCACGACGGCGTTGGGTACCTGGAGTGTGACGGCGGCGGGCAAGTTCAGTTACGAGTTGACGGACAACACGGCGGATTTGTCTGGTGATGAGACCGACACGTTCAGTTACACGGCGCAGGATGCGAACGGCAATTCGGTGACGAACACCGTGAAGATCACGATT
>Ga0302253_1000679_pt1 | contig 25779 bp, 16 predicted proteins | sample AAG_RA_Trp_MG_FD_193537 | JGI IMG/M metagenome (GOLD analysis project Ga0302253, IMG submission 193537) | Enriched activated sludge microbial communities from anaerobic digester in WTTP, New Holstein, Wisconsin, United States - AAG_RA_Trp | ecosystem: Engineered > Bioreactor > Anaerobic >...
AAATGACATAGTGTATATATTTATTCACTACAAAAATAATAAAAAAATTACAAACCAAATAAAATCTACATTTTTTTTGTAGTGTATAAAAAATATGTTAAAGTTAGGTAATCAATATCTTCACTCTTATGCATAACCAACCATTTTATAAATCAAATAGCCCGATATTTCATGTATTAGAATGCTCCATTTTTCCATGGCTTCAATTTGTGGTATAAATAAATGGTCAAAAGTAAATTTTCGCTTACCAGCATATCGGTCTGCTGGAAAGTAATCGGCATCGATGCCCTGTTTTTTAAAGCAAGCCACTGCCCGTCTGATATGAAAGGCTGAGGTTACAATAATAACGGAGTGTTTCTTTTGATTTTTCAATAAAGATGCTGTATTAGTAGCGTTTTCGTGTGTATTTTGCGAATCACTTTCAATCAGAAGGCTGTCGGTATTAAAACCAATATCCGTCAGATATTGCTTTAACAAATCGCCTTCCCTGCCCATTGTTTTTAAAATAGAACCATCGCCGCCACTAATTATCATTTTATCTGCCTTTTTTTGATTAAGAATTTTAATACCCTGCATCAATCTGTCCACACTGCGATTAAAACCTATTTGCTTATTATGCGTGTCATAATAACTCATCATTCCTCCTAACACAACTACATAATCATAATGTTTGCTGCTTTGTGACAAATTAACAACGGGTACTTCCCACCATCGTACTACTTCGTCTAAGAGAAACGAATTGGAAAAAACATACAGTATTATCACTGAAATAATGAGGAGTGTTTTTTTTCGCTTGGGCTTTTTTGAAAACAATGCCCACAATAATAAAGCAAATATCCATATTAGCGGTGAAAATACAAAAAGAAAAATTTTGGATAATAAGAAAAAAATATAATGCATTACTCAAAAGAATTAGAGGTTTTATAACGTTTTAAAAATTCGTCCAAGATACATAAATTTTCTGATACCGTTGTGGATGTTAGTAATTTTAAACGAAGTTCTTTACTGTTGTTAAGATTTTTAAAATACTGCACATAATGCCTTCGCATGGTAATAATGCCACCGTACTCACCTTTATCTTCCACAGATTTTATTAAATGTTTTTTTACCAGTGTTACTTTATCTTCAATGGTTGGTTCAGGAAGCAATTCACCGGTATTAAAATAATGTTTGATATGACTAAACAGCCATGGATTTCCAATACTGCCACGTCCTATCATTACTCCGTCCACCTTATATTTATCAAACATTTCTTTTGCTTTTATGGGTGTTGTAATATCTCCATTTCCAATTATGGGAATAGTAATGTGTGGATTGCTTTTTACTTCACCAATCAGTGTCCAGTCGGCTTCGCCAGTATACATTTGATTTCGAGTTCTTCCATGTATCGTTAACCCTTGAATGCCTACATCCTGCAACATCATTGCCAAAGATAAAATATTTTTTGAATTTTCGTCCCAACCCAAACGTGTTTTTACCGTAACAGGAATATGAACTGCTTCTACTACCTTTTTTGTAATATCTATTAATAAAGGTATATTTTTCAACATGCCACTTCCGGCACCACGATTGGCAATTTTCTTCACCGGACAACCAAAATTAATATCAATAAAATCGGGATGAAAGGACTCGGCAATTTGAGCGGCTTCAACCATTCTTTCTGGAACATGTCCATATATCTGAATACCTATGGGACGTTCATATTTATACAAAATCAACTTTTTTAAACTTTTTTTAGTGTTATATACCAATCCATCCGACGACACAAATTCGGTTGTCATTACATCCACTCCACCTGTATGCTTACATATATATCGAAAAGTAGAATCAGTAACATCTTCCATCGGAGCAAGAAACAACGGATATTTATCTAACAAAAGGTTTGCAAAATTCATCCTTCAATATACTTCAAATTGAATGGTCAAAATTACATACTATTTATAAATAAATGTTTTTAAAACGTAAAGTTTGTTATAACTTTGCGTCTGTTATAAATTATAATATTTGCGATGAGTATATATTTTGAAAGAACAAAAAATGAAGGGCAACCATATTTTCATTTTTCACGTCTATAAATAAAAGTAATTGAGATGAAAACGAATGTTGAAACAAAATATCCATATATCCGTAAAAGCGTTTACTTATTAATATTATATTTCATGTATATGAATAATATTTTTTTCAGGAGAAGATGGTGGGATAAGGAAAACAGATTGTTTTCAAAAAATTATTCATTACTGTCCAACAATATAAATGCATTCTTAAAAACTTTACTTTTGTTTTTTTTACTTTTTATAAGTTTTACAAACTACGCTCAAAAAAAAGTCAGTATTAATTCATTTCAAATTATTCAAGCCAGCGATACGATTTCTGATATAAGTTCAAAAGATGCTAAAGGCAATTTTTCAATTACTGTTTCTTCTACGAATGTTACTTGTGCAGGATTATGCAATGGCACGATTACCATTGAGATTAATGGAGCACCGACATTTCCTGTTCAGGTACGTGTAACAAAACCTCCTGATTTGGGAGGTGGATTTTTGATTTATAATAATCTTCAAGCCAGCGATTTCCCTTTTACAATCACGGATTTATGTGGTTCAGCATCACCTTATCAAATTCGTGTACGTGATACGGATGGTTCTTTTGTAACGGCAAGCGTTTATATTCTCAACCCTAACGAGATGGATATTTATGAAGAAGATGTGGAAATTATTAATGAGAGTTGTGCCGGCAAATGCGATGGCAGTATCATTATTTATAATGTTGAATTTGCCATTTATCCTGTAACATACAGTTGGTCTTCCGGTGAAAATAATGACACTATTCAAAATAAATGTGCTGGAATCTATACCGTAACAGTAACCGATGACAATGCCTGCACCAAATCGTTTACGTTTGATATAACAGCACCTCCGGTACTCACGTTTGACTCGCTGGTTTATACACCTGTATTTTGTAATGGTAGTACCGGTTCTATTACAGCCTATTTTTCAGGCGGTGTGGCACCCTACGATTATGATATTGGCACGGGTTATCAGGGAAGCAATACCTTTAATAATCTGGCAGCAGGAACTTATACTGTTACTGTACAAGATGGCAATGGGTGTCCGGCTGTCAGTAATCCTGCCACCCTTACAGAAAACAGTGCCATTGTTTTATCGGAAACACATACCGATGTTACATGTGCGGGACTTGCTACTGGTTCAATTAATCTAATCGTTTCCGGGGGTACTGCTCCTTATACTTTTTCATGGAATGGTCCCAGTTGTCCCTGTACAACCGAAGACATATCAAACCTCTTAGCCGGTGTTTATAATGTGACGGTTACCGATAATTACGGATGTACATCCACCTTGAGCGTTACTATAAATTCACCCGACTCAATTTCCATTACTGAAACACATACCAATGTGTCATGCTTTAATGGTTCAGACGGTTCTATTCAGTTAACTGTATCTGGCGGAACACTTCCATATTCTTATACATGGACAGGACCCAGTTGTCCATGCCCCAATTCACCCAATTTATCAAACATAAAAGCAGGAACTTATAGTGTTACTGTTACCGATGCGGCTTTTTGTACATCAACGTTGACCATTATTATTACTCAACCGCCACCCATGAACATTGTTGGAAATATAACTAATGTGCTATGTTATGGTCAATGTACTGGAAAAATAGATTTGACTGTAACGGGTGCAACACCACCCTATATATATACATGGACAGGTCCTAGTTGTCCATGTAGTGGTCCAAACTTGACCAATCTTTGTGCAGGAATCTATTGGGTTACCATCACAGATTTTAATGGTTGCACACAAGTAAGAAGTTTCCAGATAACTTCACCCCCCGATATTACGATTAATTATTTTTCTCAAAATCCTACGTGTAATGGGTATTGTGATGGCATTATTAATTTGAATGTCAATGGTGGTACACCTCCCATGACCTATACATGGGACCATGGTTTGCCTCCTCAACCTAATCAACCCAATTTATGTGCAGGTACCTATAATGTAACAGTAAAAGATGCCAATAATTGTCCCAAAACAGAAACCATAACGTTAATAGACCCGCCAGGTATGATTCTGTCCGAGACACATGTAAATGTTACTTGTAATGGACTTTGTACAGGAAGCATTGATTTAACGGTGGCAGGTGCTGTTAATCCTATTACGTATGCATGGACGGGTCCAAATGGTTTTTCAAGCAACCAGCAAAATATATCCAACTTGTGTGCAGGTAATTATACTGTAACTGTAACAGATGGAAGCACATGCAGCAAAACATTAAATGTAACCATTACAGAAAACGCTGCTATGATTATCACTGCCAATATTGTTAATGTTACTTGTTATGGAGGCAATGACGGCTCTATCAATATTAACGTTTCAGGCGGAACCGCCCCTTATTCTTATCAATGGTCGACTGGTGCAAATAATACAACGCTTGTAGGTTTAACAGCCGGTATATACTACCTTACAATAACCGATAACCTTGGATGTATAAAAGATACTTTCTTTACTGTTACTGAACCTGATGCCATTTCCATTACAGAAACACATCAAAACGTAAGTTGCTTCGGGCTGGCAGACGGCTGGATTGATATTGTTGTTTCCAACGGCGTATCTCCATATTCTTATGTATGGAGCGGACCAAGTTGCCCATGCAACGGGACACATATTACAAATCTTCAAGCAGGAACATATTTTGTAACGGTTACTGATGCAAATTCATGTAAAAAAATATTATCTATTCAAATTACAGAACCATCTGTACTAAAGGCACCTATAACATCTCAAACCAACATGCAATGCGGTGGCTCATGCAACGGTTCGGCTACTGTATCGCCTACGGGGGGAACGCCTACATACAGTTATTTATGGAATAATGGAGAAAACACTCCAATAGCAGACAGTTTATGTGCCGGATGGAATTATATTACGGTATCCGATGCCAACGGATGTACTGCTATAGATTCAACCGAAATACTGGCTCCACCAGCATTAACTGCCAGCATTACCGACTCGGTTATGTCATGTGGCAGTTTCCCTACGGTGGTTGCCGGAACAACATTTATACCCGATGGCGATGGAACAATCTATACCACCAGTATCACACAAACAGATTTTCCATCGGGTGCATCCATTAACAACAGTTCAGATATTACTTCTATTTGCTTGAATATGGAACACTCATGGTTGGGAGATTTGGAAATAAAGATTATTTGTCCCAACGGGCAATCATCTATATTAAAACAAGACTCTCATATTCCTGGATTTGAAGAATTCCTTGGCATACCCAATGAAAGCGATGGTATAGATCCTTATGACCCTGCACAAAATCCTCCTGGAACGGGATGGGATTATTGTTTTTCCAATACCCCCATGTATGGAACAATGGTTAACGAATCAAACAATTATCATACATTACCGGCCGGAAGTTATACTCCTTATGAAAGTTTTACTAATCTGATAGGATGTCCGATTTATGGCGATTGGACAATTTCTGTTATTGATAATTGGGGCTATGATAATGGTTATATTTTTTCATGGCTTATTAACTTTGACCCGTCCACTTATCCTTATCAATTTTGTAACGGTTCTGCTACTGTTACTCCGCAAGGAGGTACATCTCCCTATACCTATTACTGGTCTAATGGTACCACTACACAAGTTGATTCAAATTTATGCAGCGGAACATATTGTGTAACCGTTACCGATGCCAACAATTGTACTGCAACAGATTGTGTTACAATTACAGATATTGATTTGAATATTGATTCCATTTCAAAAATAAATGCTTCGTGCAGTGGCGTATGCAATGGTTCGGCAACCGTATATTCTTCAGGCGGATTTGCTCCCATAACTTATATATGGTCTAATGGTGGTATTACACAAACCATTTCCAATTTGTGTGCCGGCACCTATAAAGTAACTGTTACCGAAGCAAATGGATGTATAGCCATAGATTCTGTTGTTATAACCAATAACCTCAATTTGCAAGTAACTATTAATACAACCGGTACCATTCAGTGTAATGGTGACTGTACAGGCGGAGCGGTCGTTCTTGTTCTAAATGGAACAGCACCTTATACTTATAACTGGTCTCCTAATATAACCGATGTTACCCCCATCATCAGTGGAAAATGTGCAGACACCTATTTTGTTACAGTAACTGATGCAGATGGATGTTCTACTACATCGAGTGTTACATTTATAGAACCACCTGCTTTATCTATAGATTCAGTTATTTCAGCCAACATTCAACCATGTAATGGCGATAACAATGGAAGTGTATGCATCTATTTGCATGGTGGTACACCTCCCTATCAATACAACATCGGAAGCGGTAATCAGGCAAACAACTGTTTTACTGGATTATCTGCTGCGACTTATACTCCTACGATTACCGATGCTAATGGATGTACGTTGGTCGGAAATTCTGTAACCATTACAGAACCTACTGTTCTTGTGATTAATTCTGTAACTACAACAGATGTTACACCATGTCATGGAAGTGCCAACGGTTCTATCTTGGTCAATGTATCGGGTGGTGTTCCTGCCTATCAATATAATATTGGAAGTGGCAATCAGCCTTCCAATCTATTTAATGGATTATCGGGCGGAAATTATACCATTACCATTACCGATGCATTAGGATGTACGATTGTTACTAATCCCATCATTATAAATGAACCACCTGTGTTAACAGCAGATTATGTTTCATCTACCGATGTAGCATGCAATGGAGGAAATACAGGAACTTTAGTTATCACCGGAAATGGTGGTATTGCTCCTTATTCCTATAATTGGACAGGACCAGCATGTCCGTGTAGCGGACCCAGTTTATCTAATTTGACAGCAGGATTGTATTATGTTACAGTTACGGACTATTTAGGATGTACCGCTACCAATGTATTCGAAATTAAAGACACTTCTAATTTATCACTAACATTAGTTTCAAAACATGACCCAACCTGTTACGGAACATGCAACGGGGATATAACAGTTACAACTTCCGGTGGCTATCCACCCTATACATATATATGGAATCCTGTCTTGCCTTCTCAACCCAATCAGACAAACCTGTGTGCTGGAACGTATGATGTAACGGTTTACGATGACAGTTTGTGTTCAAGAGCCTTGTCCATCCAATTAAATAATCCCCCTATACTTGGAGATTCTATTACGTTAGTTAATCCCATTGTTTGCAACGGCGTTTGCAATGCTACAGTTACCGTTCATGCTTTTGGTGGTACGGGCACATATACTTATTTATGGAATAATAGTGTAACAACCCCAATTAATTCAAATCTGTGTGCAGGAACTTTTTATGTTACTATTACGGATGGTAATGGTTGCACTAAAACAGATTCTATAACTATAACGCAACCTGCTCCCATTGTAAATACACTTACCATAACTCAATCTATTAGTTGTTTTGAGAAGTGCGATGGAACAGTACAAATTGCAACGGTTGGAGGAACACCACCTTATGGGTACACATGGTCTAATGGAAATAGTGGAAATACAGCCAGCAATGTATGTAGTGGATGGCTCTATGTTACTACAACTGATGCCAATTCATGTCCAAAAGTTGATTCAATAAATATAACACAACCCGATAGCATTCAAATAACTTTTATCAATGTAACTCATGTAAACTGTCATGGCGATTGCTCGGGACAAGCCACAGCACAAGTCAGTGGAGGTACAAATCCTTATACCTATCAATGGGACGCCACTGCCAATAATCAAACAACGGCTACTGCTGATTCGCTTTGTGGAGGATTTCATTTCATCACAGTTACGGATAATAATGGTTGCAGCAATTCAACGTCCGTTAATATTACAGACACCTCTAATCTAACACTAAATATTATCCTTCAACAAAATCCTTCATGCTTTGGTTACTGTGACGGTGCTATAACAGTGGCAGCCTCTGGAGGTCATCTACCTTATGACTATTTATGGGATGATGGCAGTTTCAATCCTGCAAGAATAAATTTATGTGCCGATACGTTTTATGTTACTGTTACCGATGATAGTTTATGCATGAATGCCTTGCAAATCATTTTGACCAATCCTCCCGTACTTGACGATTCTATCACTATAGACCAAGCCATCACCTGTAATGATACATGCAACGGTATGGTTACTGTTCATGCTTTTGGCGGAAACGGAACTTATACCTATTTATGGGATGATGCTGGGAATTCTACTACAGCAAGCATTTCCAATCTTTGTGCAGGTACTTATCACGTTACGGTAACCGTAGGCGGAACATGTACTACAACTGATTCTGTAATAGTTTCAGAACCAACAGCCATTTTAAGTACACTTTCTATTACACAACCCATTAGTTGCTATGGCAACTGTAATGGTGCTGTTCAGGTTTTTCCATCCGGCGGTACTCCTCCCTATACTTATTTGTGGGATGATGGCAGCGTAACAACTATTAGTACTAATCTATGTGCGGGATGGATATATGTAACCATCAGTGATGTCAATTTATGCCAAAAGGTTGATTCTATAGAGTTAACACAACCTGACAGTTTGAAATTGATGATGTCTTCCACACCAGTAGCATGCAGTGGAAATTGCACCGGTATAGCAACAGTGCTGGTAATGGGCGGTACTCCCACTTATTCATATTTATGGGATGCAAACGCAAGCAATCAAACAACACCTGTTGCCGATTCCTTATGCTTGGGAACTTACTACGTTACAGTAACTGATTCTCACGGTTGTTTTAAAATTGACAGTATTGCTGTTTCAGATACTTCTCATTTATCCATCTCCATTGTTTTATTACAAAATCCTTCATGCAGCGGATTATGCGACGGAAAAATCACCGTTGTTGGCACAGGAGGTTATTCTCCTTATACTTATTTATGGAACACAGGCAACATTAATCCTGGTATATCGGGTCTGTGTGCAGATACGTTTTATGTTACCGTTACAGATGACAGTTTATGTAAACGTTCAACATCTATCACATTAAATAATCCTCCGCTGGTAGATGATACAGTTATCGTTCTTCATGACATATCTTGTAACTCATCGTGTGATGGCTCTGTATATGTTATTCCTTCAGGTGGAAATGGTGCTCCATATACCTATCAATGGGATGACCCGTTGTTGTCGCAGACGGATACAATCAACTACCTCTGTCAGGGATTATATCATGTTACCATAAGTGATGTTAACAATTGTAGCACGATAGATTCAGTTTTATTAACAGAACCACCAGCATTAACTATTAACGTAACAAACGTTCAAAATATAACATGTAATGGTTCATGCAATGGTACAGCAAGTGCATCAATATCAGGTGGTTCGCCCCCCTATCATTATATATGGTCTAATGGAGATACCACAAATGTTGCTGATAGTTTATGTGCTGGCTGGGTTTACATAACAGTTACAGATGAAAACTATTGTCAAATCATTGATTCAATTCAGATACTTCAACCAGATCCCATTCAATTGACATTTACGAATATAATACCAAGCATTTGTGGACCATCAACGTGTGTTGGGTCTGCTACTGTGGTTGCTACAGGTGGTACAGGTATTTACACTTACCAGTGGGATGCCAATGCTCATAACCAAACAACCAACACAGCCGATTCGTTATGTGTAAATATATATAATGTAACTGTAACCGATACGAATGGTTGCACATCTGTTGGCTCAGTAACTATTATAGATACATCCAATCTTTCATTAACAATAACTCATATTCATCAAATCAGTTGTGAAGGCGATTGCGATGGTTCTGCTACAGCCACTGTTACTGGTGGATTCCCTCCATATACATTTTTATGGAACACTGTTCCTCCTCAAACCGACTCAACAGCAATCAACTTATGTGCAGGTACTTATACAGTTACCGTAGTTGATGACAGTTTATGTTCACGCATAGACACCGTGAATATTAATAATGCCAACGTTTTTGCAGTACAGGATTCTATCATTCCTATTTCCTGTTCAGGATTATGTAATGCAACTATCATACTCATACCAACAGGTGGAACACCTCCGTATATATCGTATGTATGGTCTATACCGGGTGAAACGGATTCTATTGCTTCCGGTCTGTGTCCTGGTACATATTATTATACCGTTACTGATTCCAATAATTGCGTGGTAAGTGACAGTGTTACCATTGTTGACCCCGGGCTAATGACAGTAACGGTGAACGTTCTTCATCCAATACTATGTTATGGCGATTGCAATGGAAGTTTAGGATTAACTATCACAGGTTCTCTTGGTCCTTACATTTATAACTGGTCAAACGGATTAACCGATTCAGTTTTGACAGATTTATGTGCAGGCACTTATGATGTAACTGTGACAGGACAGGGCAATTGTATAGCAACGTCATCCTATACGCTTGTTGCACCCGATTCATTGCAAATTAATTTTACGAATATACTTCATGTAGCCTGTGGTGGCGATTCCAGTGGAAGAGTTACAGCCGTAGTTAATGGTGGAACACCACCTTACCAATATCAATGGGATGCCAATGCCGACAGTGCAACCACTCCTACTATTGATTCATTAAGTGCCAATCTATACAACATTACGGTAACTGACCAACATGGATGTACATTGACAAGTTCATTTGAAATTACAGATACTTCGCATTTGTTACTACAAATAATAGATTCAAGTATGGTAACATGTTTTGGTTTATGCAATGGTTCTGCAACCGCACAAGCCCAAAATGGTATTCCACCGTACAATTATATATGGAATACCGTACCATCTCAAAATACTTCTCAGGCAGACAGTTTGTGTGCAGGAACTTACCGCATAACTGTTACCGATGACAGTTTATGTTCACGTGTTAAACCCATTACTATTACCCAACCCGACAGTTTATATTTAAGTATAAAGGATAGCAGCCTCATACAATGCTTCGGCGATTGCACAGGAAGTATAACTTTATCACCCAATGGTGGGACACAGCCATATATTATTCAATGGAGCAACGGTGGAGCAGATTCTACTGTCTCTGCATTGTGCACAGGATTATACAGTGCAACCTTGACCGATGCACATAATTGTATAGACAGCATGCGTTATTTTGTTGGTCAACCCACTGCTCTTTCAGACAGTTCCAGTATTATTACGGCATTATGCAGCACGGGTACAAATGATGGTTCTGTTACGATTACCCTATCCGGTGGAACTATGCCTTATCAAATTGTATGGAACACGGGCGATTCATTATTGCATTTGGATAGTTTATCTTCAGGAACCTATTATTATACGATTACCGATGCCCATGGATGTAAAAAGCAAGATTCTGTTTCCGTACATTCAACCATTATAGTACATGCCACTGCTAAAAGCGATACTACTATTTGTTATGGAGATTCTGTACAAATATATGGCTTTGGAGGTTCTGTTTATTTCTGGACACCTGGCACAGGATTAAGCGACAGCACTGTTTTCAATCCCTTTGCTAAACCAACCCAAACCACAACCTATTATTTCACCGTATATGACAGTATTTGTTTTGCTGTTGATTCCGTTACGATTGGTGTTTATTCTCCATTTACCGTAGATGCAGGTATAAATCAATCTATATTGTACGACCATTCCACGTTGTTAAGTGGAATATGTTCAGACCCATCTGCTACGTTTTTGTGGATGCCATTCACAGGACTTGAAGACTCATCAAGCCTTGCTACCAATGCTCATCCGTTGCAAACAACTACCTACTATCTATATGCAACGAATGCCAATGGTTGCGAAGTTATTGATTCTGTAACCATAACAGTAATTCCAAAAATCAGAGTACCATCGGGCATAACACCCAACGGTGATGGAATTAATGATACATGGGTGATTGATATGATAGAACTTTTCCCGAACTGTGAAGTCATGATTTTCAACCGCTGGGGTGAAAAATTATTTTACAGTAAAGGTTATCCAACATCAGAACGTTGGGATGGAACATACAAAGGAAAGCCATTGCCCGTAGGTACATATTATTATATTATAGTCCTGCATGACGAAGCCTACCCCGACCCCATTACCGGACCAATAACTATTATGAGGTAGCGATATGAGAACAAATAAGATATATATACTAATAGTTTTAATTTTGCTGACCGGCACATTGTTTGGTCAACAAACACCCATGTTTACACAATATTTGTTTAATGAATTTTCATACAATCCTGCCATTGCAGGCACCAAAGAATACTATCAGGCTATTTCCGACAATCGTTATCAATGGATAGGCATTATAGATGCTCCTCGCACATACACATTAAGCGTTTATGGACCACACCGCAAACGCGACATGGGTTTTGGCGGCATGGTGTTTAACGATGTTACAGGGCCTACCTCTCGTACAGGCATATATGGAACTTATGCTTACAATGTTCGCATTAAAGATGATTTACGATTTTCATCAGGCCTAAGTATAGGTCTTCTTCAATACAAGGTTGATGGCTCCAAAATTACTCTTCATGATGAAGGCGACCCATCACTCGCCGATGCCATGTATGTAGATTATTTACCCGATGCATCACTGGGTATATATTTTTATACAAGTAAATATTCCGCCGGCATATCCATGTCTCAGTTGTTTGGTGAAAAAATAAAATTTAAAGAATTAGACCAATTGGGTATTAATAACCTTAAACGGCATATTTTACTTCATGGTGCCTATTTATTCAACCTATCTAATGATTTTTCCATAGAACCTGCCTTGTTGCTTAAATATGTAGCACCTGCACCTATTCAAATCGACCTCAATGCACGTGTTATTTATAAAAACATGCTTTGGGCAGGACTTGGATTTAGAAGCAAAGATGCTGCTTCTATTATGATTGGCTATAATTATCAGGAACAACTTTATTTTGGCTATTCGTATGATATTACTTTTTCGGATGTTCGCAAATACAGTTCGGGTACACACGAATTACTGATTGGTGCTCATTTTAACAAAATAAAACAAAGCAGATGGAGAGCAAAAATAGAATAATCGAACTGTTGCTAATTTTTTCCTTTTTTATTTCCTGTCATTCAACAGAGCCAACACCTGCCAATATTATTCCCAAAGACAGTTTGGTAAATATTATAGTAGATTTACATCTTGCCGATGCAGTATTGTTAAATCCGAAAACGCAATCAAAAATTTCAACTGTTCCATCAAACGAGTTGTACCAAACCGTTTTAAAAAAATATCATCTCCGTAAAGAACGCTTTATCCAAAGCATGAATTATTATGCAGAAAAACCTGATGTTCTTGATTCAGTTTATTATGATGTAATAGAACACTTAAGCCTTATACAAAGTAACGGATATAAAGATACTTTGCATTAGCCATGAGAAAATTATCATCTCATTTTCTTTTTAATGGTTCTGAATGGCTCAAAAATGCCATTGTAGTAGTAGATAACGAAGGAGAAATAGTAGATGTATATACTACCGAATGGCAAAAAGAAATAGAAGGAGTAGAATTCTATAATGGGATTTTGTGTCCCGGCTTTATTAATGCACACTGCCATTTGGAATTATCACACCTTAAAAACACCTTTGAACAGGGCACTCTGCTAAAAGGTTTTATCAAGCAAATGCAGCAAATAAACCGACACTATTCTGATGAGGTACTCCAAGCCATGAAATTAGCAGACAGGGAAATGCAGGAAGCAGGAATCGTCACTTGTGCGGATATTACCAATACAACAAACAGTTTATCTGTAAAAGAAAACTCGCCTATACTTTATCATTCGTTTATAGAACTCTTTTCACCAGACGAAAAATTATGCAGTACAATATACTCCCAAGGGCTTAATTTGGTAAATCAATTTTCACCTTTTAGCCACTCACTAACACCTCATGCACCCTATTCGGTAAGTTTTCCGTTGATGGAAAAAATTTGTCAATATGTAAAAAACGAACACAGTATTATTTCATTACACTTGTTTGAAAGTTCAAACGAAAAAGAACTGTTTAAACAATTTCAAAAATCGGAATCATGGGAAAGAATTAACAGTTCGTTGTTTTATCAAAATCCGACTCTTCTGTTTGCCTTACAATTACCAAAATATAATCCGATTTTGTTTGTACATAATACCTTTATTCAGTCAGAAGACATGGAAATATTAACATCCTATTTCCCTAACCATTGCTGGGTATTATGCCCCAACTCCAATATGTTTATTGAAAACTGCTTGCCACCTGTATCGCTGCTTTTGAAAGATGAATCACACATTTGTATAGGAACAGATAGTTATGCTTCTAACAATTCACTTTCTGTTTTAGAAGAACTTAAAACGCTTCATCATTACTTCCCCGAACTTACTTTACAACAACTGTTATCGTTTGCGACATGGCAAGGTGCAAAAGCATTGAATGTGGACCATTGTTTTGGCAGCATTGAAAAAGGTAAAAAGCCCGGAATAGTATTACTCTCCAATATAGACCTTTTGCATCTTCAATTAACCGAAGACACTTTTATACAACGATTGATATAATTTGATGTACTCTCCCCCATTCCCGTACCATCTATGTTATACTTTGTTGGAAACTCACCCACTTTATACTCACATGCATTATAAGCACTGTTACGGTATGGCATTGTTTAGTTCATTGTATAAATGTACAAAAAAATGTTGTAATAAAAAATAGGGTAACTATTCACCCCCTCTCGTCATTGCGAGCGTAGCGAAGCAATCTCACCATGCATCCACTTCTTCCTGTAATACCAAACCGCTAACAAAAAAATGAAAATGTGCATCCTCGTTGCAAACGAGGACGAGGTAGGATAGGTACTTTTTAAGGGACGACTAACTATTAGGTTTAAACGCATTCCATCCTTGAGCATTTAATGGAATTTCTTTTCCGTCTTGCGTTACAAGATGCATACCTTCATCGGGAGAAATTATTTTACCAATAACACTTATTTGTGGAATTTTAATTATTTTATCAAGTTCATGAAGTGGCACAGTAAATAAAAGTTCGTAATCTTCACCTCCATTTAAAGCAGCCGTTTCGGGAGCCATATTAAAATCTTCTGCTGTTATTGCTGTAACAGGGTCAATAGGAATTTTGTGAGAATATATTTTACAACCCTTATTTGATTGCTTGCAAATATGCATCAATTCAGAACTTAAGCCATCAGAAATATCCATCATGGCGGTAGGTTTTACATTTTCTTTTTTTAAAATATCAAGCACATCAAAACGTGGTTCCGGTTTCAATTGCCTTTCAAGTAAATATTCCTTTCCGCTGAAATCGGGTTGTACATCAGGCAAATCTTTAAATAACCTGTATTCCCGTTCCAGCAACTGCAAACCCATATAGGATGCACCAAGATTACCGGACACACAAATCAAATCGTTTAATTGTGCCCCATGACGATAAACGATGTCGGTTGCATTGGCTTCGCCAATAGCAGTGATTGAAATAAACAAACCCGTCATGCTATTGGAGGTATCTCCACCAATTAAATCTATGTTATATTTTTTACAGGCTACATATATACCTTCGTATATTTCTTCAAGCGATTCAACCGAAAATTTGGACGACACCGCTATTGACACAGTAATTTGTTTTGGAATACCATTCATAGCGGCAATGTCCGATAAATTTACTGCAACCGCCTTATACCCCAAATGTATAAGCGGAACATATACCAAGTTAAAATGAATACCTTCGGCAAGCAAATCGGTAGTAACAAGCAAACTCTTATTGGAAGCATAATTCAGTACCGCTGCATCGTCACCTATCGATTGAATAGTTTCCTTATGAATGGTTTGATTATTTTGAGTAAGGTGCTCTATTAAACCAAATTCACCCAACGATGCTATGGGAGTGTTTTTATTTTTCATTTTTTTTTGCAAAGATAGTGGATAATCCATGAATGACAACTATCAAATGAACATAATGTTTATCGGTTTTTTCAATTCTAAATCTTGTAACTATTCACCCCCTCTCGTCATTGCGAGCGTAGCGAAGCAATCTCACCTTGCAGCCACTTCTTCATATAATACCAAACCGTTAAAAAAGAATGAAATGAATTTTGTTAGTGTCCTTTGGTTAGCGGTTTGGTATAACTTGCCTATTATGGATAAGCAGTTTAATACAATTGAAATAATCACTTATTACCATTATTTATACGTATCTTTGCAAAAAAGAAATATATGAGATTTTTAACCATATTGCTTGTATTTGTAACTGTCATACTTAATGCACAGACAGGTTATTACTTTGCATGGTTTAACAATAAGGCAAATAATGCCTATACACTTGCCAATCCATCTGCATATTTAAGTTCTCGAGCCATACAGCGAAGAGTTAGTCAGAATATTGCCATTGACAGTCTTGACTTGCCTGTTTCCGATAGTTATATCAATCAAATAAAAAGTTCAGGCATAACTGTTCATGCGGCTTCTAAATGGCTCAATGGAGCCATTGTAAAAATTGAAAATACTCAACAGTATAGTACAATAAGCGGATTCCCTTTTATAAAACAAACGACTTATCTTAAACCTCTGGCTAAAGGTACTTCAAAAATTGATAAATTTTATCAAAATAAAAATTACAGTTATGGCTACGCAGCCAATCAGATTCAAATGTTAAACGGAGACTATTTGCATAATATGGGAAAACACGGCGAAGGAATGCTTATAGCCGTGTTAGATGCTGGATTTAATGGCGTAGATACGATTGGTTATTTTGATTCACTCAGAGTTCAGAACAGAATTATTCTTACCCGTGATATAATAGATGGCTTATACGATACATGCGTGTACGAAAGCCATGGACATGGGACAATGGTATTATCTACCATGGCAGGATTTAAGAATGGTGATTTTGTCGGTACGGCTCCCAAAGCAACTTATGCACTTATCAGAACTGAAGATGGTGCATCGGAATATCGTTTTGAAGAATATACATGGGTAACAGGTGCTGAACTTGCCGATAGCGTTGGTGCCGATGTGATAAATTCAAGCCTTGGCTATTCAGTTTTTGACGATTCTACCATGAATTATACATGGGCAGATTTAAACGGAAAAACTTCTGTAGCAAGTAAAGCCGCTACTATTTGTGCTCGTAAAGGCATGATTTGTTCTATCAGTGCCGGTAATTATGGCGATGATTTATGGCGAAAAATTGGCGTTCCTGCCGATGCCGATAGTGTATTGACCGTGGGAGCAGTGGACGAAGTAAAAAATTATGCTTTTTTCAGTTCACAAGGATATTCTGCCGATGGGCGTGTTAAACCCGATGTAGCAGCCCAAGGTATGAACAGTGCCATTGTGGATGATGCAGGTCATGCCGTTAGTGGAAGTGGAACATCTTTTTCATCTCCTATTTTATGCGGTCTAATAGCATGCTTGTGGCAATCAATACCCAACAAGAATAATATGGAAATGATGGAGGCTATAAGAAAATCAGCCAGTCAATATACACATCCCGACAGTCTGTTAGGATACGGCATTCCCGATTTTGAAAAAGCATATCTTTTATTGACGGGTGTAAAACCGCTTACATGCCATTCGTTTATAATAAAAGGAATATTTCCAAACCCTTGTTATGAAACATGTAATCTTTATTATTCCACAAACACCGAAAAAAATATAGTTCTGCAAATGTACTCCATTGACGGCAGAATTTTACTATCGCAATCTATAACCCTTTCACCGTCTGATAATGGAAAAGTTGCCTTGTCTGTGCAAAACATGAAAGCGGGTTTTTATTTTTTAAAAATTCATTCTGACGAGTACGAAATGATGAATTCATTTATCATCCAACCTTAACATTCAAGATCGATATTCACTATTTATTTATGGAAGAAGTTTCCTATACACTTAGTCAACTTTCATCAATAATAAAAGAAGTTATAAATCGTTCTTTTCCACAACCCTTGTGGATAAAGGCAGAAATCAGCGAAATTCACGAAAACCGTAATGGAAACTGTTACCTTGAACTGATTGAAAAAGATAATCAAACCGATAAAATAATTAGCAGGTTTCGTGGCATTATTTGGGACAGAACATTCCGAATGCTAAAACCCTATTTTGAACAGGCTTCTCAATCGGAATTAAAAGCAGGGATAAATGTTTTATTAAAGATACAGATTGAATACAGCGACGTGTATGGTATTTCATTGATGGTTCTGGACATTGATCCTGCTTATACCGTCGGCGACATGGAAATGAAAAAGGCAATGGTTATGCAGCAATTGATGGCAGACGGTATATTTGAGATGAATAAGGAACTGGAATTTCCATTGGTGCCACAGCGAATTGGTGTTATTTCATCCGATACAGCCGCCGGTTATGAAGATTTTTGTCATCAATTAACAACGAATGAAGAAGGCTTTGTGTTTCATGTCAAACTGTTTAAGGCATACATGCAAGGTGATATGGCAGAAAAAAGCATTATTGCAGCATTGGATGCCATTTCGGATGAAAATTTTGATGTAGTTGTTATTACACGAGGTGGTGGAAGTCGCAGTGATTTGGCATGCTTTGATACCTATAATTTGGCGAGTCATGTGTGTCAGTTCCCTTTACCTGTTATTTCGGCTATTGGACATGAACGCGATACTTCCATCGTAGATTTGGTTGCACATAAACGAACAAAAACTCCAACCGCTGCTGCCGATTTTATAATAGAACAAACTACATCCTTCTGGTACTCCATAGTTCATTATTATGAACAAATTATGGAAAATATTTCTTCCAGAATTAATGAGCAAAACATCATATTAGACCAGACAGAAAAAAGTATTTTGTCGGTTAAAAACGCTGTGCAACGCCGATTTCAAACTATTCAATACTTATCCGAAAAAATACAATGGATGACCAGAAAGAAAATGCAAACACAGGAACAACAATTAAACTTGATTAAAAGCACCTTGTTCCCCTCAGTAGTCCATCAATTGAAATTGCATGAACAAAAAATAACCATGCTAAACAAAACCATCGATGCCTGCAATCCCAAACACATTCTAAAAAAGGGATATTCTATAACTTTAAAAAACGGTAAAACAGTTAGACAAATAAACGATGTAACTATGGGAGATGAAATTACCACCATTCTAAAGGAAGGAAAAATAATCAGTGTTGTAAAATAGAAAATTAAGAATTAAAATATTAAATAGCAAAATTAAAATTTGAATTATGGCAAAAAAGGAATTAACTTACAAAACAGCGATGGAAGAGTTGGAAACATTGGCTGCGCAACTTGAAAACGAAGAAGTAGATGTGGACAAACTAAGCGAAATGATACATCGTGCTTCGGAACTGTTGTTATTTTGCAAATCACGTTTAATAAAAACACAAGAAGAAGTAGAAAATGCCATGAAAAATTTTGAAGAGCAAAACAATATAAAAGACTAAAAATGGTTATTTCGTTCCAAAAAATAAGACAAAGCAATTTTATAAATATAGTATGGTTTACCATAAAACAGTATCTATTCTGGATGTTGTTTTTTCAACTGCTACGACTTATTTTTTTAATATATAATTGGAATAGCATAGGCGAAAGCAGTATGGACGAAGTATTGAAGGCATTTTGGTATGCTATTTACTTAGATAATTCAACAGCGGGATATATAATGATGTTGCCTATTATACTTTCCGTTATAAAATCGCTTTTTTCAGGAAATTTTTTTAATCAGATTATTCGTGCCTATCATTTTTTTGCCATTTTTTTAGCCACCGCAACCAGTATAGGTGAACTGCCCTTGTATGATGAATGGAAAGTAAAGTTAAATTTTAAAGCCATTTCCTATTTAAGTCGTCCTAAAGAAGTATTTCAAACAGGGTCGGTTAGCGATTTGGTATTTGGTTTACTTGCTATTGTCCTGATAATGACTTTTGCCATTTGGATGTTTAATAAATTTGTTTATCCAAAAACAAAACAGAAAAGAAACTTCGCAGCATCCTTTGTACATCTGGCACTTATTCCCGTAACATTTATCTGGTGCATTCGTGGTGGATTGCAGCCTATACCCATTCATCAAGCCGATGTATATTATTCGCAAAACAATTTTTTGAATCTGGTTGCTGTCAATACTCAATGGAATTTGATTTCGAGCATAGATAAAAATCATCATTTTAAAAATGAAAACCCATTTGTGTACCATTCTTTTAAGGAAGCACAACAACAGGTAGATTCGTTATATACCGTTTCGAAAGATACCACCGTTCATATTCTCAATCAACCAAAACCCAACATTGTTATTATTTTGCTCGAAAGTTGGTCGGCAGATTTGATAAAAAGTCTGGGTGGCTACGATAGTCTTGCACCTGAATTTGAAAAGTTGGCAAGTCAAGGCGTTTTGTTTACACAAGTATATGGAAGTGGTACACTGAGCGATCAGGGTATAGCCGCCGTATTAAGCGGACAGCCTGCGTTGCCCGAAGTAATCGTGGTAAATCAGCCCGACAAATTTGTAAAACTGCCCAGTTTGTCCACTGATTTAAAAAAGCAGGGCTATTTTACTTCATTTATGTATGGTGGTCAATTAAGTTATGGAAATATAAAAGCATTTATCTACAGCAAACATTTTGATGAAGTAACCGAAGGTAAAGATTTTCCATCAACCATACCACAAGGACGTCTGGGTGTGCACGATGAATTTATGCTTTCTGCATTTGCCGATAAATTAAATTCATACAAACAGCCATTTTTCTCCATGGCATTTACTATGTCCAGTCATTCACCTTATGATGAACCCTTTAAGGAAAAATTCCATTGGGGAGGCGAATCTCAAAAATATATCAATGCGGCTTATTACACCGACAGTTGTTTGGGTATGTTTTTCAGAAAAGTAAAAAATATGCCTTTTTATAAAAACACATTGTTTGTGCTTGTATCAGACCACAGCCATAATTCACCGCGAAAATGGAATCCGTTTCAAAAGGAATATCGTCATGTAGTTATGCTTTTATATGGAGATGCTATTCTTTCTTCATTCAAAGGAACAAAAGTAGAAAAAATAAGTTCTCAAACCGATTTGGCTGCCACGTTGATGGCACAACTGAATTTGCCTCATTCACAGTACAAATGGAGCAAAGATATTTTTAATCCTTACGCCAAACCTTTTTGCTATTATGCCTTTGATGTTGGCTTAGGATGGGTAACAGAAAAAAATTATTTTGCCTATGTTCACGACCATCAATTGTTTCAATTCTATCATTTTGAAAATGCCGCAGACAGTGTAGTTCAAATAAAAGCAGGTAAATCTTACTTGCAAATGTTGTTTCAGGAATATTTGAATTTTTAACTATGAAATTTGAACTGTTAAAAAAAGATAAGGAAACTAAAGCCCGTGCTGGTATTGTTGAGACAAGTCATGGCATCGTCGAAACACCCATATTTATGCCCGTAGGAACTGTTGGAAGTGTAAAAGGGGTGTTGCATCAAACATTGGAAGATGAAATAAATGCACAAATCATTCTTGCCAACACTTATCATCTTTTTTTACGCCCGGGTATGGATGTCATAAAAAATGCCGGAGGTTTACATGCGTTTATGTCATGGAATAAGCCTGTATTGACCGACAGTGGCGGATATCAGGTTTTTTCACTGGCAGAAAGGAGAAAAATTAAAGACGAAGGTGTTTATTTTCATTCTCATATAGATGGTTCCAAACATCTGTTTACTCCAGAAAATGTAGTGGATACGCAGCGAATAATTGGTAGCGATATCATGATGGCATTGGATGAATGTACCCCTTACCCGTGTCCTTACGACTATGCTAAAAAAAGTATGGAAATAACACATCAGTGGCTAAAACGTGGATGGCGACATTATATTCATACCGAACCGCTTTATGGTAATGAACAGTCCTATTTCCCCATTATTCAGGGTAGTGTTTATGGTGATTTACGAAAAATAAGCACCGAAGAAGCACTGCACTACGATTGTTTAGGTGTTGCCATTGGCGGATTATCGGTGGGTGAACCAACCGAAGTAATGTACGAAATGATAGACCATATTATACCCCTTATTCCCGATAGCAAACCTCGATATTTGATGGGAGTAGGAACGCCAGCCAATATTTTGGAAGGTATTTCACAGGGAATCGACATGTTTGATTGCGTTATGCCTACTCGCAATGGAAGAAATGGAATGCTTTTCACTTCAACCGGAATGATTAATATTAAAAATGAAAAATGGAAAAATGATTTTTCTCCGCTGGATGAAAATGGAACATCGTCGGTAGATATGCGCTATTCAAAATCTTATGTACGGCATTTATTTGTGAGCAACGAAATGTTAGGACCCATTATTGCAAGTATTCACAATTTAAGTTTTTACCTTTGGCTCGTAAAAGAAGCAAGAACTCACATATTCAATAATGATTTTTTTTCATGGAAAAACAATATTCTCAAATACATTGTAACACGCAGATAGTAATATATTTATGAGTAAATATTATAAACGACTTGACCGATATATCATAAAAAAGTTTTTAGGAACATTTGTGTTTTCCATTCTTATTATTATTTCTATTGCTATTGTATTTGATTTTGCGGAGCGTTTGGATGATTTCCTTGAACGACAAGCCCCATTGAGCAAAATACTCTTTAATTACTACTTAAATTTTATTCCCTATTTTGTCAACCTGTTTACTCCTCTGTTTGTTTTTATTTCGGTTATTTATTTTACATCAAAACTTGCCCAGCAAAGCGAAATTGTTGCTATGCTCAGCAATGGTATCAGTTTCCGCCGAATTACTTACCCTTATATGGTAGCAGCCATAGTCATTGCGATACTTTCCTTTGTATTGTCAAATTTTATTATTCCTAATTCTACAAAGAAAAAACTGGAGTTTGAGTATCAATACGTGCGTAATCCCTATCATAACGATGAGATTAACATACACCGCCAAATTCAACCCGGTATTTTTGTTTACTTGGAAAATTTTTCGGTGGACAATAATATTGCCTATCGTTTTTCGATGGAAAAATTCGAAAACAAAACCCTGAAATCAAAATTGCTTGCCGATTATGCTCAATGGGACAGCACTGCTCATAAATGGAAAATGGTAAATTGTCGCATTCGCACTTATTCAAATAATAGCAAAGAAATGAAATATTACAACTCCATTGATACAGCCATCAATCTTAGCCCCGAAGATTTTAAGAGGCGCATTGAATTTGTTGAAACCATGGATTATTTTCGCTTGAATGAATATATAAGGCAAAAGCGCATGGAAGGTGATGCCAATTTGGTTACTTATGAAATTCAACGTTACCAGCGATTTATTAACCCATTATGCGTACTCGTTTTAACCATTATTGCCTTATCGGTTTCTTCACGAAAAATACGTGGTGGCATTGGCATGCATCTCGGACTGGGACTTGGATTAAGTTTTACCTATATTCTGTTTCAACAGATATCAACCAACATGGCAATTGGTGGTTCACTTCCTGCCATTTTGGGTGTAAGCCTTCCAACATTGATTTTTGCAGTTATTGCTATTGTACTATACAGGTTTGTGCCTAAATAGTCATACCTTAAAAAGTGCCTATCCTATTAAATATGAATTATATAATGTCGAATTTATAAGAAATTATTTGCATCTCATCATTGCTGACGAGACGGAATTTTTCGCTAAAAACATAGCCATCCACAGTTGAAAAGAACTCACTCCGTTCATGCCAACAGACTAACCGTATTAAAACATAAGCGAAGCGTATGGTTTTAATGAATTTGTTTGCAAGTTGGTATAAATATTTATATATTTGCAGCCATTAAAATAAATATAGTGAGAAAGATAATATCCTTTATATTACTTCTAATTTTTTTGTACAGCACTATAGGTTATTTTCCAGTATTTTTTCTGGTTAAAAAAAATATCAAAAATCAAATGAAAAATTATATTGATAATAATATTTGTTTAGAAAATATGACAATTTTCGACTTTAATAAAACAAAATTTATTAATATAAAATGGAAGGAAGAAAATAAGGAATTCTATTACGAAAATGAAATGTACGATGTTATAACCATTAATAAAAATCAACATGGAAATATTCGTGTATATTGCGTAAAAGATGAAAGAGAAACATTATTATTTAATGATTTTTATGAACAAATTCAACATAACTCATCTCCCATATCTGATAGGAATCAAAACTCTATCATGTTTACTATTGATTTATATTTATTTTTTATTCTACAACTTAATTTATACATTAATAATAGTACTTTTATATTTGCTAAATATTCCTATAATCTGATAACTTATATAAAAGATATTCCTTCACCACCTCCTAAATATATTTTATAAACATAACTTTCTATTTTTTATTCACAAACAGATTTTGTGAAAGTACAATTTATTTTATCATTTTAACCAAAATTAAATTAATTAAAATATGAAAAAAATATATATAATGATGATATGCTTTTATATAACAGCATGGGCAAATGCCCAAAAAATAAGTGTGAAAGATAAAATTACACAACAAGGTATTCAAGGGGTTTTTATATATTCCAATTCGCCAAAAGTATCATGTATAACCAATCATAAGGGAGAAGTGGATGCATCGTTATTTTTAAATGCTGATAGTATTTACTTCAGGTGTATGGGATATAAATCAAGTGTATATACCTATCAGCAAATAGAATCGCTGAAATATAATGTTGAACTTGAAGAAAATAAAATTTCTCTTGCAGAAGTAATAATTTCTGCCAACAGATGGGAAGAAAATAAAATAGAAAATCCATACAGAATAGAAAAAATAAACATGAAAACGATATCGCTTTTAAATCCACAAACTTCAGCCGACATGCTGGAAACAAATGGTTATGTGTTTATTCAAAAAAGTCAACTTGCTGGTGGCTCACCTACACTTAGGGGTTTTGCAACCAATAGAGTTTTGATAGTCGTGGACGGAGTAAGAATGAACAATGCTATTTTTCGTTCTGGCAATATTCAGAATGTGATTTCATTAGATGCTAATTCTGTAGAAAATTCTGAAATTCTATTTGGTCCGGGTGCTGTAATGTATGGTAGCGATGCTATTGGTGGTGTAATGGACTTTCATACATTAGAAGCAAAATTCTCTGATGAAAATAAACCTATGATAAATGGAAATGCGTTTGGACGATTTTCGTCTGCAAATTCTGAAAAAACAGGTCATTTGGATATAAATATCGGATTAAAAAAACTTGCATTTTTAAGCAGTTTTACTTATGCCGATTATGATGATTTACACACAGGTTCTAAGGGCAATTCATATTTTTTAAGACCAACATATCAAAAAACAGTTAATGGCATAGATTCTACATTTATTAATGATGACCCTCACATTCAAGTAAATTCTGGATATAATCAAACCAATTTTTTACAAAAAATTCGTTACAAGCCAAATGAATTTTGGGATTTTGATTATGGATTTCAATATTCCGTAACATCCGATGCTCCAAGATATGACAGGCTATGCCTTGATGCAAATACCGATGGCAAACTTGATTATGCACAATGGTATTATGGACCTCAAAAATGGATGATGAACAGACTGGGCGTAGTAAATGTAAAACCTAATAAACTGTATAGTCAAATGCGTTTGAATATTGCTATACAAAACTTCGAGGAAAGCCGTAATGATAGAAAAGCAGGAAAAAGCAAACTGCGAACTCAAACTGAAAATGTTGATGCTTATTCTCTTAATCTTGATTTTGATAAAATAGTAAACGAAAAAATGAATGTATATTACGGATGCGAGGGAATATTTAATAAGGTTGGTTCTGTGGCTAAATACACAAATATATA
>Ga0302253_1000681_pt1 | contig 25754 bp, 24 predicted proteins | sample AAG_RA_Trp_MG_FD_193537 | JGI IMG/M metagenome (GOLD analysis project Ga0302253, IMG submission 193537) | Enriched activated sludge microbial communities from anaerobic digester in WTTP, New Holstein, Wisconsin, United States - AAG_RA_Trp | ecosystem: Engineered > Bioreactor > Anaerobic >...
AGGGGCCCCCTGTCCGATACGGTGCTGGTGCTTTGCCCTTCCTGCAAAGAAGACGTCCGGGAACTCGTGGCCTTACGGGAATTGATCCAGGGTGTACGGACGATTATGGTGCTTCCCGACGACGAGCGGGAGACGGTGGCGATCGGACACCGTTTCCAGCCCCGTTTTCTGACCATGTCCACCCCGGATTTCAAGGATGTTTCCAAAGTGCTGGGGAAAATGCTCCATCTGCGGGATTGATGGTGCGGTTTTCTCCGTAGAATTTCTTTTTATGGTTTGGTGCGATATCTTTTCCGGCCAGCGTTTTCCTGAATGTCGCATGAAAGCAGACCCTGAAAAGAATTGGCAAAATCAAGCGGTTAACCTGTCATCTGTCATCATTTTTTATTAAAGTCCTGATTCGATCATTCCGATATACCATTCAAGTGTGTAACCAGATTTACATAAGAATCGGTTCTGCCGAAAGTGCATCAAACTGGGGGAGAAAGGAGGGAAAACGTGGATAGTGAAATCAGTGTGATAGATCAAACCGTTCGGGCGATTGCCGTCAAAGAGGGGAAATACTTGACTTTTACTCTCGCCGGAGAGGAGTACGGCATCGGGATTCTGAAAGTCAGGGAAATTGTCGGCATGATGAACATTACCCGAATTCCACAGACTCCATCGTATGTCAAGGGGGTCGTCAATCTGCGGGGAAAGGTCATCCCAGTTGTTGACCTGCGGTTAAAGTTCGGTATTGAGGCCATGGACTACACGGACCGGACCTGTATTATCGTCGTCGAGATTGTGGGGACGGGCAAAGACATACCCATGGGTGTTGTTGTTGATGCGGTTTCGGAAGTCATCAATATCCGCCAAAGTGATATTGAGGAAACGCCCAACTTCGGAACACGTATCGATACGGATTACATTTTAGGCATGGCCAAAACCAACGGGGGTGTAAAAATCCTCCTTGATATTGATCGGGTCCTGTCGGCAGCGGAAGTCACAGCATTGGAGCAAGTCATGTAACCTGATCCACACAAGTCTTAAATCTTATCTTGCCGGGGGGATAAATCATGAAAAATTGCGAAGTGAGCATTAAGTCGGCAGGGCTTTTGCGCCATATCGTCCTGTTGGTTTGTCCGGTCAGGAGGGAAAGGGTGGTTCCATTTCTTGCCGATAATCATATCATATAATCTTCAATATCAAATCTTTCTGGGGGGAAACAATCATGAAAAATATGAAGTTGAGTGTGAAGCTGGTGGGAAGCTTTGTTGCTGTTGCACTGCTGACCTGTCTGGTGGGACTGGTGGGAACCTTTTCCATTTATTCGATTGATAATGCGGATACCGAACTGTATGAGGTGAACACGCTTGCCCTAAACCATGTGGGAAAACTTAAAGAAGATTTTCAGAAGATGCGCAGTGTTTTTCGGGACGGCATGATGACCAAGTTCCTTTTTAATCGGGATGCTGCGGAGCATTTTTCCCAGGTCAAGGAACTGGACGGCACCATGCAGAAAACGTTGTCCGAGCTTGAAAAAATTATGAAGACGGATGATTTGAAACAGGCGTTGGCCGGGGTCAATGCGGCACTCAATGAATATTATCCGGTCCGTAACAGGCTGTCCGGTCTCGTGGAGGAGGGCAAACAGGAAGAATCGTTCAGCCTGCTGCAGGGAGATGTGGCGGTTTATGGAAAGAAGCTGGGCGAGGCCATTGTCCGGATAGATGAACTGGCGGTGGATCAGGCCAAGGCCAAGTCGGAAGGAAACACCCGGAAAGCAAATTGGGCGGTTCTCATGATGTGGTTTTTAACATTTGCGGGAACCTTGCTTGCCGTGGCCCTTGGAGCTCTGGCTTCGCGTTCTATTGTCCGGCCGATTCAACGGGTTGTGGACGGGCTGTCGGAAGGCGCCGCCCAGGTGTCGGCTGCATCGACGCAGGTTGCGTCATCCAGCCAGAATCTGGCGGAAGGGACTTCGCAACAGGCAGCATCCCTCGAGGAGACGTCTTCCTCCCTGGAGGAGATTGCTTCCATGACACGTCAGAATGCCGAGAATACAGCCCAGTGTGATCAGGTGCTAAAAAACGAAGCAGCGCCCAATTTCCAGATTATCAGTGACCGCATCGAGAAAATGAAGGTGGCCATTGAGGAAACGGTCCGGGCAAGCGATGAAACCTCCAAGATCATCAAGACCATTGACGAAATTGCCTTCCAGACGAATCTTTTGGCGCTCAATGCCGCGGTGGAAGCAGCCCGGGCAGGCGAAGCCGGGGCCGGATTTGCTGTCGTGGCGGATGAAGTGAGAAACCTGGCTATGCGGGCTGCCGAAGCGGCGAAAAACACCTCCGAACTCATCGAAGGGTCCAACAGACGGATCAAGGATGCTTCGACTTTGTCGGAACAGGTCATTGAAGCCATCGGCGAGAATGCGAGGATCGCCCAAAAAGTAACCCAGTTGACCGAGGAAATTGCCGCCGCAAGCCAGGAACAGTCCCATGGCTTAAATCAGGTGAATATTGCCGTCTCCGAAATGGATAAGGTAACCCAGCAGGCGGCGGCCAATGCGGAGGAATCGGCCAGCGCGGCGGAGGAAATGAACGCCCAGGCATCACAGATGCTGACCTACGTTCACGAACTTTTATCGATTGTCGGAGGTCATCAGGCCGATACCGTACAGCACAATACATATTCAACCGAACGGGCGATGCCGTTGCATCCGCTGTGCCATCGCTCTCGCACCTCCCGTTCCGTAACCAAACGGCCGGCACGTATCGCCGCGGTGGAAAAGAAGCAGGTGGTCAGACCTGAAGAAATTCTGCCTCTCGAAGAGACGGAATTCAGGGATTTCTAACACCCGGTGTTATCTTGTGCGGCAGGTTCCCTTCCGGTTTTGGAAGGGAACCTGCCGCGGTTCGGGAAACATGTTTAAGCGGGGTGTCTGGGCGCCGTTTGTCTGTTAAACGATGAAATAGGCCATCCGTGTCGAGACCTTCTGCATCAAATTGTTCAGCAGGGTGGTGTCTATTCCCGGCTGGTAGCGCGTGGCGGAAGGGTCACCGCAGTTGAGGCTTCCCATGACGGTGGCGTTGCAAGCCAAGGGGCAGATGGCAAAGGATTTGATGAAATATTTTGTGTTGCCGGGTAAAAGACGGTAAAAAGGGGCCACATTTTCATTGACGAGCACGGGGAGCGCCCCCTTCCCGACAATTTCAGAAAAGGCATCCCGACTGATTAAATTCAGTCGTTCTGAGAGATAAGCGGATGAAACGAGTTCCTTTTTCAGATAAGCCGTTGCCGGTTCATCGATGAGGGTCATCCAGACAAAGGGGATATTAAATTCCTGCCCCATCTCCAGCAAAAGCTTTTCGCAGAGTTCCGTGACGTTATCGCAGGTAAAAAGATCCGCCTGTATTTTTTGAAATTTTCTCAGCAGATCTTCGTTGACCTTCTGCACATTCCAAGTGTCCGGCATGATCTGTAACCCTCCTGTTTCTCAATGAAATTCGGCGACCAATATCGTATGGTCCGACGGTTTCTCCGCCCTTCTCGGTTCCAGGTCAATGGAGCATGACTGGGATTTTTCGGCCAGCGGCTTTGTCGCCAGGATATGATCGATACGCCAGCCCAGACCCCGCTCCAGAGTCTGGGGGACGCGATAATCAAAAAATGTGTACTGTTGGGGTTCGCCGGGATGGTGCTTGCGAAAAACATCCGCAAACCCCCATTCGCGGACGCGGGCATAGGCTGCCCAGACATCCGGATTAAAACAGACATGCCCCAACAGGCGTTTGGGGTCATAGACATCGATCGTTTCTGGAGCGACATTCAAATCCCCACACCAGATGAGACGGTCGTCGGATTGCCAGTGTTTATTGATGAAAGCCTGCAATCGGTCAAACCACTGCAGTTTATAGCGAAACTGTTCCGATTCCCGGTCACGTCCCTGGGGCACATAGGTGTTGAGAATATGGGTGTCCCCGATTTTCAAGGCTATCAGGCGGTCCATGTCTGCCGGCCCGCCGTCGTCCAGACCGTATTCAATATGATCCGGTTTTTTCCGCGAGACAATGGCGACGCCGTTATATTGCTTGCTGCCCCGGAAGGCGACATGGTAACCGGCATCGCTGAATGCCTGCAGGGGGAATTTTCCGTCTTCAACCTTGGTTTCCTGCATGCAGAATACATCCGGATGATGATCAACCAGCCAGGGAATGATGATGTGTAACCGAGACCGGATCGAATTGACATTATAGGTGGCAAGTTTGAAATGTTCCATCGAGGAACTCCTTTATCCTAAGGTGAGAAATTTTTCAATCCCATGGGCATATCAACCTTAAGCGCCCGATGATATTCCTGTTCCAGATACGATCGGTCGGTTGCAGTCGCAATGAAATCCCAGGGCAGAAACTCAGTAAAGGGCTTCTGCCGGTAGACAAAGAAATCGGCGTTCAGAGAGACCGCTTTGAGGGCCTGAGACCAGTTTCCTTCCAGACGATGAACTGTGGAAAGCATCTGTCCCACCCGTCGGTCTCCCAAAGACAGAAGGGCTTGGATATAATTCCATTTGGGCAGGTCGTGGAGAATTCGCACACCGGGTTCTCCCTTCAGCCCCTGGCTGATGCGCTTGATCCGTCGGTTCACCACGTGGATATCCTCCAGGGGATGCCATTGAAAGGGAGTTTGGGGTTTGGGGATGAACTGATTGATGCTCAGCGTCAGGCGCCGGAAGGTTTTCTTCCCTTCGGTGTGGGCCAAAGTATGGTGCCGCATCCGTTTCACAAGGCGAATCAGGTCGTCGATATCCGCATCGCTTTCCGTCGGAAGTCCGACAAGAAAGTACAGGCGAAGGTTCTGGACATCCTGGTCGATCAGGTATTCCAGAGCGTTGAAAATCTGCCGGTCCGTGATGTTTTTGCGGATGACTTCGCGCAAACGCTGTGACCCCGCCTCAGGGGCCAGGGCGATGGTGTCGATATGAGCCTCATGAATCAATTCGGCGATTTCGGGTGTGATGCGGTCGATGCGCAGCGAACTCAGAGAAAGGCGGCCGCCCTTGCCGAGGACCGTTCGGCAGATTTCCTCAAGATCTGGATGATCCGAGACGGCCGTCCCCAAAAGACCGATTTTCTTCCCATGAGCCAAGCCTGCCTCTAAAGATGGAGATAGGGTCTCCTTGGTTCGGTAGCGCACGGGGCGGTAAATAAAACCCGCCGCACAGAATCGACATCCCCGTCGGCATCCCCGACTGATTTCCGTAATGAACATATCGCCGAATTCCGTTTCATCTGTGGTCAGGATCTGGTCGGTGCTGAAAGTGTTGATGTCCGACATCCAGCGCCTTTGGATTTTTGCAGGGAAACAGTCTTCTTTGGGTCGGATATCGAGAACGGTTTGATCTTCCGTGTAGCGTACTTCATAAAACCGGGGGCAATAAACGCCCTCCACCGTCTGTTGGATATTTCGCAGTCTATCTTCTCTGTGCAGTCCCCTGTCAAAGGATTTTTTCATTTCCCCAAAGAACTCGGGGATCAGGGTTTCCCCCTCCCCGATCAGAAAGGCGTCCATAAACTCGGCCAGAGGTTCGGGATTCAAGGTAACGGAGATGCCGCCGGCCAGGCATAGAGGATCATCTTCACCCCGCTGGTCGCCTCGTACCGGAATTTTCCCCAACTCAAGTATTTTCAGAATGTTGGGGTAGTCATTTTCGAAGGGGATGGAGAAGGCGACAAAGTCGAATTCGTGCAGCGGTTTCTGGGATTCCATGCTGAAAAGAGGGCGAGAATGCTTCCGAAATTGTGCCTCGTCTTCCGCGGGAGGGAGAAAGACACGCTCGCACAGGCAGAAAGGAATGTCGTTGATAAGCTTGTAAACGGTTTGGAAGCCGAGGTTGGACATGCCCGTCTGATAAAAATGGGGGTAGGCAAGACAAATTGTCAAGCCTTCCCCCCATACTTTCTTCCGGGAACCTGTTTCGCGATCCAGGAGCGCCTGGTTTTTCCTTGTCAGTTCCCAGGACATGACGGGTGCATATTATTGTTTTGCCTTTGTCGGTAGGTTGCCCTTTAGTCGGCCTGTCTTCTCAGAAACGCCGGAATCTCGAAATCGGTCTCGCCGCTTTCGTCAATCGTGCCGATCTTGACGCTGTTCATCGTTTCAAGGGATTTGTCCTTGCGCATAAAGGCCGGGATGTTCAGGTTTTCCTTCTTGTATCCACCCAGGGATGTGACATTGGAGAGGTTCTTCCCGCCCCGGCTGGTGTCTTCGAATCCCGTGGCGATGACCGTCACCCGGATTTCCTCAGACATCGTTTCGTCCACAACCGTACCGAAGATAATGTTGGCGTCCTCATGGGCTTCCGACTGGATCAGGGATGAGGCTTCGTTAATTTCGTAGAGCGTCATGTCGGGTCCACCGGTAATGTTGAGGAGGACACCCCGGGCGCCTTGAATGCTATTGTCTTCAAGCAGGGGCGAAGAGATCGCCTTCTGGGCGGCCTCAACGGCGCGGTTTTCTCCGGTGGCGTTTCCGGTTCCCATCAGGGCCAGGCCCATCTCCGACATGATTGATTTCACGTCGGCGAAATCAAGATTGATCAAACCGGGAATGGTGATCAAATCCGAGATGCCCTTGACGGCATTATAAAGAATGTCGTCGACTTTCTTGAACGCTTCGGGGAAGGAGAGGTTCCGTCCGCCCAGACTGAGGAGTCTCTGGTTGGGAACGACGATCAGGGTATCGACGATTTTCCGCAGGGCGAGAATGCCTTCTTCAGCCTGCAGGATGCGTCTTTTTCCTTCAAAGGGGAAGGGCTTGGTTACAATCGCCACCGTTAATGCTCCGATTTCCTTGGCGATTTCCGCGACAACGGGCGCGCCGCCGGTTCCTGTACCCCCGCCTTCACCGGCAGTAATGAAAACCATGTCTGCGTCTTCCAGATAGCGGCGGATGACATCCCGGGATTCCTCGGCAGCCTGCTTCCCGATCTCCGGGTTGGAGCCGGCCCCAAGGCCTTTCGTCACTTCGCTTCCCAGTTGAATCTTGACGGGCGAAGTCGACGTTCTTAAGGATTGGGCATCCGTGTTGGCAGTAATGAACTCCACGCCCCGCAGATTGTAAGAAATCATCGTATTGATCGCGTTTCCGCCGCCGCCGCCGATACCAATGACCTTAATTCTTGCCGAGCAGAGTTCATTTCCTTCGTCTGTAAGTTCAAACATAGTTTCCTCCCTTAAAAGAATTCTAGACACCAGTTTTTTAATCGCTTGTATGTTCTTGTTAAGGCATTACCCGAGCCGCTTCTCATTTTCTTGGATACGTTTTGGCTGCCGTAGAGGACCAGGCCCACACCCGTTGCATGCATGGGGTGGTTTATCTTTTCGCTCAAGCCTCCCAGTTTCTGGGGGAAGGCGCGTCTCACCGGCATGTTCAGGGTCTGCTCCGCCAGTTCGGTGATGCCCGCCATCATCGATGTTCCGCCTGTGAGAACGGTACCGGCGGCCAACAGGTCTTCATAACCCGATTTGCTGATTTCCTTGTAGGCAAGGTTGAGGATCTCCTCCATGCGCGCCTCGATAATTCTCCCTAAAATCTGCCGGGAGACTTCCCGGGGTTCCCGGCCGCCCACACTGGGCACTTCAATGGTTTCTTCCCGGGGGATCATGGGACCGTAAGCGCAACCGTGCTGGATCTTGATGCGTTCCGCCTCAGCTATGGGGGTGCGGAGTCCCGTGGAAATATCGCTGGTAATATAGTTGCCGCCCACGGGAACGACGGCCGTCGCCCGGACGGTCCCTTCATAATAAACGACCATATTCGTGGTGCCGCCGCCGATATCTAACAGAACGACGCCCAGGTCTTTTTCATCCTGGCTGAGAACGGCTTCGCCCGCCGCAATGTGCTCGAGGACGATCTCGTTGATTTCGAGCCCGACCCGGTTAACCGACTTGATGATATTTTGAATGGAGGTGACGCTCCCTGTCACAATGTGAACCTTGGATTCGAGACGGACACCGGTCATCCCGACGGGGTCTTTGATCCCGTCCTGGTCATCGACCATGAAGCTCTGGGGCAGGACGTGAAGAATTTCCCGATCTGTCGGAATACTGACTGCCTTGGCCGCTTCAACGGCACGCTGAACGTCTTCCCGGTCCACCTCTCCGCCTTTGATGCCGACTATTCCCAGGCTGTTCTGGCCCCGGATATGTCCACCGGATACGCCGACATAAACGGAACGAATGGCGCAGCCCGACATGTGTTCCGCTTCATCGACGGCTCCCTTGATGGAGTCGACGGTGTTTTCGATATTTACCACCACGCCTTTGCGCAGTCCGTCCGACGGGGTCGTGCCAATACCGATGATATCGATGCCGTTTTCCGTCACTTCACAGACCAATACCGATGTCTTGGTGGTCCCAATATCTAAACCGGCGATCAGATTAGTCTTTTTTGCCATTTTTCTGTTTACCTTTCCCTCGCGTCACTTTTTTCCGCTTTAAATCAATTTGTTTCGGCGCCGGTTAAGTCCGGTATTCTGTTCCCTCGACGGTGGATTTCGGAGGAACGCTTTTGACCTTGCTCTGAACAGTAATCTTTGCGGGATCCCGCAGATCAATGTGGAGCAGGGCCATATCAATATTCTTTTTTTCCAGGCCTTTGAGTACAGCCGGCAAGGCCTGAAGTTTATTTACATAATCGTCGACACCCAGGACCAGGCAAAGCCCGGTGTCGGTAATCAGAGACAGTCCGAATATTTCGTCCAGGTGGACCTCCGAGAGGTTCTGGTAGGCGATCGGCGCCTGTTTTGTATCGGATAAATACGTCAAGAGTTCAAGTGATTTTTTTAAAAGCTTTGTCTGCAGTACGCCGTTTTTATAACACCCCGTCAGTACGGGAAGATCGAGACTGTCGTTTTGCTCCAGGCCTTTGAAAATGATTCCTTCCCGATCCACAATCTGAAATCCCTGCTTTTTTTCCACCAGTGCCAGAGGTGTCCGCTCACGGACTTCCATGATCAGGCGATCCGGCAATTCCCGCCCGACATGGGCCTTCTTGATCCAGGGATTGCTTTCAATGCGCCGGGCAATTTTCTCAAGACTGACGGAAAAGAGATTCTGACCGGGACGCAATGCTGCAAGGGTGAGGACCTCCTGCTCGGTGACCTCACGACAACCCCGGACGACCGTTTCCTGGATACGAAAATGGGGGTCGCTCAAAATATAGCTATAGATAAAAATGAGGGTGGAAGTCACCAGAAGGGTCGCCAGGACGATCAGGCCGCAGGCCGCGAAATCCCGGAGGAAATGTCCGGAGTAACGCTGCAAACGGTTTTTCCTGACACGAAGCGTAGACTGGGATATTTTCCGCATCATAGGTTATCTCTCACCCAAAAGCTTGACTTCCAGCTCTAAAACCACACCCCTGTCGCGTTGAATGCGCTCCTGAACGTGGTGGATCAAAGCCAGGATGTCATCTGCCGTAGCATGGCCCCGGTTAATAATAAAATTCCCATGTTTTTCAGATATCATGGCATCGCCGATGACGTATCCTTTCAAGCCCGCTTCTTCGATGAGCCTCCCCGCAGGGATCTCCTTGGGGTTCTTGAAAATGGACCCGGCGTTTTTATACTGAAGCGGGTGTTTATTTCGCCTCTCTTCCATGATTTTTTTCACTTTTTCCCCAACTTGTCCTTCGGGATCCTTCCACAATCGAAAAACAGCCTCGACGATCATTGTGTCTTCCGGCAGGTGGAAATTTCGATAGTCAAATTGCAGTTCCTGTTTTTCCAGACGTTGCACGGCTCCCTGGGCGTCCATGAGTGTAACGGTTTCAAGGACTTCAGAAATGCTGTGGCCGTAAGCGCCGGCGTTCATCCGGACCCCACCGCCGACGCTGCCGGGAATCCCGGCGCAGAATTCAAAACCGGTCAGGTTTTCCCGGACCGCAAGGGCAACCACTTCGGATAAAGAGGCGCCGGCTTCAGCCCGGATCCACATGGAGGCTTCCCTTTGCTGCAGGGTGTCGATCCGGTTTAATCCCCTGGTGCAAATGAGGGCTCCCCGGTAACCTTTGTCGGTGATGATGAGATTGGTCCAGTTTCCGACGATGGCGTGTGCTGTGCCCTGACGGTTCAGCAGGCGGATCATTTCAGTCAGATCTTTGACCGACTTGGGATTCAGGAGCATGTCGATTCGACCTCCTACGCCCATGGACGTGTGATCCGCTCCTGCCTCGGTGAAATACACCGCATCGGGAAAAAGAGATTCCCAGGCAGGGCTTTCGACTGTTTTATCCATAACCGGCATGATTATCCTTTGGTTGTCCTTCTACTTTTTAGGCGTTTGCCCAGTGCTTCCCCGATTTTCCAGACGTTGCCCGCCCCAAGGGTGAGCACCGTATCCTTCGGACGCACCATGGATACGAGATGCTCCACAATGTTATCGAAAGCCTGGATATGCAATACGTTCTTCTGTCCACGGGCGATTAAGCTTTCCTGCAGTCCTCCTGAGGAAACCCCGGCAATGGGATCTTCGCCGGCGGGGTAGATGTCCATGAGGATCAGCTCATCCGCTTTTTCAAAACATTCTGTAAATTCCGGGAAGAGGGCCTGGGTGCGGCTGAAGCGATGGGGCTGAAAAACGACGATCAGACGATTCGGCCAGACCTGTTTTGCGGCAGCTAAGGTTTCCCGGATTTCGGTCGGGTGGTGACCGTAATCGTCGACGATGGTGACGCCTTTTACGCTTGCTTTCACTTCCAGTCTCCGCTGGGCGCCTGTAAACAGTCTGATTCCTTCACGAATCGCTTCAAACGACAGATCGAATTCCCTGGCCACGGCAATGGCCGCCAGAGCATTGGCAACGTTAAACCGGCCGGGGACATTCAGAACGATTTCACCAAGGGAGGCGTTCTTTTCGACAACTTCAAACCGGCTGCCCAGCTTTTCGGGACGGATGTACTCGGCACGGTAATCGGCCGGTTCATTGATTCCGTAGGTCAGTACCTTCCGCTTAATCTTCGGCAGGATTTCCCGGACGTGATCGTTGTCTGTGCAAAGGACCGTGATGCCGTAGAAGGGGACGCTGTTGGCGAAACGGAGGAAGGCATCCTTGATCTCGTCAATGTCTTGGTAGTGGTCCAGATGCTCACGGTCGATGTTGGTAATGACTGCCAGATTCGGGGAGAGCTTCAGGAAAGAGCCGTCGCTTTCATCCGCTTCGGCCACGATAATTGCGCCGTCGCCCAGCTTGGCATTGCTGCCGATGCTGCCGAGCTTGCCGCCGATGACCATCGTGGGATCAAGCCCGCTATGGGCAAGAATTGTCGAGATCATAGAGGTCGTCGTGGTCTTGCCGTGGCTGCCGGATATGGCGACGGAGAACTTCATTTTCAGAAGTTCCGCAAGCATTTCGGCGCGTGGAATGACAGGAATGCCGCGCAGGTGGGCTTCCTGTACCTCCGGATTGTTTGAACGCACAGCGGTCGAGGTAACCACCACATCGGCGTTTCCGATATGGTCTTCCCGATGGCCTTGAAAAATCCGGGCACCCAGTGCGCCAAGACGCTGGGTGGTGTCGGTCACGTTAAGATCGGAGCCGGTGACGGTATACTTGAGATTAAGCAGCACTTCGGCAATACCACTCATCCCGATTCCCCCGATTCCCACAAAATGGATGCATTTGATTTTTCGCTGCATACCATGGATGGGATCATATTTTTTCATAAGCAAATTACCTTTTATCTTTCCGGTCGAGGGAACGGATCTTGCCGCATGCCCCTCCTTTATATCATGAACCTCTCTTCTTATCGATCATCAATGCGCATTCGTTTACAATTTCCGACACCGCATGCGGGCGCGCGAGTCGGCGGGCGCAGGTCTCCATCCGGCTGATCCGAGTCGGGTCACGGTAAAGAGACAGAATCTCGTCCGCGAGTTTTTCTCCGGTCAACACCCTTTCGGGCAGCATGATTGACGCCCCGGCACGGACGAGGACCTCGGCGTTTTTCGTCTGGTGATCGTTGGCGGCATAGGGGTAGGGGATAAGAATAGAGGCTCGGCCGCTGGCTGTCATTTCTGCAATGGATGTCGCGCCCGCCCGGCAAACAAGCAAATCAACCTGGGCGTAAACGCGTGGCATGTCCATGATAAATGTATGTACCTCGGCATCAAATCCCCTGCTTTTATAGGCACTGTCGATCCATTCAAGTTCTTGGGCTCCGGTCTGATGAATAATATGAAGCCCCTGTCGTATTTCTTCCAGTTTATCCAACGCAGCAAGGACCGCCTGGTTGATGGCTCTGGCGCCCTGGCTGCCGCCGAAGACCAGCAGTTTGAATTTATGCTCTGCATCCAACGGTTTGTCCGGTGGCGACAGGAAGGCTGCCCGGATGGGGTTGCCTGTATGAAGGGTTTTCCTCTGTGGAAAGCGCTTTTCTGTGTCGGGGAAGGTCAGAAAGATCCTGTCCACAAAACGGGCCAGGATACGGTTCGTCACCCCCGGGTAAGCATTTTGTTCCGCGATGGCGGTTTTTATGCCCATGAGGTGGGCGGTCAATACGGCCGGCCCTGAGGCGTAGCCGCCGACACCCAGGACCAGATCCGGCTGGAAGGACCGGATAATCTGAACGGATTGCATAAAACTTCGGGGAAGTTTGGCCAAGGCGGAAAACATGCCGATTGGCCCCTTTCCCTTGATCCCCGCGACGTCGATCAGGGCCAGGTCATACCCCAACCCGGGAAGGACACGCTTTTCGATGCCCCGTTCCGTACCCACGAAGAGGACGCGGTTGTTTCCGTCACGAATCAAGATTTCCTCGGCGATGGCGATACCCGGAAAGAGGTGTCCTCCGGTGCCGCCGCCGGCAATGATGATTTTCATGGTCGGCTCACCTTAAGCCTCCTGTGATGAAATGTTCAGTAAGATTCCTATTGTAGCCAGGCTCATCATGAGCGAGGTTCCTCCATAACTTAAAAAGGGAAGGGTCAACCCTTTTAGGGGAATTAAACCCATCACGCCGGCGATATTAATAAATACCTGCATGAAAATCAGGATCGTCAGGCCTGCGGCCAGAAGCATGCCGAATAGATCGGGGGCCTTGAATGCAATGATGAAGCCCCGAATGATCAACACGGCGTAAAGCAGAATTACGACCGATACGCCGAGAAAACCACTTTCCTCGGCGATGACGGAGAGGATAAAGTCGGTGTGCGGTTCCGGCAAGTAAAAAAGCTTCTGCATGCCGTCGCCGATGCCGACGCCGAAGGGACCGCCGGACCCGAAGGCGATCATGGACTGGATGATCTGAAAACCGGTACCGTGAGGATCTTTCCAGGGATCAATAAATGCCGTCACGCGTTTCCAGCGGTAACCCTGACAAAGGGCCCAAATAACAAAAGGGGTGAACATCCCGATCAGCCCGAGCAGATGTACCAGCCTGGCCCCGGCAAGATAGAGCATGATCATGACCGTCACCGCCAGGATGGCTGTCGTGCCGAAATCGGGTTGGAGAATGATGAGTCCCATCAGGCAGGCCGTCACGATTAGAGGGGTAAGAATGCCTCGAATGATTTCCTTGACGTGCTGCCTTTTCCGGGTCAGGAAAAAGGCCAGAAATAAGACGATGGAAACCTTTACCCATTCGCCGACCTGGAAGGCGATGAAACCCAGGTTCAGCCAGCGGGTGGCGCCGCCGACCTTTTTCCCCAGGAAAGGCACAAATAAAAGCAGCAGCATGACAAAGGAGAGGGCGATCGCCGGATAGGCCACCACTTTCAGTTTTTGATAGGGCAAACGAGACATAAAGTACATAAGTCCCAGTCCGAATCCGACGAAAATGATCTGTCTTTTTAGAAAGTGCTGTCCGTCTTGGAAACGTTCCATGGCCATGATGGCACTGGAACTGTAGATCATGACCGTTCCGATTGTGACCAGCACCAGGGTAGCGATCATCAGAATAAAATCTTGTTTGTTCTGCGAGACAGACAGCGATTCCATGTCACAACTTTCTCACCAGGGTCTGAAAAAAGTTTCCCCGGTCTTTGTAGTCGGTAAACTCATCGAAACTGGCACAACCGGGCGACAGCAAGACCACATCTCCCGCTGTGGCCCGACGGTGGGCCTCCAGGGTTGCTTCCCGCAAGGTGGGGCGGACATCTGTTTCCACGAGCCCCCCTACCTTTTCCTTGATCCGTTCCCGGGCTTCTCCGAACAGGATGAGCGACTTCACCCGCTCCTTGATCAAGGGGCCCAGGGTTTCAAAATCGCCGTCTTTGTCCCTTCCACCCAGAAGCAGGATCACCGGATTGTGAAATGTTTCCAGAGCCCTGACGACGGCGCCGACATTGGTGCCCTTGGAGTCGTCATAATAGGCAACGCCCTGTCTTTTATCAATATATTCGATACGATGGGCGATGCCCCGGAACCTGGAAATGGTCTCGATGATCCTTTCCGGCGGACAGCCACACATCCGTGCGCTGATGATGGCTGCCATGACATTTTCAACGTTATGGAGGCCCGGGATTTTGATCATGTCCCGTGGATAAAATTCGTCTTGACCGCTGAAACCGGAAAGAACCAGTTGATCGCCGCAGATGGAAAAACCTTGCGTGACATGTCGTGTCGAACTGAAAAACAGGGTTTTGGCTTTCAGCCGTTTTGAGAGGCCTTGGGTGTAATCCTCATTGGCGTTGAGAATGGCGAGGTCGCTTTTGTCCTGGTTCAGGAAAACCCGCTCCTTGGCCTCCTGGTAAGCGGTAAAACTGCCGTGGTAATTCACATGATCACAGGTCGTATTCAGCAGGACGGCGCAACGGGCATGAAATGCCGTGACCCACTGGAGCTGGAAGCTGCTGACCTCGACGACCACAAAATCCTCGTTCTGGGGACCTTCGCAGTACTCAATAAGAGGGATGCCGATATTGCCGCCGACGAAAACCTTTTTACCTGCATCATTCAACAGTTGTCCCGTAAGGGTGGTCGTGGTGGTCTTCCCGTTGGTGCCGGTGATGGCGACCATGGGCGGCTTCAGAAAGCGGCAGGCGATTTCCAGTTCACTGTGGACGGGGATGTTTTTGCAAACCGCTTCCATCAGCAGGGGATCGTGCGGGGGGACGCCGGGGGATGGGATGACCATGTCGATGTGCTGCAAGGACATGGCATCATAAGCGGCAATGTCGATGGAGATCCCTGCATCCCTCAGTTCCGTAAGGGCGCTCTCGATTTCCTCCGGCGTTTTCTGGTCCGCGACGGTGATTCTGGCCTGTTGTTTGGCCAGAAAGCGGGCTGTGGCGAGGCCGGTCTTGCCCAGGCCGATAATAAAGATTTTTTGACCGCTTAAATCCATACACATTCCTTTAACGCAATTTTAATGTGCTGATGGCAACCAGGGCCAGCAGGATCGAGATGATCCAGAAACGGACGATGACTTTAGGCTCCGGCCATCCCTTCAGCTCAAAGTGATGGTGGATCGGGGCCATCCGGAAGATGCGCTTGCCTTTGCTGATTTTGAACCAGCCTACCTGGAAGATAACAGAGAATGTCTCGAGGACAAAAATACCACCGACGATGGCGAGGAGGATCTCCTGCTTCGTCAGGATGGCCAGGGTACCCAGGGCGCCTCCCAGAGACAGAGAACCGACATCACCCATGAAGACCTGGGCTGGGTAGGTGTTATACCAGAGAAAGCCGATTCCGGCACCGACGATGGCCCCGCAGAAGATCGTGAGTTCTCCCGCTCCGGAGACATAGGGGATTTGAAGATAATGTGCGATCTTGATATTTCCAGCGAAGTAGGCAAAAAGAAGATAGGTCATAAAGCATGTGATGGCCGGACCGATGGCCAGACCATCGAGGCCATCCGTCAGATTGACGGCGTTAGCCGATCCGACGATAATGAAGGTGGTCAGTAAAATGTAAAAAAGGCCGATATCCGGCAGGGCGGTTTTAAAGAAAGGAATCGTTACCGTTTGACTGAATTCGGGGCGGATGTAAATGACAACACTGACAAAAAAAGCGATGATGATTTCAGCCGTCAGGCGGGTTTTGCCGGACATCCCCTGGCTACTTTGGTTGGTGAGCTTACGGTAATCGTCAAAGAAGCCGATGATGCCATAACCAACCAGGACCAGGATGACAAGCCAGACATAGGACACCGTCAGATTCGACCACAGCAGCGTGGAGACCACAACGGCGAAAATAATCAGGATTCCCCCCATTGTTGGGGTCCCCTTTTTGGACAGATGACTCTGCGGTCCGTCTTCCCGGATGGACTGCCCCACCTTGAGACTTTGGAGTTTCCGAATCAGCCAGGGGCCGACGATGAAGCAGATGATCAGGGCCGTGATCGCGGCATAGATTGTCCTGAAAGTGATATAGCGGAAGACGTTAAAGGAGGAAAACGTCGTATGCAGCGGATAAAGAAGATGATAGAGCACGGTCTATTCTCCTTGGCTGTCATGTTTCATAAGTAGAGTCCTATCCCCCGAACAGCCGGATGTCCGGAATCAATTCATCGAGATGCATTTTTCGTGAACCCTTGAGGAGGATCCAGTCACCCTTGGATACAACTTCCCTCAAGGCCGGGATCGCCGTTCCTTTGCCGTCGAAAAAGAAAATATGATTTCTGTCCAAGCCGGCGCTCTCGGCGGCACTCGCCGTGATGCGGGCCAGATCACCCTTGAGAAAGAGGGCGTAAATTTTTGATGCACCGATTTGACGCCCGATTTCTTCGTGATATGCGGCCGAATGATCGCCCAGTTCCAGCATGTCTCCAAAAACCACGATGCGTCTGCTGCTGCCTGAAAGCTCGACCAGCGTTTTCAGTGCTTCGGCAACCGACAGGGGGTTGGCGTTATAGGCGTCATGAATGAGATGCGCCCCGCTGGGCAGGATTTCAATTTCCATCCTGCCGGTGATGGGTCGGAAGGCATGCAATCCCCGGCTGATCAGCGAGGGTTCACAACCGACAGCGGTGGCTGCTGCTGCCGCCGCCAGGGCGTTGTGGACATTGTGACGACCCGGAATGGATAAAACGATCTCTTCTTTCGTTCCCCGGATGTTCAGAATAAAGGCGGTTTTCCAGGTCTCAACGGGGCGAATATTTTCGGCGGTGACGTCGGCCGGAGTGGACAGGGAGAAGGTGATCTGGTTGCCTTGCCAGCGTTTTCGGAGAAGGTTGATTTCCGGATCGTCCAGATTCAGGATCGCCGTTCCCTGATGATTCATCACCGCAAAGAGCATTCCCTTTTCTTCCCGGACATCTGCGAGGGTTCCCAATCCCTCGAGGTGGGCCGGTCCGATGTTGGTCAGGACGCCGACATCCGGTGCGGCCAGGCGGGTCAGGCGTTCGATTTCTCCCGGAGAGTTTGTGCCCAGTTCCAGGATAGCCAGATCGATTTCCTCCTGAAGCTTAAGGAGCGTCAGCGGCAGGCCGACCAGATTGTTCAAGTTGCCTTCTGTCTTGAGGATTTTCCGATTTAGCGAGCAAATGGCGGCCGTCATTTCCTTGGTGGTGGTTTTCCCTGCAGAGCCCGTGACGGCTATGACCCGGCAGTTCGCCTTTTTACGCCAGCTATGGGCGATGTCACCTAATGCCCGTAACGTGTCCTCGACTTCGATCCAGACGATTTCTTCCGTAAAGGCAGGCACATCACCTCGATGGCATTTCTCCGTCAGAAAAGCCGCGGCCCCGACGCCAACCGCTTTAGTGAGGAATGCGTGCCCGTTGAAATTGGGGCCGGTGAGAGGAATAAAGAGATTTCCCGCCTCGAGGGTTCGGGTATCCGTCGAAACACCGCGTACCGCTTGTTCCCGGCGGCCTCTGATTAGTGAACCACCGGTGGCTTCGATGATATCTGTGATTGTCAGCACGGGTGAAGGAAAGTTGGTCATAAGCGGGCCTCGCTTCGCTTTGCCAGGCTTTCCCGGGCGGCAATCCGGTCGTCAAAGAAAAGGCGCTCCTTGCCGATAATCTGGTAATCCTCGTGACCTTTTCCGGCAATCAGGACGATATCGCCCGGCTCGGCTGCCATGACGGCGGTTTCGATCGCTTCTCTCCGGTCGGGGATAATACAATATGCCTTTCCCTTATGTTCCGAACTCAATTCTGCTTTGGTTATTTTGGTAATGTCTTTGCGCAGAACCCCGCCTTCTATTTGTCCGATGATGGATAAAGGCTCTTCCGAGCGCGGATTATCGGAGGTGACGATCACCACATCACTGAGCGTAGCTGCGACAAAGCCCATCAGAGGCCTTTTCCCTCGGTCTCGGTCGCCGCCGCAGCCGAAGACGGTAATGATGCGGCTGTTGCCGAAGCCCAGCAGGTTTTCAATGGCTTTCCTCAAAGCGTCATCCGTGTGGGCGTAATCGACGAAAACATGCGGTTCATCCGGTCGACTGACCTTTTCCATTCGTCCCGGAACACCCTTCATGTTTGCAACGCCCCGCTCAATTGCCGACGGAGAAATCCCGACAGCAAAAGCTGCGGCTGCTGCAGTCAAGATATTGTAAAGATTAAAGCGACCGATTAACGGCGACGTAATCCGCAGAGTCTGTCCCGGTATCCTGACACGGGCTTCGATCCCCTCCAGGGTGAGGTTGAACTGTTCGGCCCGTACATCGGAACCGCTGTCCAGGCCGAAGGTCAATCCGGCGCCTCCGCAAGCGGCAATGAGCTTTTTACCCCAAGGATCATCGCCATTGATAATCGTCCCGTAGGGATTGTGTTTGTGACTTTTTGGTAACAGCTCGAGGAAGAAACGCTGTTTCGCCTCGTAATAGCGCTCCATGCTGAGGTGGTAATCCAGGTGGTCCTGGGAGAGGTTTGTGAAAACGGCCACGTCAAAATCACAGTCGTCCACGCGCCCCAGATCGAGGGCGTGGGAAGATACCTCGGAAATACAGTGAGTTACACCATCATCGACCATCTGCCTTAAAATTCTCTGAAATTCCAGCGATTCCGGCGTGGTATTCGGAGCAGGCAGGGTTTTCCCTCGAAAGCGGTAGTTTACCGTTCCGAAAACCCCCGGAAAAAATCCGGCGGCTGAAATGATCGACTCCAAGAGATAAGTTACCGTCGTTTTCCCGTTTGTTCCGGTAATCCCTATCAGGCAGAGGGTTGAAGAGGGATGGGCATAGAAATTTCTTCCTGTGATCCCCAGGGCTCTCCGACCGTCGGAAACCTGCAAACAGGTGATATGATCAGGGGAATCAAAAGGTTTTTCATGAACGATCCAGCGGGCGCCCCGGCGAATCGCATCGTCGATGAATTTGTGTCCGTCTGTGCTCAGACCGGAGACGGCGACGAAAAGACTGTTTTCTTCACAGGATCTTGAATTGTAGCAGACAGATGATACTTCTCCGGAAAGCGCTCCTGTGGTACTTGTGAGCTGAAGATCTTTGACGACGTCTGAGATGTCCATTTTCCTTCCTTAAAGGTATCATATCTTGGTGCATCGGTGGTGCCCGTCTTTCATCCCGCGGCTGTGTTGCGGCGATTCTGGGATCGGTTGGTCCGGGATCGGATTTGCGGGAACAATGACTGCCTTCCGCCATTATTCGTCCCTGGACGAAGGGTTCGGGTGTTTCCGGATTAACGCTCCGTCTTAAATGAAACCACGCAGTATGGATGCGAACGGATAGGCACACCGGCTTGCGGAACCTGCGAAACCGCCCAGCCCGATCCGTCAATTTTCAACTCAATACCTCTTTCTCTTGATTTCTTCAAGGCCTCTCTCACGGTCATGCCCTGAAAATTCGGTATGGTTGATTCGTCTTCAATATCCATGACTTCTAACTGTCCTGTGGTTTCCGGAACGATCTGTGTTGCGGAAACAAGCTTAACTTTCGGCGGTTCGGGGAAGATGTTTTCCTCCGGAACGAACAGGGAGGGATCCTTAATATAGGACTTAAAGCAGGTCAGCATCTGTTCGCCGATATTTTTGAATACAGGCGCTGCAGCGACGCCGCCCCACTTATCCCGCTGCGGTTCATCGAGGGTGACCAGAATGGCGATCTGGGGATTTTCTGCCGGGAAAAAGCCCATAAAGGAGGTCCGTACCCTGTCTGAAGAGTAGACGCCGCGGCTGAAATCAAATTTCTGTGAGGTGCCTGTCTTGCCGGCGACCATTAAATGTTTGATCCGGGCGTTCTTGCCCGTGCCGTCCTCATCCTGTACAACACCCGTCAGAATGGAGGTCATTGTTTTTGCAGTGGCCGGTGACACCACATTGCGGACGATTGTCGGAGAGAACTGCTCGACTACCCGGCCCTTTTTATCAACCAGCGCCCGGACAATATAGGGCTTCATCAGGACGCCGTTATTGGCGATGGCGGAAAGGGCGGTCAGCAGTTGAATGGCCGTGACGGAGATGCCCTGACCGAAAGCAATGGTCGACGTATCTACACGGGTCCAGTCGGAAACAGGCCGAAGCAGGCCCGAGGCTTCTCCGGTGAGATCGATTCCCGTCTTGGATCCGAAACCGAAATCTCTAATATACTGATAGAATCGCTCTTTTCCCAGCTTCTCCGATACCTTGACACAGCCAATGTTACTAGAATACTTGACGACTTCGCGGATGGTCAGAGAACCGTGACGTTTACGCTGGGCTTCGTGAAACACCCGGTCGGCAACCTGATAGTGACCGTTTTCGCAAAACACACGGTCGTTTTGGCGGACCACTTTTTCCTCCAGTGCTGCAGCAATCAGAAAAGGCTTAAAAGTGGAACCGGGATCGAAAACATCTGCAATCGCTTTATTCTTAGCATGCCCAGGTGCCGCTTTGGTATAAAAATTTGGATTGAACGTGGGCTGGTTGGCCAGCGCCAGGATTTCCCCCGTCCGGGGATTCATGGCAATGGCATAACCTCCCTTGGCGCCCTTTGCCTGAACGGCGGCTTTCAACTGGGTTTCCACCAGATACTGAATGCGGCTGTCAATCGTCAGTACTATATTGTGAGCCGTGTCTTTGGTCATGGCAACGGTTTCCACCCTGGGATAAAGCCATTTTCCCTTGGCATCCCTTGCCCAGACCAGTTTTTGCTGTGTACCTTTCAGAAAACGGTCATAGCGGGTTTCCAGGCCCTCCAGACCGTTGGATTCCGTTCCAACGAAACCGAGAATTTGCCCGGCCAGTTCCCCATTGGGATACAGTCGCTGGGGTTCCTTGACGATAAAGATGGCTTCGTTGTTGAGTGATTCAATCGCCTTGGCCTGTTCGGGACCGACACGCCGGGCAATCCAGCAGAAGTTCTTTTTTCCGGAAATCCTTTTCAAGATGAGCGTTTTATTCACATTGAGCAATCCGGCCATTTGCGCGGCGAAGATTTGCGGCTTTTTGATCTTGGACGGATCAGCGCAGATGGAATCCATCTGGACGCTGGCTGCGAGCTTTTCTCCGTTGCGGTCGAAAATAATGCCTCTCTCCGGCAACATCTGGAGCGTTTTCATGTGCTGCCTTTGGGCAATGGATTTCAGCTCTTTTCCGGTAAGGATTTGCAACTGAAATGCCCGGGAGATGAGGGCAATAAAGAGAATGAGAAAAAAGACCAGAATCGTGCAAAGCCTAAATTTTAACCACTTGATGGATTCGGTATTCATTTGGCATGCCCCGGATCTTTAAGAAAAACAACCTGCTCCCGGTCAGGATAGGTCATCTGTAATTTCTCCATGGCAATGGAGGCAATCCTTTGGGGCGATCTCATGGTCGCCAGTTCGACACGCAACTTCTTCTGTTCTTCCAGCAGGGTTTCCTTTTTGCTTATTTCACTGGCAACTTTATATTCAAGCGCTGTCATGTAGTTGTGGGACCAGACATACAGGATGGCAACAGCCATGATGACCACGGCCATGAAGATAAAGGGGGAATATCCGAGGCTGGTCAGGGCGTATCCTGATTCGGATTCATCCTTGAGGGCCTCTGTGGATTCGATGACCAGATCTTTTGCCATGCTAAATCCTTTCCGCCGTTCTCAAACGGGCGCTCCGGGCCCGGGGATTCATCTTAATTTCCGTTGCCGTAGGTTTTACGGGTTTTGCCGTCAGGACTTTCAATTTGGGCTGGTGTCCACAGGTGCAAATCGGTACACCGGGAGGACAGACACAATTCTTGGACCAGAGTCGAAAGGCGTTTTTCACAATCCTGTCTTCCAGGGATTGGAAGGAGATGATGGAAAAGCGCCCCCCCTCTTTCAATTTATCGATAGCGGGGGAGATACCCTTCTCAAGACTGTTCAGTTCATCGTTGACCCGGATGCGGATGGCCTGAAACGTTTTTGTTGCCGGATGCATCTTACGGTTCCGCTGGGAGGGAGGAAGCGCCTGGACCACGATGTCGCTCAAAGATGCAGCCGTCATGATCGGGCTGGTTCTTCTTGCCCTTACAATGGCGCGGGCGATTCTCTTGGCCATGATTTCTTCCCCGTATTCCCAGATCACTTTGCTCAACTCTTCCTCGGATGTCTGATTGATGAATTCGTAAGCCCCACTTTTCTGATTCTGATCCATTCTCATATCCAGCAGGGAATTAGCCGCGGTAAAACTGAACCCACGTTCCGGAGTGTCCAGTTGATGGGACGATACGCCAAGATCGAGAAGAATGCCGTCTACTTTAGAGATGCCAAGATCGGTCAGTATTTCGGAAATTTGGGAGAAGTTCGCCTTCCGCAAAATCTTTCTCGTTCCGAAAGAGGCCAAGTTTTTCTCCGATTCCCGAAGCGCGTCATCATCCCTGTCCAAGCCGATTAAAAGACCATCCGGTCCTGTGGTTTCCAAGATGCGTCGGGCATGCCCCCCCCCGCCGACCGTTCCGTCGACGTAAATCCCGCCGGATTGACAGCGGAGGCTGAAGATTGCCTCTTCGAGCAAAACCGGCGTGTGATAGGGACCCATGCATCCGCCTTCCTTATTAATTAAATACCTAAGTCCACCATGCACTTCTCATAGGATTCGAGATTGCCTCCCGTATCCTTCATTTCGTTGTCGAAACGTTCCTTGTTCCAGATTTCGATGTTTTTCAGCATGCCGGCCAAGACGATATCTTTGTCCAAATGGGCGTATTCCCTGAGATTCTGGGGGATTAAAACCCGTCCCTGACCGTCGAGGGTGCAGTGTACGGCTGCGGACATGAAAAAACGATTGAAAGCACGGACTTCTTTCTTTAATATGGATTGCTGTGACATTTTCTCTTCAATGACGTTCCATTCCTTGAAGGGAAAGACAATGAGATAACCGTCCCAGTTGGTGATGACGAGTTGGTTATCGTACTTTTCGGCGAAGATCTCGCGATACTTGGCCGGAAAGATGATTCTTCCCTTGTCATCAATGGTATGATTGTACTGGCCTCTGAAAACGGACATCTCCAACATCCTCCACGATAAGCCACTTTCCTCCACTTGGCTCCGAATATAGAGGGGTAATTGGGGTTTGTCAAGCGGAAATTTATTCTTTTTTTCCGTTAACTTGGTATTTTTTTACAGCTTGGTGGTGGGTAATATAGTTGGTGGAAAAAAAGTGGGTGCCGTTGTTTCTTGACACGAAGTAGAGATAATTGACCGTGGCCGGGTAGAGGGCAGCTTGCAGGGAGTCCAGACCGGGGTTGGCGATGGGGCCTGGGGGTAATCCGTTGATCCGGTAGGTATTGTGGCTTGATGCCATGTCGAGGTGGCGTCGCTTGATGGGACCGTTAAAATCTTTGAGATTATACACCGCCGTAGGATCGCTCTGAAGTTTCATCCCCTTTTTTAAACGGTTATGAAAAACAGCAGAAACCAGGTGTTTTTCTTCCCCATAGCCGGTTTCCTTTCCGATTAACGAAGCCAGCGTAATCCACTCCTGGAGTGTAAATCCCAGCGCGTGGGCTCGGTTCTTCATGGCCGGGGTAATGTGCTTCCAGAATTCGGCCACCATGCGGATCATAATCTCCCGCGCCCCCATGGAGCGGTCGAAGTAATACGTTTCCGGGTATAAATAGCCCTCAATGGTATCGCCTTCAATACCAAGGGATGATAAAAATTCCGCGTCCTTGGATAGGTCTAGAAAATACTTCGGATCTATCAGACCGCACTGCGCGAGACGATTGGCGATCTCCTGCACGGTTAGATCTTCCGGAATCGTGACCCGGTAACGCTTAATATCACCCTTGACGAGCTTGTCCAGAATCGCGGATGGTGAAATCCCCGGGGGGAACTCATATTCGCCCGCCTTGATATGATGTGCATCGCCTTTAATAAAGGCCAGCAAATAAAAAGACATCCTGTTGCGGATAACACCTTTGCTCTGAAGGGTGTCAACAATCGCAAGAAACCGTTCCCCTCGATGTATGTCGACCATTACGGTTTGATTTCGCCCCGGGACAGGGTGCTTAATATCGAAGAAAAAAGAGAAAGATAAGGCAATGATGAAAATAAAAACGGCACCGATGAACAGGACTTTCTTTGAGAAAAAGGTTTTCATAACCGGTGTGGTTTTCCTGTTAAGAGGTTTTCCGGGACAAATGATCAAGGTAACCCTGCAGGATCAGCGTTGCAGCCAGCTTATCCACGATTTGACGTCGTTTTTTCCAATGGATTTCAGCCTCTTGCAGGATGCTTTCCGCTTCTTTGGTCGAGAGGGTTTCGTCCCATAAGATAACCGGCAGGCCAAAAACGGTTTCGATGTAACGCCCAAAATGATCGATCTTTTCGCATTGAATGCCCGCCGATCCGTCCAGACGCAGGGGATAGCCGATGACAATCCGTTCCACCTGATAACGGTTGATTTGCTGCTTCAATTCTTCCATGACCTGTTTGTTATTCTTGCGGACAATGGTGGCAACACCCTGGGCGGTCAGACCCAGTTCATCGCTCACAGCAACGCCGATTCTCTTTTCACCATAATCAAGACCGAGGATACGCAAAGGATTCACCTTACTCATTTATTTGGGCGGTAGTCTTAGCAGATATGTCCGTAAGTTTCCATGAGAAAAGCGAAAAGTACCGGACGGGTTGCTGATCGGTCCGAAATCAGGAGAAAGAAATAACAAGCATGCATTCAAGCGGACTTCGGGATCGATCCCCATCGGTTCACGAAAACGCTGTTTGGATCATCCATACATATTACAAGGATAGTGTTAAGGAGAGGTGGGCCGCCTCAGGGGGGAAGAGGCGGCCCTTGGGAAAGATGTGGAGATGTTATTGATTTACAGCCGGAAAAAACCGGCTCCGTATATTCTGTTTTACGCAAAATAACGCTTCAACAGGCCCTGAAAAACTTTGCCGTGCCGTGCTTCATCCTTGCACATTTCGTGTACCGTATCGTGGATGGCGTCCAGATTCTGCTGTTTGGCCATGACGGCAAGTTCTTTTTTCCCTTTGCAGGCGCCATTTTCCGCTTCCAGGCGTCGCTGGAGATTCGTCCTTGTGTCGGCCCATACGACTTCGCCAAGTAATTCTGCAAACTTGGCCGCGTGGTCCGCTTCCTCGAAGGCGATGCGCTTGTAGGCCTCGGCGACTTCGATATAACCTTCCCGCTCGGCCTGGCGGCTCATGGCCAGATACATACCGACTTCGGTGCATTCGCCTGTGAAATTCATGCGCAGGCCTTCCAGGATCTTGGGATCGACATCCTTGGCCACGCCGATAAAATGTTCATCAGCCCAGGTTAGTTCACCCGCTTCCTGTTCCTGAAATTTTGACGCGGGAGCTTTGCACTGAGGGCAGTTTTCAGGGGCAGCCGTTCCTTCGTAGATGTAACCGCAAATCGTACAGACAAACTTTTTCATTTTCAGATCTCCTTTC